>Ga0210404_10001106_pt1 | contig 12002 bp, 9 predicted proteins | sample IncBWH28MmetaG_FD_155455 | JGI IMG/M metagenome (GOLD analysis project Ga0210404, IMG submission 155455) | Forest soil microbial communities from Barre Woods Harvard Forest LTER site, Petersham, Massachusetts, United States - Inc-BW-H-28-M | ecosystem: Environmental > Terrestrial > Soil >... | reverse complement strand
ACCTAAACAGGGCAGTGTTTTGTTGAATCAACGCTCGCGAACGAGTTTAGCCATTGAAATACCTGCATATAGGACTCCGGGTGAGTGTTGCGTCGACCCATTGAGACCACCCCGTCAACCAGGAGTAACTTCGGAAAGGACGATCTGGTCCAAGGGTAAACAGGACGGTCGCGCACCCATCGAGGATTGGCCTTTTGCAGTTGCCGGGCCGAGGCTCCGGAGGGAAACACTGAACGCGGAACCGACCTGGAGTGTGTTTTCTAGCCGATGTGGCGATCCAGGCGAAGGATGCGTTTCGCGTTGTCGGACGCCACTTTGATCCGTTCTGCCTCCGAAATGTTCGCGTGGTCGATGAACTGAGCCGCCACTTCTGTCTTTTCAAACGGATAATCGACGGAGAACATTACGTTGTTCTCTCCCATGGCGTCCAGCGCGCAACGCAGTGAGGCATCGGAGCAAACCCCGGAAGTTGTGATTGCTATGTTTCGCTTGATATAGAAAGAGGGCGGTTGCGGTAGTGTCATCGAGCCGCGGTGTGAAATTGGCCATCGACTGTCAAATCGCCACAGGCTGATCGGCAGCGTTTCTCCCATGTGACCGAGCAGCACCTTCGCCTTTGGATAGCGTTCGAATACGCCTGCGAACACCAATCGCAACGCGTGAGCCGCAGTCTCGAAAGCCCAGCTACAGACAGGGCCCCAAAGTTCGGGGTGACCACCATAGACCGCCGGATGATCGACAGGATTACCGGGGTGCAGGTAAATCGGGGCTTCCAGGCCTGCCACGCGCTCCCAAAAAACGGAATACTTGTCCAGGTCTAGATACTCCCCGTTTGTCTGGCCGTTGATCATTGCTCCCTGGAAACCGAGGTCATGCATGCATCGCTCAAGTTCGTCGGCGGCTTCGGTGGGATTCTGCATGGCCAGATGAGCAAAGCCACCGTATCGACCGGGACGCTTCTGGATTTCCTTGGCCAGAAAATCATTGACCGACTTTGATTTCCTCTGCGCGACAGCCGCGTCCTTTTCAACCTGAACCCCTGGTCCGGCAAGAGACAAGACCACGAAATCAATCTGGTTGTGGTCCATGATCGCGATTCGCTTGTTCCCCAGGTCAGGCAGAGCAGCCAAGCCTAGTTTCACAATCTCAGGGCTGATGTTCGGATACGTTTCCGCAAAATACTCAATAAAATCAGGCACCATGAAGTGCTCTTCAAGCGCAATCTTCTCAAGGGGCTTTTTCTCAGGCGTGCCTGGAGCGGGTGAGGTGGACGGTGCCATTGCGAAAGCCGCAGTAGCATTTGCTCCAGCGACGAGCGTTGCGCTTTTTAGAAAATCTCTTCGTCTCATGAAGCGTTTTCCCTCGCAAGACTGCTAAGAGACGGTAGATCGTATCGTTTATTTGGGGATCCAACCCTGCGGAAGGATAGAGCAGTCGGAAAAATGATTTCACCAAGCCTGTTGCCTACGCTTCCCATCATGCACCCCAACTGCGAACCAATATACCTCTGCTAGCCCCGCTCAACATCTTTTGGATTCGTCACGAGGCCGAAGAGAAACGGACCACTCCTGCATGGTCGACAAGCTGGAAGTAATTCGGTTCCTTTCGCATCTGTCGCAACCCAGGAGAAATCCAGATACATTCCTGAATTGCTTTGCAAACTAGCCTTTGGTGTCTGGAACCTTAGACTGCCACAATTCGATCGGATTCCCCTCAGGGTCATGCACGCGGGCAAACCGGCCGGTGGGATCGGGCGGGTAAATCTTGATCTCGATTCCGGCGGCCCGTAGCTGTGCCGCCATTTTGTCGAGATCCCGGACTCGAAAGTTCAGCATCCAGACCTTTTGGGCATCCCCGAAATATTTGCTCGTCTCAGGAAAAGGCGCGAAAGCGGTGGGGCCTGCCTCTTGCTCCCAAACGGGATCCCCTTCGTTCGATGGTATGAGCGAGATTCCCAGGTGCTGCTGGTACCAAATCCCCAACCCTTTCGGATCTTTGGCTCGGAAGAAGAATCCTCCGATTCCCGTCACTTTTTCCATTTCCGTTCCTCCCGCGATCCCATCGCGAACAGCGGCCCCCACAGAGGGAGGAGAGACGTTTGGCTGTAGGGCTGTCTGCGCAGCTAAGCCGAGTTGCTTCCCGCCCGAGATGAAGCTTGACCCGAGAGCAAATGACAGAGTTCGAAGCAGTTGGCGTCTTTGAAAATGCATCCCATCCACCTTCCGAATGCAGCACAAATCGGTCTACGATACCTACATAAACGGGGTTCTGGGAAGCGTAAAGAATGAGGTTCTGGGCGAGTTGTCGCGAACCCTGAAACCATCCAGAAACGGGGTTCGAAGGGATGGAGTGCCAACAGCACTCTGCACGGCAAATCGCCGTACTCCAACATGACTTGTACGACTATCAGCCGTACACTCGCTAAGGGTTTTGGGAGGCAATCACGGGGCCGGCACGTGGGGCAACGCCCTCGAAAAGAGGAACGCTTGGAGGCTCGGGTCGCTACGGCCCAAAAGCATCGCCTTGAGCGCGCAGCCCCACTTCGCGGACCCTCCGTTATGGAATTCGTGGTCGCCAGTGCCCATGAAGCCGCCACTTCCACGATCAAGGACTTCGACGCGTTGCATTTTCGAGATCAGGCTCGCGAGGTTTTCATAAACGCTGTTTTGAATCCACCTGCTCCCAACGATGCGGCGCGTGCTGCCGCAGAGTGGTACAGAAGGTACGTGAGAGTCTAATTAGCTGCAGAACAAGATCGCTCCAGATTCGCAATCGAGCCGCTCGGTGACACACGACTGAGCGGCTTTTTCGTGTGGTATTCAAGCATTCGACTTATGCCTTCAGAAACAAGCGGGGCAGGACGCCAGAAAACGCGCGGCAGTTGCCTTTGTTGCGACGACAGACGGAAAGACCATCGCAGGCTATTGCACGCTCTCGTAGTACGCGATCGAGCTCGATGCCGTACCTGACTCGGTTGCCAAGAAGCTGCCCAAATATCCCATGGTTTGGGCAACCCTTCTCCGTCGGCTCGCGGTGAGCAACGAATTTCGCGGGCAGCGCGTTGGGGAAACACTGCTGATGGACGCTCTTCACCGCAGCCTTAACTTGAGCAAACAAGCGGCGTCCGCCGCTATTATTGTGGACACCAAAGACGACTCGGCAGTTTCGTTCTATACGAAATACGGGTTTCTTGATCTCCCGAAGGTGGAGCGACCTCTCTTTGGCGCGATGGGAACGGTCGAGCAAGTGTTTGCCTAGAAGCTCACATCTGCAAGGCCCTCTTTTCTCGCACAAGTCGAATCTGCGCCCAAGGTCCTTTCGCTGTCGCGCGACGCTGAGTAGCCTTTGACGAATCGAGGCGCCCAGTTGGAGTGAACTCCAGATAGGGCCTCGTGACGTTCGCGACGCGGCAGACCTTGGCAACAGCCCACCGCTCATCCCGAGCCGTGAAACGTCGGCGGTGGTTACGCCGCCCGAGGCAAAGCCTAGTGCTGCACGAATTTGCTCACCCGTTCGCGAAGCGATTGCACCTGGATATGGAGCGCGTTTGACTTCTGAGGAATTCCGAGTTTGTCGGTCACGCTGTGCTCTACACGATGCGTGGTTAACACCTCCAGCGAGCGAAGCTCGGCTTCCAGCAAACCGACCAGATTAACCAGTTCGACCAGGATTTCCTTCAACTCTGTGTCCGCCATATAATCCTCCTGCAGTTACACTTGATCGCCGTTTCGGTGCTCCGTCGTGTTTTCCGGAAGGCAAGCAAATTGTCATGCGACCTCGAATCGCGAATTGAGGTTCTTCCATTCGCGATATTCTCGGCTTACTGCCGCCATCCCCCACCAAGGGAATTGTAAAGCTGGACGAGCGCGAGCCGCTCATTGAGCTGCGCCTGGGCGAGATTGAGTTCCGCCGCGAAGGAATTCGTATCGCTGGTCAGTACCTGGAGATAGCTCGCGCCGCCATGTTGGTAGAGGATGTTCGAGAGACGTTCGGTATCCTGCGCAGCGGAGGTTAGCAACTCCTGTTGCTCCCGGTACTCGCGGTTCTTTCGATACGCCACGAGCGAGTCGGAAACCTGTTGGAAGGCCTGTACGATAGTTTGTTTATAGGTGAGGAGCATCTGTTGTTCCTGCGCCTCGGCAAGTCGAACACCCGACCGGAGACCTCCTGCTTCAAACACGGGTTGCGTGAGGGACGCGGCGGTATTCCAGAGCCCGGCCGCCCCGGTAAAAAGCTTAGCTAGGTCATAGCTCTCGACGCCGGCGGTGCCGGTGAGAGAAATGCTTGGAAAGTAAGCTGCCTTGGCAACGCCGATTTGAGCGTTCGCTGCGACCAAGTTTTCTTCGGCTTCCCGTATGTCCGGGCGCCGCTCCAATAGCTCCGAAGGGAGCCCTTCGGGAATCGTGGGCGGGTTCGGCTGTTCGGTCAGCTGGCGTCCCCGCGGGATATCGCCGGGATTCTCGCCCAGCAGAATGCTGAGCAAATTTTCCTGCTGCGCGATCTGCCGCTCAAGCTCGGGAATCGTTTCCGCCGCCGTGTAAACGAGCTGTTCCGACTCCCGCACGTCGAGCAGGGATGCGGAACCGTTCTTCGCGAGGACGTTTGTGAGCCGCAGCGAATTCTGCCGCGAGGCAAGCGTGCTCTTCGACACTTCCAGCGCCAAATCAAGTTCGCGAAGCTGGAAGTAGGCCGTGGCCACACTCGATACTACGGAAGAAAGAACCGTGCGGCGGCCCCACTCCGAGGCGAGCAGGCTGGCGCGCGCCGCTTCCGTCTGCCGTCGGTACTTTCCCCAGAAATCCAGGTTCCAGATGACGGAAAGATCCAGCTCGGCGACATTCGTCTGATAAGACGGGAATGCGCTCGATATTTTCGGATTGCGTTCGCTAAAGGCCTGGGCTCCGGCGCCGGCCATGGGAAACTGATTGGCACGCGTGATCCCGAGTTGCGCCTGCGCCTGAAGTACGCGTGCCGCGGCGACTTGCACGTCGTAATTCTGTTGGAATGCTGTGCGAATCAATTGCTGCAAGACCGGATCCTGAAAAACGTCCCACCATTTTTCATTTCCCAGGGATTCTGCCGACGCCGGGGAGGATTGGCTGGGACCCTTGCCGCGGTAGGCGCCGGGCGAATCGATGGCGGGCCTTTGGTATTTCGGCCCAACCGTACAGCCGGTGAGCAGAAATCCCAGTGCCAAGAGCGCAAGTGGCCTCATCTCAGTTGCCCTCCTGCGGAGCGACGCCCGCGGAGGATTCGGTCAAGTCGTGGCGCTTCCCGCCCGAGAGCTTCTCGACGAAATAGAAAATCGCGGGAATGAAAAAGATTGCGATTGCGCTCGCGGCCAGCATTCCGCCAATCACGGTTGTGCCCATGATTTGACGGGCTACAGACCCGGCGCCGGATGCAAGCCACAGAGGAATGCAACCGAAAATGAACGCCAGCGAAGTCATGAGAATAGGCCGCAGCCGGAGCCGCGCTCCCCCCAGCGCTGCTTCCACAAGAGGCTTGCCCTTCTCATATTCGTCTTTAGCGAACTCGACAATCAAAATCGCGTTCTTCGCCGCGAGACCGATCAGCATCACCAGGCCGATTTGCGAATACACGTCGTTCTCGATTTGGACCATGTAAGCCGGATAGACCGCTTGGGTGAATAAGCGGCGCAAGAGCAGGATTCCGAAAGCGCCGAAAACAGCAACAGGCGTGCTCAGGAGCACGCTAAAGGGCAGCGACCAGCTCTCGTAGAGCGCCGCCAGGATCAGGAAAACAAAGAGAATGGAAAATCCGAAAATCGTCGTGGACGATGTGCCCTGTTCTGCTTGCTTCTGTTGGAACGACATACCCATGTAGTCGTACGCCATGTCATGCGGCATCGTCTGCGCGAACACTTGTTCCAAAGCTGCCGTAGCTTGATCGGAACTGTAACCCGGAGCAGCATTTCCGTTGATTTGGGCTGCGGGGTATTCGTTGTAATGCATGACGAATTCCGGACCGAACCGCGGCTCGAACTTTGTCAAAGCCGACAGCGGGACCATCGCGCCGGCGCTGTTCCGAACATAGAACTGTCCGGCGTCTTGCACCTTCGTTCGATAATCGCCTTCCGCTTCGACGTAAACTTGCCACTGGCGGCCGAAACTATTGAAGTAGTTTACGAAGAGGCCGCCCATGTAGGTTTGCAGGGTCGTATAAACGTCCGAGATCGGTACGCCTTGTTTCAACACCTTCTCGCGGTCCACGTCCGCAAACTCTTGTGGAACGCTGGGCAGCAACGACGAGTTAATGCCTGCAATTTCCGGGCGCTTACCGGCAGCTGCGAGGAACTTATCCACGTTCGCGGCCAAATAAGAGATGTCATTTCCTCCGCGATCTTCGAGGACAAAGGTGAAGCCGCCGGAGGTGCCCACGCCCGGAATCGCCGGAGGAGAAAAACTAAAGGCCGTTCCTTGCGGCAGCTTGGGAAGTTCCTGATTTAGCCGATACTTGATGGCCTGGAATTGTTCCGCCTGCTGCTTGCGGTCCTCCCACGGGTCCAAAGTGACGAAGAAGAAGGCGTTGTAGCTCGTCTGCACGTAGCTGAGCAGGCTAAAGCCGATGACGCTCGTGGTGTATTGGACGCCAGGGGTTCTGGCAAGCACCGCCTCGACTTCTCTGGCGGCCTGATCGGTGCGTTGGAGCGAAGCCGCTAAGGGAAGTTGAATATTTACGTAAACATATCCCTGGTCCTCGTCGGGCAGGAAGCCCGATGGCAGCTTCCTGCCAAACATTATCGCTACGACTCCAAACAGCAGCAGGACGACAACTGCCACGGTGCTCTTGCGGATCAGCGCCGCGCTCACCTGGATATAGCCGTTTGTGACGCGCAAAAAGCCGCGATTGAACCAATCGAAAAATCTTCGCAACAGTCCTGTGCCGGGCTTCTTGGGCCGAAGCAGCAGTGCGGCGAGTGCCGGGCTGAGGCTCAGCGCGTTGAACGCCGAAATCACCACGGAAATAGCGATGGTAACCGCGAACTGCTGGTAGAGCCGGCCCGTAATTCCCGGAACGAATGCCGTCGGCACGAACACCGCCGAGAGCACCAGAGCAATGCCTATAACGGGTCCTGAGATTTCCTCCATTGCCTTCAGGGCTGCCTCTTTCGGCGCTAGGCCCTCTTCAATGTGGCGCTCCACGGACTCAACAACGACGATGGCGTCATCCACCACTAATCCGATGGCGAGCACCAGTCCAAACATCGACAGCGTATTGATCGAGAACCCGAACAGCGGAAAGAATGCGAAGGTGCCGACCAGCGAAACCGGCACGGCCAGGAGCGGAATCAGCGTCGCGCGCCAGCCCTGTAGAAAAACGTAAACCACCACGATCACCAGCACGAGCGCGATGCCCAAGGTCAGCAGAATTTCGCGCATGCCTTCGGTGACGGCCTTCGTTTGGTCCAGCGACACGACGTATTCCATGTCGACCGGAAATCGCGGCCTCCACTGCGCCATCAGCGCCCTGACGCCCTTGGCGTCATCCACCGCATTCGACCCGGGAATCTGGTAGATCGCCATGATCGCGCTCGGCTTGCCGTTGAGGCGCCCCATCAGCGTGTAGCTCTGAACTCCGAGCTCGACGCGCGCCACGTCCCTCACTCGCACCACACCGCCATTGGGATTCTCGCGGACGATGATGTTCCCGAATTCCTCGGGCTTCACGAGGCGGCCCTGGGCGCGCACCGAATACGTGAATTCCTGACCTGCAGGTGTGGGAGGGCTGCCGATTTGCCCTGCCGGATTCACCGTGTTCTGCGATTCGACGGCATTGACGACGTCGGACGCGGTGATGCCGAGTTTGGCCAGTAAATCGGGCTTGATCCAGATTCGCATTGCGTACTGCCCCGCGCCGAAGACCGTTACGCTGGCAATCCCCGGAACGCGCGTGATCGGATCGACGAGGTTGATGTATTCATAGTTTGCGAGGAACTGTGCATCGTAGCTGCCGTGCGGCGAATCGAGCGCTACCAGCATCATTGGAGCGGACGTGGATTTCTGCACGGTCACTCCATATTGTGCAACGGTGGACGGAAGCTGGGCAGCGGCCTGAGTTTCCCGCATCTGAGTCAGAATCAGGTCCGTGTTGGGGTCGGTCTCAACACCGAAATCCACAATCATCGTCGTCTGGCCATTGGCGGTTGCGTTCACTGAATACATGTAGTTCATGTTGTCCACGCCGCTCATCTGTTCTTCGATCGGCGTGGCAACCGACTGCGCCAAAGTCTGCGCATCCGCACCAACAAATGTGGCCTGTATCTTCGTCTCCGGTGGGACGATGCTGGGGAATTGCGAGACCGGTAATCGAACAATTGAGATCGCGCCCACGATCACTGTCAATACGGCAATCACGATGGCGACGATTGGACGATTGATGAAAAACTTGGACATGGCTCAATTGGTCCCGGATGCGGGATGAAATGGAATGGGAGTGACGGCAGTGCCATCGGAGACTTTTGTAGCACCCTCGGCTACAACACGGTCGCCGGCATTCAGACCCTTGTTGACGATCCACATCGTGTCCACCCGCTCGCCGGCTTCGACAGTCCGAATGGCAACTTTGTTATCCGGCCCCACGACGGCGACTTGATAGGATCCCTGCAATTCCGAAACAGCGCGCTGCGGCACCAGCAGCGCTGCTTTTCGGATCTGCGTGACGGCGCGCACTTTACCGTACTGCCCCGGACGCAGGAGATTGCCGGGGTTTGGAAACGCGCCCGCAATCCTGATCGTTCCGGTTTGCTGATCGACTTGCCGGTCGGCAAAAAGAACGGTGCCACTATGGCCGTAGGTGCTGCCATCCGACAGAATTAGTTGCAAAGGAATTGGCGAGGTATTCGACAGCAGGTTGACGGTACCGGAGCCGATCCTGCCGGCAATCCGAAGATACTCGTCTCCGCTTATGGGAAAGTACGCCTTAATGGGATCCACTTGGGAAACTGCTGCAAGCACGGTGGTGGGAACGACGAGGTTTCCCACCTGGACTTGCGCGATGCCCGCGATCCCGTCTATCAAGGAGCGCACCTTCGTGAATCCGAGATTCAACGCGGCCTGCTCCACCGCAGCTTGTGCTCCCTCGACTCCCGCCTTGCCCGCCAGCTGGGCTTGCGTGTCGTTGTCGAGCTGGCTTTGGGGAATTGCGTTCGCTTCCGCCTCGGGAACGTCGCGCTGGACATTCAAATCGGCGTTGCCAAGCTGAGCGTCCGCTTGCGCGAGCTGTGCTTTTGCTTGATCCAGAACTGCCTGAAACGGCCGGGGATCGATCTCGAACAGCACATCGTCTTGGTGCACAAACGAACCTTCGTGATAATCCTGCCGAACGAGGTACCCGGTAACCTGCGGCTGAATTTGGGCATTGACGTACCCATCGAGAGTCGCAACCCATTCGCCCGTGATCCGCACGTCTTTCTGGACCACACTTGTGACTTCCACTTCCGGAGGGCGCGTCGCTTGCGCCGAGGAACCCTTCTGGCTGCATCCGGCACACAAAACCAGCGCAACAGAGGCCAGCAGCGTGTAACTTCTTACTCGGAAGCTGAAACTAGTGCAGCTCAATCTACGATCCTCCCTGTGGCGGCGGTTCGATTCTCGCAAACGCGCTTGAGGGCTCGCATCTTCAATGCTTCAGCTTGGGCACCAGATATCCACTCAAAACAGCCCTGAATTCTTCCACGATCGAGGCCTTCTGATCCGCGTCGGTTTGCGCGTACAGGTTCAACAAGCTTCGGCTGATTTGCTGCACCACCGCGGCGGTTCGGAGAGCCGTCGTATGCGTCATGCGGGGCTTGTGTGCGACAAGCACCGCGGCAATGCGGGCGCGAATGAGCTCCCGGTGTCTCGTTGTTCGCGGTGTAGGAGGAACGTCCAGAAGCGAGAGCAATGCTGGATGGCTTTTGACGATCTCAAAATGTACGCTTACCAGGCGGCAGGCAAGCTCTTCCGCTCTCAGGGCGCCCGCCTCTCGGCCGAGGTCAATCCAAAATTGTTCAATCTCCTCAATGTACTGAGCGCGAATGGCCTCGGCGACGGACGACTTGTTGGGAAAGAACTGATACAGTGATCCAATGCAGGAATGCGCGCGCTCAGCTATGGCGCTCATCGTCGCCCGTTCGTAGCCCATTTCAGTGATCACGGAGGCAGCTGCTTTCAGGAAACCGGCCACGCGCCGTTTTCCCCGCTTCTGTTGCGGTATGCGCCGCGGCGCGACGGATGAATGTGAGGACACACTCATATCATAGCAGATATGAGCCTTGCCTCATATCTATTTGTGTCGCGACTGCGCGAACTGGATGCCGCAGTCCGCGCGAAAGTAGGAACTAATGAGAAAGGAACGGTGAGCGTCTTCCGATCCGTCCGCAACAAATCCTGTCTTGCCGCGGAGTGCAATGAGCCCTCAAATATGTTGCAGAACCGTGATGCAAGAAGTACGCAGAGCCAAGTACAAGCAACAGGACAACCTTTCTGGATGAATCTTTTGGCAAGGGATTCGACTTCCGGTCGTCCGGTTCGAAGCCAGCTGCTCGTGAGCTAGTGCGCTCTCGACGTTTTTGGAGCGTTCACTTGTGAGCTCTTGAGGATCTGACCGCCTACAATTTCATCTACAGCCGTGTAGACGAAAAACCAGAAGCTTCGAATGTCTTATGGAAGAGAATGGTCGGGGCGAGTGGGTTTGAACCACGGGCCTCCTGGTCCCGAACCCGATGCCGGTACTTTTTTGAATTCTATGGATTCGTATTAATTCTAAGCGTTTGGTGTTGAAACACTTGCTGCCTGCCTGTTCGAGTCTGCAGAATTTCGTTGAGGTTGGATGCTTTCCTATTTACAAATTTATCCACAATAGCGCACGAGCCTGATTTCTCACCCGTTTTGAATTTTGACGGACCACAATCCTACGCCATCACGGGGACTGCGCTCGGCCGCGAGGTTTTGGTATAGAGAGACCATGACGATTACGCACAATCAGTGCCGGCGAGACGAAAGTTACTCCGATTACATCTTTGAAGGCTTTTTTGATAGATACGGTCGTCCTCAAAAACTAAGGCTGGGCCGAATCTCTAGCGTCAGGCAGCTTAAAAACCCACAGCGTTGTCCCACCAACGGGATTAGCGATCTCGGGTGTCAACTGGGGCCAAGCCACCGGGCCGCCATTGCCAGCGACAACTGCGATATATTGCTGGCCACCGACGCTGAAAGAGACGGGCGTAGAACTGAGAGCGGCGCCCAGTGTGCTTTGCCACAATATCTCGCCCGTCAAGGAGTCGAATGCCCGGAAGCGCCGGTCCCGAGAACCAGCGAAAACGAGTCCACCTGCTGTCGTGAGCGTCGAACTTGACATGGCCGCGCGTTGACGATACGTCCATACTACTTTTCTTGTCTCAAGGTTTATCGCTTCAAGGCGCCCTATCTTGCCGTCGCTGTCCGGCCGGGCATGAAGGACGAAATGCATGTCACTGCCGCCGGCGGCTGTATCGGCGGAATCGCGCGGCAGCCAAGTAAAGTCCTGACAGGATTCATACAGCGGAACGTATAGAATCTTGGTCTCGGGATCGTATGAGGTGGCAGGCCAATTCCGACCGCCGCCTGAATGCGGGCAGAAGTGCTTCGTCACGTTGGCTTCCGGCTCGAGCGCAGGATCGATGATTTTCTTGCCCGTCTTCGGATCGATCGCGCTGACCAAGTTTTGCAGCCCAAGGTCTTTAGAAAACTCATATTTGCCGTTGGCCCGATCAACGGCATCGAACACCATGATCTTGCCGCCGGTGACAACGAGGTTGGTCGCTCTGCCGTTGATGGGGAGCGTGATCAACGATTGCTCGAACGCCCAGTCCAGATCCCAAACGTCGCGGTTCATGTGCTGGTAATACCAGACCAGCTTGCCGGTATCGGGATCGAGCGCCACGGTCGAGTCGGTGTAGAGCCCATCATTGGACTCGCCTTTTTGGGCCTGTGGCTCCAGCAATGTTCCCGTGTCGTAGG
>Ga0210404_10001105_pt1 | contig 12004 bp, 12 predicted proteins | sample IncBWH28MmetaG_FD_155455 | JGI IMG/M metagenome (GOLD analysis project Ga0210404, IMG submission 155455) | Forest soil microbial communities from Barre Woods Harvard Forest LTER site, Petersham, Massachusetts, United States - Inc-BW-H-28-M | ecosystem: Environmental > Terrestrial > Soil >... | reverse complement strand
GCAAGTTTCCGAGACAGTCGATTATTGCTTCAGTCTCTCGCGGTAATGTTCTCGCAATTTGGCAATCTTCGGCTCGATCACTACACGACAGTAGGGTTGCCTGGAGTTCTTTGCGTAATAGTCCTGATGATAATCTTCCGCCTTGTAGAATTCGCGATACGGCACAACTTCGGTGACGATCGGTTTCTTCCAGACTTTCGACTCGTTAAACTCTTGAATCACCTCCCTGGCAATCTTCTCCTGCTCAGGGTTGTGATAGAATATCGCTGAGCGATACTGGGTTCCCACGTCGCCTCCCTGCCGGTTGTAGGTTGTTGGGTCGTGAGTTGTGAAGAATATTTGGAGGAGATCCTTGAAGGATATGATGCTAGGGTCGAATGTTATCTCGATCGATTCGGCGTGACCCGTGTCCCCGGTGCAAACTTCCTCATAGGAAGGATTAGGAGTGTTTCCACCGGAATATCCTGATGCTACCTTCACAACACCCTTCAACTGGTCGAAGACGGCCTCTGTACACCAGAAACAACCAGCGGCAAACGTAGCCACTTCCAGGGCCTTTGAAACGCTTGCTTGCTCGGGTCTCTGCGCCATGGTAATGTTCTTACACATAGTAAGCCTGAGGAGCTATCTGAACATTCTCCTTGCCTTTCCCATCAGCCAGTTTCTCAGGATTCCATTACTCACTACGTGTCGCTACTCTCAGCGTGCGGACTTGATTGCTGACCAGCTCGAAATGAAGGTCTAAACGTCCAACAGGATCCCGACTCTCGTCGAGCTTCTCTCACTTGGTTCAGGAAGCAAAACCGCATAGCCCTGCATTCGAGTCGGACAATCGCAAAGCCCGATTATTTCGCCAAAATGAAACAGGGGGAAGAAGGAATGAGTGGGGCCGGGTCTCTTTGTGACACCCATAACAATTAATCCTCTGGAGCACCTTTTTCCAAACGTGGGTTATCGGGTACTTCAAAATACAATTGGTCCGGGTCTCATAAATGGAATTGTTGAGTCTCCTGTTCTTGCGATCTATTTTTCAGGACTTGATCCAACAGGCCTATATCCTAACCCAGGTCCCGTCGATGCACGTTCCCTTGGTATACCAGACCTGTTCATTGTAATCTTTCTGATCTCCGCTTCATTCATACTGGGCTTTCTAGTCCAAGACGCAAGACGAGCGATTCTGACCTTTACGCTGTCACAGGTTACTGCAATTTCGCTCGCGCTAATTCCTCTATTCATCTATCCAGGTACCATTCAGACAGTACTGAAGATAATAATGGGCTTCGGGTACGGCATGCCTGATCAAGCGGCCTCCACTTTTGGTGTCCTCATTCTAAGTTATTCGATTCTGATCGTTCTTTTTGGCAACGCGACTTCAGCAATCGGCGCCCTTGTGGCCGAACACCTCGCGGAACAGGGAGGGGGATACCGAATGTCAAACACAAGCTACAGGATTTCCGGGCTACTTCTTGTGATTCTTGCAACTCTGTCAGTGTTGTTCGCCTACTGGTTATGGACAGATTCGCCCGTTTTTCATGGCGGAATCCAAGGCTTAGGGACAGATATGTCTCGAACTCTGGCCTTGACGCTGATTGATCCCACCTACTGGACCACACTCGTTCTCGCGCTCTCAGCGAGCGCAATTCTCGCCACTCTGGGCGCCATTGCTTTACGGAGATCTCTCGGCATCCGAAAATAAGGACCAAGGCTTGCTCCGTCTTTGTCGAAGCCTAAACACCGCAAGCCGACCCCCTGGACCCGGCATCCCTCTCCAATTGTGCGGATGGCTTAGAGAAGCTGAGCAGTTCAGTTCCACGATCCTTGCGATTTTTTGCTCTGCAACTATCACCATCTTTCTCTTCTCAACTATCTCCGCTCGACTCCCTTGATCCAAGGCAGTTTCGCCCAGCCTCATCCAAATAGCTCAGCCCCTCGAAGACCATGAATCCTAACAGGAGTAGTGACTGTTCAAAATAGGAATGAAGTTGGATTCAAAGTCGAACGACCAGACGAGTGTTCGCGAGAAGGGCCGGGCGTGCGAGAAGCCCTCAAAGATCAGGCACCGTAGATAGCGAAATTACATGCATGTCGTTTGGCTACAAGTTTGCCGTAAACTTGGATGTTCCTTATCCCATGAGCGATTACTTTCACTGCTCTCTCGGGGAGATAAGCCGTGGCGAGACTATCCCCGTTCTGATAGTCTTTGGCTGAAGAACTAGTGAATATTCAAGATCTTAACGGTGTTGGACCTGTAACCGCCGGTAAACTCCGAGACGCGGGCTATGACTCCATCGCATCCCTAGCAATCGCGCCTATACGCGAACTAATGGAAAAAGCGGGCTTAGAGAACAGCGTCGCCCAAAAAATCTCTCGAGCCGCTCGGGAAACCATACAGACAGACTTCGTCACCGCGAAACAGCTCTACGAGAGACGGCTGAACCTTCAGAGACTCAGCTTCGCGTCAACTAATCTTGACAAGCTACTGGGAAACGGGCTTGAAACACAGGCCATCACAGAGTTTGTCGGGGAATTCGGAGCAGGCAAATCACAGATTTGTATGAAGCTCAGCGTCAACGTCCAGCGACCAGTCAAAGACGGTGGCCTTGAAGGCAAAGCACTCTTCATTGACACTGAAGGAACATTCGCAGCCCAAAGAGTATACCAGATGGCCCAGGCTATGGAGCTCGATGCGGACAAGATACTCGACGGCATCATTTACAGCCGTGTCTACAACAGCGACCACCAGATCCTAACAGTCGATCACGCCTTCAAAATCTGCCAAGAAGAAAACATCAAACTCCTAGTCGTCGACTCGATCCTCTCCCACTTCAGAGGCGAATACATCGGACGCGAATCTCTAAGCGAACGCCAACAGCGCCTAAACAGTCACCTTCACAAACTCCTCAGAATAGCTCAAGCCCTCAACCTAGCGGTCGTAATAACAAACCAGGTCCAAGCGAACCCTCAAGCGTTCTTCGGCGACCCCATGCGTCCCGCGGGCGGAAACATTCTAGCTCACGCCTCTACACACAGAGTCATGCTGAAGAAAGCCAGCCAAGGACTACGAGTCGCCAAAATTATAGACTCACCCTACCTGCCAGAATCTGAAACATACTTCCACATCACCGCGAAGGGCGTAGAAGACGCAGCGCCGAAGAGCAAACGCGACGAATAGAACCCCCTCTAAGGACCTGTAATGGAAACACGCTCTACCGTCGGCCCTCTACAACCAAAGACGTGGCAGATAGACCAGATAGAGAACGGTAACGAGGGCTACCTCTACCATTGCATCCTGTGTGACGAAGCCCTAGTCCTATCAAAGGAACAGATCAATCCTAGGAAAATCAAACTCGTGTTCGACGGAACTTGTCCTAGCTGTGGCTTCGAACTCGACAGAGTCTTAGACTGCCGAGCTTCCCGCCTGCCGGCGGGAAGACGACTCCTCACCAGTCTGAAATGTAGAGACCCTGAACTCTTCAGAGAGCCGGATGACAAGATCGAGGATCAACTCCGTCGTGGAAGCACTCTCATCCGAGACCTCCAACCCGGCTTGACCACGGGAATCGAATCTCTAGACAGAGCGCTAGTTCTCAAGAAAGGCCAGTTTGTCTTTCTCGAGGGTGAGCCATCGCATGCTCTTTCTCTCCTCCTCTGCGTCCGAGCAACACTTTCCCAATGTTTGGATAGCGATGTTGTTTTCATAGATGCAGGGAACCTCTTCGACACTTACACTATCTCGCAGCACATTGTCGATCTTGGACTGGAATCTAACCGAGTGCAGCAACGTATTCATCTTAGCAGAGCCTTCACGCATCACCAAGTTCACAGTCTCATCGTGGAAAAACTACTCACGGCAATAGATGAGTATGGGGCTAGGCTCGCTGTCGTCTCTGATATCACGGCCCTTTTCTGTGACCCTGACGTACGAGAAAAGAAGGAAGCGATGGATATTTTTCGCAGAAGCGTTCATTTTCTAGGGCAAACGGCTGAGCAGAGAGACATGCTGATCATAGCCACGAATCAGAAGACAAGAAACAAGGCCATGACTGATGCTTTGATGCATACTGCACATGTTTCCGCTAGACTGAAAGACAAGGGTGCGTATACACAGCTCATCATAGCCCGCCATCCCTTCATCGCTCAGAACGAGGAGGAAGTCGTTACGCTGGACAAAACTCTACTCGGATACCAGTAGTCCCTCTGGTTTCCACTACTTTCGCATCTGTTTCACATTCGTTCTTCGTCCCACTCTTCTGAATTTGTCCCAGGATAGAGGATCGCATTTTGATTCTTCGTGAAGCATCTAGGCTGGATTCTCGACCTCTACCACAAACCGGGCCAGATGGTGGTATGGCTGAAAAAACAGGACGGACAGTGCGTAAGGCTCACCGATATATGGAAGCCCAGGATTCATGTCGGCGGCGACTACCGTGAGCTAATAGATCTCGCTTGCAAGTCCTACATTGAGAAATCTATTTTTGTCAACAAGTTCGAAAGGGCTGGCGACTTAGAAAAGTCCCGAGTCCTTGAGGTCGTAGTAGAGAACGATGAGGAGGCTGCAAAACTTGCACGGAGAATACAGCGAGAAAGCAGCTACTCCAATTTCCGCCTCTACGATGTAGACATTCCTTCCCCACAAATCTACCTCTACCAGAAAGACCTGTTCCCACTAGCCTTCGTCGAGGCAGATGAGAAAGACGGGAGAATCACGTGGACCCTGAGAGATTCCAGAAATACAATAGACTACAAACTGCCCCCGCTACGAAAGATCAGGCTAGAAGTCAAGACTAGAAAGAGCAAGAGAATTCGAACCTTCGAGGACGAACTAGACTCCACCAGCATTTTAACGGATCAGGGAGAAACGATCATTCTTGATTCCGGCAATGAGGAGGAAAAACTCCTCAGCCTCGTTGAAACATTCAACGAAGTAGATCCTGACATTGTAATTACTGAAGGTGGAGACTCTTTCATCTTCCCGTACTTAGCCAGACGCGCACACAAAAACGGAATGCTCCACAAGCTAGTCCTCGGCCGCGACCCATCACCACTAAGAGTCTACGAGGTTCAAGGCCATTCCTACTTCTCCTATGGAAAAATTCTGTACAGAGAGACAGCCGCCCGACTACTAGGCAGGCTACACGTCGACGACCACAACGCCTTCATCAGCGCTGACTGTGGCCTAGAAGGTCTATTCGAAATCTCAAGGACTTGCATAATTCCGATTCAGCGAGCCAGCCGGGCAACTATAGGCACCAACATGACCAGCCTACAATTCTACCACGCTATCAAAGAAGACGTTCTCATCCCATGGAACAAGAACCAGCCGGAAGAATGGAAAGACAGCAACGAACTAGTCATCGCCGACCGGGGAGGCTTCATCCACGAACCCGAGACCGGGATATACGATCAAGTGGGAGAGCTGGACTTTACCAGCCTCTATCCGACGATAATGCGGGACCAGAATCTTAGCGGAGAAACTGTCAAGTGCAAATGCTGCCCCAACTCGCTCCGTCGAGTTCCAGAATTAGACTACAATATCTGCGATAGATGGCGAGGCATCGTCCCTCTATCCCTCGAAATTCTCCTCGACAGAAGATCGAAGTACAAGAAACTAAAGAAAGATGAAAAGGATGAACTCAAGCGACAGAGGTACGATGCACGCCAATCAGCACTAAAATGGATTTTAGTTTGTTCATTCGGTTATCTTGGTTTCAAGAACGCGAGGTTCGGAAAAATAGATGCGCACATCGCTACATGCGCCTTCTCCCGAATCTTCCTCCACCGGGCGATTGCAATAGCCCAAGCTAGAGGCTTCAAACTCGTACATGGAATCGTTGACTCTATGTGGCTAACAAAAACTGACGCTACAACGGCTGATTATGAAGAACTATGCGAAGTAATACGGAAGGACCTAGATCTTCCCCTGAGTTTTGAGGGCCTGTACAGGTGGATAGTCTTCCTCAACTCCAAGACAGACCCGGAAGCGCCGGTTCTAAACCGGTACTATGGTATCTTTCAAGATCAAGACCGGACCCTCAAGGTTCGGGGAATCGATGTTCGACGCCACGACACTCCAGGCATAGTTGAGGAATGCCAGACAAAAATGTTGGCGATTCTAAAAGAAGCAGATAACTCTCGGGAGTTTCAAGCCCTCATTCCCCAAGTTCTCAACACGCTCAGAGAATATGCTTCAAGATTGAGAAGCGGCACCGTTCCTATCGAGGAGCTGGTGATTACGAAGAATTTGAGTAAGATGCCTAACGAGTATACTCACCGAGTACCCCAAGCAATCGCAGCCCAGTGTCTTATCGACGAGGGAGGATCAGTTCATGCGGGACAGCAGGTAAGTTATGTTCTGACTATTGATGCATCAACAATTCCGGAAAGCCAAGCCCTGCCGCCAGAACTGGTGGACGACGATACTGTCTACGATCCTGAAAGAGACGTTGACCTCCTCGTTTCGTCAACAGCTAACCTCTTGCTACCCTTCGGCTACGATGTCAAATCATTAACAGCGAGCCTATGTAGACCATCGAGAGCATTCCATTCCAGTCCTAATTCCACGGCCCATCAGATGCAAGTCCAGCTACCCCGCTAGACCATCGCGGCGCTTCTCAATTCTTAAACCCCAAGAGTACCTGATTGAGAGTCGAACGTGTCATGAGAAAAGAACTTGTCAGAACGGGACCCGCACCATTGAACTTGCCGTTCTCTCCAGGAATAAAGTATGGAGATCTGATCTTCGTTTCAGGTCAGGGACCTATCGATCAGAACGGCAAAGTAGTGCCAGGAGACGTCAAGTCCCAGACCAGGACAACTCTAGAAAACTTTCGAAAAGTGCTGATAGCGGCTCAATCTAGCTTGGAATACGTGCTTCAGACTACGGTATACCTCAGCAACTTAGATGACTATTCTGAAATGAACGAAACCTACTCGACTTTCTTCCCTGATCCAAAGCCTGCAAGGGCGACCGTACGGGCCGACCTTCTCTTCGGAATGAAGGTAGAGATTCAGGGAATCGCGTATGTTCCTCATTAAGAGAGGAAATTCAACGAATTACTGAATCACTAGATCTTCGCGGGTCTTGGTGACATGTTTCCGGTCGAATTCCTATTTTTGCGGCGAAGAACTAGGAGAAAAACTATAGCAACTTCTGCAATCGCCGCGACTACAGCCAGCTGCCGGCCATAATTGGAGCCCTGCCCGCCTCCAGAGGCCGCGGGCGAGGGGCCTGGTATAGAGCCTGGATTTTGAGTCAGAATTATTTTGCCTGCTTCTCTACTATTGTCGAGCACATTGAGTTCGCCTGGGACTGGAGGGACCGTTACGAGTACCGTGTAGATTCCGGGCGAGAATCCTGTGGTGTTCCATGTCAGCCGATACACCATGGTCGTTGCCGCCGCTAGCTTAGGCACGGAGTGGTCCGCGACCAGGGTGGTGTTCGCATAGGCTTGTGTCTCGAACGCCTCGGTCAGTGAGCCATAATTTGCGACAGTCGCGTTGATCCAGACAATGCTACCGACCCTAGCAGTCTCCTGGACCCGTGCTGAGACTACGGTTATGTCGTGGACGATTGGGACGACTATTAGAGACAGAGTTGTTGATCTTTCAAGTCCTCCCCCGGCAGCGACAACGGTGATGTTGAATGGGCTCAGAGGAGTTTCTGCACTTGTTGTAATTGTCACAGTTGAAGAGAACGAGGGTTTCGCTGATCCTGGGGCAAACAGAATCTCTGTACCAGCGGGCGCTCCTTGAGCAGACAGGGTTACGGGTACGGAGACGCCTGAAATGAGAGTCACTGACAATAGGACTGAACTAGTTGAGCCTTGAATTTGCGTGAGATTCTTCTGACTCATTGACAGGTTGAAGTTGAAGGGACAATTCCCGCTGTCATGATGCCGAGCGTTACCTGTTGGTGCACACGTGCCAATTGGTCGATTGGCGTCGAAGTTGCCTGAGCCCAGCTTGGGAAGAACCTGACTGTTCAGCTCTTGTCCCATCATCGTGGCACGATCCAGGGCAAAGAACAGCGAGGTAGCTAGTAGCAGGCATGTTAGCAAGGAGAGCTTGAGCGAGAACAACTCTTCACGCTATCTACAGTGTGAGAATGGAGGTCTGGCCTTCTCAAGCTTTCGGACGCGTCCCAGATTACCTGCAACTCCTCCAAATTTGAGCTAGCCTTCAGCCATGACCCTCTTCGGTAATTGAGCTCCGTTATGCTTGTGATCAATGTTGTCCACAAATCTTATCTAGAATATTAGCTTCCCAGCCGTTCTTGAAAATGAAACTGCAGACAATATCTGTATCATCTGCCACCGCAACTGCATTTATCGTTCTCTCGTTCCTCATGGCAGCTTCGGCACTACCCGTTCCACAATTGACACGAGCGCCACGAGTTCATGATGCCAGCTCCACCAGTACGAACTGGAGCGGCTACGCAGTGACCGGAGCGGCAGGCTCGGTCAGCATTGCCAAGGGTTCGTGGGTCGTCCCAGCAATACAGGGATCATGCACTAGCACTGCTCAGTACTCGTCCTTCTGGGTCGGCATAGACGGATTCAACTCCGGAACAGTAGAACAGACCGGCACTGACTCAGACTGCCAGAATGGCGCACCGACCTACTATGCGTGGTTCGAGTTCTTCCCGCACGCCTCTTTCCTCATCAATGGAATGACCATTACGCCAGGAGACCACATGACCGCCCAAGCTAGTTTCAGCGGGAGATCCTTCACGGTAACGATAACGGACACGACCACCGGGGCCACTTTCAGCATCTCTTCAAGCGTAAAACGCGCTCAGCGATCCTCTGCAGAATGGATCGCAGAGGCGCCATCTTCGAGCGGGGGCATTCTACCACTCGCAGACTTTGGAACGGTGAACTTTTCATCAAGCACGGCCACACTGAATGGATCGACTGGAACCATCGGATCATACGGGTCCTCCGTCCAGCAGATCACAATGGTGACCAGCTCCGGAACAATCAAAGCCCAACCGTCAGCACTATCTGGTAGCGGCGATAGCTTCTCAGTAACCTGGAAGAGCTCGGGTCCTTAACGGGACCCTTCCCCTTTCTTTAGGGCTCATTAGGCGAGGATAGTCCTGAGGACACAGACTCGTGACAAACTACAGAATTATATCCGCGTCCGGTCGCTATATTGACCGGTCACTCATGACTGTTTCGCCAGAAGTCTTATTGAGAGACGTCCCGGAGATTGTTGAATTCAACCAACTAAAAGGCCGAACCACAGCAGAGGCTCTAACTGACCTCGTCAATGAGTTCGGAATAGTATACGTGACCGCGTTAACTCGCCAGGGGTGTTCGGGTTGCGAGACTCAGAAGCCTCTCTTCAAGACGCTCGCGGAAAAAATGACAGGAGAGAACGCCACTAGAGTTCGATTCCGAAGCTTTCACGTGAACTACCAGGACGGAGACAAGCGCGAATCTTGGAGGAGCAAGGGAATATTCGGTCATGCAGCGTACCCAACGTACATGATCCACGTAAAGTCACATGTGGGTCCTCTCGAAATTTACCGATCAGTTTACCCTCCAATGGAGGAGTTGGAGAGACAGATCAAGGAATCTTTCGAACTCGCCGATTTCTACAAGACCGAGGCCGAAAACGGGTCGAGACGATCATCTGAAAGACTCTAATTTAGACTGGGAGACGAGCCTACAGACTGGCAAGAATCGAGGTATTTAGTTTGAAACCTAAGACCAGTTCAAAACCTATTGGAAAGATGAAGAAAGAGCAGCAGATCGTAGACCTTGGAAAGCTTCCCGACAAGACCGGCGTTGCTGTAGACTTTCTTAGAGAACATGTCAAGAGCGTCAATGGCCGCGTATCGACCAAAGGAAACCAGATTCAGGTGGAAGGCTTGAAACATAAGGAGGTCAAGCTGCTCATGCACAAGTTTCTACGCCACAACGGACTTGACGATCATCGAGTCCTAAGTCAGGGTGGAACACTGGAAATCGTCCCTCAACACTTGGTTGTGCATTCTAGGCCTCAAGAAGGTACGCCTCCGCCAGCATCAGCGACTATGCCCTACCTCTTCCCCGGCGCCTCCGCTGCAGTGCCAACTGGCAAGAAGAGCAAAAAGTCCTAGTCGCCCTTCACTGGCTCGCCGGGTTTTAGCGGGCCGACGATCTCGACAACATATCCTTCAGCATCATGAAAGCTCGTCATGCGACTTCCCCATGGCCGGTTGGCAGGCTTGTCTGCGAACTTGACTCCTTTACGCTGCAACGCAAGATAGACTTCGTCTACATCGTCCACTTCCAGGTGGAGTTCAACGGTCTGGCGATCCAGTCGGCTTGCCTTCTTTAGACGGTGAAATGCCAGTTTTGATCCTTTGGTGTCGAACATGATGAAGTTATCATTCTCCTGGTCTACGGGTAGTCCGAGAATTTGCTTGTAGAGATTCTTCTGTTGCTCGAAGTTGACGGCCCAGAGTGTGACGTAGGATAGTTTTCTGAGTCTCATCATCAAGGTCAAGGAGCCTCGTGACTCTTAGCTGTTCCAGACTGAGCCCAGCCGAACGGACAGATCGCCCAGAATAAGCCCTGATCCGGAGTCTGTCACGGCTGGCGTGTTCTCTTGCGGCTTGTCTGCTGGTAACTGGCGGTTTCTGCGTTCCCGGACTGGTTGATTCTGCGCCTGTAATTGGCGGACTCGCTTGGAAAGTATGTTCTCTGGTAGATTTCTCGGCTCAACCATTGTGGATTGCACTTGAGGGTCAGGACGCGAAACTCGGAGTCGGGAGGGAATTAACGAATGGTAATCCTTTCACCGTCCGGCTCTTCGAAAGCGCGAATCGCGCAGATCATTTCGGTGCATCCGCGACATCCGCAGAATAAGCCCCGATCCGGAATTGGGGCAGGCGATTCGAGATCACGAGATCTGCACGCTGAACCGTACGTTCAGCTACACCTTAGCAAAAACAGACGACCGGCTTATTCTGGGCCCCATTTCGCGGGACTCGCCTGGTTCTGTTTCAACTGGCGGAGACCCTCTCCGAAAAATCTCAAAAGTAGCTGCTCCTCGCGACACAAAATAGCTCTCTGGAGACGAGCTGGGGTCTTGACTACAAAGAAGAGGGGATTCTGAATCCTGTTGCGTCGGATCGGTTCTTAGAAGGCTGGCCTGGTGCGGTGGTTCTCGTATAGTATCTTGCGCTCGTATACGCCCATGACCCAGTAGAGTCCGATTACGAGGAAAAGTCCGAGGATGAATATGATGATGTTGGCGTTGGCTCCTAGAGAGTTGATTACGGCTTGGCGTGCAGTATCTGTGAACAGCGTCATCCACGTGAGGGAGACGAGTAGGGCTGCTGGAAGGGTCAGTCGGAAGACCCGGAGCATCATGAGCTCTTTCTTTGGACTTGCCATTTCTAGTCGGAACCGCCCGTAAGGGTGCAGGCATTTCATAGCGCTTTTGCAAGAATCTCCCTATGGCCCCAGCACGTTCTGATCCTAAACCAGGTCGCTTTCGGCGGCTGCTCAGTCATGTTCATGGAAATAGGCTGTACTCTATTCGGTAAAAATGGATAGATCGATGTAACAAACGAGACCAGAAAGACCCGAAAAACGTGGCTCTAGGACAGGTTCTCACACTAGTTCTTCCTCTCCCGCCCGTGTTGGAAACTTACATATTCCGGGAGCAACCGAGCCCCCCTCGTGGCCGCCGTAACGTAGCTTGGTAGCGTACAGGCCTGAAAGGCCCAAGAAAGCCTTGGCCAGTGGAGCCTGGAGGCCGGGTTCAAACCACCCCAACACGGTGTGAACGTCCCGGCGGCGGCCCCACAAACAAGACTTAACAAACAAACCGAGAAACCACGCGAACCGTGGGCCGGTAGTTCAGCCTGGTATACTGACGAATCTCAGGCCAAAGAACGTCCGGTTTGCAAGCAACAAACAAGGCCAACACTCCGGAAGGCCGCGGGTTCAAATCCCGCCCGGTCCACCATAGAAATCCTGGATTCGCAAATCCGAGTCAAGAACCAGTA
>Ga0210404_10001104_pt1 | contig 12007 bp, 8 predicted proteins | sample IncBWH28MmetaG_FD_155455 | JGI IMG/M metagenome (GOLD analysis project Ga0210404, IMG submission 155455) | Forest soil microbial communities from Barre Woods Harvard Forest LTER site, Petersham, Massachusetts, United States - Inc-BW-H-28-M | ecosystem: Environmental > Terrestrial > Soil >... | reverse complement strand
AGAACGGCTCGCATGATTACAACTACGCCGAATGGAATCGTACCAGCCGGCAGAGTGCTTCGCAGTTCATCAAGGCAGACACCCGCAAGCAGCCCAAACCCGAAGAGCCCATGGAGCTCGATCCGCAGATTCGCATTGTGCAGCCTCCCGGTTCGGTGCTCCTGTTCTCTGCGGCGCAGATGCATTCTTCTGTGCCGAATACCTCCGGGAAGACCCGTTTCAGCATCGATTTGCGAACGGTTCACGTCGACGATGTCGAGCAACGCCGCGGCGCGGCCAATGTCGATTCCGAATGCACCGGTACCTCGATGGGCGATTATCTGCGCGGGACTGACCTTGCGCATCTGCCGGAGGAATTGATCACCATGTATGACACGCCTCCTCACGCGAGTAATGAGCAGGCCGTCGCGCCGGCTCGTTAGGAGGCCGGTCTGCAAACTTGGCCGCAATATCAAATGGAAACAATGACCAAACTCACTTCAGCGCTAAGCAACAATGATGACGATCATGAAGCGTCATCATTTGCAGTCGCTGGTGAAATCTGATTGAGGATGATGATGCCGGACACCCACACCCCAACCTGCCGTTTTTGCGCGGCCTCGCTCGAGCACACTTTTGTCGACCTGGGGATGTCGCCGATGTGCGAAAGCTTTCTGAGCGCCGGACACTTGAACACCATGGAGCCCTTCTATCCGCTGCACGTGTATGTGTGCGCGCGGTGCTTCCTGGTGCAGCTTGAGGAATACGTCACGCCCGAAGAAATCTTCACCGACTACGCTTATTTTTCTTCTTATTCGGACAGTTGGCTGGCGCATGCCAAGGGCTACACCGAGAAGATGTCGGCATTGCTGGGGCTTGGGCCGCAGAGCCTCGTCGTCGAGCTAGCCAGCAACGACGGCTACCTGCTTCAGTACTTCCTTTCGCGGAACATACCGGTGCTGGGAATCGAGCCGGCCGCCAACGTGGCGAAAGCCGCAGTTGAAAAAGGTGTGCCTACTCTCGTCAAATTCTTTGGCCGCGAACTCGCGCACGAACTCGTCGCCGAGGGTCGCCAGGCTGACCTTCTGCTCGGTAACAATGTTCTGGCGCAGGTTCCCGATCTCAATGGATTTGTCGCCGGGATGAAAATTCTGCTGAAGCCGCGCGGCACCATCACTTTCGAATTTCCACATTTGCTTCGGCTGATGCAAGAAAACCAGTTCGACACCATTTACCACGAGCATTTCTCTTATTTCTCGCTCTATGCCGCCGAAAAAATCTTTGCGGAACACGGATTGGCCATTTTCGATGTCGAGGAACTCCCCACGCACGGAGGCTCGCTGCGCATTTATGGCCAACACGCGGAGGAAACTTGGCGGCCCGTGACGGCGCGCATGCTGGAATTGCGCGCGCGCGAAGCTGCAGCCGGCGTTTCGGACTTAGCTACCTATTCGTCTTTCTCCGAGCAGGTCAAAGAGACAAAGCGCAAATTGCTCGATTTTCTGATTCGCGCCCGGCGTTCAGGAAAGCGCATCGTCGGCTATGGCGCTCCTGGCAAGGGGAACACACTGCTCAATTATTGCGCCATTCGCACGGATTTCCTGGACTACACCGTGGACCGCAACCCGCACAAGCATGGCAAATTTTTACCGGGCACGCACATCCCCATTTTTCCGCCGGAACGTATTCGCGAGACTCGTCCGGACTATCTGTTGATCCTGCCTTGGAACCTCAAGGACGAGATCATGGCGCAGTGCAGCTATATCCGGGAATGGAACGGGCAATTCGTGGTGCCTATTCCAGAGGTCCGCACCTATTGAGAAATAAAGCGTGGCCGGGTACGAATCAGGGCCACCGGCAGGAAACGTAGGATTTAGGGAGCAACGTACATGAAAGTCGTCATATTTTGCGGCGGTATGGGAATGCGGCTGCGCGATTATTCCGAAAACATCCCCAAGCCTATGGTGCCGATCGGCTACCGGCCAATTCTCTGGCACGTTATGAAGTATTACGCTCACTTCGGCCACAAGGACTTTATCCTCTGCCTGGGTTATCGCGCCGACGCCATCAAGGAATATTTCTTGAACTACGACGAATGCCTTTCGAACGATTTCACGCTTTCGAGCGGAGGCAAGGATGTCGCGCTTCATCACAGTGATATCGACGACTGGTCGATCACCTTCGCGGAAACCGGCACCAATTCGAATATCGGCATGCGCCTGAAAGCGGTGGAAAAGTACCTCGACGGCGAGGAAATGTTCCTCGCCACTTACGCGGATGGGTTAACGGATCTGGACCTCGGCGCGTTGATTTCATTCGCCCGCGGACACAAAAAGATCGCCACATTCGCTTGCATGAAGCCCAATCTGAGTTATCACCTCGTCGATTTGGATCAGGGCGGGCGCGTGAACAAAATCCGTTCCATCATGGATTCCGAACTTCGCATCAACGCCGGCTTCTTCGTTTTTCGCCGGGATATCTTTGATCACATCCGTGCGGGTGAAGAACTGGTCGTTCAGCCATTCGAACGGCTCATTCAGCAGGACGACTTGATGGGTTATCTCTACGACGGCTTCTATGCCTCGATGGACACTTTTAAGGACAAGCAACACCTCGATGATCTCTATGCACGCGGAAATGCGCCCTGGGAAGTCTGGAAACACCAACTCGAAGCGTCCGGACGCCCCGCTTCCGCGGCCCGCTTGAAAAAGAAAAAATTGGCACCCCGGCCCGCCGTGGCCCGAAGACGTCATGCTTGAACTACCGGTCCAGAAATCCCGTGGTCGCGGTCTTCGCATCCTCTGCCTGGGAGCGCACTCCGACGATATCGAGATCGGTTGCGGCGGCACAATTCTGGAACTGGCCGCCCGTCGCCGGTTTGCGGAGGTCGCCTGGGTCGTATTCAGCTCTGGAACCAATCGTGACAGGGAAGCTCGCGAGAGCGCCACGTTGTTCCTGAAGGGTGTCAAGCGCCAGAACGTCCACGTGCATGATTTCCGCGACAGCTTTTTCCCTTCGATCACCGCTGAAATCAAGGAGCGTTTCGAGAAACTCAAGAAAGAGTTTTTACCTGATGTCATCTTCACCCATTGCCGGCACGATCTCCATCAGGATCACCGCACGATCTGTGAACTGACCTGGAATACTTTTCGAAATCACCTGATCCTGGAGTACGAGATACCGAAGTATGATGGAGATCTGGGCTCTCCGAACTGCTTTGTTCCTCTGGACCGGAAAGTATGCGAACGCAAGAGCAAGCTGTTGTGCCAGATCTTCGGCACCCAGCGGAACAAGCACTGGTTTTCACGGGAAACATTTATGGCGCTGATGCGCTTGCGGGGGATCGAAGCAAATTCTCCCACCGGTTACGCGGAAGCATTTTACGGAAGGAAAGTCAGTCTTGGTGTGCAGTGAACCACTGCCCCGGACGTGGCGAATCCTTCCTGCAAATTGAGGTGCGTGCATCTTGAATTATGAATGGATCTCCGAGTTCTGGCATTTTCGCGAGCTGCTCTACTTCCTCGCCTGGCGAGACGTTAAAGTGCGCTACAAGCAGGCCGCACTCGGCGCTGCTTGGGCCATTATCCAGCCCCTCTTTACCATGATTATCTTTACGCTTTTCTTTGGCAGGTTGGCCGGAGTTCCCAGCGACGGAATCCCCTATCCGCTTTTCTCTTTCTGCGCCCTGGTTCCCTGGACCTATTTTTCTTCCACGTTGAGCCAGGCCGGGAACAGCCTGGTCAGCAATGCTCCTCTAGTCACCAAAGTTTATTTTCCGCGGGCTCTTCTCCCCGCCGCTTCCGTGCTTGGCGGTCTGGTGGATTTTCTCATTGGTTCCGTGTTTCTGATTATGATGATGATCTACTATCGCGTGAAGCCAGGCTGGTCGCTTCTCCTCGCCCCGTTTTTTGTGCTGCTCATGGTATTGCTCGCGTTCAGCATTAGCATGCTTCTGGCCGCCATGAATGTCCGGTATCGCGACGTGAAGTATGCATTACCGTTCATCATCCAGATTTGGCTGTTTATCACGCCGATCATCTATCCGGTTACGTTTTTGCCGGCAAAACTGAAACACTTCCTTGCTCTCAATCCCATGGCGGGCATCATTGAGGGCTTTCGCGCTTGCTTGCTCTCCACTCACATGGATTGGGGCTTGGTCCGCGTTTCTATTGCCGTGACACTTACACTTTTCATCGCCGGCGCCATTTATTTTCGCGCCACGGAAAGAACCTTTGCCGACATTGTCTGAGCGACAGGAAGGTACCTTGGAATCCAAAACCAATCACGTCATGAGCGAAGCCATTATCGTGGATAAGCTCTCCAAGAAGTATGTACTGGGCACCTTGCAACGCGACACCATGTTGCGCGAACGCCTCATCAGCCTTCTGCGTGCGCCCTTTCGCAAGCGCTCCGACGCCGCGAACACTCTATGGGCGCTGCGTGACGTTTCCTTTCGTGTCTCCAAAGGAGAAGTCGTCGGCATCATCGGACGCAACGGCGCCGGCAAAAGCACCTTGCTCAAGATTCTTTCCAAAATCACGTATCCGTCCTCCGGTCAAGTACGTGTGCAGGGCCGCGTCGCTTCTCTTCTGGAGGTTGGGACCGGCTTCCATGAAGAGCTCACCGGCCGCGAAAACATTTACTTGAATGGCTCCATCCTTGGAATGAAGGGGTGGGAAGTCGAGGCCAAGCTGGAATCCATCGTCAAGTTCGCGGGTGTCGAACGTTTTGTGGATACTCCCATCAAACGATACTCCAGCGGCATGCGCCTTCGGCTTGGTTTTGCCGTGGCCGCTCATCTCGACCCGGATCTGCTCATTGTCGACGAAGTGCTCGCCGTTGGTGATGCCGGTTTCCAGCGTAAGTGCCTGGACACGATGGAAGGTCTCCGAAGCGGCGGCCGCACCGTTCTTTTCGTCTCGCACAATATGGCTGCAGTGGAAAACCTCTGCTCGCGGTGCATCTGGATCGAGGCGGGACAACTCAAAATGGACGGCTCGCCTCGCGACGTGATCGAGGCCTACATGGCCACATTTGCCGCTGCTCAGGAGACCATGGCCGATCTGCGCTCCGTCCAGAATCGCCGCGGCACAGGAGAAATCCGTTACACCGGCATCGAATATCTAGCCCGCTCCGGTGAACTGCTGACCACCGTCCGAAGTGGCGACAGCTTTGTGATGCGTTTTCACTATCATGCGGAGAAGCCTGTTCCATTTCCTAGTTTTGGACTCCGCATCTACACCGAGCTGGGCACTTTGGTTTCGGACACGAGCACGTGGCACCACGCTTTGGATATTCCACTCGTTCCGGCGGGTGATGGTTATGTGGATCTGGATATCGATCTGCTCAACTTGCTGCCTGGCCGGTATTACTTGTCCTTGTGGATCACCGGAGCCAGCTCTCCCGTTCATGACAATATTGAGCATTGCGCGCAACTCCAGGTAGAGTTGGCCAACGTTTATTCTTCAGGGAGAGCGCTCGATAGCCGCTCGGGCATCGTCTTTTTTCCGCAGCGCTGGAGTCTCGCCGGTGTCGGCGGCCAGCTTGTCCCCAGCGAGGGGCAAGAGACGCGTTCGGACGCTCAACTCCCGGGTAAGAGAGCCTGAGCGGAAAGATCATGTATAAGCTCGAGCCTTGCGGATCAGGTTTGCTAATCCCCGCCATAGGTATGCGGCCGTCTGTTTTTCGAGCTATCAGGGCTGCCTCGATTCGAAAGGGATGTAAGCAGGTCTCGAAATGACGACGGCATCCAGCGACCCGCTCGTCAGCGTCGTCACTCCCGTTTACAACGGGGAGCAATTCTTGCGCGAGTGCATTGAGAGCGTACGGGCCCAGTCTTACCAAAACTGGGAGTTCTGCATCGTTAACAACTGCAGCACAGACCGGACCCTGGAGATCGCTCAGGCGTACGCCGCAAAGGACTCCCGCGTCCGCGTGCATTCCAATTCGCAGTTTCTCTCGATCATTGAAAATCATAACAACGCGCTTCGTCAGATTTCATCCGAGAGCAAATACTGCAAGGTCATATTCGCCGATGACTGGCTCTTTCCCCAATGTATCGAGGAAATGGTGCGCGTCGCGGAGGCTCACCCTTCGATCGGGATTGTCGGAGCCTACGGTCTGGATGGCACCCGCGTGCTGTGGGACGGCTTGCCTTACCCCAGCACGTTTATCCCCGGCCGAGAATTATGCCGCAAGACTCTTTTGAGCAGCCTCTACGTTTTCGGCTCTCCGACTTCACTCTTATTTCGGTCCGACTTCGTTCGCATCCGGGAGGCCTTCTTCGACGAAGACAACCTCCACGCTGATCACGCTGCGTGCTTTGAACTTTTGCAGAGTTCGGACTTTGGTTTCGTACACCAGGTGCTGACGTTTACGCGGACATCCCAGGAGTCCAATAACACGCTCGCCCAACGCATGGACAGCATCGTTCTGGGCAACCTCGGCATACTTCTGGAGTATGGTCCGGCATGCTTGACTCGCGAAGAATTTGAGGAGTGTCGCAAGCAACTTCTCAAGATCTACTATCGGGTTTTGGCAAGAGGCTTCCTGCGGTTCCGGGGAAAAGAGTACTGGAATTATCATCGCCACAGGTTAAATACTTTTGGATGTCCGCTCAGTCCGGTGAGGCTTGCCAAAGCAGTAGTGCAGAAGATTTTCACAAGCACAGTGCACCCCATCGACAGCGCCAAGGGCGCGATGGATTGGTGGCCTCGGGCCATGTCCAAAACCTTTCCCAAACAACGCACAAGTCAGAAAGGATCTTCCCTTGAAGAGCGCGGCCGGCCGACTGAAATCCAGCGGGACACGGCACGCAATGAAGTGATCACCAAAGATTGAGAACTATCGAAGTCGGTTCTGAAAACAACCCATGCTGATTAGCGTCATTATTTGCACCTATAACCGCTCTGGCGGCCTGCTTACGCTGCTAAGAAACCTGGAGGAACTAGATGTTCCACCTTGCATCGAACGGGAGTTTCTGGTCATCGACAACAATTCGACTGACGCAACGAGGACCGTCTGCGAACCCTTCGCCCAGAAATATTCCGGAACTTATCGGTATATTTTTGAGGGTCGGCAAGGCAAGTGCTTCGCCTTGAATACGGGAATTCGCAACGCCAAAGGAGATATTCTCGCGTTCACGGATGACGACTGTATCCCGGATCGCCGGTGGCTTGCGGCCATCGCAGAAGAGTTTGTGGCGAATCCTCCCCTCGCCGCACTTGGTGGTCGTGTAGAGCTATTCGATGACAACCACAAGCCATTTACCATCATCACCAGGACAGATAGGATGATCATCACAACTGCAAGCCAGATTTTGCAGAACCCGCATATCTATGGCTGCAACTTGGCTGTTCATCGGAGAGCCCTTTCCGCTGTTGAAGGATTTGATTTAGGTCTTGGGCCAGCCACGAGATCACTTTCGAACGAGGATGTCGATTTTCTCTATCGTATCTACAGGAAGAAACTCCCGATCGCCTACTCTCCAGAAGTTCTCGTCTATCACAATCACGGCCGCACTAAGGACTCGGAAATTGAGGCCCTAAAGTACGCTTACACTATTGGGCGTGGCGCCGTGTATTGTAAGCATATCCTTGATAAGGACGTACTTAAGTTAGCTTATTGGGCAGTGAGCTCATCTCTCGCGAATATTCTGAAGTTCCCATTCTCAATGAAGACTTTCAAGAAGGAGATGGGATATCTTTCGCCCCTGTTGCGCGGTGCTTACTTCAGATTGCTGAACGACTTTCTGCCTGGGAAGAACGTTTAGTGCCAGAGGTGCAACCTCAGCTTCTAATCGACCCGCCTCAGCCACACCTCCCGCCAGAACGAATAAATCCTTCGCGGGCAAGCAATTCTGCGGTCGCTGTAGAGTGCGCGGCACACCACTCCTTCGAGCATGATGCAGCCACCGGGCAGCTGAATTAACTTCCCGGTCCGGTCGTTGATAATCCTCTCGACCCTCTGAATCACGCGATGCTGGCCCCCACATGCCGTGGTCATCTCGACGTCGAAGTAAAGCCCCCGGTTCCTGCTTCGTTCATCCAGTGTTTCCAGAATCTCCTCGTGGCTCTTCACCTGAACCAGCTCCCCTGCCTGCAGATTCAACTTTTCCGAGGGCGTCTTATTGAGCCTGCCGGTTCGAAACGGGTACGGCCTTCCCCCCAGTATCCGCTGGACGCCGTTATAGATCGAAATTTGTGCGTTGGCCGCGCCAAACGTCAAGCTCTTCGCAAACGCCCGGAACATCATCGTTCGCATCACGTACCAAGGACTTACATTGCCGGAGCAAACGTCCCGTACGTACTGGCCCGGTCGCCACCAGGAAAGTGGAACAGAGGCCTTAAGCATCTCCGTTGCCTGGCAGGAGTATAATTTCTCTCCCGAACTGCTCCCTTCTTTCCAGACACGCGTGGCCTGAACCAGCATATCGCGCGTGATGGACGCATTGGCGATAGAAGGCCGCACTTTCGTGTTTCCGTTCATCCCGAGGATCATGGAGAATGCCTGCCTCAGCTTGTTTGGTTTGCCAACTCTCTTCAGCCAAGCTTCCTTCCAAAAAAGAAGGCAACGTGCCTGGCAACCGTCGTGCCCGCTTCCATCGCAACGCAGTTCGGCTAAATGAACCGTGTTCCACATCCTCCGCGAGCCTGAATTGTTGATTGTGTCGCATGTTTTGTCCGCTCTACTCTGCACGGTAAACTGCTTCCCGCAGTACTGAAGCATTTCCGGCATAAAGGGGAGCGCATCCAGCCGGCCGAGGGCGTCCAGAGTAGACAGTATTTCTGATTCGCTGCAGACCTCCACGCGTTCTCCGGCTTGCAGATTCAAGACAGCGGTATTAACTTTGGGGTCTGCCATTATTTCGAATACCACCTTGTGATCGAGAGCATTGCGCCCGCCGCTCAGAATAACACGCTGGTTCTCTCCATGACTTATCCCTCGCCATTCGTGTTCCAGACAAATGCATGCAGCCCTTCAGGGACTTCTGGCCAGCGAACACTGTCATCCGCAACTTGAGGACCACGTGGTTCGAGTTGTGTGATCGAAACCTTACGAGGCTTGCCACAAGTCCGGCGCCTAGGCTGCCCCTTGAAATGCCCCGAAACGCCCTATCCGCAGACGCTCGTTGAAACTCACCTCGCAGGTCACGAAATCTACCCCCAGGATCCTGGCAGCTTCCAGGTTTTGCTGACCGGGTCAGGAAAAACCCTGGGAAATCTCTGGAAGAGAAGCGGCATGGTTTTTCCACCAAACTTCAAGAGTTCTGTAGTTATCTGGTACAACTGTATTGTTTTCAATAAGATGCGATATGGGCGGTTGGATGCCAAAATGCTCTATGTAAGGCTGTGATATACCATCTAGTTGCGGCAATATTCTCGACCGAGTCTGGTCATCTCTTGATGCTTGGAGGGGGCTTGTTCTTCGGCGCAATCTGTTTGCGGGCCCTCTTTCTTCGCCCGGCACCCGCGTCGCATGCAGCAAGTTCCGAACAGAACGCTCAAGCTAAGAGTATCTAGGTTCAATTGGTGAGGTCCCAATCATTCTGCAGCTCCGTTTCGTTTTATAATGCCCGTCAGAGCTGTGCTTTAGGGCACTTTTGGACTTTTGATTTACTTCTTGAGAATGATTAAGCCGAAATTGGCGGCTCTGGGGGCTTCATCGATGGAAGGTTTTCTGGCCGGGTTTCGAACCTTGTTTGCTCTCATTCCTCAACACTCCGTGAATCCGCTTCGTACATTTTCTCCTCGGGCTCTTGCTCTGCTCCGCCGCTCGCTGGGAATGGGTCTTCTACTATTTGCCGGAACCTCAGCCTATTCGCAATCCTCTATCACCTTCATTCAGAGCAACTCCGCCGTGCCGCACCCCAGCGCGACGACGGTGACCATCCCTTATACGTCCGCGCAAGGCGCCGGCAACTTGAACGTCGTGGTCGTGGGCTGGAACAATTCAACGGCACAAGTCACTTCTGTCTCGGATTCAATGAGCAACAGCTACGCAGTCGCGGTAGGCCCAACGATTCAGACCGGCTTGGCGACACAGACGATTTACTACGCGAAGAACATCCTCCCAGCCGCGTCAAATGGCAACGTCGTCACAGTGCGGTTCACGGCTGCCGCTACGTCCCCAGACATTCGGATCGCGGAATACAAGGGTCTGGACACCGTGAATCCGCTCGACGTAGCCGTGGCGGCGCAGGGAAACAACGCCCTGAGCAACAGCGGCACCGTAACGACGACTAACGCCAACGATCTCTTGGTTGGCGCGAACCTGGTTCAAACGCTCACCACCGGACCTGGAACCGGGTTCACCAATCGGATGATTACCAGTCCGGATGGCGACATTTTGGAAGATCGAGTGGTTACGGCGACTGGAAGCTACAGTGCCACCGCTCCAGATTCCCCATCTGGGGCCTGGATCATGCAGATGGTGGCCTTTCGCGCGGCGAGCGGAGGCGGTGGCACCGCGGCGGGCATTACCGCCACTGCGGGAACGCCACAGAGCGCCACGGTAGGCACGGCATTTGCCACACAACTGCAAGCGACGGTCAAAGATTCCCTGAACAACCCGGTCAGTAATGTTTCGGTGACCTTCGGGGCGCCAGGGAGCGGAGCCAGTGGCACATTTGCCGGCGGCGTGAACACGGCAACGACGAACGCGCAGGGAGTAGCAACATCAGCGATCTTCACGGCCAACTCCGCTGCGGGCGGCCCTTATACCGTAGCGGCCACGGTCGTCGGCGTTGCCACCCCCGCCAACTTCTCTCTTACGAACTTGGCTGGCCCGGCGGCGAGCATCACACCAACTGCTGGAACACCGCAGAGCGTCGCTATCAACACGGCGTTTGCGACGCAACTTCAGGCGACGGTGAAAGATTCTTTTAGCAACGCCGTGAGTGGCGTTACCGTGACCTTCGGGGCACCCGGGAGCGGAGCTAGCGGCACGTTTGCCGGTGGCGTGAACACGGCAACGACGAACGCGCAAGGCGTAGCGATAGCACCAGTTTTCACGGCCAACTCCATTGCGGGCGGCCCTTATACCGTGACGGCCACGGTGGGAGGAGTTGCCGCTCCGGCCAACTTCTCGCTGACCAACCTGGCGGCTCCACCTGCGAGCATCACCGCCACAGCCGGTACGCCACAGAGTGCAACTGTCGGCACGGCGTTTACCACGCAGTTGCAAGCCACGGTCAAAGATTCTCTGAACAACCCCGTCAGCAACGTTGCGGTGACCTTCGTGGCACCGGGAAGTGGACCCAGTGGCACGTTTGCCGGCGGCGTGAACACCGCGACGACCAATACGCAAGGTGTCGCTACAGCGGCGATCTTCACGGCCAGCTCCACTGCAGGGGGCCCTTACACCGTGGCGGCTGCGGTGGCGGGCGTTGCTGCCCCTGCTAACTTCTCACTGACGAACTTGGCCGGCCCCGCGGCCAGCATCACGCCAACTGCCGGAACACCTCAAAGCGTTGCTATCAACACGGCATTTGCGACGCAACTTCAGGCGACGGTCAAAGATTCTTTTAACAACGCGGTGAGTGGTGTTACGGTGACTTTCGGCGCACCGGGTAGCGGAGCTAGCGGCACGTTTGCCGGCGGGGTAAACACGGCGGTAACCAACCCGCAGGGTATAGCCACGGCACCAGTTTTCACGGCCAACTCCACTGCGGGCGGCCCTTATATCGTGGCGGCTGCAGTAGCTGGTGTTGCCACTCCGGCCAACTTCTCGCTGACCAACCTGGCTGCTGCGCCCGCGAGCATCACCGCCACAGCGGGAACGCCACAGAGCGCGACGGTCGGCACTGCGTTTGCGTCGCTACAAGCGATAGTAAATGATGCCAGCAACAACCCGGTGAGCAACGTTACGGTGACCTTCGCTGCACCTGGAAGCGGAGCCAGCGGCACGTTTGCTGGCGGTATTAAGACCGCAACGACAAATACGCAAGGTGTGGCGACAGCAGCTATCTTTACGGCCAACTCCACAGCGGGTGGTCCTTACAACGTGACCGCCACGGTGGCGGGCGTCA
>Ga0210404_10001103_pt1 | contig 12008 bp, 8 predicted proteins | sample IncBWH28MmetaG_FD_155455 | JGI IMG/M metagenome (GOLD analysis project Ga0210404, IMG submission 155455) | Forest soil microbial communities from Barre Woods Harvard Forest LTER site, Petersham, Massachusetts, United States - Inc-BW-H-28-M | ecosystem: Environmental > Terrestrial > Soil >... | reverse complement strand
TCCTCTGTTCATGGCTTCCGGCTTGGCGCGAAACACCTGCGCCGCCTTCGCATCAAGTTTCGAAATCGGCTTAGTTTCCTAAGCGGGCCGAAAGTCTAGCAAGACGCTTCTTATCCGGGCTTTCAATAACCAAAATAAAGTGGTCGCTTACCGGCACTGTCTGAGTGCGTACACGAAACTCAAACATCCACACAGTGTAGAATTCCGGAACACCGGGAAAGAGGGGAAACAAAACAGACCTTCTCTCCTCCTTCGACAGAGTCATCGAAGAAAGCGCCTCGGCCGGCCGCATCTCAAGCCCTTTTTTCCAAAACGCAGTGAACCGTAGGCTGCTTAGATATTCCGGGCTTAGGTCAATCGCACTCAGTCCATGACCCTTACGCTGGTTACAGGGCATATCGACTATCGAGACCTTCAATTGCATCTCGCTTGGAAAGAACTCCACGAGCTCCGAACCTTTGCGAAAGACGAAGCCTTCGGATGTCTTAGTCTTGTTGAGATTCCTAAAAAAGTCTTCGTCAAACAATGCGCCCCCGACCGCTATACATGTTCCGTCCTCTGAGATGACCTGAGGTCCGAAATTCATGAATACCCTCGGAGTATTTGGGGCGGCTTGGGCTGAGCCGACTAAAACCAAGGCGCATAGCGAAATTAGTCTAAGTTTAAGACCCAAGTGAAGGTGTTGAGTACACATGTCTGCTAACTCAGCTTGATTCACGCTCGTTTGAAATCGTTGCTACTCCACCATGCATTTTTCTGCTTCTCATGGATGAGTCATGTCCTCGGGCTTGACGAGGGCGTCGAATTCTTCGGCGGTGACGTAGCCGAGTTTTAGGGCGGCTTCGCGGAGGCTGATCTTGGAGTGGTGGGCGGCTTTGGCGACCTGGGCGGCCTGGTCGTAGCCGATTTTGGGGGCCAGGGCGGTGACGAGCATGAGGGAATTGTGGACGTAGTGTTCGATCTGCGTGTAATTGACTTCGATGCCCTGGACGCAATGGCTTACGAAGCTGTTGCAGGAGCCGGCGAGGAGCTCGACAGAATGGAGGTAATTGAAAATCATGACGGGCTTGAACACGTTGAGCTCGAAATTGCCCTGCGAGCCGGCGAAACCGATGGCGGCGTCATTGCCCATGACTTGGACGGCGACCATGGTGAGGGCCTCGGCCTGCGTGGGATTGACCTTGCCCGGCATGATGGAGGAGCCGGGCTCATTTTCCGGAAGGATGAGTTCGCCGAGGCCGCAGCGCGGGCCGGAAGCGAGCCAACGAATGTCGTTGGCGATTTTCATGAGCGAGGCGGCGAGCGTTTTCAGCGCGCCAGAGGCGAAGACGATTTCGTCGTGCGCGGAGAGTGCGGCAAATTTGTTGGGATGCGAGCGGAAAGGGAGGCCGGTGAGCTCGGCGATTTTCTTCGCGGCGCGTTCGGCGAATTCGGGATGGGCGTTGAGGCCGGTGCCGACGGCGGTGCAGCCGATGGCGAGATCGTAGAGGCCGTCGAGAGCGACGGCGACGCGGCCGCCGTCTCTGTCGAGAAGATTGACGTAGCCGGAAAATTCCTGGCCGAGAGTGAGCGGCGTGGCGTCTTGCAGGTGGGTGCGGCCAATTTTTACGATGTCGGCGAATTCTTTGGCTTTGGCATCGAGTGCGTCGCGCAGAGTTTTGATGGCGGGGAGCAGGCGGCGCGCGGTTTCCGTGGCGGCGGCGATGTGCATGGCGGCGGGAAAGGTGTCGTTGGAGGATTGCGACATATTTACATCGTCATTCGGGTGGATAGGTTTCTTGCTGCCCATTTCACCGCCGGCAATTTCGATGGCGCGATTGGAAATGACTTCGTTGACGTTCATGTTGGTCTGCGTGCCGCTGCCGGTTTGCCAGATGCGCAATGGAAAATGGTCGTGGAGTTTTCCTTCGATGACTTCATCGGCGGCGCGGGAGATGAGGCTGCACTTTTCGTGCGAAAGCTTGCCGAGATCCTGATTGACGAGCGCGGCGGCTTTTTTGAGGATGCCGAAGGCGCGGATCAGCTCGGGCGGCATGACGTCCTTACCGATGTCGAAGTGGATGAGCGAGCGAGCGGTTTGCGCGCCGTAGTAGCGGTCGGCGGGGACGTCGATCTTGCCCATGGAGTCGGACTCGACGCGAGTCGGGGTGGAGCTGACAGATTTGGCGGCTTCAGACATGGGGGGACTCCTGAATGATTTGGTGCTCCAAGTTTAGCAGGATGCAGGCAAGGACGGTTGACAGTTGACAGTTCAAAGTTGAAAGAGAAGTGGAAGAAACTAACGTAGAGACGCCCCGACCAGGTCGGGGTAAACGCCGTGCGCAGAGGATACGCGGAGCTATACGGAGTCGCAAGGGACCTACTGGACGACGACATTCAGATTGGTGGGTGGATTAGGGGCGCTGGGACACTTCAGGCCGTTGGCGCTGACAAGGGAGAACCTCTGCGGGCCCTGCGGCACGCTGGTGCCGCGAACCACCACGGTCCAGGCGCCAGCGAGGGGATTGGCAACGAGGACTTGCTCCAGATTATTGAGGTGGTCTTCCTTGGTGCGAACGGCAGCGGCGGAGGGATTCGCGGGGTCGAGGGTCCAGGGGTACTGGCGAGTTCCGGAGGGGTCGGTGACGACGAGGTCGAGATCGTTGATGAGAGTTGGGTTGGCGCCTGGCACGGCGGGAGGGTCGTCCCAGGCGAGGGTGACCTTGAATTGAGCGGCGCCGGCGGGAACGGTCACGGGGCAGGACACGCTGTCTTGATTGCCGACGGAGCCCTGGTAAGCATCACCGCGCTCCAAGGATTGGATCGTTTCATTGATTTGTACGAGGCCGTAGCCGGAAGCGTAATCGGGGCCTGGCTTGTACCAGGTGGTGGTGGCATCGTTGAGATCAAAGGTGTTATTCACGAGGAGGGCGCGCATCGTGGAGGGGAAGGGATCGCCACGACCGGGAAAATGACGGCGCCAATCGTCGATCATCAGGGCGATACCGCCGGAAACAATGGAGGCAGCGCAAGAAGTTTGAGCAAACCAGCCGTAGATAAAGCTGCCGCCCGGCTGGAAGATGGGAATGCGGTAATCCTGCTGGTTGGGGTTGCCGACTGGATTGCCGAAAGGATTGTTGATATGGCTAACGCCGCTGGTCATCGTGCCGTTGTTCTGGCCGGAGGCGACCACATCGGGTTTTATGCGGCCGTCGAGGGTTGGTCCCCAACTGCTGTAATCGCTCATGGCGTTGTTGGCGGAATCGATGGCACCGACGGCGATGATGTTTTTGGCGCTCTTGGGATGATTCAAGGTGGTGTAGTTGGCAAACGGCGGGGCGGTATTGGTAATGCAGTTGGTCTGAAAGACGCCGTTGTTGTCAAAGTATCCGGTCCTTTCATTTCCGCCCGAGAATACGATGGTGACGGGGCGGCCGAGTGAACCGGTAACAACGCCGTCGAGAATCGGGGCGCGGCCTTCGTAGGAGCCATAAGGGAAAGGCGAGCAACCGGAGTCGCCCCAGGAATTGTTCAGGACTACGACGCCATTCTGCACGGCGCTGGTGACGTCGCCTAAATAATCGGTGACGGGATCGCCGCCCGAGCTGAGAAAACTATAAGAGCGAAGTTTGGCAGCAGGGGCGAAGCCGCGCCACTGGTTGGCGGTGCTGGAGCCTTGCGCGAGCGATTGAGAGCCGTCGCCAACAATCATGCCTGCGGTCATGGTGGGGTGCCCTTGGGGGTTGAAGGCATCGGGGGCGTCGCCTTGAACGACACGACCGCCGAAATCACCATGGGCGATTTGAGCGTGGGAGGCGTCGAAGATGGCGACGGTAACGCCCTGGCCGGTGGGATGGCCAGGCGGGATGGCACCGACATCGGCGTGAACGTGAGTACGGGCGCGATCGGACTCGCCTTTTCCCGGAGCGGGCAGTGGCTCGATGTATTGAACGCCGTCTTCGGTGGCGAGTTCGTGTTCGCGGTTCAGCAGAAGCGAGACGCCGAAGGTCGAAAGGGCGCGCGCTTCTCCGAGGATGGTGCCGCCGAGAGCTTGGGCGCTTTTGGTGGCCGCGGCGAAGTCGGCGTCGGGGAAGACGGTGACGACCAACTCGACGCGGCCGGCGACGCGCAGCGCATAGGACGAAGGCTCAAGCCGCTGTAGCGCGGAGGAGAGTTTGTCTTCGGGAGAGAACACACCGGCCCAGCGAAGTTTTTGGAGTTCCGCAGAAGGAAGCTTGAGACCGCGCTTCAAAGTGGCGAGGTAGGCGTGTCCGGACAGAGGCTGCCCCAGGGAAATACCGACCGCGGAAAGCGCTGCGCGGGTCCGCAGATCGGGGATTTCGTTGAATTGGACGATCACGTGAACTTGCGACGATTTGGGGTTGGGGAATAGCTTTGCCCATTCAGGGCGAAGTGGGGTTGGAGTCAAGCTCCTCGAGGGAAGCCGGATCTCGAAAGGATCGGACGGACGAGGCGCGGGGCGGGTTTGTGCGGCGTCCGTGTCCGGTGTGCCGCGGTGGAAGAAATGGAATGGGAGCGCAAGGGCAAGCGCCGGGAGCAGGAAACGACTGGTTTTTCTGAGAAAGGGAAGGACAACGCCAGATCTCGTCTTTTGCATGGGGACCTTCTGTGGCGCTACCCTAGCATAAGTCTGAAGCGGATGTAATGTCCGTAAACTTGCCAGTGCGGGAGGTGAGTGGGCAAGCAAAGGGAGTGCGGGTGGGGCACCAGGGCAACGCGATTCAGCGGTGTCATGTATACTTTTTGACAGGGGATTCCGCCGATTTCATGGAGGAAGAAGCAAAGGTGGTGCGTGCGAGTGTCGGGACGCGGCTGCGGCGGGGGCTGCGGTTTGCGCGGACCCGTGTGCGCGAATTGCGGATGATCGGGAAGGCTCTGGCGTCGACGAAGCACCCCATCCTGGTGCACGTGATTCCGATGCGGCAGTGCAACCTGGCTTGCACGTATTGCAATGAATACGATGATTTCTCGAAGCCAGTGCCGCTAGACGAGATGAAAACGCGGCTGGATTTGCTGGCGGACATGGGGACGTCGATCATCACGATCAGCGGGGGCGAGCCGCTGATGCACCCGGAGCTGGATGAAGTGATCCGGCACATCCGGCGGCGCGGGATGATCGCGGGAATGATTACGAATGGATTTTATTTGAACCGGGAGCGCATCGAACGGCTGAATGCGGCGGGGCTGGAGCACCTGCAGATCAGCATTGATAACGTGGTGCCGGATGAGGTTTCGAAGAAGAGCTTGAAGACGCTGGATGGGCGGCTGGAAATGCTGGCGCAGTACGCGGTGTTCCAGGTGAACATCAATTCGGTGCTGGGGAGTGGGGTGAAAGATCCGGAAGATGCGCTGAAGATCGCGCAGCGGGCTGTGCGGCTGGGGTTTACGAGCACAGTGGGAATCATTCACGACAACAATGGGCAGCTGAAGCCGCTGGGAGAGCACGAGCAGGAAATCTTTGAAGCGGTGATGGAGCTGGGGAAGCGGTCGTTTTCGAGATTTAACGATTTTCAGCATAACGTGGCGCGCGGAAAAGAGCATGAATGGCGCTGCCGGTCAGGCTCACGGTATCTGTACATTTGCGAGGACGGGCTGGTGCATTGGTGCTCGCAGCAGCGCGGGTATCCGGGGATTCCGCTGGCGCAATACACGCCGGAGATGCGGCACCGGGAATACTTGACGGAAAAGTTTTGCGCGGCACGGTGCACGGTTTCGTGCGTGCAGCAGGTGGGGATTTTGGATAACTGGCGCGACCCGCAGAACCTGAAGCCAATGCCAATCACGCCCGAGTCACCGCCAGCGCAACTGGTGCAGATCGGGCAGGGGCGTGGCGATTCCTGATTTTTTGCCGTTCGTTTGGTGTAGTTCTCTCCTTGATGTTTCACTCCGCGCACATTATCCAGGCTGATGGATTGACGGTCGGCTTCGTCTTGCCAACAATGAGTGCATGCCAGGATCAGCGATTGAAATTGAAAATCTGACCAAGGAATATCCATTTGGGTTTCTAGACCTCAAGAAAAAGAAGTCTCTTGAGGGGCTGAACATGCAGGTGGAGACGGGAGAAGTGTTTGGGTTTATCGGGCCGAATGGGGCGGGGAAATCCACGACGATCAAGCTGCTGATGGGGCTGATTTTTCCGACGGCGGGGAGCGCGCGGATTCTGGGGAGGCCGATCAGCGACGTGGAGATGCACCGCGACATCGGGTACCTGCCCGAGCAGCCGTACTTTTACGATTATCTTACCGCGGCGGAATTGCTGGATTATTTCGCGAGGTTTCATGATTTGACGGCGGCGGACCGCAAAGAGCGCGTACAAGGGATGTTGAAGAAGGTGGGGCTGGAGACCGCGGGTAAGATTCAACTGCGCAAGTATTCGAAAGGCATGTTGCAACGCGTGGGGCTGGCGCAGGCGATTCTGCACGATCCGAAACTGGTGATACTGGACGAGCCGATGTCCGGGCTGGACCCCGTGGGCCGGCGCGAAGTGCGCGATATCATTCTGGAATTGAAGCGCGATGGAAAGACGGTGATGTTCTCCACGCACATTCTCTCGGATGCAGAGACGCTTTGCGATCGCGTGGGCGTGATTGTCGGAGGGAAGCTGCGTGGCGTTGGCGCGCCGGGGCAGTTGGTGGACATGAAGACGCAGGGGATGGAGATTCTCCTCAAATTGCCGGCGGCGAGTAACGCGCCGCTTTTGGCGAAGGCCACAAAGACGGGGGACAGCTACCGGCTGGTGGTGCCGGAAGCAGAGCTGTATGCGGCGATCGAGCAGCTTCGCGGAGCGGGAGCGCAAGTCATCTCGGTGACGCAGGTAAAAGCGACGCTGGAAGAGTTTTTCATGCACCTGGTGGAGGCGGATCGCGCGCAAGCGGCAGCGGTCGAGGTGAGCGGGAAATGAAGCGCGCGGGGATCGTGGCGCTAAACACATTTCGCGAGGCGGTACGCGACCGCGTGCTGTATAACCTGGTGTTTTTCGCGCTGCTGATGATCGCGGCGTCGGTTATCGTCGGGCAGATTTCCATCGGGATTGAACAGAGCGTGATTACCAGCCTGGGGCTGAGCGCGATTTCGCTGATTGGGCTGCTGATTGCGGTTTTCCTGGGCGTGGCGCTCGTTTCGAAGGAGATGGACAAGCGCACGCTGTACGCGCTGCTGGCGAAGCCGGTGCGGCGATGGGAATTCCTGCTGGGAAAATTCGGCGGGCTGGTATTGACGCTTGCGGTGAATACGGCGGCGATGACGCTGGGACTGCTACTGACGATGCTGTACGTGAAGCATGGCCTGGAGCGCAGCGACGCGGTGGTATTCGTGGCGGTGTATTTTATCTGGCTGAAACTGGCGTTGATCGTGGCGATGGCGCTTTTGTTTTCCTGCTATACGACGCCGATTCTGGCGATATTGTTCACGTCGGGGTTGTACATTGTCGGATTGTACGTGCAGGAACTGCGAAATCTGCCGGTGCAGGTGATGAGCCCGGAGATGGCGGCGTTCACGAAGGGGCTGTCGTTTCTTCTGCCGAATTTTGAAAACTTCAACGTGATGGCGATGGCTGCGCATGGGCGAGCGGTTCCGGGGGCGCTGATTCTGCAGAACACACTGTATACCGTGGTCTATTGCACGATCGTGCTTGCGGCCGCGGCGGTGGTGTTTTCCAGGCGCAACTTGAAATGAAATCACAGAAAGCCATGACGTGGGTGCTGCTGGCGGTACTACCGCTGGGATTCGCGGGGATCTGGCGGCTGCAGCACGCGATTGATGCGCAGCGCGCCTCGTTGAGCGAGGAGCGGGATGATTTGCTGCTGCGATCCGGGAAGCTGATGCGAGCCATGAGCCTGGAATACGCGCCGCTGATGGCGGACATTTACTGGACACGCGTGGTGCAGTATTACGGAAATAAACGCGTGCGAAAGCAGACGAATCTCGATCTGCTGTGGCCGCTGCTGGATATTACGACGACGCTGGACCCCAATCTGCTGGTGGCGTACCGGTTCGGCGCGGTCTTTCTGAGCCAGGCGGCTCCAAGCGGAGCGGGAAGGCCGGACCAGGCGGTGGAACTGATCCAGCGGGGAATCAAAGCCAATCCAGAATACTGGCGCCTGTATGAAGATTTGGGATTTGTCTATTACTTCGATCTGAAAGATTACAAAAAGGCTTCGGAGGCGTTTCTTGAGGGAGGCAAGCAACCGGGAGCGCAGATCTGGATGAAAATAATGGCGGCGAGAATCGCAGCGGAGGGAGAGTCCTACGCGACCTCGTTTTTCTTATGGAAGGACATCTACGAATCGACGCCGGATCCGTCGGTGAAGAAGAACGCGCTCACGCACTTGGAGTTAGTTCAGGCAAAAGAGGACTGCAGGAAAATTGATTCACTCGCAGACGAATACGAAAAGCGAAACGGCCGGCGCCCGACGCGGATGGGGGAGCTGGTCCAGGCTGGACTGTTGCCCAAGTTATTGAAGGATCCCGAGGGTTTCGCTTACGTTTTCGGTGAGAAGGGAAAAGCGGAGCTCAATGTGAACAGCCCGCTACTCGAGCAACAGCTGCTGTTCGAGCATTTCAAATAGATTTCGTTCGCAGGGCACATCCCATTCTATCTCTCCTGGTGCCGTTCCGGAGTCTTAAATTACGATTGCGTGGGAACCTCAAAAGCGGCAGCAAGGTTGCAGCACTCTAAAATTGCGCGATCTGATTATTCAGACGTGCAGAGAAGGGTCATCTGCGGATCGATGACGATTTTGCGGGGTGGCACGGATGCGAGGAAATGGAACGAAGTTTCCGGTCCGGCGGCCACGACGGAGCCGAGAAGCGTTCTGGTTCCGGCGCTGCCCTTTGCATAGAGAGGAACACTGGCGATGAACGAGTGCGGCACGCCGGTCTGATAAAGTTTTCCTCGGACAAGATAGCCTTTTTCCGTGCTATGCGCAGTGAATTCCACGCGATAGTGCGGGATTCCCGTGCCGCGCACCCACTCTTCGAAGAACCATTGCATGGAGCGCCCGCCTTCCAAATCCATGCCGGGGGTCATCACGGCTTCCACTTCTCGCTGCAAATCATCGGTGGAGAGGGCGCGATAAGCGTACTTAGTCATCAGCGATTGCAAGAGGGCAATGAATCGGGCATCGGGATTCTTGCCGCCAGTCTGGCGCAGCATCTCGCGGAGCATATGAAAAACCCAGGCGCCCTTGCTGTAGATAATCTGTTCGTAAGCATCAGGAGATTTTGAGGAGTTGAGGCGCGTGCCGAGGATGAGGGCGCCGGTGTCGCCGGCGGGTTCCGTGGAGCCAGGGGACTTTGTCGTGAGGCGCTGGCGGAAGCGGTCGAGCCAGACGTGAAGAGTATGGTCGGGATTTTTCTTGGTGTCGGCAAAGAGGAGAGCGAGATAGTTGGCGATGCCTTCATCAATCCACTGGTCGCGGTAGCCGGACCATCCGACAACGTTGCCCCACCACTGGTGCGCGACTTCGTGATAGGGGACGAGTTCGGTGAAGTGCTCCTGGCCGGCAATGGAGAGTCCGGCACGATGCTGGGCTTCGGGAGTCAAGAAGGAGAAAGTGGAAAGGTAGAGCAGCCCGGGCCAGCCCTGCGCAAAAGTTCCGGGGATCTGCGAGACGCTAAGATTGTGGAATGGGAAAGGGCCGCTAAAGGTTTCATAGAAATGAATGGAGGAGTCGATTTCTTTGCCGAGCTGTTTGAGGGCGTCGGCCGGGCTGGGAGGAGAAGCCATTGGCGGGAGGGAATGGCCGGTTGATGCTGAACCGAAGGGCCCGGAAGGGACGGGGATGACCTCCGAGTCCGAAGAGAGACGGTTCTGCAGAGACTGCTCGAGTTGGCGGTTGGCGTAGACGTCGATGGAATGTCCGGAGGAGGCCACAGAAGCAGTGGCATATTCGCCGAGATTGAAGCCCGCGACGGAGGCGGGCTTGTCCGTTTTCCAGTGGCTGACGCGGAAGTCACCATCTTCATGCTCTTCCAGTTTCGAACCAGTGGCAAGCAGTCGAAGCCTGCGGGGCCAGCGCATGGTTAGCCCATAAGAGGAAAACTCGGCGGAGTCGCCGAGATGCGGGTACCAGCTCTCTCTTGCGCCGACAAACAAGACGCCGTTTCCCGCGTTCTCAATGACATTGCCGTGATAGCGAAAATGGAGGGTGAATTCCTGATTGCGAGCGGGAGCCTCCCGTAAGACGACATCCAGGTAATCGTTGCCGCGCACGCTGCGTTCCTGGAGGCTCATCCCTTCATTCTGAAAAAAAGCGAGAGGCTCGTCCTTGTCGTTCGTGACTTTCTCCAGCGTGAGAGCCCGGGAAAGCTGGAAAACCAGCATGCGCTCTCCGCCGGTTTCCGCGCGCACCCGCACGGAGGCCGAGGCGGCGAGAGAGTTGTCCGGGAGAATGGAGGTATCAATGGAGTAGGAGAGCGCGTGGAAGGCGGCGGGATTGGAGGGAACGCCGGGAATGCCGTGGGAGGTCCAGACGTCGTAAAAGGTATTGGGGCCGGACTTGTGGTACTGGCCGAGGAGGAATGGCTCTTCATGCTGCATATCCAGCACGACATCGAAGAACCCAGTCGCGGCTCCTTCCAGCCCGGCATAGAAGTAAGGCTTTGGATGCTGGGAGAAGCGATCGAAAAGGATGCGCAGAGTGTGGCCCTGGTTGAGGCGAGCAAGAGCGGATTCCCAGGGCGTGACAGAGATGGTATCCACCAGGGGCACGAGTTTGGCCGAGCGGAATTGGCGGAGGAACTCGTCGGCGGTGTCGTCGGTAAAACGGAGGTAGGCGGTGAAGAACTCCTGGTCGAGGACGGGTGCACCAAGGAAATAGCCCATCTGCTGCTTTTCGACGGGATCGCGTGGGAGAGCGAGAGCGTGACCGCGACCGGCGAAGGCTGCGCCGGTGATCTGGCCGTCGAGCGGGGAGAAGAAAGCCAGCGTACCCTCGTCAAACGAGAGGATGGCATCGCCGCGGCGGAGCTCGATGCGATTGGCAGGGGCGATGTGATAGACAGCTGCGGGATCAATGCGAAGTGCATTCAGCGCATCATACAGTTCGTGGGGTGTTCTCTCCGTGGCCGCGGAAACCGCCGGCGCCAGGAGACACCACAACGCGATGAACTTCGCCCCAACCCCCATACAGGAAGTGTAGTCACTTTCGGCATGGAGGAACAAGGCGGGGCGGGCCGGAGGCTAACAAGGAATTAAGATGAAGAGATGCGTGGGATGAATTTCGCCAGACAGTTACGCCTCTTTTTGCTGCTCGCCGCACTCCTTTCGATGGGGCACCGAGCAGTAGCAGACACGATTGTCTTGAAAAACGGACGGCGCATCCTGGCATTGAGCGTCGTGGAAGAAGGGGACAAGGTGAAGTACCAGACTTCCGCGGGGGAATTGAGCCTACCGAAGTCTATCGTGGATCACATTGAGAGGGGTGGTGCCGGGCCGATGGCAAGTTCGCCGGGTGGCGATGCCGCGAACCTGGCGATTGCGCCGCCGGCGTCACAACCTACCACCGGCGGAGATAGCGAGGCCATCGAGCGCGCCGCGGTACACGACGGGGCCATCGACCGCGAATACATCGGCAAGCTCGAGGTCGAAGCTCGATCGGGCACGAAGCGAGCCAACTTCAACGCGGCCATGGGCCACCATGCCGCGGCCACATTCGAATTGTTGCGCGGCGATCTGGAGCATGCGCTGTCCGACGAACGCACGGCGCTGATCTACGATCCAGAAGAGCCGGCGCTGCTGCTGGATGTGGCATACGTCCATTTGCGCCGGAGCGAATTCAAGCAGTCGCTCGATTATCTGGAACATGCCAGGCGTGTGGCTCCGGACAATCCGGACGTGCCTAAACTGGCGGGCTGGGCGTACTACGGCTTGAACAAGATTGATCAAGCCGTCGCGGAATGGAAGCGCGCGCTGGCTTTGCGGCCGGATGCGGAAGTGCAAGCGGCGCTGGAGAAGGCGCAGCGTGACAAGAGCGAAGAAGAGAATTACAAGGAAAACGAGAGCACCC
>Ga0210404_10001099_pt1 | contig 12020 bp, 5 predicted proteins | sample IncBWH28MmetaG_FD_155455 | JGI IMG/M metagenome (GOLD analysis project Ga0210404, IMG submission 155455) | Forest soil microbial communities from Barre Woods Harvard Forest LTER site, Petersham, Massachusetts, United States - Inc-BW-H-28-M | ecosystem: Environmental > Terrestrial > Soil >... | reverse complement strand
TGGGCCTGTCCCGCAGCTCCCAGCGCGCGCCCGCGAAAGACTTGGGCCGCCTGCTCCGCCGTCGGTATGCACGAGTTAGCTGGCTCAGCGGCAGGTGCCTGTGCGAGCGCCTGCCCCAAGGAGAACGCCGCCGCGAAAAGCCACGACAAAATGACGAACACAGTTTTCTGTTTCATTTCACCTCCAGCGACGTAGATGCTACACCGAGATGGCGAGTGGAGATATTACATTGATCGGTTGACAGCCTTTTTTGCGTCAGTGGCACACGTCGCGGCGGGAGTTACGATGAGCAGCGCCAAAGCCCATATTTTGCCTTTCGACCTCACCGTTTGCTGACCCTCGTTGTGCCGTGCAGGCGTGTCCCGTGCCCAGAACGTGCCAGAATTCGATGCCTTGGAGCTGTTGCCTCCACGGTACGGCGACATCGAAGACTCCATCGCGTTGTAGGTAAGCAAACGACGGGCGTCCACCACCGTGAGTGAGTGTAGCGTCAGACCTCGGTTTTTTAGTCCCCATACTTGACCGAACTCCAGCCCTGAGCCTAACATCCTGCTTGACGAACGGAAGCGCTTGGTGCTTCCACGGCAAGGAGCGGTCGAACCTGGACCGATCGGTCAGTCCTGTGGGTGGATACGGTCCCGAGAGCTCATGACAAAAAAAGAGAACGGCATGGACAAAACTCCGGTTGCCGGTGGCGAAACGGAACGATTTCTCCAAATGTACCGGCAAATGGTTGCAATTCGGCTTTTTGAGGAACAGGTAAATGACCTTTACACCCGCGCTTTGATGCCCGGCCTCGCGCACCTCTACATCGGAGAGGAGGCAGTTGCCGTTGGCATTTGTTCCGCGCTGCGAGCGGATGATTACATCACCAGCACGCACCGCGGCCATGGTCATTGTTTAGCCAAGGGCGCTTCGCCGGATAGAATGTTTGCGGAATTGTTGGGGAAAAAAGCAGGCTACTGCCGAGGGAAGGGAGGATCGATGCACATCGCGGACCCTGAAACCGGCAACCTGGGCGCGAATGCGATCGTCGCGGGCAGCACCGGTATCGCCACTGGCGCGGCGTTCTCAGCTAAGAGGCTTGGCAACGGGCGCGTCTCTGTTTGTTTCTTCGGTGAGGGTGCGCTTGGCCAAGGCGTGCTCTACGAAACCATGAATCTTGCGCAGCTCTGGAAACTGCCCGTGATTTACGTCTGCGAAAACAACGCCTACAACGAATATACACATTATTCGGAGACAACAGCCGGAGACATCCTGGCGCGGCCAAGGGCGTTTGGAATTTATGCTGAGAGCATTGACGGGCAGGACGTACGAGTCGTATCTTCCGCGGCGAAAAATGTTGTCGAGCGTGCGCGAAACGGTGGTGGGCCTTCCTTCCTTCTCTGTAACACATACCGATACCGGGGCCATCATGTGGGCGATGTGAATCGCGAATACTACCGGAGCAAGCAGGAAGAGCAGAAGTGGGTGTCTGAACGCGATCCAATCAAGATGCTAGGCGAATGGCTGGTCGCGGAACATCATGCTAGCGCCGAGCGTTTGGAAAGCATCGGAGCAGAAACTAAATCAATGATCGATGAGGCGGTTCAGTTCGCGACAGCGGCGCCGTACCCCGATCCGGACGAGGTCCATCAAGATGTCTACGCGTGAGATGAAAAGCGCTCTGCAAGAGCCATCCGCAGCTCAGCGCGAGCTAACTCTGGCTGAGGCAGTTCGAGAAGCACTTGCCGAGGAGATGCGCCGTGATCCGCGTGTATTCATCATGGGCGAGGATGTTGCTGAGGCCGGTACCGTCTTCAAAGTTCTCTCGGGTTTGTCGGCGGAATTCGGCACAGACCGCGTGATGGACACACCCATTTCCGAGGCGGGTTTTACAGGCCTGGGTATCGGTGCTGCCATGACGGGGCTTCGTCCCGTGGTTGACATCATGTTCGGTGATTTCATTGCCTTGGTTATGGATCAGATGGCTAACCAAGCTGCCAAGGTCCACTATATGTCGGGTGGCAAGTGGAAAGTTCCGATGGTGATGCGGACTACACTGGGGGCGACGCGGCGCTCAGCCGCGCAGCATTCACAGTCGCTCCACGCTTGGTTCAGCCACATTCCCGGACTGAAAGTTGTCTTACCATCGACGCCCTACGACGCCAAGGGCCTGTTGAAATCTGCGATTCGTGACGACAATCCCGTGATCTTTTTTGAAGACAAAATGATGTATAAGCTCAAGGGTCCCGTGCCAGCCGAGGATTACACAATCCCGCTGGGTGTTGCCGACGTTAAGAAAGCTGGAGATGACATTACAATCGTAGCGACCAGCAGTATGGTGCAAGTGGCGCTTGGCGCAGCCAAGATGCTCGAGGGGATTGGCATCAGCGCCGAAGTAATTGACCCGCGCACGACTTGGCCGCTGGACGAGGAGTGCTTGATTGAATCCGCGAAGAAAACTTCGCGCGCGATTGTCGTCGACGAAGGTTACGCCCGGTATGGAGTGACGGCAGAGATTGCTTCCGTCATTGCCGAAGGCGCATTCCATCATCTGGATCGGCCAGTCAAGCGTATGGGAGCCATGCATGTGCCGATTCCCTTTTCTCCACCGCTCGAAGACGCAACAGTGCCAACTGAGCAGATGGTATTCGATGCGGCCCGCACAATGTGCGGGAGGCCCTGAGCGCATCGAGGCTGCATCCAGAACAGGAGAACTGAAATGGCGCTACCGACCCGCGGAACGATGGCAGTTGATTGGGAGCAGCGGATTGATTTCGACCGTCTGCGCCGAGAGCGCCTTGGCCGCGTCAAGAATCTACTCGAGAAATCAGATGTAGGGGCACTGCTATGCTTCGATATGAACAATGTGCGGTATATCACTTCCACGCACATCGGCACATGGGCCCAAGACAAGAATAGCCGTTTCACACTGCTCGCTCGGAATGCCGAACCAATCCTTTGGGATTTCGGCTCAGCTGCCAAGCACCATCAGTTACATTGTCCGTGGCTTGGTGAACGCTCGCGTGCCGGAATAGCCCTGCTGCGGGGCGCCATGTCTCCTGAAATGGGGCGCGCCGAGGACGTCGCCAAGAAAATCAAAGTTGAGCTCCAAAAGCTCGGACTGGAAAGGGAGCCTCTCGGCGTTGATATTATCGAACCCCCAATCCTTTTCGCTCTTCAAAAGGAAGGAATTGGAATCGTCGACGGCCAGCAAATATTGTCGGACGCCCGCGTCATCAAGACGCAGGATGAAATCGCGCTCCTGAATCATTCGGCGATGATGGTCGATGCTGCCTACGACGAACTGTACCGCGCCATGAAGCCAGGAATGCGCGAAAACGAGGCGGTAGGCCTGGTGAGCAAGGTCCTATACGACCTGGGCTCGGAATACGTCGAGGCGGTTAACGCGATTTCCGGCGAGCGCTGCAATCCCCATCCACACGTTTTCTCCGATCGTGTGCTGCGCCCGGGCGATCCCGTCTACTATGACATTCTGCATTCCTACATGGGGTATCGCACGTGCTATTACAGAACGTTCAGTGTGGGTTGCGCCTCGCACGCAATGGTGGATGCATACAAGCAGTGCCGGGAGTATGTCGACGCCTCGATCGAGCTCATCCGCCCGGGGCGCACCACTGCACAAGTGGCCTCGGTTTGGCCAAAGGCTCAGGAATTCGGTTTCCCCAACGAAGAAGCTTGTTTCGGGCTCCAGTTCGGTCACGGCATCGGCCTGGCTATCTGGGAGAAACCAGTGATTAGCCGCCTGGTCTCGCTCAACCAGCATTATGAACTCAAGCCTGGGATGGTCTTCGCGCTCGAAACTTTTTGGCCGTCTTCGGACGGTTGGAGCGCCGCAAGAATCGAGGAAGAGATCGTGGTTACCGAAACAGGTCACGAAGTGATCACACGATTTCCGGCCGAAGAATTGCTCGTCGCGGGCCAGCGGTATTACACGGTTAATGGGCCGCTCCCGACCACGCGCGAAACGGAAACATCGCCGAGCCTGCACGTTCGCGAAATGGTCGAAGCGGGTGCCAAATCTGAAGGGGTCGCCAGCTGATTCAATGCCACGAAGGCCCCTTTTATTTGGCGTTTTCCTTGAAAGTGCGTGTTTCCTTGTCTCTGGTCGATAACTCATTTTCGGAAAAGTCGATTTCAACATGCCCATCAGCGTAGTAATGCCCGCATTAGAAATGGCGCAGGATACCGGGACGCTTGTGTCCTGGCGGAAGAAGGAGGGTGAAACTGTCGCCAAGGGCGAAATCCTGCTGGAGATCGAAACGGACAAAGCCGTGGTCGAAGTGGAAGCGCTGGCCAACGGTGTACTCGCAGGAGTGAAGGCGCAGCCCGGCGATGTAATTCCAGTCGGCCGGACGATCGCGTGGATTCTCGGAAATGGCGAGTCCGTTCCCTCAGATGAACCGGCCAGCCCTTCGCTTCTTGGCGGCGCGCCCGATTCGTCATCTGCAATTCCTCAGGCAAATCAAACGCCTTCGGAAAGTCGCACGGAAACGAAGAGAGTAAGAATCTCTCCCAAGGCCCGCCGGATTGCCCAGGAACGGGGTGTGGACATTGGACGTGTGCAGGGCTCCGGCGCCGATGGCGAAATTCTGGTGGCCGATATTCTTGCCACTGTTGAATCCTCCCCGCCCGCGGCCAGTGCGAGTCCATCAAAATCCACAGCGACCTCGACCACCACCGGCGCCGCGCCAGCCACGCGAGCGCTGAGCTCGATCGGACGCTTGATGGCGGAAAAAACAACTCAAAGTTGGACTACCGTGCCGCATTTTTTCCTTACTCGTGAGGTCGAGGCAAGGGGGTTGAACGAAGCCCGGGCAAAGTTGTCGCAATCGATTAACGAATCGCGCGGAGCGCGCCTCACCCACACGGATTTGTTGATTTCTTTTGTGGCACGCGCCCTCGAGGAGCATCCGCGCCTCAATGCCAGTTGGACCGGACAAGAAATTCGATTCAATGAAGAGGTGAACATCGGCGTTGCCATGGCGGTTGAAGATGGAGTTGTTACCGGCGTCATTCGCAATGCAAATAAAATCGATCTAGCGGAAATCGCCGTTCAACGGCGAGGTCTTGCCGAACGTGCCCGCGCCGGCCGCCTTCGCCCGAACGACATCAGCGGCGCGACGTTCACGATCAGCAACCTCGGCATGTACCACGTTAACGCATTCACAGCAATCATCGTTCCGCCACAGGCTGCGATTCTCGCCGTCGGCGAAATTGTCGATCGCGTGGTCGCCATTGAAGGGAAGGCCGTTGTGCGCCCCGTGATCACACTGACGCTTTCCTGCGATCATCGAGTGGTAGACGGAGCCCGAGGCGCCCAGTTCATGCACACAATCGCCGCGAGCTTGCAGTAACTTTGATGGTAACCTGCTCCTACCAAGAATTTTGTTCTCATTGCGCCAGTTGCATTTAAGCGGCGGCCGTCCACTAGCAGGGGGAGCGACCTAAGAGCCGCCCTGGAATCGGATCGATGCAATCGCGCCCTAGCCGGGCTCCTTCCGTCCCGCTCATTACAACTCTACAGGAAGTCCCGCATTTTCCTAACAAGTTGCCTGTATTGCCCGCTCGGAGCTCATAGAGGAATATGGACTTGCACTCATCGAGGGGGGATCGCGAGCACAGCGTGTATCGACCTCGCAGAGTCTGCCGGAAAGGGCAAGTCTGATGATTCCTCTAAGCGCTCAACCGATCAAACCGCGACCGCAAACACAGTTTTCCGCGGACCACGCAGCAATCCCGGGCCGGCCAACCATCCTACTCGCCACGGTTAACCCTCTGATCCGCCAAGGCATGGGAGATCTGCTGCAGGGCTATAAGGTCAATACGAGATGCGCGACAGGAATCGAGCAGGTGCGGTTCGCACTCACCGAGCACGACGTGCTGGCATGCTTTTGCGGATTCTGGCTGATTGACGGCACCTACCGCGATGTGGTCCGGCTTCTGAAACGTCATCGCGCCGAAATCCCCATGATCATCGTTTGCTCGCCGGAGTGTCCGCAAGAATATCGCGACTATTTGGCGGCGCTCAACATTCGAGCCTGCGATTTTATTTGCCATCCTTATCGTCCAAGTGATCTCGAGCGGATTCTCAACTCCGCTGCCGCTCTGCGCAACACGCCATCGCGTATCCTGGCGACGGCCACTCCAACTTCCGACCGTTCCTTTGAAACCGGGCTTCGTCGAGCCAGTTAGGGTCGATCGGCGCAGTTCCCGCAACGAATTTCCACGCGCGGAGCCACTGGCCAAAAGTTCACTCCGCGCGGAGCTCCGGCACGGCCTTGCGGCAAGAGTGCGCGCGCGAATCGGCTCCACCATATGCGACAATGACTGCGGCGCCAACCGGCCGCGCTGCCAGCAAACGAGTCTGCCGAGGCGGGCATGAGCATCGCGCCACCCATCAGCGTTTTTCCGGAAGTTGACCAACCCATCGTCGGCGAGCTTTTCAGCGTCGATCGCCTGGAGCAGCACGCCGAAACCCTTGCCGCGGCGCAGACCGTCACGGCCACGCCGGAAACGGGCGAGCCGCTGATCGAAACGGTCGCCGAAAACGGCCACCTCCTACTTGACTATTACCGCGCCATTGCCAAAGCAATGCAGCACGATGAAGCCATCACCCCGGCCGCGCAATGGCTGGTGGACAATTTCTTCGTCGTGGAAGAGCAGCTGCGCGAAATCCATGATCATCTCCCGCCGGGCTTTTACAGAAAACTCCCGAAACTCGCCACCGGCCACCTGAAGGGATACCCGCGCGTGTACGGCGTGGCGTGGGCCTTCGTGGCGCACACCGACAGCCGCTTCGAGCCAGAAGTTCTGCGGCGGTTTGTAAACGCCTACCAACGGATCCAGCCCCTTTCGATTGGCGAACTGTGGGCCGTGGCTATCACACTTCGTATCATGCTGGTCGAGAACCTGCGCAGGCTTGCTTCGCGCATCGTTTTGAGCCGTGACGCTCGCAATGAAGCGGACGAACTCGCCGACCGGCTTCTCGGCACTGGCGGACAGGCCGTTTCTCCCGCGGCTGTGCTGCGCCAATTCGAAAAGAAGCCGCTGGACCGAGCGTTCGCCGTCCAGCTGATCCAGAGGTTGCGCGACCTCGATCCAAAGGTCGGCCCGATCCTTGTTTGGCTCGACGACCGCCTGGCCGCCCAGGGCACCAGCGCCGACGAAATCGTGCGCGTCGAGCACCAGCAGCAAGCCAGCATGAGCGTGACCGTCCGCAACATCGTCACCAGCATGCGGCTCGCGTCGTCATTCGACTGGCAGACATTTTTCGAAGAAATCAGCTTGGTCGACCAGATTCTCCGCGACGGCAGCGAATTCGGCGCGATGGATTTCCCCACCCGCGACGCTTACCGCCATGCCATCGAGGATCTCGCGCGCGGGTCGAAGCTCCCGGAAACGGAAGTAGCCGAGCGCGCCGTAAGTTACGCCAGACAGATTGGTGTACAGGCTGGGTCTGGTATCGCCGAGGACAGGCACCGCGACCCCGGTTATTACTTGATCTCAGAGGGCCGCCTCGCCTTCGAGCGCGAAATCGGTTTTCAGATTGGCTGGCGCCGCTGGATCCTGCGGCTCTACGTGCGCTGCGCCGTGCCGGGATATCTCGGGACGATCGCCTTGCTGACCGCGGTAATCCTGGCATTGCCGCTGTTGCGCTCCTGGGAGAAGGGCGCCAGCGACTGGCAGCTGCTCTTGCTTGGTCTGCTGGCAGTGATCCCCGCCTCCGACCTGGCCATCGCCCTCATCAATCGGAGCGTGACCGATTTATTCGGACCGCGCACGCTGCCGCGCCTCGAAATCAAAACCATCCCCGAAAACCTCCGCACCATCGTCGTGGTTCCCACGCTTCTGACCTCGGAAAACGCAATCAACGAACAGGTCGAACAACTCGAAATCCACTATCTCGCGAATTCCGACGGCGATCTGCGCTTCGCCCTGCTCTCGGACTGGACCGACGCGAAGACCGAGACTCTGCCGAACGACGCCGCGCTGTTCGCCGCCGCTTCCAGGGGAATCGCGGACCTCAACAAACGCCACGGCCCCGCGCCCGGGGGCGGAAACCGATTCTTCCTATTTCATCGCCGCCGCTTGTGGAACGAATCCGAAGGAAAATGGATGGGATGGGAGCGCAAGCGCGGCAAGCTCCACGAGCTGAACCTGTTCCTTCGCGGCGCGACCGGCACTTCGTTCATCACCGCGACCGGCGCCCCGCTGGAATCGATTCCCGGTGTTCGCTACGTCATCACCCTCGATGCCGACACGCGCCTGCCGCTGGGCGCCGCAGCGCGCCTGGTCGGCACCATGGCCCATCCGCTGAACCGTCCCGTGTTTAGTTCCGAGGAAGGCCGCGTGGTCGACGGTTACGGCATCGTCCAGCCGCGCATCACGCCGTCTCTCCCGACGGACCGCGAAGGCTCGCTGTTCCAGAGAATTTTTTCCGGCCCCGCCGGCGTCGATCCCTACGCCTCGGCCGTCTCGGACGTATATCAGGATCTTTTCCACGAAGGTTCCTTCACCGGCAAGGGAATCTACGATCTCGACATGTTCGAATCCGCGCTGGCGGGCAAAGTCCCCGAAAATATCCTGCTCAGTCACGACTTGTTCGAAGGCATTTTCGCCCGCAGCGCGCTCGCCACCGACATCGAGTTGTTCGACGAGTTCCCTTCCCACTACGAAAGTGCCGCGGCCCGCCAATATCGCTGGGCCCGCGGCGACTGGCAGCTGTTGAAATGGATCATCCGGGGGCGCGCCGGATCGCCCGGATCACGCAAATTCAAGATTCCAGTGATCGGCCGCTGGAAAATGCTCGACAACTTGCGCCGTTCGCTACTGGCGCCGTGCCTGTTCCTGACCCTCGTCATCGGCTGGCTGATCCCCGCCCTCTCGCCGTGGCTTTGGACTCGTTTTGTCGTGGCCATGATCGCCTTCCCGGCACTGATTCCCTTCCTCGCGGGACTCAACGCGCGTCTGGAAGGAGTCTCGAAACGCAGTCATTTCCGCGGCGTTTTTTCCGACTTCGCACTCGGACTTTCACAGGCCGGTTTGATGACGGCGTTCCTCGCCTACCAGGCCTGGCTGATGGCGGACGCCATCGTCCGCACGCTGGTACGATTGTTCATCACCCACAAGCACATGCTCGAGTGGATCACCGCGGCGCAGGCCAAACACCGCGTTAATTTGAAGCTGATGGGAATCTTCGGGCGCATGTCTGGCGGCGTCGCGCTCGGCGTTGCCACGCTGGCAGTTATTTGGTGGAGGAACCACCATGTTCTCTACCTCGCAATTCCATTTGCAGCCGCGTGGATCGCCTCTCCGGCCCTTGCGTACTGGATCAGCCGTCCTCCCAGCCACACGGAACAGGAGCGGCTGTCTGCGGAGGACACGCAAACTCTTCGCTCGATCGCGCGGCAAACCTGGCGGTTCTTCGATCAATTCGTGACCGCCGAGGACCATTTTCTGCCCCCGGACAATTTTCAGGAGGACCCGAAACCCGTTGTGGCGCATCGGACATCGCCGACCAATATCGGCTTGTACCTGCTTGCGACTCTCGCCGCGCGCGACTTCGCCTGGATCGGAACCGCGGAAGCAGCCGAACGAATCAACGCCACGATGGACACGATCGGGAAGCTGGAACAGTTTCGCGGGCATCTATTCAACTGGTACATCACCACCAACCTCGAGCCTCTCGCTCCCAAGTATGTCTCCACGGTTGACAGCGGAAATCTTGCCGGCGACTTGCTCACCCTCGCCAGCGGCTGCCGCGAAGTGATCGCACAACCCATCATCCGTCGCGACGTGTCCGCGGGAATCGACGACGCCGTCATTCTGCTTCGCGGCGCGATGGCCCGAAACACCGCTTTATCTCGCGCCAACGCCGTCACGGGAAAAGAACTCAGCAACGCCGTCGATGCTCTGGCCGCTTCGCTTTGGCCAATGCCCCGCGATACCGCGCGTTGGGGGCTGAAAATCCTCGACGTCGCCGAACGCGCGCGCACCGTCGCCGATCTGGCCCAAACCATCGCTCACGATCTGGGCGCCGAAACGAGCTTCGACATCAGCACCTGGGCGGAAGCCGCCAAAGCGTGCTCGGAAAGCCATCTGCGCGATGCCAAAATCTTCCTGCCCTGGCTGCGCCTGAATAAGAAGGATCTGGCTGCGATTGCCGCGGCGGGGGCTTCCAAAGGTCCGGAATGGCCGGCGATCGAAAAACTCTTCCGGCCGGATGCAACGCTTGCGAGCACGCAGGACACGCTGCAGGCCGTTGCTCGGGAGCTGGCGGTCCATCGTTCGGCCCGGCCCGATCAGCCCGCGCAGAATCGCGACCAGCTGGCGCGAATCGATGCGCTGCTGGAGGCCGTAGCGCTGTCGTCGATCGAAACGGATTCCCTCCATAAGCGCCTGCTCGAAATCGCAGAGCGCGCCGAAGACATGTTCGACGCGATGGATTTCAGTTTTCTTTTCGAGGAGTCCCGCAAGCTTTTTGCCATCGGCTATCGCGCGGCCGACGGGCATCTGGATCCGAACTGCTACGACATGCTCGCCTCGGAAGCGCGCCTGGCGAGCTTTATCGCCATCGCAAAGGGCGACGTCCCTTCCTCTCACTGGTTCCGGCTGAGTCGCGCCTTGACTCCGGTCGGTACCGGCTCGGCGCTCATCTCCTGGTCCGGATCGATGTTCGAATACCTGATGCCGGCGCTCGTCATGCGCTCGCCGGCCAACAGCCTGTTGGAACAGACCTACGAACAGGTTGTCGCTCGTCAAATCGAGTACGGAAAAGAGCGTGGCGTGCCCTGGGGAATCTCCGAATCGGCGTTCGACGCGCGCGATATCGACTTCACCTATCAATACTCGAGTTTCGGCGTGCCCGGCCTGGGACTGAAACGCGGCCTCAGCGAAGATTTGGTGATCGCTCCCTATGCCACAGCGCTGGCCGCCCTGGTCGATCCACTGGATACGCTTCGAAACTTCGAGGTTTTGCAGAAAGAAGGCGGCCACGGTTCGTACGGATTTTACGAAGCGCTCGACTACACCAGCTCTCGCCTGGCGGAAGGACAGAAGGTCGCCGTGGTCCGTACCTACATGGCGCACCATCAGGGCATGTCGCTCGTGGCTCTCGCGAATGCGCTATACGACGGCGTCATGTGCAATCGCTTTCATGCCGTGCCGATTGTGCAGGCCACCGAACTCCTGATGCAGGAGCGCACGCCGCGCAACGTGCTGGTCGCCCGCCCCCGCGCCGAAGAAGTCTCCGCGGCCGCGCGGGTTCGCGATCTGGTTCCTCCGGCTGTGCGCCGCTTTGAAACCCCTTACGAACCCGCGCCGCGCACCGCTCTGCTCTCCAACGGCCGCTACGCCGTCATGTTAACCTCCGCCGGCTCGGGCTACAGCCGCTGCCGCGACATTGCAATCACCCGCTGGCGGCATGATCCGACTCGGGATTGCTTTGGAAGCTACATCTACCTCCGTGATGTACAAAGCGGCAGCGTCTGGTCGGCTGGATTTCAACCCACGGGCGTTGAACCGATTTCCTACGAAGCGGCCTTCTTTGAAGATCATGCGGAAATCACGCGGAGAGACCGTTCCGTCGTGTCGTCTTTGGAAGTGATCGTGTCGTCCGAGGACGACGCGGAAATTCGCCGCGTCTCGATCACCAACTCCGGCTTGCGGGCCCGCGACGTCGAGGTCACCTCCTATGCCGAGCTCGCCCTCACGCCGCAGGCAACCGATGAGGCGCATCCGGCTTTCGCCAACCTGTTTGTCCAAACCGAGTTCGTTGCCGACGCGGGAGTTCTGCTGGCCACGCGCCGCAAGCGCTCGCCGGAAGAGCCGTCGATCTGGGTCGCCCACGTCCTGGTCGTAGAAGGCGATTCCGTGGGCGAAATGCAATACGAAACCGATCGCGCGCGATTCGTTGGCCGGGCCCGCGATCTCCGCAACCCCATCTCGGTAATCGACGGTCGCCCCCTTTCCAACACCGTTGGTTCCGTTCTCGATCCCGTATTCAGCCTGCGCCG
>Ga0210404_10001098_pt1 | contig 12032 bp, 8 predicted proteins | sample IncBWH28MmetaG_FD_155455 | JGI IMG/M metagenome (GOLD analysis project Ga0210404, IMG submission 155455) | Forest soil microbial communities from Barre Woods Harvard Forest LTER site, Petersham, Massachusetts, United States - Inc-BW-H-28-M | ecosystem: Environmental > Terrestrial > Soil >... | reverse complement strand
CCAGCGAATCATGCTGGCGGTGCTGCCGTTCGAAAACCTCAGTGGCGACCCCAAGCAGGAATACTTCAGCGACGGCCTCACGGAGGAGATGATTTCGCAGCTCGGAAGGTGGCAGCCGCGGCGGCTGGGAGTCATCGCCAGAACATCCGCGACTCATTACAAAGGATCCAAAAAGCGAATTGACGAGATCGGGCGCGAACTAGCCGTGTCCTACATACTGGAGGGCAGCGTCCGCCGCGACGAAGCCCGGGTCCGGATCACTGCGGAACTTATTCACGTCGCCGATCAGACTCCTCTTTGGTCAGAGACCTATGATCGCGACACCGCCGATGTTTTTGCAGTTCAGAGCGAAGTCGCCAGCCGCATCACGCAATCCCTGGCTCTCGAATTGCTCCCCTCCCAGCATGCTTCGTTACTTCGCTCTCCGACCAAGGATTCCGCCGCCCACGAAGCCTATCTTAAAGGCCTCTATTGTTTGAGCAACGTCACGGGTGAAAATTACGAGCGAGCCAGAACCTATTTCGAGCGTGCGATAGAGCTGGATCCCAACTATGCTCCTGCTTACGCTGGCCTGGCTGAGTATTATTGGAGCACAGACCAACTTCCCCCGCAGTTGGCCATGCCCAAAGCCGAGCAATATGCCCTGAAGAGCCTGCAGCTCGACGAGTCACTTCCCGAGGCTCACACCGCACTCGCGGGCATTCGTTTTTTTTACAACTGGGATTGGTCCGCCGCCGAGAAAGAGTTCACCCGGTCACTGGAATTGAACCCCAGCGGCGCTGAAACCCACCGCATGTACTCCCTGTATCTGGCCTCGCTCAGGGGTGCGGTTCAGGCCGTATGGGAGATACGCCGTGCCCAGCAGTTGGATCCTCTCTCTCTCAACATCAACACCACCGCCGGATGGGTATTCAATTACACTCGGCAATACGACCAAGCGATCGAGCAGTGCCGGAATGTGCTCGAGATCGATCCCAACTATGCTTCCGCGCACGACTGTCTGGGCGAGGGCTACCTCGCCAAAGGTACGTTCGACCAGGCCCTCGAAGAGTTCCGGCGAGCCGCTTCCGGTGGCGAACCGGTGCGCAAGGTGGGACTGGCCCGCGCCTATGGACTCATGGGAAAGAGAAACGAAGCGCGAAAAGTCTTGGATGAATTGACGAAGTCATCCAAACAAAGTTATTTCCCGCCATATCTTTTCGGCATCGTCCACGTAGCTATCGGCGAAAACGAGCAGGGCCTCTCTTGGCTCGAAGAAGCCTATACCCACCGCGACCCGTACCTGGTGCATCTCAAGAAGGACGTGGCGTTCGACTCACTGCGCTCCGATCCCCGCTTCCAGGACCTGTTACGCCGCATGGCCTTCCCGCAATAGGGCGCTTGCCAGCAATCATGGAGCTTTTGCGGTCAGTGTCCGATGGCATGCTCTCGGAGGGCGGTGCAGCTGCATCGACTTGTCCTGTGTACGATGGTCACCAGCCAGCCAACCTCCTCGGCAGACTTTTCGTCATCCGCCTCCGGTAGCTTGCAGCCCTCCGTGATCGTCACCGGAGCATCAAAGATGGGCTTCTTGGTTTGCGTCCCATCAACAAACGCCTTAAGCCCCTTGGAGTCTTTCCTGAGCTCCTTGTAGACTGCCGGCGGTAATCGCAGCAGCGCGACCTGCGGCCACTTCGGGTCGCCTGCTGCCGAATCCCAAATCCTCAAAACCATGACGGCTTCCTCTTTGCCCGTCTCCGACTTGAAAGTCACCGGTTCCCACTTGGCAGCTTTAGCATTTTGTTTCTTGTCCGCAAGAGATGGCTGGCTTGTGTGCCACATCGCCAGACCGCAGACCAAAATCCCTAGGATCAGGATTCGCTTCATGTCGCACCTCCAGAAATGATCGTTAAGGTAAGGGTAGGTTCGGCTCGCTAGGTGCGCCGTTTATATTCTCCCCGGCCCCGAAAGTCAACATCCTCCGCTGTCTCGCACTGGCGGGCAGATCGTGATAACTGCCGGTAAGCAGGCGCTCGTTGACGCCGCTGGAGGCGCTTGCTACTCTGAGTCTCTGACGGCCGTTGCATCATCGAATCATCGTCCCTATCAATCAGCGGCACGCACCACGAAGCCCACGGAGGAATACGCATGGCCACCGCAGTAATGCCCAAAGTTTTTAAGAATTTCATCAACGGGGAGTGGGTCGAGTCCCGCAGCGGCAAAGCCCTCGAGAATCGCAATCCCGCCAACACTGGCGAGCTGGTTGGAATGTTCCCGCTCTCAACGGAGGAAGACGTCGCGCTAGCCGTTGATGCTGCCAAGGACGCCTACGCCAAATGGCGGCTGATGCCGGCGCCCAAGCGCGCGGAAATTCTTTTTCGCGCCGCCGAAATCCTGATCCAGCGCAAAGAAGATTTCTCCCGCGACATGACCCGCGAGATGGGTAAAGTTCTGGCCGAGACGCGCGGCGACGTTCAGGAAGCCATCGACATGACCTACCTGATGGCCGGCGAGGGCCGCCGCCTGTTCGGTCAGACCACGCCCTCGGAGCTGCCCAATAAATTTGCCATGTGCGTGCGCTCACCGATCGGCGTCACCGGACTTATCACGCCGTGGAATTTCCCGATGGCCATTCCATCATGGAAGATCATGCCGGCGCTGGTGGCCGGCAACACCGTCGTTATCAAGCCCGCCGAAGATACGCCGCTCTCTACTTACAACCTCGCGCAGGTGCTTGCCGAAGCGGGCCTGCCGCGCGGCGTCCTGAACCTCGTCGCGGGGAAGGGAACCGTCGTCGGCAAGGCCATCCTCGAGAGTCCGGACACGAATCTGATCAGCTTTACCGGCTCGACGGAAGTGGGCCGCATCATCAGCGAGTCCTGCGCGCCCACGTTCAAGAAGTGCCACCTCGAAATGGGCGGCAAGAACATCATCATCGTGATGGACGACGCCAACCTTGATCTCGCTGTGGACGGCGCCATCTGGGGCGGCTTCGGCACTTCTGGCCAGCGCTGTACGGCCGCCAGCCGTGTGGCGGTGCACAAGAAAGTGTACGTCGAGTTTGTGGACAAATTCATCCAGCGAGCCAAAGCCCTGAAAGTTGGTGACGGACTGAACCCCGCGACCGACATGGGGCCCTGCATCAACGAGCAGCAGCTTAAGACGGTGATGAGCTACGTGGAGATTGGCAAGAACGAAGGCGCGACCCTCGCGACGGGCGGCCATCGTCTGGAAAGCGGCGGCTACGGCCACGGTTGGTTCCATGAGCCGACGGTGTTCATTGATTGCGATCCGAAAATGCGCATCTGTCAGGAAGAAATTTTCGGACCGGTGGTGAGCGTGATCCCGTTCGAGACTTTCGATGAAGCGCTCACCATTGCCAACGGCGTGAGCTACGGATTGTCGGCCGCCATCTACACGCGCAACGTTAACAACGCCTTCCGCGCGCAACGCGATCTCGAGACCGGAATCGTCTACGTCAACGCGCCAACCATCGGGGCAGAGACGCACCTGCCCTTTGGCGGGATCAAGAACACCGGCAACGGCCACCGCGAGTCCGGCCAGGCCGCGCTGGATTTTTACACCGAGTGGAAGACGCTCTACGTGGATTATTCCGATCGCCTCCAGCGCGCCCAAATTGATAACGCATAGAGTGACGTGAACCACGGCGGCTTGTCCGGCCGTGCTAGTAAGGCGGACGGCGCCCCGTACAGTTAGATCGGTGAAGGAGGGATGGCGGTGATGCCCAAATCGCTTTTGCTGCTCATGATTGCACTAGTTCCGCTCGCTTTGGCCGCGCAGCAGGAGAGCGCCGCGGAGCACGGCATTCACGTCCTCGTTGCAACATTTGGGGATGCCTGGAATCGCCATGACGCGCACGCTTTCGCTGCTACGTTTGCGGAGGACGCGGATTTCACGAACGTGATCGGTATGGGCGCACATGGACGCAGCGCGATTGAAGAATTCCATGCGCCGATGTTCTCCACAAGATTCAAGGACACGCACCAGACCGCCACGGATATAAAGATCCGCATGTTGAGCCCCACGATCGCGAGCGTGGACGTGCATTGGGAGATGACCGGCGCCCTCGAGGTGGACGGTTCGACGATTCCCCTCCGCAAGGGTCTCCTCAACCTCGTGGTGACCGAGCAGAGTGGTCGCTGGCTGATCACCGTCATGCACAATCAGGAATTTACTCCCCGGAAGAATCTCTAGTGAAACCCTCATCCGTCGCGTCCGCAATTGCTCGATATCGAGGGATCGTGCGCGACGGTGAGGTATTGCGGACTTTACTAGCTCAACCTGTCCTTTCGGACAGTTGTCACAAAAGCAGACCTGTACAATTTTGGGATTGCTCGCGTTCGCATCGCACGCCTACAGTTGTCCTACGGCGGTTATTCAGGGCTGAGCCCACGCTTTCGATCGAACGAGGGAGGCAAAATGTGGACCAAGCAATCGCAAAATGAAGTGCCAGGCTATTCACCGGCGCAGGCGCCGGCATCGCAACCGATTCCATTCAATTCAGCGGCTTCATCCCGCTCCAGCAGTCCGGCTGCGCGCAATCTCGCCTGCCTCGGCTCGACCATCGAAGTGAAGGGCAGAATTGCCGGCGAAGAGGATTTGCAGGTGGACGGAAAAGTGGAGGGTCCGATCGCGCTTGCGGGTCAGCGGCTTACGGTAGGACGCACCGGCCAGCTGGCCTCAGAAGTCACCGCGCGAGAAGTTGTGGTGTATGGCAAAGTGACCGGCAACCTCCGCGCGAGTGATCGCGTCGAGATCAAGAAGGACGGCTCGGTGACGGGTGACATTATCACCGCGCGAATCAGCATCGAGGACGGCGCCTATTTCAAGGGCCGCATCGAGATTGATCACGCCAAGTCGAAGCCGTCGCGCGAGACCGAGAGTGCTGACGAGCCGGTGGGAGTTGCCGCGAATTAAATAATCGTTCGCGCAGCGATTGCAATACGGCCACAGCTAAAGCCTCGAGTCGGTTTTCCATTCAACAGGCGGATGAAAGTCCGCCTGTTCTCATTTTTAGTTGGGTTTGAAAGATTCGTGACGCCGCGCGGCCGGAAAATTCTTTCTTGGGACCAAGCGGGCAAGCTCAGGGCAGTCCTTCCAGAAACTGGCGCGGCGCAAACGCAGTTGCACCGACAAACTGCCCCTTGAGGATTCGAACGCTGCATCCAAGCTGAGGCTGGCGCGCCTCCAGAATTTTTACCTTCGTGCCGCAGGAAACCAGCAACAATTTCTCCGCCGCCACGAGTAACGAGATTCCCAGATCGTCGCTGGCCGCCTCGCACTTCTCCTTCTCGTGCAACGACTCCTCGTCCACCGGAAGCAGCACGTAGTTGCTCCCTGCGGCGTCAACCACGGTTGCCTCTTTTCCAACCCACTCATTCGCCGACGCCGCCGGCGATGTGGAAGGCACAGTCGCAGGTGAGACGTGGTCAATAACGTCTGGAGCAGCGATAAACCGATAGCCCCGCCGGGCCAGCGTCTCTACAAACCGCGGATTCTTGGCTGAATCTCCCAGCGCATCCCGCACCTTTCGGATCGCGCTGTTCATTCCATGCTCGAAATCCACGAATGTATCCGCGGGCCAGAGTCTGGTTCGGATTTCCTCGCGGGTCAGCAATTCGCCCGGCCGCTCGAGAAGCAGGGCCAGGATTTGAAACGGCCGTCCCGTGAGACGAATCTTGCGTCCGTGTTTACGTAGCTCCCCTGTACACAGGTCTGCTTGGTAGACGCCAAATTGAATCTTTCCGGCATGTTTGCTTGTTTCAGCCATTGGCGAGTGGAGATTCCGAAATTTTAACTCTGAGGGCCCCTCAATTCAAGCACCCCCGCTTTCAGGAGCTGTGTCTAAGTACAGTGTAATCAATCAATCTCCAGCTTACCTGCACTTTACCCACAAATGACCCTTCATGCATTGAAGTAAGTCGTGGAGAGGTTAAGAATGCGCCGCATGAAGACTCAAAACCAAATTGAAGAAAGCAAGTTGGCGTTGAGAGATGGCAACGGTAATGGAGAGGAACACTCTGGAGGGCGCTATGAGCCCGATCAAAATCATTCTTGGCTGCGTGCTGTTCGACGCGTTGCAACTGATCGTGTCGGTCGTACTGATGGAATCGGCCAGCGTTCATTTGGGCAAGAAATTGATCGAAACCAAAGGAGATCATCATGAAGACAATGACAGCAGTGAAAATTTCGATAGTGCTCCTCGGTCTGGTGCTCGGATTCTTTCTGGCAGCCCCTTGCCACGCGCAAGCAGAAGTGGCTCCTGATTTTTACGACGCAGTCAGCCCCGCGGCCGTCACGCAAGCTTCCCAGGTGGCCGCGACAAAGCAAGGGCAAGCCGACCTGCAATTCCACGGCAGCTTTACGCTGCCTTATGACGTCATGTGTTCAGGCAAGACGCTTCGTGCGGGCGAATACTCCGTGGCGCTCGGTTCGGGAGCGGGCCTGCGGCTCGTGACGCTGCGTCATGATGGGAAAACGATCAACCTGCGCGCCCGCGTCCTCTCCCCATATTCTGCGCCGGGCCAGAGCGCATTGCTGGTGAGCCGAAGTGAACAGGGCCACACACTCGAAGCAATCTATGTGCAGAAGCAGAACGTAATTCTATTCTTCCGCGCGGACGGCTTGAGGTACGTCGCCGTCAACGCAATCCGCGCTGAGCGCGTCCCAATTTCCTAAACTGCTCGATTGCGCCCCGTCAGCCAATCCTCGGCGACCGCCCACCAGCCGCGCCTCCTGACGGGGCGTTTCCTTGTCCGCTGACGTCCAACCCACGGGAAAATTGCGCTGCGTGTCGCTCAGGAAAGTTCTGTTGCCAAACCCAATTTTCGCGTGAGATCTGGTGCAAATGGGCTTCGACGGTTGACACAGCCGGAGGCCTCCTGCAGAATATCCGCGTTCAGACGATGGGCGCGATTTTCCTTCCTGGGGCGAGGTAAAAATCGAGTCGGCAATCTGGCAGAATGGACTCGCGATCGCGCGAGGCGTTGCATTTCTGCGTGCACTGCTCCCGATCCAAATCTAAGCGGAGAACTTGATGCGGCTTGAACAAACTTCACTGCTTCTTGTCATATCACTGGTCGTTCCTGCGAATCTGGCGGCGCAAGTCCGGGATTCGCGCCAAGTCACGCTGAGGCGGGCGCTCACCAGCACGGGTTGCGGCGCCGAACGAACATCCTCTCCGACTCAAGGCGACCAGTCCGGGCATGGCCTTGACTTGAGCGACCTCGATCGCTCAGTCGCCCCCTGTGACGATTTTTACCAGTTTGTGAATGGCGGCTGGTTTGAGAAGAACCCGATTCCTCCGGCGTATCCTGCATGGGGCCTGGGGCAGAAGTTGCAGCAATCGAATGAGGAAGTGCTGCGCGAAATTCTGGAAGAAGCCGCGAAGGACAAGAAAGCGGTGGCGGGCTCAAGCTGGGAAAAAATCGGCGCTTTCTACGCCAGTTGCATGAATGAAAGCCAGGTGGAATCCACGGGATTGAAGGCGCTCGAGATTGAATTCGAGCAAATCGAGGGAATCAAGGAGGCGAGGGGCCTGCAGGATGAAATCGCGCGCCTGCACCGCGCGGGCGTAAACGTGCTTTTCGGGTTCGGTTCGCAACAGGATATCAAAGACAGCACACAAGTGATCGCGGCCGCGCAGCAGGGAGGCCTGGGTTTGCCGGACCGCGACTACTATACGCGGGATGACGGTCAATCGAAGCAGACTCGACAGGCGTACATTCAGCACGTCACGAATATGTTCAAGCTGATGGGCGACGACAGCACGAAGGCCTCCGCCGAGGCAAAAATCGTGATGCAAGTTGAGATGTCGCTGGCGGAGGCCTCGATGGATCTCGTCAGTTTGCGCGATCCGGAAAAGATTTATCACAAGCTTCCGCTAACGCAGATTCAAACCCTGACGCCGCATTTTTCCTGGGAGCTCTATTACCGGCAGGCGGGCGCGCCTTCCATCTCGAGTATGAATGTCGCACAGCCGGATTTCTTCAAAGCAGCGGACGCGGCGCTGACTTCTGTTTCCGTAGGCGATTGGCAGATTTACCTGCGCTGGCATTTGGTCCATTCGTTTGCCCGGACGCTTCCAGCGAAATTCGTCGAGGAAGACTTTGATTTTTATGGGCGCACACTGACCGGCCAGAAAGAATCGCTGCCGCGCTGGCGTCGCTGCGTGCAGGAAACAGACACGCAACTGGGCGAAGCGCTCGGGCAGTATTTTGTGCAGCGGAAATTTCCTCCCGAGGCGAAAGCAAAAGCTCGGGCGATGGTGAAGAACCTGATCGCGGCGCTGCACGACGATCTGTCCACCCTTGACTGGATGAGCCCTTTGACGCGCGAGCAGGCCATTCACAAGCTCAGCGCCATCAATATCAAGATTGGGTACCCCGACAAATGGCGGGACTACTCGGCATTCAAGGTGGATCTGGGGCCGTACGCTGCGAATGTCCTGCGCGGGGACGAATTTGCATTTGCGTATGACTTGGGAAAAATCGGCAAGCCGGTGAACCGCGGCGAGTGGGACATGACGCCACCGACCGTGAATGCTTATTACAATCCCAATCTTAATGAGGTCGTCTTTCCTGCCGGTATTCTTCAGCCACCCTATTTCGATCCGGACCGTGATGACGCGATGAACTATGGTGACATCGGAGCCGCCATCGGTCATGAATTGACGCACGGTTTCGACGATGAAGGCGCGAGATTCGATGCACAAGGAAATTTGAAGGACTGGTGGACGCCAGAAGACATGAAAAAGTTTCAGGCGCGCGGGGAATGCATAGTGAAGCAGTTTGATGCTTTCGAGGTGGAACCCGGCCTGCACGAGAACGGCAAACTGGTGGAGGGAGAGAGCATTGCGGATCTGGGCGGACTGGTGATCGCCTACGCTGCGTTCCGCAACACTCTGAGAGGTAAACCGGAGCCGGCGCCGATTGACGGGTTCACGGCCGACGAACGCTTCTTCATTTCATTTGCGCAAAGCTGGGCGGACAATTTCCGTCCCGAATATGCCCGGTTGATTGCACAGACAAACGTACACCCGATCGATCGCTTCCGCACGCTTGGGCCGGTGGCGAACATGCCGGAGTTTGCGAAAGCATTCGAATGCAAGATGAAATCTTCGATGGTGCGGGCCGAGGGACAGCGCTGCCGGATCTGGTGAGGTGGTGCAAGCGTTCCCGTACGCACTCGTCGTGCAATTGACAGGCCCCTGCAACAGCATCAAAATGGTCGCGGGTGAGGTAGCGGGCGGCCTCCTGCTTGGGGCGGAATCCGAATCGATAAATTGGTGAAAATACTTTCCGTGTGCGCGGAGGGCGAATTCTGCCGTGCGGCTGGCGCTCGCGGAAATTCAAAGCGAGGGATGATGATGCGGCTTATGCGATGTGTGTTTGCCGGGATCGTGCTGCTGGGCATTTCGATGGAGGCAGTCGCGCAATCGGCGGACTCCGTACCCGGCGGCGCGTCATTTGCGCCGCCGCTTGCAGGTTGTGGCGGATTCGCGGGAGGCTCGGAGCAGGGTGGCCACGGATTCGATCTTGCGAATCTGGACCGCTCGGTTTCGCCGTGCGATGACTTCTTCCATTTCGCTGCGGGCGGGTGGATCAAGAACAACCCGATACCGCCGGCGTATTCGCGATGGGGCTCGTTCACCATCCTCCACAACAACAATGAGGATGTGCTGCACGGTATTCTGGAGGAGGCGTCGAAGGACAAGAACGCCACTGCGGGCTCGAACTGGCAAAAGGTGGGCGACTTCTATGCCAGCTGCATGAATGAGAGCCAAATCGAATCGGCAGGGCTGAAGCCACTTGATGCGGAATTCAAACGGATTGCTGATGTAAAAGACATCGTGACCTTGCAAGCGGAAATTGCGCGGCTGCAGCGCACCGGTGTGAACGCGATATTCGGCTTTGGCTCAGAGCCGGATTTTAAGAACAGTGCGCAGATGATCGCAGCGGTGGGGCAGGGCGGCCTGGGTCTGCCGGATCGCGATTACTACACGCGCGAGGAAGATAAAGACAAAAAGCTGCGCGACGCTTATCTCCAGCACGTAACTAATATGTTCAAGCTGCTTGGCGACGACAGTGCGATCGCCGCCGCGGAAGCGAAAACAGTAATGAGGATTGAAACATTGCTCGCGAACGCTTCGATGCACCGAGTGGACCTGCGCGATCCGGATAAGGTGTATCACAAGATGCCGGTGGCAAAGCTCCACGAGATCGCGCCGAACGTTTCGTGGGACAGCTTTTTTAAGGAAGTGGGCGCGCCCGCAGTCAATGAAATCAACGTAGGCCAGCCGGATTTTTTCAGCGCCGTGAATGCGGCACTGACTTCCATTTCACTTGCGGATTGGAAGACATACATGCGCTGGCACCTGGTTCATTCGGTGGCCCCGGCGCTGCCGGCAAAATTCGTCGAGGAGAATTTCAGTTTCTACGGGCAGACGCTCGAAGGGCAGAAAGAGATGCTGCCGCGTTGGCGGCGGTGCGTGGAGGCGACGGACCGGCAACTGGGAGAGGCGCTCGGGCAGGTGTACGTGCAGCGAGCATTTCCCCCGGAGGCGAAGGCGCGAGCGCTGGCCATGGTGAAGAATCTAATGGCGGCGCTGCGCGACGATCTCTCCACGCTCGATTGGATGGGCGCGGCAACACGCGAGCAAGCTCTCAAGAAGCTCACGGCCATTCAGCTCAAGATCGGCTATCCCGACAAGTGGCGAGACTACTCGGGCTTCCGTGTGGACCGCGGCCCTTACGTGGAAAATGCGCGGCGCGGAAATGATTTCGAAAACGCATACGACGTGGGGAAGATTGGCAAGCCGATGGACCGGGGCGAGTGGAATATGACGCCGCCAACCGTCAACGCCTATTACAATCCGCTGCGAAACGAGATTGTGTTTCCTGCAGGGATTCTCCAGGCACCGTTCTATGATCCGAATCGCGATGACGCCATCAACTATGGAGCGATCGGAGCGGTAATTGGCCACGAGTTGACGCACGGCTTCGATGACCAGGGGGCCAAATTTGATGCGCAAGGAAATCTGAAGAATTGGTGGACGGACGAAGATTTGAAGAATTTCCAAGCGCGGGGCGATTGCATCGTAAAGCAATTCGACAGCTTTGTGGTGGAGCCCGGGCTGAACGAAAACGGCAAACTGGTGGAAGGCGAGAGTATTGCTGATTTGGGCGGTCTGACGATTTCTTACAACGCATTGCAGAAGACGCTCGAGGGCAAGCCCGTCCCGGCCGCGATTGATGGGTTTACGCCGGAGCAGCGATTTTTTCTTGGCTGGGCGCAGGTTTGGGAAGGGAGCACCCGTCCGGAGCGTATGCGCGTGATTGTGAACACGGACCCGCACCCTGTGGATGGGTGCCGCGTGAATTGGCCGATGTCGAATATTCCAGCATTTGCAAAGGCATTTGGGTGCAGCGCGAATTCAGTGATGGTGAGGCCCGAGGCGCAGCGCTGCCGGATTTGGTGACGAGCGAGGCGCACAACCCGCGGCCCAAGAAGATTTTTGATCAGACAGGTTGAAGTGCTGAGGGCTCTTGCTCAACAGGTGCAGGCGGGACCAAGGACGCAGGAACCATCAGCTCGGGCAGACGCTCTCGATACCAAAGCGCTTCGCTGGCCCGCTGCCACAACCGAGTCGCCAGCCAGAATATGATCATCGCCTGACTCACAAAGAAGGCTCTGCCGATAGCTTCCGGTCGAAGATGCTCCATCCAAACGTTTAGGCCGAGCCAAAGGCCAACCCATCCGAGCAAACTGATTCGCAGGTACAGCCAAAAGAGCGAGCCAAAATTGTGTCGAAGCAAAATGGCTGAGCTCTTGAGCGCGCGCCGCATGTTTTTCTCGCCTTCCGCAACTGCGATCACCTGCGCCATATCGAACCACAGCCGCAGACTCATCAGCAGCAACACAATGATCACGGCCGCGACTTCAAGGATGTGTACCGCAGGGAAGGGGGAAATGGATTGCCGACCTACTCTGCGATAGAGGACCCCGGCCAGTCCCGTAAAGATTCCGACAGG
>Ga0210404_10001096_pt1 | contig 12036 bp, 15 predicted proteins | sample IncBWH28MmetaG_FD_155455 | JGI IMG/M metagenome (GOLD analysis project Ga0210404, IMG submission 155455) | Forest soil microbial communities from Barre Woods Harvard Forest LTER site, Petersham, Massachusetts, United States - Inc-BW-H-28-M | ecosystem: Environmental > Terrestrial > Soil >... | reverse complement strand
TGGAGACTCGGGTGCTCGAACCGCTCGAAAATCCATTCGGCCCAAAAGTGTTACCCATGTCTTAGGTACGAAGTGTCACCTATGTGTCCGGGTTGGACCTGAAAAATATGGTGGACGTGGGGGGGCTCGAACCCCCGACCTCCTCGTTGCGAAAAAGGACAGTGAAAAAGCCAGCGAGTGACAGAGCTGGTCACAAGTACCCGCGGGTGTTTCGATTAGCCCGAGAAACAGCAAGTCAGCGCGGCCAGGCGTGGACACGCTAAGACAGCACTTGCCGGACGTTCCCTGGCAGGATCACGTCACAAACTGCGTCACAGAATTCCCTGACACACTCCGCGGGTACCCCATATCCGATTTCCCGACCTACCCCGGAACCAACTCGACTCCGGGCGCTTCGCCAACGCTGAGGGTGTGTGAGTGGTGGGAGTGCAGTTCTTCCCAAGCGCGGTTGGGGGAGTCGGATTGTGTGGAGGCCTGGCCGTGCTGAAATCCGGCCGAGCTATTTACCGTGGTAGTCCATTGATACCGACTCCGATCGGGTCCGCTTTCTCAGGCACTTACGACGGACGGAATCCGAGGGATTTCGCCCTTGGCGCACATCTGAACATTCGAGCTTTTGCGGACGAGAAGTTGTGAGCAAAGCAACCGAAACTCTGGAGTTGAGGCTGACGGATGCGCAGATCGCTGCAATTCGGCTCCGCGTTGAGAGACGCAAAAAAGAAATTGCGGCAGCAGAACTTAGGGCTTGACAGGAAACTGGTGAGGTCGATCTGGGAGTCATAGATTCCGAATCCGCAAGCAGCGGAACGTGAACAGGCGAATTTCGCGCGCGAAAGATCGCCCGCGTCGCCCTGGATAACAGAACGGTGCGTCTTTCGCAAGCTGTGGGCACGGCCACCAAGTCTACTCGGAGCAAGGAGCCCACAAACGTCCTCTAACCAGCGAAAGCTGTCGAGGAGTCATTTCCGGTAGATCGCGGCTCCCTCCACATCGTGACTGCGAGGAACGCAAGATATGTGCCGATTCCAGCACATACGGATTCATACGGTAGAAATATCCAGTGCCAGCCGAGGACGGGAATTGAGTGATATAGATCACTAACTGCGGCGACAAAAAACCAGATGCCGACGATGAAGAATACGCCGCCCTCCAGTTTGCTGTTCAGCCGAATTCGCTTAGATACCTTGCGCGCCAGCAAGCCCCCTAGTGAATAAGCGGCACCGATATAGAATGGCAGTGTGAAATCGACTTGATCTATGCAGTTATTCCAAGGCCCACAACCCCATCCGAAATAGTGCGCAAATCGGGATTCCCCTATTCCGGCCTGGAATTCAGGTGGAAGGTTTGAAGTTATTGTCGGAACTGCGACGAACGCATAACAGAGATACGCGAATGGCAAAATCCAGACCCAGATCATCGACCGGTGCCAAAGATGGCGGCCAAACGCCCATCCTAGAAGAAGTCCAAGGGCAATCTGAATTGGAAAATATGGTCTTCCGTCCAAAATCCAGTAGTAGTAGGCGCGCGAATAGTCCTTGCCAAACATGTGTAACACCACAAACGCGAGTGTCGTAACATTGGCATCTGTCAGCTTTATACCTGCGATACCTATAAGCTGATGCATCACAAATTTCAGCCCAAAAGACGTCTTTGATTCGCGCTCTCCGTTTTCGCTCCGCGTTCCCACGTAGAACTCTCTTTGGGGAATACCGTGCTATTTTTTCACTTGAAGTTGGATGAGCATCCGAGAGTGGGGCCGATTGCCCCCGCCGCACCGTTCATAGCATCTGCTGTTGTTGACTCCGATCCAATCGGATTGAGAAACGTCCCATTCGCAGTTCTTGCGTTGCGCTGCCCATTCATGTGGCCCTCCGGAGTGTCCGAAGCCTCTTGCGAGCCAGCGTTGGCGGGCAGCGCACTATTGTTAAAGCAAGCGACCGCGATGATGGGCCGTTCCCAAGGCGCTAGTTTCACCGGTCGCCAAATAATTGTCCAGGGATTCACGTATGCGGACACCGCCGTGGGAACGGGCGGAGTAGGCAGCATGTAAGGCAATCCATTAGTGTTCGGTTCCGATGATACATACGCGCTGATCACCAAGCGATTGCCAACGAACGAGGATTCTGCGTCAGGGCTACAGTCCCCCGTGCCGGAATTGCAACCTAGAATGAGGCCCTCTGAACCTATCTTGTAGCCGACCCAGTTACTGTTCGGATCAACGACGATTTTGCCCGGGTCAGTAATTGACGCCCAAATCCAAGTTCCGCCACGCCGAGCGCGAACGCGCTTACGCGCCGAAACGGTACTTCGGCCAGATGCGCATAAGAGACGTCAGCGCCGAAAGCATCCTGGCCTACATGCGCCAACGAAGCGAAGCGAGAATCTCCAATGCGACGATCAATCGGGAATTGGATGTCATCCGAGGCGTTCTGAAACGCGCTCGGCTTTGGCACAGGGCAGCCGACGATGTAAAACCCCTACCGGTGCGTTCCAACATCGGTCGCGCCCTTGCGCCGGATGAGGAAGTTAGGCTTCTCCGCGTGGCCAGGAGCCGTCCCGAGTGGCAAACCGCAAGGTTGGCAATGATTTTGGCGCTCAACACTACCTGCCGGGGATGCGAACTGAAGGGTCTACAGTGGTGCGACGTGGACTTTCTGAGCCGCAGCATCATCATACGACGCTCGAAAACTGAAGCAGGTATCCGCACCATCCCGCTCAATACCAATGCATGGAAGGCCATTCTCGAACTGCGCGACCGAATCAAGCTCTTCTGTAGCGCAGAGCCCCTGCCTGACTGGTACGTATTCCCATCCGGCGAGGGACAAGGGCCGAGAAGTATTCTAAACGACGCGACGGTGAAGCCTGACCCGACCAAACCCATGACTACATGGCGCACGGCATGGCGCGCCCTTACGCGAGCGATACAGTGCCCGGAATGCGGCGAGCTACAGAATCCCGCTGACAAATGCCGGAACGAGAAGTGCGCCACCGATATTCACGAGCTCAAGAGTCTTCTGGCAGGGCTGCGCTTCCACGACCTGCGGCACCACGCGATCACCCGGCTCTGCGAGTCCCAAGCGTCGGACGCTACTATCATGGCGATAGCGGGACATGTCTCGGAATCCATGCTCCGGCACTATTCACACGTCCGGCAACACGCCATGCGCCGGGCTTTGGATGCTCTAGCAGGTGGTACTTTCGAAGGGGATGTTGTCACAAACGCTGTCACAAACTCGGATGAGCAGGCTGCAACGCGAGCTCAAACCGTTCAGGATCATGGTGGACGTGGGGGGGGCTCGAACCCCCGACCTCCTCGTTGCGAACGAGGACGGAACTCTAACAAGGCGTGGTGCTGCAACCACTTGCGCCTTTCGAAACCCGTCTAATTGGGCAACTTGGGCAACCGGGAAAACTCGGCCATTGATGCGGGGAGAAACCCGGGTCGCGCGTCCTACCGTCGAGCCGATGTTATATGCCAGTCTATCGAAAGACCGCTCATGGTGCGCAAACGGCATAAGAAGCACGCGGGTGGCCGCCCTCTGCTCATGACGCCCGCGGTCCAAGAGCGGATTTGCAGGAATATCGGCCTCGGCATGACCAGGGAGGCCGCCGCCCTAGAGGCTGGCGTATCCGCCCCTGTCTTCTATGCATTCCAAGCCAAGAATCAAGAGTTTCAAGACTCTGTAAAAAGAGCTGACGCGGAATGCCAGAGGGCGTGCTTCGTGTCGATTCAGCGCGCGAGCATCCAGGATCGGCAGTGGACTGCGGCGGCATGGATCCTCGAACGACGCTGGCCGGAAGAGTTTGGACGGATCGATCGCCACCTGATACATACGACGCCCACCGACAAGTCAGCCCTGCCGCCGACTTACGTCGATGCGATCTGTAAAGCGCTCGGCATGACAGGAGAGTTCAAGCCTCTCGGCGGCGGAAACGGAAGATCGAACGAGCCAATCGACGTAGAGATTCTGCCGCAGGACGACATGCCGATCTTGCCGGACGATGGCGACCTGCCCGAGGAGCGCTAAATTCGCAAACCCGGCATGCCGTGCATGACGTGTTTGGGTCTTCTGCTGGCGGCGCGATGACACTGTCCCATTTGATTGTTTACAGCCCCAAGTCTTTCCGATATTGCTTCTTGACTGTGTACAGCTTCGCTTTACCGTCGCCGTAAAATACGCCGATAATGAAATCTTCACCCTTAGCGGCCGCCTCAATCCGTTGTACGTCCGAGAGCATGAACTTCGCCGTCACAACGGAACAAGAGGCTGTGGCTCCGAACCCATTATGCCAAGCCAATGTGACATCTTCTGATTTAACCGCCTCTACCGCCTCCGAATCCCCTTTGTTGGCAATGAGGGCTACGCGAATCACTGAATCACAAATTGGACCCGCGGTGGTTCCGCCCGCCGACCCATATGCGGTGACCGTGATTGCTCGCAGAGTGTCGGGGTCACCAGATACCGGGGCGTACTTTTTATACTGCGACTTAGCGATGTCACGATTGAGCGCAATCCACGCATCGGGCATATACACATCAATCGACGGTGTCTGAGCACTGGTGGTGTCCGCGCCACTGGAAAAAGGACTAGTCGGAGGCGAATCAGGGCCGAACACCGACCCCCAGTCCAGAAGCTTGGCATGGTGTTTCTTTGCCGGCGCAGCGAACGCCTCCTGAATCTCCTCGCGAGAAAGAAAGTCTTGCGGTGATTGAGATATTGCCTGCGTCGGCGACGTTTGTTGGCATCGCGCCACAGTCGGAAAAAGACAAAGGAGAAGAGTAAGAATCGTTTTGTGCATACCGTCTCCTCCGAAGACGATACGGTTATCCGGTATTCCGATTCGTGACGCTCAACAAGCACAGCATGCAACGTTCTGTATGTCAACTATCTGATTGTGGACGCATGCCGATGCTGCTCCCAGACTATGCGGGATGCAACGCATACTGGCTGCGCTGGCGCAACGAATGAAGGAATTGAGGAAGAAGCGGGGGTTCTCGCAAGAGGCCTTTGCTGACCACGCGGGATTACACCGCGTGGCAGTAGGCTGGATCGAGCAAGGCAGGCGTGTGCCCTCACTCAAGACGCTCGTAAAGATCTCCCAGGGCCTGGGCATCTCTGTGAGCGAACTGCTGAAAGGCGTCGACAGAAGCATCACGAAGAAGCACAATCGCCAGTGACCGCGTAAAAGCGCACTGGCGGTCCTGCGTTCTCAAGTGGTTGCAGATCAGTCCATCGCAGGTTTTTGTCCCTCGCGGAATCGCGTCCGCGGGCTTCCTGGGCGACGCGCAGAGCGCCGCCGTCTCCGGCACCACCTCTAGCGAAACGGCCTCACAGCCAAAGCGCGCTGCGCACGGCTGGGCAATCCTCGTTGCGCCGCGGACTCGCGATGCCGTGCCGAGAGGGTTTGCTTTCTCGCGGGCCTCGGCGAAGGCTTGATGGTGCAAACGCCGTGCAATGAGGATTTGAAGTCTCACGGCGGCAAGGACATGCGAGGTGAGAATCCGCCGGGGCGAACTGCGTTCGTCTCGATCAGAGCGTCCAGCAGATCACGCAGGAGCGAGTTGCTAGAGCTATAAGTTCGAAACAAAACAAGCATTAGGAGAAAGTCGTGAGCAAAGCAATCGAAACTCTGGACCTGAGGTTGATGGATGCGCAGATCGCTGCAATTCGGCTCCGCGTCCAGAGACTAAAACGGGAAATCGCCGCCGACCTCAGGGCTCGACAGGAAACTGGTGTGGTCGATCTGGGAGTCATCGACTCCGAATCCGCAGGCAGCGGAACGTGAACACGCGAATTGTCGCAGACCAGCTGCCCCGTCGGCTCCAAGGTCGAGTGTCAGCGATGATCCTTGCGCAGTTGAGTGACGAAGAGTTAATTGAAAAGCTTCCATGAAGAGTCGACGCTCCAGACTTGAACGGGCAAAGGGTAAGTCTCACGTGTGGTCAGGTAGGAATTCCTGCGGACTCTGAACTAATCGTTTGAAGGTACCCACGATCACCATCACTTACCTACACACACTTCGTCCAGACGGTTCAAACCAGACGCTTACGGAAATAGGTTCCGGAGGAGTCGAATCTGGAAACGAACCAACGGGCGGCTAGAACAATTAGCCAATTAGTTAGGTCCACTTGCGGAGAGAAGTTGCGCAGCCTCCCGAAAACCCGGATCTTGCGTTGCTCGGTGCTGAGCGATTTCGAGGGCTGTTTCGCCGCTATTGCTCCGTACAGACCTATCCGCTCCGGCTGCCAACAGAAGTCTCAAGGCTTCGGGAGAGCCATGAGCAGCGGCATGCATCAATACGGTCCATCCGTTTTTGTCCCTAGTGTTGACAGCGGCGTGTGCGGCGAGTTCGAGTTTGATTGTTTGAACGTCGGCGTTCCGAGCAGCGTACATCAGCGGCGTCAGCCCATCATTGTCGGATGCGTTGACATCGGCACCACCGGCAATTAGTGAGCTTGCCGTCAGCGCACCGGCGCGCATCAGTGCCGTGACTCCATTGCTGTCCTTTGCATTAGCATCCGCTCCGGCCTGGAGCAGGAACTCGACGGTTTGAGGATTTGGCTCGGGTGCTCTTCGTTCGCGGGCTAATCGGTAGAGTGTTCCGCTCCTCGGATCAACTGCCGCCCAAATGAGCGCCGTGCGACCGTCTCCGATCTCGTGCGCATTCGCAGGCACGCCCTCAGCTAAGAGGCGCTGGAGTTCGCTCAGTTTCCACGATTTGGCCGCTTCCATCCAATCAGACAGCTTCGGTATCTGCCAGTCGGACCATCGCGCGAGATAAGGTTCGCCCTGACCCTGTATGAAAATGTAGGCGCTGCCCTGTGCATTCTTCAACTGAGTCGGAGTCACAATCTGGCGAATTTCCTGCGAAGCTAGAGACGATAACACAGCGCGCAATTGAGGCGAGTTTTCCTCCGCTCCTGTCCGGACATCAGTGAAACGAACATTGGATACGCGGCCATCCGTCCACTCGAATTGCACCTTGTAGTCGTTTGATACATAGTTGCCCTGCCCAGCCTGATGTCGTCGATACCACACACTACCTAAGACAACACACACTAACAAAGCTGGGACAACACCCCACACCGACCAGTGTCTTAGATTACTGCTTGTGCCCAATTTACCCTCGTCACGGATTGCGATGATTCTTTAGGCATTTGGCTTTTATATCGACCTCGTTCCCCCGAGCAAACCACAGGCGGTCGTCAAAGGGATCGCCACCTTCTTTCATGATGTTGGAGGGATCAACGTTGCCGGGATGATCCTGGCCCGGATACAGGTCGTGTCCAATTTCGTGGGCTGCAACCTCTCCTGCGGCAGTTCCCAACTGCCCAGCGGTCGCATTCGGATTGTATGTGAGCAAGTTTCCCAGATATACAACCGCCGAATTTGGCCCAAAGGCTTGGCCAATTACGTTCGTACTCCCCCCGCGCCCGGTCATTGCCCCTTCGAGACTCACTACAAAGTCCGCATCGCCCGATGACGTGACCAAATTTATCCCAACTCCAGCGTCGCCGAATATCCTGTTCAACTCGTTAACGAAGGCCTGCTGAAAGTTCTGCTGGTTTGTTCCCGATAGAAAAGGGTTCGGACCTACTAACACATTAAAAGAGCACGAAGGGGCAGCATTTGTGCCTGGGCCGCTGCTACCTCGATCGAGTCCGTTGAAAAAGGGATTAAAATAGAAGCCCAAGAACCAATCGCCATTTTCGCCGTAGACCCCCCAGAGAACCAAGAAGTCAAGTCCCGCAAAGGCAGCCTCTCCGGCAACTGAAATCGGTCCTCGATAAACTTTCTGGCCAGACGGGTCCACGAAGTCCGCCGGGTCGTTCGCCACGTATGCGTATCGGTTGAGCGACTGCGGATTGCTGATGTCTCCTCCGAATGGATCGGCGCTGAGAAAACGGCCTAAGCGGGAATCGTAGTAACGAGCGAATGCGTAATCGAGCCCGGTCTCCGCGTCGCGCTCGAAACCGGTGAACTTGTAGTTGTTCTGCTGACAAGTCGTCTGCGTGGCGTGCTCCTCGCCGTACGGCGTGAAGGTCGCCTGATAGCACGGGGTTCCACTCGCGTTCGTCATCACCGTGGTGCTACCGGTCTGGTCCGCATAATAGAAGTATACGCCGCTGCTTGCGTCCTGCGCGATCCGCCGCCCGGCAAAGAAGACGTACTCATTTGTGATGGTCCCGCTCAGATTGGATTCCGCAATCGCATCTCCGGTAATCGACCGCCAGTAAAGGGTGCCGTTCGTTGCGCTATTCGACTTTTCGACGCGCAGACCGTTTCCGTCGTAGACGTAGTTCCACGGCCCACCTGTCATGCCGCTCGCTTGCGTCAAATGGTCTTCGGCGTCGTACGTGTAGGTGTACAGGAGTCCCGCTTCTTGAGTCATGTTCCCAGCGGAGTCGTATTGATAGCCCGTGGTAGTAATTTGGTTTGTAGCCGAGTTCGCCGTGACGCTCAGCGCGCCGGTCGGTAGCGGCGATGGCGACGGCGCCCAAACTCGCGTTGCAGCGTTTGGCGCCTGGGTATAGTCTGCCTGAGGTTGCAGCGCCACGTCGGAGAGGCAAGTCTCTGATGCGACGCAAGGGGCAGGATGGATCCGTTTTCCAAAAAGGAAGGCGTCGTGAAGACGTTTGGTTACCGGGTAGTCCCGCGTATCTGCGTTTCTGGACGGATGTTCCCGGGAGACTAGAACGTCGAAGAGAGGTACTTCCTATCGGCATCTGCCGCACACGCACGATTGCCGAGAGGAAAGCCGCGGAGAAACTGGAACAGCTTGGCATCAATTCCGCCCGGCGATTCCACGAATCCAACGCGAGAACCACTTTCAAACAGCAAGGCGAACGGTGGCTTAAATCACTTGCTCAAAGAAAACGCAATCCGCTTGAACAGACGACCATCGACACACGACGGTACGCGCTCGACAAGTGGGTTTATCCCTTCCTCGGGGATTGTACCCTCGGGGAAATTAACAATCTGACGGTGAAGGAGCTGGTGGAAAGAATGTCCGCAGAACTGGCGCCCTCATCGATTCTCGATTACATGAACATCGTGAAAGGTGTCGTCAGTTCAGCGATAGACGATAACGGTGAGCTGCTGTTTCCGAGGAAGTGGAACGCCGAGTTTATCGACGCTCCCCTCATCACGAATCAGCATCAACCATCGACCACTTCCGAGGGAATGGCGAAAATCCTGCAACGAGCGACTGGGCAATATCGAATGCTCTACGCTCTTCTTGCGGGATGCGGGCCGCTTCGCGCGGGCGAAGCGCTCGGCCTAGAACTCGGCAAACATTTCTCGCCCGACTTTCGAACCCTCTACATCCGGCAGAAAGCTAAGCGAGGAATCATCCAGCCTCACCTAAAAACAAAAGCGGGTGAACGCGAGGTGGATCTGTACTCTGCTCTCGCCAAGATGCTTCGCGATTTCGTTGGCGACCGCACGGAAGGATTGCTCTTCCGCACTTCGACGGGCGGCCAACTCTTGCAGGCGAACACGCTACAAGACAGCCTACACCCGATCCTAGCAACGCTCGAACACGCGAAGGGCGGATTCAACATCTTCCGCCGTTTCCGCATCACCCACCTTCAGAAGACCGGTTGCCCGGAAGCACTTCGGCATTTCTGGTCTGGGCACGCACCGAGCCACGTCTCAGAGCGCTACACAAAACTGCGCGAAGAGCGTGATTTCCGCCTGGAGTGGGCGGAAAAAATCGGGGTTGGCTTCGAGCTGTCCCAGCCAGTTGGGCAACTTGGGCAACTGATCGTGATGAGAAAGTCGGCCTAAGTGCTTGAAAACAAAGTGGACGTGGGGGGGCTCGAACCCCCGACCTCCTCGTTGCGAACGAGGCGCTCTCCCAACTGAGCTACACGCCCATCGGTGTGCAAGGTAAAATAACTGAGGCACTTCCAGTTTAGCCTGCGACTTTCTGAAAAACAACAGCGGAGCCTGTGTCGGTTTTTGTGTCGGTTTGCTCGGCGGGTCTCGGAACGAGCGTTTCGACCGCTTCGCGCAAAACGTCCAAGTCGACATGGGCATACCTGGCGGTCATGCTGTGCTCCTTCAAATGGTGGCCGAGCAACGCGAAAATATCTTCGGGCGGAACGCGGTTGCGGCGAAATCTGGTCGCAAACGTGTGCCTCAAATCGTGGAAGCTTAGGTCAACGATGCCAGCCTTCGTGCAGCGGTTCTCGAACCACTTATGCGCGCTTGGGAGCGGAAGCCCGCTGGGTTTGCGGATGACCGCGCTAGTTTTTTCGGGCGTAGGAGTGGGCAGTTCGCCGAGCGCGGTGACACTTTGGACTGCACCCTTAAGCTGAGACACGGAGGAAACGATTAATTGGGTGACACTTCGGCCCTTTTTCGCTTCGTTTATCGGTAAGCAGTCGCAGAGCCGCCGGAGTGTGGAAATCCTGAAGGGATTTCCAAGGCCTGTGGGAGCGCGGGGAAGGTTGGTAGACCTCCGCGGGACACTTCATGGCCAAGGCTTCGTGCGGGCGTTCGTTGTTGAAGATCTCGATGTCTAGCCAGGCCCGTTTACGCCGCTGAGAAAGCCGCCCAGATGCCCCGTTAATCCGACGAGTAACACGGCGAGTGCTTCGACCGGTATGCGGTAATTTGGCAGGGATCCCTCTGAACGGCGCCGCGCGCGAAAGTGGATCCAAAACACAATCCAGATGAGCACGCTCGATACGCAACCCATAACCAAATGCATTAGCAGAATCCCTTTTAGCTTTTGTCCCTCGAGCGCCCATTGCCATGCGATCAGACCGGTAGCCACGACCGGCACAGTAGAGACGGCAGCTACCAGTAGATTGAAATACGCTGCTGCGGCCAGCGTGCGATTCTTTGTCCACTGTGCGAGATAGTCGAATCCGACTGCCGCGGTAAACAAGGCGATCGGAAAGTGAATCAGTACCACATGTTGTGCGTGCCTGGCCAAAACCACGGTTCTGACGTCGAACGGATTTGTGCTCATCGTCCCCTCACCGCACACCTGCAATTGCCGATGCCAGCTGTTGGACGATCGCCTGCGATAACGCCAGGTGCCACAACCGCGACCACGACCATCGGTAAACCCACAATGCAAGCATGACTTTTCATCTTCTTCGGGTTCCTTCTGTAGTCCGTCAAAGTTAATTTCCCTTAAGCATCTCCAACTGTGTAGACCGCGGACGCTTGCTATTTATTCCCAGAAAGGTGCCGATGAGCTTTTTTTCTGAGTTGCCCACAAAGAGCCAGCGGGCGGGAATAAAACCGGGGTTCAGCTGGTCCTCACATTTGAAGCAAGAGCGCTGAAAACGCGCACTTACTCAGAATCACGGAAGTGAATTGCGAGCATCAGCCGGGCCGCAATACTTAAAAAGGAGCTGTTATGAAGAGAAAAGATGTTGGAACGAGTTTTGTCATTGTCGCGTCGTTACTTGCGTTCTTGGCCGTCCTGCCTTCTGCGCGAGCAGATGAGACCAATCAAGAGACCAAAGTCACCTTTAGCCAGGCCGTTCAGATTTCGGGACACGTCCTGCCCGCGGGAACCTATTTGTTCGTGCTGCCTGACGACATCAATCAGCACGAGGTGGTCCGTATCTTCAGCTCTGATGGAATAAAGCTATACGCGACTGTCCTCACGGCTTATGTCGAGCGTTCACAGCCGAGCGACAACACTGCATTCACGTTGGCGGAGCGTGGGTCCGCCCTTCCTGAGGCGATCGTGACCTGGTTCTATCCGGGTCGCACGGTAGGTCATGAGTTCCTGTACCCAAAGCAGGTGCAGAAGGAACTTGGGAAGGACCAGCAGACCACGATCGTAGCCGGAAACTGACCCTTATCCCGTTCATAAACCGTCAACTCGTCGGCGGTGCGATTCATGCGCCGCCGGCGGAGTTGGCGCAATCGGCTTCTTCGCATTGGCTGGCTTCATTCGGCGATTCGCACTTGAAGCCAGCATACCGAGCAAACGGCTAGAGACCCTGGGGGGACCAAAGTGAACACACCGAGACAAGCCGAACGAACAGAGTTGACTGACGCGGAA
>Ga0210404_10001094_pt1 | contig 12038 bp, 6 predicted proteins | sample IncBWH28MmetaG_FD_155455 | JGI IMG/M metagenome (GOLD analysis project Ga0210404, IMG submission 155455) | Forest soil microbial communities from Barre Woods Harvard Forest LTER site, Petersham, Massachusetts, United States - Inc-BW-H-28-M | ecosystem: Environmental > Terrestrial > Soil >... | reverse complement strand
CAACCGACCGCATTGGGATGTAAAGTCCGGGGACGAGGGGGACGTTACGAGGGTCGATTGGCGGAAGGCGAAGGTAGACGTCATCCATGCGGGTCCGCCCTGCCAACCGTTTAGTTCGGCTGGGCGGCAATTGGGCCATCAGGACGGTCGCAACCTCTTCCCTGAGTTCGTCCGCGCAGTTCACGAGGTCAAGCCCCTCGCGTTTGTCGCCGAGAATGTCCGCGCACTCCTGAACGGCAAGTTTAGCCAGTTCGTGCAGGAGGAGATCGTGCAGCCGCTCTCTCGGGAATACTCAGTTTGCACTTTCGACTTGAGCGCAGCATCCTTCGGCGTGCCGCAAGTGCGCGCGAGGGTGTTCTTCGTGGGGTTCCGGCGCGGGTTGAAGGTGCAGTATTGCTCACCCTCGCCAACGCACTATTGTGAGTACTCGTCCGATGAGCCACCGCCGATGGCGGAAACAATGAAGGGATTGGCGTTCGAGCGGTGCATGGGCGCGAGGGAGGCGTTGGGGCTTCCCGACATCGCCTTCGACGCGCTTGCCCCGACGTTGCGCAGCGGTCTAACTGGGCCGCGTCATACCACGTCTATCTTGAGCAGCGTGTCCGCTCTGAAGCTCTGGAACAGGTTGCAGATATGGCCGAACGGAGTTGCCCCAACTCGCGAGATGGCTCGAAGATTCGTTCCTGAGAACGGCCACTTCCGATTGAGCGTTCCCGATTGTGCTTTACTGCAAGGCTTTCCCGAGTCCTGGAAGTTCACGGGTGCAGTATACAAGTCGACTGGTCAGATAGGAAACTCAGTTGCCCCGCCTATGGCGTATCAGGTCGCCTTGTCGATCTTGCGTGCGCTTTCTTTGAGTTCCTGAGCGGTCTTCTTTAGCTCTTTGGCTTCCTCTGCCAGTGCTTCTGCAACCAGCTTCCTCAGCCGTTCTGCGTGCTTCGCGGTAATGTGCTCCCACCCAGCAAAATAGCTGCCTGGAATGTGTGGATTGTTGAGCGTCGATCCGCGGGAAATGATGTACCGGCAACGGTCCTTCAAAATAGCTAGCATCCGTTTGGGCGAGTAGCCGTTTTGCAAGTCGCGCTGCTCGAGGTATTGTTCGGAGGTGTACTGCCGTTTGTGCAGGAGTCGGGCGTCTTGTACGGTGTAAACATCTTTTTTCCCCAGCACTTGATATAGAATCTCAACCGTTATTAGGTCAGGAACCGTCTTCGCAAGTTCAAAATCCACGCGAATGTAATCCTCCTTCTCCTTAACCCACGGAGCCATTTTTCTTGGGGAACCGTAAATGCAATACTTCAGCGTGACCCCGTCCTTCTCGTAAAAGCCAATCAGCCAATGCTTGTTTTTCCACTTCTCGACGTGGGACGGGCCAAAGTCTCTGACGGTTGTGACGGAGTCATCTGTTGAAGATTTCAGTTCAAACGGAATAGTAGCACCATCAACCACGAGCTCCGCGTCGGTATCCGCACGCCCAGCTCCTTCAATGCGCTTCAGCTTAAAGAGTTCTATTAGCTGGCGCTCACGAGCATCATCCTGGACCACCATGTTGGCAAGCATCCCATCCTGTGCCCAAGACTATAAGTGACGAACGAGGTACCCGGAATCCACGCGGGTCAAGGGGACGGGCGACGATCTCTACGAGCATCGGCCCACGCCCCGGGCCTTATAATCACTCGATATGTCGACCTCCGCCGACACCTCCGTCGCCGCCCGCACGACCTACGAGCCAGTCATCGGACTCGAAGTCCACGTTCAGCTTCTGACGGCGTCGAAGATCTTCTGCTCCTGCTCCACGCGCTTCGGCGCGCCGCCCAACACGAATGTTTGCCCCGTGTGCCTCGGGATGCCCGGAGCTTTGCCGGTGCTGAACCGCAAGGCCGTCGAGTTCGCCGTGCGGGCGGCGATGGCGCTGAATTGCCGCATCAATGAGACTTCGATCTTCGCTCGCAAGAACTACTTCTATCCCGACCTGCCCAAGGGCTACCAGATTTCGCAATACGACAAGCCGCTGGCCGAGCATGGATATATCGAAGTACAAATGCCAAAGCCTTTAACCGCAAAGTTCGCGAAGGAAGGCCGCGAAGGACGCAAAGAAGATCGGGAACTTACAACTAAGAAGATCGGGATTACACGGGTGCATCTCGAAGAAGACGCGGGCAAGAGCCTGCACGAGGGCTTCCCCGACTCCGACGAAAAAACTGCCATCGACCTGAACCGCACCGGCGTGCCGCTGATCGAGATTGTCAGCGAGCCCGACATCGCCACGCCCGACGAGGCTTACGAGTACCTCACGCGGCTGAAGGAGATCATCCTCTACACCGGCGTCAGCGACTGCAACATGGAGGAGGGTTCGCTGCGCTGCGATGCCAACGTGAGCGTGCGCCCGCGCGGGCAGAAAGAGTTGGGCACGAAAGCCGAAATCAAGAACGTGAACTCGTTCCGCTTCATCCGCGAGGCGCTGGTCTACGAGATCGCGCGCCAGGTGGAAGTGATCGAATCCGGTGGCAAGGTCACTCAAGAAACGCGTCTCTACAACTCGCACGAAGGCAAGACCTACAGCATGCGCTCGAAGGAGCAGGCGCACGACTACCGCTACTTTCCCGAGCCCGACCTGCTGCCGCTGGTGGTGGACGAGAAGTGGAAGGCCGAGATCGCAAAGACTCTGCCCGAACTGCCGGAAGCGCGGCGCGCGCGGTTCGTAAGTGATTTTGGGGTGACTGAATACGACGCGCAGGTGCTGACTGTGTCAAAGTCGCTCGCCGATCAGTTCGAAGCCGCGGCGAAAGCCGCGAAGAATCCCAAGCGGGTGGCGAACCTGGTGCAGAGCGAGCTGATGGGTCGTCTCAAGGCCAGAGGAGTATCGATCGAGCAGTCTCCGATTTCGATGAAAGGCGTGGCAGCATCCGCCGATCTGGTCGAGAGCGGAGCCATCTCGGGCAAGATGCTCAAGGACCTCTACGAGCTCGCCTTCGAGCGCAACCAAGATTTCCCCGAAGTCTACGAGGAAGAAGGCCGCCCGCAGCAGTCCTCGGACACATCGGTGCTCGAGAAGATCATCGAAGAGATTGTTGCTGCGAATCCCAAGCAGCTCGAGCAATACCGCGCCGGCAAGAAGACCATGCTCGGATTCTTCGTAGGCCAGGTGATGAAGGCTTCCAAGGGTCAGGCGAACCCGCAGTTGGTGAATGAGTTGCTCGTCAAGAAGCTAGACTGACGAGAGCGCGCGGAAGAGATTCATCCGCTCTACATTGGTCCCGCATTCTTCTCTTCCTCTACGGAGATTGCTGTAGACAGTTTGGCGAGCTGTGGAAATTCCTTAACCTGAACTTCACAAATTCCCTGACTCGCCAATCAATTCGTTGATTCGACCCTCCTGACCGTTTAGGGCACGCTCCTCTCTGTGGATTTTTTTTCTCCGGGAATTCATCTCCGAGTCACCTGCCCGTGACCGCGCGGCCACTACCTTGGCGTCTGTAGGTTTCTGAAAGTCTGAGGAGGAAATTCATGTCTTCGTCACGTTTCCTGGCACAAGCCAGGCAGCACGTTGTGGTTGGCACAAGCCTGTTTGCTCTGCTGGTCAACCTGGGAGCTCCGGCCCCCGCCGCCGCTCAACAACCCACCAAGCAATCCCCAACAACCACACCCATTCAGCATGTGATCGTGATCATTGGAGAGAACCGTACCTTCGATCACGTTTTCGCCACGTACCAGCCGACGAGTGGGGACTCCATCTCGAACCTGCTGTCGAAGGGCATTGTCTATGCAGACGGCACTCCCGGCCCCAACTTCTCATTGGCCAGCCAGTCTTCGGCCAACGACTCCACCACTTATCAGCTGAGTCCATCCAGCAACAGCCCGTATTCGGTGCTGCCGCCCGTGCTTGCCGGCGGATATACTACTCCGCCGTTCAAGAACAGAGGGCAGGCCAGGAAATATGAGAACGGGTTGCCGAACGACTATTACGTCTACCTGACCACTGGCGGCACCGGACTGAATCATGGAGACGTAGACATTCGCGTCCCGAACGCGACCACTCTGCCCTCTGGCCCGTTCCAGTTGACCTCAGCGACGCACCCTTACGACGCCTACGACAACAGTCCCGTCCACCGGTTCTACCAGATGTGGCAGCAGTTTGATTGCAATGCGGCCAATGCTACAACCGCCAATCCCAGCGGATGCCTGGGCGACCTGTTCCCCTGGGTCGAAGACACGATCGGCGCCGGAGACAACGGACTTTCCCAGCCCTCCGGCTTCAACGACACCACCACGAAAGAAGGCTCAACCGCCATGGCCTTCTACAACGTGCAGCAGGGCGACGCACCTTACTTTAAGTATCTCGCCGACAACTACGCGATGAGCGACAACTTCCACCAATCCGTGATGGGAGGAACCGGCGCCAATCACGTAATGCTCGGCACCGGCGACGCGATCTGGTTTAGCGACCCTAACGGGAATCCGGCTCAGCCACCGCACAATCAATTGGTTGCCCCAGGCAGCCCCAATGCCGGCATCGTGGACGAAATCGAGAACCCTGATCCCCAGTCCGGCACCAACAACTACTACAGCGAGGATGGCTACGGCGGCGGCTCTTATGGATCCCCATCCTACGGCGGCGGCACCTATACCAACTGTTCTGACCCTACCCAGCCCGCAGTCACGCAGCTTACCACCTACCTGAGCTCGCTCACCCCAAGCATCAAGCCCAACTGCGATTCGAATCATTTCTATCTCTTGAACAACTACAATCCCGGCTACTATGGCAACGGCTCGAGCGCGTATGCCGACATTGGCAATCCGCTGGAGACCGTCTTCACCATTCCCCCATCCCCGCTCCGGAACATCGGCGACGAGTTGAACGAAAACCACATCTCGTGGGCGTACTACGGGGACCAGTGGAGCGCCTACCTGGCCAATCCAGATGGGAACTACTTAACACCGGACAACACCTACTGCAACATCTGCGACTTCTTTCAGTACTCGACCTCAATCATGACGAGTGCGTCCAGCCGGGCTAATTTGCGGGACACCACCGCCCTCTACAAGGCGATCAGGAACGGAAAGCTGCCGGCCGTGTCGTATGTGAAGCCCGACGGCTGGCTCGACGGACACCCTGCCTCTTCGAAGCTCAATCTGTTCGAGGGCTTCGTAAAGAAAATCATGGACGAAGTCCAGGCCAACGAAGATTTGTGGGAGAGTACAGCCATCATCGTTACCTTCGACGAGGGCGGCGGCTACTACGACTCCGGCTACATTCAGCCTCTGGACTACTTCGGTGACGGAACCAGAATCCCCACCCTGGTCGTCTCTCCATTCACCAAGGCCGGGCACATTTCGCACACCTATACCGACCACGTTTCGATCCTGAAGTTCATCGAAGCGAACTGGGGGCTGGCTCCGCTTACCACTCGCAGCCGGGACAATTTCCCCAATCCGATCACCAGCAGCGGCAACCCGTACGTTCCGTTGAATAGTCCGGCCATCGGCGATCTGATGGACCTGTTCGATTTCTCTGCCAGCAAGTAGCGGATGCCTAAGCAGTAATTTCAGAGCGGATGTTCCGAAACCGAGGACATCCGCTCTGTCGTTCTACCCTGTGTCCCTCTGTGCCCCCTGTGTTGAAGGTTTTCGCGGGCCCAGAATCCCCCGCATCCTGCCCCGCATCCGTTATTCTAGTAACGAACTAATATGGCTATTCCGAAATCAAAAGTGTCCAACGGCGGTTCCAGTACCGCCGTCATCGAAAACCCTGCCAGCAACCCCGAGCGCGAACGCGTCTTCAGCGCCTTCCGCCAGTGGGGTTATCTCGAAGGCGATCTCGACCCCCTCGGCTTCCTCCGTCCGCGCATAGCTCCCGAGTTGCAACTGGAAGGCGAGTATGCCCGCGAAGCCCGCGCCGTCTACTCCTCGACCATCGGAGTCGAGATCAACCACATCTACGCTCCCGAACGCCGCCGCTGGGTTTACGAGCAGATGGAATCCGAGCCACCGCAAGAAGACCAGCAGCGCATTCTCGATCTGCTCATCCGCGCCGACATCTTCGAGCAGGTCATGCAGCAGCGTTATCTAGGCAGCAAGCGCTTCTCGCTCGAAGGCGTCACCGCGCTGATTCCGTTGGTGGATGAAATCCTCGACACCGGTTCCCGCCTCGGCGCCATCGAACTGGTGATGGGTATGAGCCACCGCGGACGCCTCAACGTGATGGCCCATGTTGCCAGGCGATCTGCGGAGGAAATCTTTGCCGGCTTTGAAGACGTTGACCCGCGCAGCGTTCTAGGCTCCGGCGACGTCAAGTACCACATGGGTGCGACGGGCGAATACATCACGCGCAGCGGCAACAAGGTTCACATCCATCTGGTTTCGAATCCCAGCCACCTTGAAGCCGTCGATCCTGTCACCGTCGGACGCACTCGCGCCAAACAGGACCGCACCGGAGAAGGCGGACGCGAAAAATATCTCCCCCTGCTCGTCCACGGCGACGCCGCATTTGCCGGACAAGGCATCCTCGCCGAAACCATGAATTACGCAGACCTCCCCGGCTACACCGTCGGCGGCACCATCCACGTCGTCGTCAACAATCTGCTCGGATTCACCACCAGCTATCTCGAAGAGCACTCGACCCGCTTCGCCGCCTGCATCGCACGCCGCCAGTCTATCCCCATCTTCCACGTCAACGGCGAAGATGTGGACGCCGTGGTCCGCGTAGCCCGTCTCGCCACCGAATACCGCTACCAGTTCGGCACCGACGTGGTCATCGACCTGATCGGCTACCGCCGCCACGGTCACAGCGAAGTCGACGACCCCACCGTCACCCAGCCGCTGCTCTACAAGAGGATCAAAGAACATCCGCCGCTGTGGGAAATCTACGCTGATGACGCTGGAGTCACCGATGCTGCGACCCGGGCCGCCGTCATCAAAGCCGAGTTCGAGGCCGCGCAGAAGGATGCCGGCAAGCTCACTAAGAAACCCATGATGCGCGACCTGCCAAAGTATTGGGAGCAATACTACGGTGGCCTGCACAAGCCGGAATTCGAAGTGGAGACCGGACTCTCGGCAGAAGAGTTAGCCGATCTCACCCATTACCTCACCACGTATCCAGCAGGTTTCCACATTCATCCGAAAGTGAAGAAGCTGCTTGAACAGCGAGCGGAGATGGGCACCGGCAAACGCCCGGTGGACTACGGCATGGCCGAGGCCGTGGCCTTCGCCAGTCTGGTAAAGGGCGGCATCCCGGTTCGTCTCTCGGGTCAGGACTCCCGCCGCGGCACGTTCAACCAGCGCCACTCCGTTCTCCTCGATATCGAAAACGAGAACGAGTACGTTCCGCTGGAAAACATCGCGCCCGGCCAGGAGCGCTGCGGAATTCACAACTCAACTCTTTCCGAGCCGGGCGTGCTCGGCTTCGAATACGGATACAGCCGCGACTATCCCGAAGCGCTCGTTCTCTGGGAAGCCCAGTTCGGCGACTTCGTGAACGTGGCCCAGGCCATCATCGACCAGTTTATTTCCGCTGGCGAAGCCAAGTGGAACCTGCTCTCCGGCCTCGTCCTGCTTCTTCCTCACGGTTACGAAGGTCAGGGACCGGAACACTCCAGCGCCCGCATCGAGCGCTTCCTCCAGCTCGCCGCAAAACACAACATCCAGATCACACAGCCTTCCACTGCCGCGCAGTATTTTCACCTGCTCCGTCGCCAGGCCTTGCGCCACTGGCGCAAACCGCTGGTCGTCTTCACTCCCAAGAGCATGCTGCGGCATCCCGACGCGTCATCGCCCATCGCGGACTTCACCCTGAAGAATTTCCAGAATGTGATACCTGACACTGAGGTCGGAGAAGCTGACCGCATCCTGGTCTGCACCGGCAAGATCGGCCACGAGCTACAGGCCGAGCGCAAGAAGAGAAAAGACGACTCCACTGCCATCGTCTTTCTCGAACAGCTCTATCCCTTTCCCGACAAAGGACTCGCCGCCGAATTCGCCCGCCACGGCGAGACCGGCGACATCGTCTGGGTGCAGGAAGAGCCCGCCAACATGGGAGCGCTATTCAACATGCTCCCGCGCCTCCAGCGCATAGCCGGCAACCGCCACGTGCTCTCAGTAAAACGCAGCTCCAGCGCCAGCCCGGCTACAGGTAGCGCCAAGGCTCACGAAGTGGAACAGAAGACGTTGCTGACGTTGGCGTTCACGACCAAGGGATAGCGAAGGGATCACCAGAACTCATGTAGGGACAGCCGCCTCGGCTGTCCAGCGAGCGTCGCCGCAAATGTTACCCTAATTTTCCGACTCGACTCCATGCCCCGCCGCCCTCAACCCCTCCGTGTAGCCATCGACACCGGCGGCACCTTCACCGACTGTGTCTGGATAGATAAAGCTCACGGCCGCCTGCGCATGTTGAAAGTCTTCTCCACTCCAGCCGATCCCTCGCAAGCCATCGTCGAGGCCCTCCGCAAAATCAATCACGAAGGCGAACTCGTCCTTATGCACGGAACGACCGTCGGCACCAACACCCTGCTCGAACGCAAGGGCGCCCGCACCGCTCTGGTCACCACCGCCGGATTCGAAGACGCCATCGAGATTGGACGCCAGGCCCGCCCGAAGCTCTACGACTTCTTCTTCGACCGCGTCGAACCGCTGGTTCCCGCCGATCTCCGCTTCGGCATCGAAGAGCGCACCGCCAGCGACGGCGAAATCCTGAGGGCACCTTCACCGGAAGATTTGAAATTCCTCGCGTCCCACGTAGCAGGCAAGCAGCCCGAGTCCATCGCCATCTCGCTGCTCCTCTCGTTCGCGAATCCGAAAAATGAGTTGGCCATCGCGGAGATCCTCGGGCCCGTCGGCGTCCCACTCTCCATCTCCCACCAAATCCTCCCCGAATTCCGCGAATACGAGCGCACCTCAACGGTAGTAATCAACGCCTACCTACAACCAGTAATGCAGCGCTATCTGGAAAATCTCGAAACCCGTGCGCTGGATTTGGTGGAAGAGCGGCGCTTCAGCGCCGCGAAAAAGCTCCACAAAAAAGGGGCTTCAGCCCCGGGGGCTCCCCGAATCTTTGTCATGCAATCGACCGGCGGCATCACATCCCTCGCCGCTGCCGCGAGCGAGCCCGTCCGCACCGTCCTCTCCGGCCCCGCCGGGGGCGTAGTAGGCGCAGCCGCCAGTGCCCGCGGGAGCGGCTTCCCCCGCATCATCGCCTTCGACATGGGAGGCACTTCCACCGATGTCTCCCTGGTCGAAGGCGCAATCACTACCGCCAGCCACGCCGAAGTCGCCGGACTCCCCATCGGCGTCCCCATGCTCGATATCCACACCGTCGGCGCTGGCGGAGGTTCGCTCGCCCGCTTCGACGCCGGCGGCGTTCTGCGCGTCGGCCCTGAATCCGCTGGCGCCGATCCCGGCCCCATCTGCTACGGCCGCGGCACCCAGCCCACCGTCACCGACGCCAACCTCTTACTAGGCCGCCTGCAGCCTACCCGCTTTCTCGGCGGTGACTTCACTCTCGATCTCGACCGGACCCGCAGGATTACTTCAGAGTGGCTGAAAAACGAATGGCCGAAGCAGCAGGGAAGCCCGCTGACGCTTGAGAAGTTCGCGGCCGGCGTCGTCCGCGTGGTCAACGCCACCATGGAGAAAGCCATCCGCGTCGTCTCCATCGAGCGCGGCCGCGATCCCCGCGACTTCGCCCTCGTCGCCTTCGGCGGCGCCGGAGGCCTTCACGCCTGCGCCCTCGCCGAAGCCCTCAGCATCCCCCATGTGATCGTTCCTGCCCTCCCTGGCGCGCTTTCCGCACTCGGCATTCTGGGCAGCGATGTAGTCAAGGACTACTCCCGCACCGTCCTGTGGCGCGTCTCAGGCAAACTCCCAGCCGCGCAACTGGATCGCGAATTCTCCGCCCTGAAGAAACAGGCAGCGAAGGATTTTCACGAGGAAGCCTGGCATGGGAGAGTGCACTACCACCGCAGCGTCGACATCCGCTACCGCGGCCAGGGATATGAACTGAACATGCCGTTCACCAGGAATGTGCTGGCCGATTTCCACCAGGAACACAAGCGCCGCTACGGCTACGCCCTTTCCACCCGCGAAGTAGAGCTAGTAACCCTCCGCCTCCGCGCCACGTTGCCAACCAGTTCTCATGTGGACAAGATGAATGAGGGGAACATGGACCATGTGGGGGGTGTTGGTGTGGGGACGGGCACTCTTGTGAGCCTGCCCCGAGCGAACCCGAGGGGTCCAGGCCGAGCGAAGCTCGGCTCACCCTCCACGCCCAAAGCCCCGGTCCTATTCGAGGGGAAGAAACTCGCGACCGCAATCTACTCGCGCGATTCACTCAAGCCCGGCAAGTCGTACTCCGGCCCCGCGATCATCACCGAATACAGCGCCACCACAGTAATCCCGCACGGTAAACGCTTCCACCTCGACCCCTCCGGAAACCTGATTGTTACAATCCGATAAATATCACGCCTCCCACTCCCTGCTCGCCACTCGGTACTGGGTACTCGGTACTCCTTCCAGCTACAATGAAGCCGTGAAACCTAGCATCTTCGTCGTCGAAGACGATCCCGACATTTCCCGCCTCGTTCGCCACCACCTGGAGAACGACGGCTTTGCCGTCCGCGTCTATCCCAACGGCTCCAACGTAATCGCCGACGCCGAGCGCCAGCGTCCCGCGCTCTTCGTGCTCGACATCATGGTCCCGGGAAAAGACGGTCTGGAACTCTGCCGCACCGTCCGCCAAACCCCAGGCCTGGCTGCTGTGCCGGTGATTTTCCTCACTGCCAAAAGCAGCGAAGCCGACCGTGTCCTCGGCCTCGAGATTGGAGCTGATGACTACATCGCCAAGCCTTTCAGCCCGCGCGAACTCGTGGCCCGCGTCAAAGCGGTGCTCCGCCGCTTTGAGCGCCCACTTCCTCCCAGCCCGCTGAAGGTCGGCGACATCGCCATCGACCCCGCCGCCATGACCCTCACCGTCCGCGGACAAACCGTTCCCACCACTGCCACCGAGTTTCGGCTTCTCGATTACTTTGCCAGGCACCTCGGCCGTGTTTTTTCCCGCGATCATCTTCTGGATTCGGTTTGGCGGGATACTTCCTACGTGACCCCGCGCTCGGTCGACGTGTACGTCCGCCGCATCCGGGAAAAGATCGAGCCGGACCCGGAAAACCCGCGCTACCTCAAGACGGTCCGGGGCGCGGGCTACCGCTTCGAGGCCCCAAAGTGAGAAGCTCCAAAGAGAGTAAGAAGTGAGAAACGGGATTTTCCTCAAGCTGCTGGCTGCCTTTCTGGTCGTCATCCTCGCAGCCGCCGTAATGTTCGACCTCTTGCTCGGCGGCGCCTGGCAAGCATCACTGCACTCTGAAATCGAGCGCAACCTCATCGAAAAGACCCAACTCCTTGCCCACCGCGTAGAAAGCGATCGCAGCCACTCCCTCGCCGACATCGCAGCTCAGGAAGGACAAGCCGCCGGCGCTCGCGTCACCATCATCGGCCCCGCCGGCAACGTGCTGGCTGATTCCGAATCCAGCCCCAGCGCACTCGACAACCTTGCCCGGCGCACGGAGTTCGCTGCCGCGCTCTCCGGTCGCATTGGCGTGGACCAGCGTCGCAGCGTCACCATTGGTACTCCGTTTCTTTACGTGGCAGTCCCCATCTCCGGCGGCGCGGTCCGCCTGGCCTATCCGCTCTCCGATGTAGAGGCGGTCTCCGCGCAGGTTCGCCGCAGGCTGGAGCTGGCGTCCGGACTGGCATTCCTCTTCGCCTTTCTGGTGGCTGCCGTCGCCGCCCGCTGGAGCGCTCGCCGCCTTGAGCGCATCGTCGAGGTCGCTGCCCGCATTGCCAACGGCGATCTTCAGGCCCGCATCCTGGAAACGTCACAGGACGAAGTTGGCCGCGTCGCCGGTGCCATTGATAGGACCGCCTGGCGCGTGGAACAGAGTTTCGCCGCCGTCCGCTCCAGCCAGCGCCAGCTCGAAACCCTGCTGAACAGCATGCAGGACGCCGTCATCGCGGTCAGTGCCGATGGCCTCGTGCAATGGGCCAATCAG
>Ga0210404_10001091_pt1 | contig 12054 bp, 10 predicted proteins | sample IncBWH28MmetaG_FD_155455 | JGI IMG/M metagenome (GOLD analysis project Ga0210404, IMG submission 155455) | Forest soil microbial communities from Barre Woods Harvard Forest LTER site, Petersham, Massachusetts, United States - Inc-BW-H-28-M | ecosystem: Environmental > Terrestrial > Soil >... | reverse complement strand
TGCAGGAGTTCGAGAAATACGAGAATAGCCTGCTGGGCGGCATCTTCCCACGTCAAGTGCGGGTAGTGTCTGATCGTTTCTCGCACGGCGGCGTGAAGCATAGGAAGGAAAGCGAGGAGGAAAAGATTGGTTACCAAGCCGTCTCGAAAAATGTTTTGCCATTTCGTGAGTTCAAGCAGAATCTGATCCGAAGAGCCATCGGCGCGTCCCGAGCGGAGATGCGCAAGAAGGAGCTCGGCTTCCGGGAAGCCCGCAAGGGGCGGCGACGCCGAGTACAGGACGTGGTAGTTTTCCCGGGCGGTAGGCGCGTCAAGCTCTCTAAGGAGCTTCGCTTCTAGTCGGCACAGAAGGCAGGGGCAACGAGGCGTTTCGCTCATGTCCGTCTCCAGGCGCAAGCGAGAGATTTCGATTTGACGGTAGAGGGGGGACAGACTCTGCCGGGCTGTGTTAGCGCCGTCGCGGCGACGTAGCCGACGGCGCCCTAATCGTTGGCACTCGAGACAGCCTTGTGTCGACTTTTCAAAACGTGTCCACCATTGTGGACAACCGGGGCGACCCCTCTTTGTGGGGATCGTGGCGTGCACACGCCCGACTGTTTCACGGAGCAAAAAAAAGGGCTCCGGCAGAACCGGAGCCCTTGAGCGAAGCAGCCTCAGAACGGCTGCGCGTCCGCTGCTTCCGCGGTTTCGCCAGAGCGCGGACCGGGTGTTTCCGGTTCGAGTTCGGCGCGGTCGAGCTTGCGGACGACATCGGCGCGAATGGTCCACGAGACAATTTTTGTGGACGCGGCCTTCTTACCCTTGCCGTTTGGCCGGTCGTAGGTCGAGCTGACCAAGCTGCCTTCGACAAGGACATGCGCGCCCTTCTTGATGGTAGACAGGACGTATTCGGCAAGCCGCGGGCGGAAGATCGAGATGCGATGCCACTCGGTCTTCGAGACCCACTCGTCTTCTGCATTTTTCCACGAGCGCTGCGTGGCAACGGAAAGCACGGTGAATTTTGAACCATTATTGCGCGCTTGACGTTGCTCCGGGTCGGCTCCGACGAATCCGACGAGGGTTACTGAATTGATTATGTGGAATAGGGCTGGTTCTCCTGCCAGACGTATCGTGGATTCGGCCCCGCAGGGGCCGAATCCACAATGGAGGAACCAATGGCCCTGGAGTTTACGATCTGTGAAGTGCGTTGGGAGCGATATCGGAGGGTAGCAGAGAATCTGCATGCAAAAGAATGGCTACAGTTTCAGGCCACACGAGGTCTAGCGGCGAACACCATCGAAGCCTACGGTCGAGACTTGGACTCGTATCTTGGGTTCCTGGCGTCGCAAAGTATTTCATTCGATGCTGTCATTCGTCCAACGATCGGGGCCTACATTCGCAGCATCACCGGACTCGCGGTTCCGACCGTCCAAAAGAAGGGGACCGTCGTCAGGACAACACTCTCGCACGCAACCCTGCAACAGCATCTGACCGTGGTTCGACTGTTTCATGACTTCCTAGTGGAAGAGAGAATCTGTACACGAAACCCTCTGCGCCCCGCTGTAGCCGGGCGCGGCTTGATTCAAAGGCACCACCGCCTTCCGTGGATTCCAAGAGAAGAAGAGTGGCAGACCATTCTGAACGTCTGCAAACGAGAGCCTTTGCGCAATCGGGTGATGCTGGCGATGTCCTACGACACCGCGCTTCGCCGTGAGGAGGTCTGCTCGCTGGAGACGACGGACATCGACCCGGCGCATCGAATGCTACGCATTCGGGCCGAAAAGACAAAGAACCACACGGAGAGAATCGTTCCATATTCGCCAGCAACGAGTGAGCTGTTTGGCAGGTATCTGCTCATTCGCCGGGAACTTAGTCGTGAACGAGGTCCGTTGTTTCTCTCTGAGTCGTGCCGCAATCATGGGCAACCGATTTCGATCTGGACTTGGTCAAAAGCAATCGCGCGCATGGCTGAGCAGTGCAATCTGCTTCGTTTTACGCCACACAGCCTACGGCATCTTTGCCTGACCGACCTCGCCAGGGCGAACTGGGATATCCATGAGATCGCCACTTTTGCGGGACATCGCAGCATACAAACAACTGCGCTTTACGTTCATCTGAGTGGCCGCGACCTGGCCAATAAGCTAGCCCGTGGCATGGCGGAGATCCATGCTCGTCGAGTAGCAGCGATGGGCGAGGTGCTGGCATGAGCGATAGAGCGTGTACTTCGCCTTCGTGGGCCTGGCCCGTGAAGCTCGATCAATACGACCGGACCGCCGAGCTGAAGCCAGAGGAAGCAGAAACTCTGCGTGCCAATCGGTCGAGCTTGGTAGAAGGCGTTCCTCCCTCGGAGGTGATCGAGAGATGCAACCTTGCACGGCTGATGAAGCCCCTCGAGGACGTCTGCACTCGCATTGAGCTTCAGCCAAAATACTGGGCGAACTTGAAGGCGATGATGGTGCGCGACGTTGCAGCTCGCGGGAGGAGCTATTGGGGCTGGACGGAGGAAGAATGGATCGAGAGCATTAAGAAAGGCGGTCATGAAAAGCCGTCTGTTGCTTCAGTCGGCTACCTCTTGTGCGGTTTCGACGCATGCATAAGTTGGGGGGGCAAGACCTTTATCTTTTATGGTCTTGCGTATCGGGTCTTCGGTCGCGAACACGTTCGAAGGCTCTTCGCGGATCTCGAAGAGATGCTTGTGACCTTTGGATATCGCGACCGAACCGCGAGAATCTACGTTCCTCGGGCGATGTGCGAGGTTCTGGTTACGAATCGTAGTCCTCATCTGGAGGACCTGACCGTGGAGGTTCTTCAAAAGGTGTTTGACCGTCGGCAGGGAAAAAATCCTACGTTCTTTTTGTCGGCTGTCTCGAAAGTGCTCGCAAATCGCAAAATCATCTCCGCACCGATCAAGCGTATGGAACGCCCGCGGTATCCGAATCCTCAGCTCCTGACGGGAGTACCGGAGAAATGGGCCCGGGCAGCAAAGTACTGGTTCGAAAATGCCAAGTATACGTGGCGCGTCCGAACACAAAACTACTACTTTCTTCTCACTGTTGGTCGATGGCTGGGCGCGACGCGTCCGGGGATTAACGGACCGGAGGACTGGGACCGCAAGTTGGCAGTCGAGTGCCTGACCATGATCACTAACATCCGGTGTGGGGACTGGAGGGCGCTGGGGCACCACAAAAGACATTACGGAAGGCCGCTAAAACCTGCCGGAAGAATGCAATGTTACAGCGCCGTTCGCGTGTTCTTTGCGGATCTGCAAGAATGGGGTGTCATTCCTCCACGGTTCGATCCTTACCGTAGCCTGACCCCGCCGCGCTCCCTCAAGGCACTCGTATGTTCTTCCGCACCGAGAGTCATCGCCGATGACGTGTGGGCGAAGCTTTTGTGGGCGGGACTGAATATCACTGCAGAGGATTTTGCAAGTAGGCGAAACCCAGACGGAAGAATCTATACCTTTTACCCAATAGAAATGATGCGTGCCCTAACCGTAGTGTGGTTGTTCGCCGGTCTTCGAGGGGATGAAATCCGCCGCTTGCGAGTTGGGTGTGTGCGCTGGCAGCAGGAAAATGATTCCTCCATATGCTTGTTGGATGTTCCCGTGAACAAAACGAGTGCCGCGTTCACGAAACCGGTAGACAGGATAGTGGGAGAAGCGATCAATGCTTGGGAGAAGGTACGACCTGTGCAGACAAAACTCTGCGATAGCAAGACAGGCGAGATGGTTGACTTTCTGTTTTTGCACCGTATGAGGCATCTCGGGTCATACTACCTGAATCTCGGGCTGATCCCCCGACTGTGCAAGAAGGCTGGGGTGCCACAGCGAGACCTTCGGGGGAAAATTACGAGTCACCGAGCGCGATCTACGATCGCCACGCAGTTGTTCAATGCCAAGGAGCCCATGAGCCTGTACGAGTTGCAAGAGTGGCTTGGGCACCGGCTGCCATCGTCCACGCAGCGGTATGCAAAGATCACACCCACGAAACTGATGAAATCGTATTCGGATGCAGGATACTTCGGTCGAAATTTGCGAATGATCGAAGTTCTCATTGATCAGGAGAAGGTTCGAGCAGGCGTGGGCGTCCAGGAAGCCTGGAAATTCTACGATCTGGGTCACGGCTACTGCACCTACGATTTTTTCGACCAATGCCCGCACCGGATGGCGTGCGCGAAGTGCTCGTTCTACATGCCCAAAGGCTCAACGGCCTCGGCGCTTCTTGAAGGCAAGAACAACTTGTTGCGTATGCGGCAGGAAATTCCGCTGACGGACGCAGAGGCGGCGGCAGTAGATGATGGCGCCTCAGCTCTGGATTCGTTGCTGAAGCGTCTTGCCAACGTTCCGACACCGGCCGGTCCAACGCCCCTTCAACTGAGCGACGGCGGTACGACTGCGAGCGAAGCGGCGGACTGATACGCTAAGGCAGAAAAGTAAAAAGGCCCCCCGACATCGTCGGAGGGCCTTTTGAGGTGGAGGGTCAGAACGGAGCCGGATCGCTCGCGTCGGACGGCAGCATGGCAGCGTCAGGATTGGACGCTGGTGTTTGTGGTTCTGGCTCGCCGCGGTCGAGCTTGCGCACAACATCGGCGCGAATCGACCACGAAGTGATCTTCGCGGTCTTGGCCTTCTTGCCTTTGCCGTTCGCCTGCTCGTAGGTCGAGCTGACGAGGCTGCCTTCGACCAGGACGTGAGCGCCTTTCCTGATGCCGTTGAGAACGGACTCGGCCAGGCGAGGGCGAAAAATCGCGATGCGATGCCACTCGACTTTCGAGACCCATTCGTCTTCTGCGTTTTTCCAGGAGCGTTGTGTCGCGACGGAAAGAACGGTGAATTTCGAACCGTTGTTCCGCGCTTGACGCTGCTCCGGGTCGGCTCCAACGAAGCCCACGATCGTTACTGAGTTCAAGTAGGACATGAAAATGTCTCCTTTTTCTGCCCCATTTTTTCTGGGGCACACAAAAGCGAGGGCTTCTGCTTCCAAAGCGAGCGGCTGCTTTATGGGAGGGAACCCAATGCTGTGAGGGATGGAACCGGGAAAGCAGAAGGCGCGAAGCTGCAGGACGCAGGAATTAGCCTGAAGCAGTGCCCAGAAAAAATCAGCGGCAGAAAAAGGCTGGCCTACGGAACTAGGAAGATCGGCGTGCTACCAGCCGAGACATCCGGGCAGGTGAAGCGGAAGAGAAAAAGTCAGCTGTGCGACGATCACCACAGATTCGAAAATGGTGCTCGATTCGAGGGGCTCCTGCCTTTTGCGGCGGTTACTTCCGAGTGGCCGACAATCCAGGCAGAACTGGGACCTGCGCTACTGTTGGCGCAATGCGCTCACGGGATCTACGCGGCTCGCTCGACGCGCCGGTACAAAACTGGCGAACAGCGCGGCAATGACGAGGACAGGGATGGTTAGAGCGAAAGTCGATACGTCAGCGGGCCGCATTCCCTCTACCAAGCGATTCAAGATGCGCCCCGCGGCTAAAGCCGCAAGAATGCCCACTCCAACACCGATGAAAATCATCACAAGGCTTTCGCCAAGTACCAGCCGCATTACATCCAGGGGTTTCGCACCAAGCGTCATACGTACGCCGATCTCGGGCACACGTTGGTTGGTCAAGTAGGCCAGCACGCCGTAAATACCGATGCAGGCCAGTAGCAGGGCTAGTCCAGCGAATATGCCGAACAAGAGCAAAAGGAAACGTTGGCGGGCGAGGGAGGCGCTTACGAGCTGTTCCATGGTGTGGACTTCATACAGGGCTTGATCGCCGGCCTCGCCGCGCAATTCGCGCCTCAAGGGCTCGACGACCTTCAAGGGTGGAATTGTTGTTCGCGCGGCAATCGACATGATTGACGAAAAGAAATGCAGCAACGGGGCGGGCACCTGAGCAAGGGGGTAGTACATTTGATCGCGCACTCGCGATTGATCGTCGCTGGCCAGGCCCCAATGGCGAACATGGCCAACTATGCCCACTATCAGAACGGGGCTGGGACTCATGGCGGGAATCCAGATGCGCTTGCCAACTGCGTCTTTCGTGCCGAAGGCATGCTGGGCGAGATTGTCGTCAATCACGACCACCGGTTCGCTACCGATACGATCGTGCTCATTGAAGAAGCGACCCTGGCGCAGCGGAATGCCCATCACTTTCAAGTAGTCGGGCGATACGCACGCAGCCAGCGCGACGGGCTCGTGGTTCGGTGGCGGGGGCGCGGCTGTGGTCCAGTAAGGGAGGGAGTTCTCTCCTTCGCGCATCGGGATAATATCGGCCAGTGCGACCGAGTCCACGCCCGGGACGCGCCGAGCACGATCGAGTACGTCTTGCCAGGCCTCGCGGACCTGCTCGGGATTCCCAAGCGTGGCGGGAGAAAGCGCGAAGCGCGCGGCTATTACGTCGTGCACGTTGAAACCGGGATCGAGGGACGACAGTGCGAGCAACGTGTGCCCAAGCATTCCGGCCGAGACCAGCAGCACCACGGCGAAGGCGATCTCAGAGACTACAAATCCGCTGTGCAAGCGGCGCGAGCTTCCGGCAATGCTTCGCGCCCCAGCGCGGAGCGTTTGTTCCACGCCGCGCACGGGAACCCGCAGAGCCGGCGCCAGCCCGAAAAGAAGGCCGCTCAAAAGCGAGGCACCCACGGAGAAAACAAGTACGCGCCAGTCCAGATGGACCTCTTCCGCACGCGGCAAGCTGCCTGGCCAAAACGCAACAAATGGGTGAATGCTGACGAATGCGAGTACTACGCCGAGCACGCCTCCGCCAAGGCCTAAGATTGCGCTTTCTGTAAGGCATTGACGCGCCAGGCGGCGTCGCCCAGCCCCCAGTGCTACACGCATGGCGAGCTCCCGTTCGCGCGAAACCGCGCGTGCCAGCAGGAGACTCGCTATATTCACGCAAGCGATAAGCAGCACAAGGCCGACCGCGCACAGGAGCAGCCAGAGCGTCGAACCGACATCTCCGACCAACTCCTTTTGCAGCGGGTAGGCGATCATGCTAAGCCCCGTATTCGACTTCGGATATTCCTCAGCCAGATTCCGCGCAATCAGCGCGAGCTCAGCCCGGCCCTCGGCCAATCCAAACCCGGGCCGCAGACGTCCCATGACGCGCAGAAAACGTGCCCTGCGATTCTGCATTCGCGGGTCAGTGTTTTGCCTTGGCTCCAGCGGAGTGAATACGTCCGGCTCTCCATCCAACTGGAAGCCCGCGGGGGCAATGCCGACCACGGTATATGGTTTGCCCTCATAAACGAGTGACCTGCCGATGGCGCTGGGTTCACCGCCAAAGTCGCGCTGCCACAATCCATAGCTGATAATCGCGACTGGCGCTGCGCCCGGCCGGTCTTCATCCGGCCGAAATGCGCGGCCTTGTACGGGAGAGATACCAAGCGTGGAGAATAACTCCGCGGAGATCTGTCGCCCGTTCACGTACTCAGGTTCTCCGGGCTCACTGATCGTGCCCCCGCCATAAGTCCACGCCGCCAAGGCCAGCGTTAGGCTCTCGCGCTTCGCGTCGCCGAAATCGAGATTGGAAAAGCCCCAAAGCTCGCCAATCTGTTCGGTGAATACGCGCAAAGTGACCAGTCTGTCGGGTTCCGGGTAAGCCAGCGGCCTTAGCAGAACACTGTTGATTACCGCGAACATGACGGTTGTGGCCCCGATGCCGAGAGAAAGTATCAGGAGCGCAACCAACGTGAAGCCGGGCTTTTGCCGGAATGTGCGAAGCGCATAGCGGGTGTCCTGCAGCAGATCTTCCAGCCAGCGTGTGCCCCGCGCGTCGCGGCACTTCTCCTTGACCTGTTCCGGACCGCCGAGAGCAAGCCGCGCTTCTCGTCGTGCCTCGTCCGGAGCCCGGCCGCGCGCAATCAACTGCGATGTGTGCTGCTCGAGATGAAAGCTCAGTTCCTTTTCGAGTTGTGCTTCCATCTGCCTTCGTCGCCACAGTCGCTTCCACCAGTTCATTGCGCACCGCCATCGGCCATCCCAAGGATCAGTCCAATTGCATCGATTAGTCGCTGCCAGTCGGCCGTTTCGGTTTCGAGCTGCTTCAACCCTTTTCGCGTCAGGCGGTAGAACTTCGCCTCGCGCCCGGTCTCAGTCTCTCTCCAATCCGCAGCCAGAAGGCCGCGGTTTTCGAGCCGGTGCAATGCCGGGTAGAGCGACCCTTCCGGCACCTGGACCACGCCGCGCGACACCTGTTCGAGCCGTTGCGCGATCGCGTACCCGTGCACCGGGCCAAGCGCAATCACTTTCAACATCAACAGGTCCAGGGTGCCTTGGGGAAGGTCGGACTTGATGGGAGCCATTCTTATACCTCGTGCTTCTATGTATTAACACGCAAGCGGGTCGAGGCGCAAGATACCCGTCCCAAATCACTCTGACGATGGTGGATGGATTACGAGCCACTCTGACGTAACGCGATTAGGTAAGGGTTGCCGACCATCCGGACACAATCCATTCCGAACGGTTTATGAAGCTGATTTTTCCCTCTTCTTGACTATGAATAAACCCAATCCAAAACCAACTAAGGTTGTTATCCCAAAAACTCCGTAAAACAAAGAATTCTTTAAGAATTCTGAAGGGTGCCCTCCCTGTCCGTCGTCGCCATAAATTACGAGCAACCCTAAGCTTACAAATAGAAAGACTCCATAACCGATCACCGTGCCTGCAGCAGAGCTAAGAATTAAGATTCCCACTTTCTTTGTACTTGTCACAAGCCTCCTCCATCTACAGTGTGGGTCATGAGCCAATCGTTTTTTGGCGGCCCTCCGCGTTCATTTCGAAAAAGTTACCCCGATTTCGCAGAAACCAAATGGGTTGCAGAAGGACACATTTTGGTGCGCGTTTTGCACGCCTTTTCCGATTGTGGGGAAGGCGTTGGACAAGCGCTAGGCCGAGTGAATTGCTAAGGCGGCAGTAGTCTTCAAGATTGTCACGCGGTCTTGATCCATCCCAATTCGAGCATTTGGTCGAGCATATCCTTCATCGAACGGAGGACCGGCAGCCCTGCTCAGGCTGATGTCGTCGCCGAGAGCGAGAAGATCTGCCAAATCGGTGGAACAGAGCTTAAGCCGCACGCTAGCAGGGGATTGAGGGAAGACTGATACGTGACGTATATATCGCCGAATCGTGGGCGGATGACGGGCAACCCTTCCGTAATCCGGTAAGGTAAGGTTTGCCGACCACTCGTCCAGAATCCCCGGATTGGCTGCGGACCGAAACTTCCCCGAATCCCGTTTGTGGACCGCAACGAGCACATCTCTGGATTCCCGGCTTTAAGTGGACGGGGGCGGGTTCCGCGGAGGAGCAATCTCAGTCGCTTATGTAATCACTGCGGCAGCCCGACGCGGCACAGTAGGTCTTGAAATCGCGGGTCGGAACGTAACGGATCAGAAATAGGCTCGGCTCTCAACCAAATCAACCAGCCTGATCGTTCCTCATAAGCCTTTTCCAACCAAATGAAGGCTTGATCTTTCTCGCCAAGGCCGGCATGGATTGCTGCAATGCTGTACGAGGAGATGTAACCTTGTTTCGATGACTCCTTCAACTCGTTGAGCACTCTCTCCGCCTCGGCTCGCCTCCCCGAGACAGCGTAGGTATGTCCAAGCGCCGCTAAGGAGAGCGCGCTACCCCCAGACAAATCGATTGCCTTTTGAATCTCGGCGATGGCTTCTGCAAACATTGCCTTTTGCTCGTACGCGCGGCCAAGCGTCCAGTGGGCGACCCAGAAGTCTGGATCAAGCTCGAGCGTCTTCCTAAATTCTGCGATCGCTTGGTCGTTCTTCCGATCGAAGTGGAAAACCCATCCCACAATCGAACCGATGATGAGAGAAAGCGGATCCAAGTCCTGTGCCTGTCTTATCTCCGCGAGGGCTTCAGCATAGCGACCCATCCCCGCCAAGCACTCGGCATACCAATGGTGGGTGACCGCATAGCCCGGGTTAAGCTCAATCGCCCGCTTGAACTCACGCTCGGCGCCCATCCAATCCCAGTCAAAAACTAGCTTGGTCCAGGCTAGAGAGTTGTGAACTTCGGCAAGACTATCATCTGCTTCGAGCGCTTTCCTCGCTGCCGCTTTAGCGATGGGCAGAGCCTCCCTGGGCGGCAGCGCGCCAAAGAGATCCCACCCTAGCAGACTGTAACAGTCCGCAATTCCGGCATAAGCAAGGGCGTAGTTCGAATCGAGATCGATCGCTTGATGGAAGTATTCAATGCCCTTTCTTAGGCCCGCTTCAGTCCTCTTGTTCCAGTAGAATCGGCCCTTCATGTAAAGCTGATGAGCCTCAGGGTCAACCGAGCGAGCACTGACGAGGCGCGCCTGATCCTGTGGCGTCAGTTTGACCTGAATCTCGTTGGCTATGGCTCGCGCCACTTCACCCTGTAGCGAGAGGACGTCGCGAAGATCACGTTCGTAGCTTTCGGCCCAGAGATGCTGGTCCGTTGCCGCGTGGATCAGCTGCGCCGTGATGCGCACACGGTTACCGGAGCGCAAAACTGAACCTTCCACTACGGCATCCACATTTAATTCTCTGGCGATCTGCGGCAGTGGCCTCTGCACGCCTTTGTACTGCATCACGGACGTCCGTGAAATCACCCGCAACGCTTTGATTTTTGCCAGGGCGGTGATCAAGGCCTCAGTCATCCCGTCGGCGAAGTAGTCGGCTGCCTGATGCTCCGAGAGGTCCGCAAGGGGCAATACGGCCACCGCCTGAATGAGTCCTCGAGTGGCTCTGCGACGTTGCCGGGGGGGCGCAGTTAATCGTGGCGGCGCAGGACCTGTGTTCGCTCGTCGCGAGTCAATCTCCCGTTTCAGTCGCTTCAGGTCGGCGCGCAACTCGGCGGCAGACTGACAGCGCGTGTCACAGTCCTTGTCCAATGCTTTTTGGATGATACGTTCTAGCTCCGGTGGTAAACCTGGATTTAGACGCGCGGGGGCAGTTGGCGCTCGGTTCAAGAGTGCGTCAAAGATCACTGCCGAGGTGTTGCCAGGAAACGCTTCGCGGCCTGTGGCCATTTCGTATAGCACCACGCCGAAGCTGAACAGGTCGGTGCGCGCATCGACTTCTTCTCCCCGCGCCTGCTCTGGAGACATATAGGCCAAAGTCCCCATTACCATACCCGCACCGGTCAGACTCGCTTCGGCTGTTCCTGCGGTGGGAACTGACGACATACCTGCCGCTACCCTCAGTCGCCGTTCGGAAACCAACTTTGCTAGGCCGAAGTCGAGGATTCTCGCTTGGCCCCGCGTGGTCACGAAAACGTTCGCCGGCTTGATGTCACGATGGATGATTCCCTTCGAGTGCGCCGCATCGAGCGCATCAGCGATCTCGATTCCAAGTTCAAGGATTTGCTCGATCGCAAGCGGCTTGCTGCCAATGCGGTGCTTGAGCGTCTGCCCCTCGAGAAACTGCATGACGATGAAAGGCTGTCCTTGGTGCTCGTCGATCTCGTGGATGACGCAGATGTTGGGATGATCGAGTGCTGAAGCAGCGCGGGCTTCGCGCTGGAACCGCTCAAGCGCTTGGCGATCTCTGGCCAATTCTTCCGGCAGAAATTTGAGCGCCACCAACCGGCCCAGCTTGAGGTCCTCAGCTTTGTAAACCACACCCATCCCGCCGCCACCGAGCTTCTCGATCACGCGGTAATGCGAGATGGTCTGGCCAATCATAGGAAGGCCGAAACTCTCGGCTGCCATGTTATGGGTACCGAAAAGACCAGTCAACAAACGAGATGCTGTTCCCTTGATCGGCAACGCGCAAAACCCAGAAAACTGAAATCTCTTTTCCAGCGCGGACGTCTGCGGGGAAGCTGAGATCCGATCGTGCTGGCAGTCGACTGGGCGGTTGACGGGCAACTCTGACGTAACGCGATTAGGTAAGAGTTGCCGACAATCGGGACCTAGTGTTTCTGTGCCGCAAAGCTGGCCCAGTAGTGCGCCACAAGGCGTGTCGCCGGCTTCTGCCGCCCAAAATCGGTGCGTCGCCACGGGAACGCTGCCGCAGGCTCGGCGCTGCTTTGAGATTGATTTTCTGTGGAACGTTTCGCATACTAAGACGTCTATATACTTGGAGGTCTAGGTATGTCGCGGA
>Ga0210404_10001089_pt1 | contig 12081 bp, 14 predicted proteins | sample IncBWH28MmetaG_FD_155455 | JGI IMG/M metagenome (GOLD analysis project Ga0210404, IMG submission 155455) | Forest soil microbial communities from Barre Woods Harvard Forest LTER site, Petersham, Massachusetts, United States - Inc-BW-H-28-M | ecosystem: Environmental > Terrestrial > Soil >... | reverse complement strand
CGCGACGACCCGATCCGACGCGCGCCTGCGACTGTGCACCTGGGGGTTCGAATGACCAGCGTATCTGCAGACCAATACGATCTGATCGTGATCGGTGGCGGGATGTCGGGTCTGCCCTTATCCCAGAAAGCTGCTCTGAAAGGCTGGAACACAGCACTGGTAGAGAAAGAACTCCTCGGCGGCACCTGTCTGAACCGAGGCTGCATCCCGACCAAGACCATGATCCATTCCGCGAAAATCATGCACCACATTCGACGCGCGGCCGAGTTTGGGATCGTCGTCGGGGAGCCGAAAGCGGATCTGAAGGCGATCGTCCGGCGCAAGGACGAGGTCGTGAAGCCGATCCGGGACGGCGCTTACCGGGGCGTGAGGAAGATCGGGCGACTTCGCTTAGTCGAGGGCGAGGCCCGCTTCGAGGGACCTGGGCGGCTGGTTGTCGGTAAGCAGATTCTGGAGTCCCCGAAGATCGTCGTCAACACCGGCACCGAGGCGACGATCCCAGCCATTGGCGGTCTCGCAGACGTGGAGTATCTGACCAATCGCTCCGCGCTCGACCTGACGGAACTACCGGAGTCCTTGATCATCGTCGGCGGAGGGTACGTCGGCGTCGAGTTCGCCCAGATGTACGCCCGTTTCGGCTCGAAGGTGACGGTGCTCCAGCGCGCTGAAGCCCTCGTGCCGAACGAGGAGCCCGAAGTCAGCGCGGTTCTGATGGACGTGTTCAGGCGCGAAGGTATTGAAGTCGTTATCAATGCTTTGGTCGTGGGCGTCAAGCGATCGGATCGCACCGTAGTGGTCAGTGCTCAGGTGGGCGCTGAGCTGAAGGCCTTCCAGAGCACACGATTGATGCTCGCTGCAGGGCGCACGCCGAACACGGCAAGCCTGAACCTGGAGGCTGTCGGCGTGGAAACCGATCGTGCGGGATTCATAAAGATCGACAACCGATTGCAGACCTCGGCTGAAGGCATATGGGCGATGGGCGACATCACCGGTCCGCCGATGTTTACGCATTCGGCAAGAGACGACGCGGAGATTCTCTACCGTGCCCTCGTCAAGGGTGATCCTAACGCGACGCTGGATCATCGGCTCGTGCCGCACGCCGTGTTCACAGATCCTGCCATCGGCTCCGTAGGACTGACAGAGGCCCAGGCGAGAAAGCTGGGTTACACCCTAAAGATCGGGATGCGGCCCTTCAGAGCGGTGGCGAAGGCGCGGGCCATCGGAGAGACAGACGGCTTCATAAAGATTATTGCGGATGACAAGACCGACAAGATCCTCGGTGCGCACATCATTGGACCCGAAGGTGACAATCTGGTGCACGAACTGATCGTCGCCATGCAGGTGGGCGCCAGCTTTCACGATGTCGCCCGAGCCATGCACATCCACCCGACCTTGGCTGAGGGCGTCAACGTTGCGGCCGGCGGTGTCCACCGCGAAGAAGGTGCGGATTGAGGGATCGAAAGCTTCGAGGAAAACGAGGGTTTGCAAAGCGCCAATGCGCCGATGTCAAGCAGCTTCGAGAGCTCGCCCGAGCGCGCATCCGGCCCGCCGGCAACGAAGGTCAGCTATTCCGATGTCGTCGAGCATATGCTTTGCTGAGGATCGTTGCCGTGCGCGACGTTCGTCCTCTGTGGTAGGACGCCAGCCGGCGCGTCGCCAAGTTGCTTCAACGGAAGTTGCGTCCGACGGCACGTAACGAAACGATGGGTCGAGTATCGAAGGCAGCGGTCTCACTACGGGCTCGTGGCGGATGTCCGGCAACACGTCAAGGTCGAGCCATTCCTCCTTGTGGCAGGCGGTGCGCATCATTTGAGTTGATGTTCCTACTCGTCAGCGAGAGTTTCAGGACGACTGGAAATGCAGGTAGCGTGCGCCTGTCATCTCAAACCACCAACCGTGCGATGTATGAACCGCCCTCATCAAGATCCCGTCGCAACAGGTACACCTCAGAACAGCTCCCATCGAGGCGCCATACAGACGCACAGTCCCGAGCATCTGCGTGGAGGCGCACGCCATGCATTGAGTTTGTGCTGTCGTCACATCAAGAACGAAGATTTCCTGGAGCAGACCGCCCGCCGCATTGCCATCCAGAACGAAGCCCGAATCTGTATCAGCCATGGCACCTATTCTCCCGTGGGTCCAAAGCGTTCCGTCTTTATGCTCAGAGGATCATGTCCAAGCTCCACCAGAAGCCGCGAGACGCTCTCCACGAAGGGAGTCGGTCCGCAGACAAAAGTCTTTGGCCGTATCTGGGGTGGAAAGGACGACTCAGCGAGGATCGCTCCATCGATTCTGCGCCGATACCCGCTCCACCCCTCTGGCTGTCTGGAGGTCAGCGTTTCGACAACCCGCAAATCGCTATCGTGGCGCGCCATTGCATCGATCTCGACGCGATAGATCACGTCTTCCAGACTTTTGGACGAGTAGAGCAGCAAGGCAGGGGCGTGGTCGCCTCGCCGCTCGCGGTGACGCAGCATGGCCATCAGCGGCGTAATTCCGGCTCCGCCGGCGATGAGCTGCAAGGGGCCACCTGCGGCTGTGGTCCAAACGAAATAGCCTCCGATCGGCCCTCGCAATTCAAAACGATCACCAGAGCGCACATCATCGAGCAAATAGGGCGAAACCACGCCGTTGTCGATGCGTTCGACCGTCAGACTGAGCAACTCGTCTTCGGGAGGCGAAGCGATCGAATAGCTGCGCTGCGCCTGGTAGCCGTCCTCACCGGTGAGGCGGATATCGACATGTTGGCCGGGCAAATGTCCTCGCCAGCCGGCTACGTGAAGGACAAGACTCTTTACGCGGGACGTTTCGACCACGATTCCGCGTACTTCCGCGAGCTGCCACTCCAGTCGCCGCGCCGGCGTGGGCGACCTATCGATCACCGTCATACCTTTGTTCTTTCCAGGGATCTCCATAGATGTGATAGCCGAACCCTTCCCAGAAGCCAGGCTCGTCGTTATCCATGAAGTGCAAGCTCCGCACCCACTTGGCGCTCTTCCAGAAGTACAGATGCGGCACGAACAGTCTGGCTGGACCACCATGCGCCGGCACCATCGGTGCGCCCCTGTAACGCGTCACGATCGCGCCCTGGCCGTCAACGAGATCTTTGACGGGCAGATTTGTCGTGTAGCCTCCGTCACAATGCGCCATGATGTACGGTGCGGGAGGAGCCGTCAGGCCAGCTGCCTTCAACAAATCATCGAACGTCACACCTTGCCAGATCGTATCGAGCTTCGACCATTTGGTGACGCAATGAATATCCGCCTTGATCGTGGTCTGAGGCAGGGCTTCGAACTCAGCCCAGCTCCAACTGGCAAGAGGAGATCCGGCGTGCTCGAGGACGAAGCTCCATTGGTCGAGCGCCACTTGCGGCGTAGGCCCCGCCGATAGAACCGGAAAGTCGGTCGTCACGTACTGTCCGGGCGGCACCCGGTCCCTCGGTGTTTGATCGTTCTGCCTCGACCTGAAGCCGCGAGAGATGGGGGGCTCGTCCATTGGGTTGTATCCTTTACGTCGTGTTGCCTAGAGTCTGGTCAATCCACCCTTAGCGATGATGAAATTGGCGATTTGCTCGACACCGCCGCCGCTCTTCAGATTCGAAAAAACGAACGGCCGCTTCGCGCGCATTCTCGAGGCATCCGCTTCCATCACCTCCAGATCTGCACCCACGAGAGGAGCCAGATCGATCTTGTTGATAACGAGAAGGTCCGAACGCGTGATACCAGGGCCACCCTTGCGGGGTATTTTTTCGCCGCCCGCGACGTCGATCACATAAATCGTCAAGTCCACCAGCTCCGGACTGAACGTTGCCGCAAGATTGTCGCCACCCGACTCGACAAAGCACAACGCCGCATCCGGGAATTTCTCGTTCATCACTTCGATCGCGGCCAGATTCATTGAAGCGTCTTCCCGAATCGCTGTATGAGGACAGCCGCCTGTCTCGACGCCCATGATGCGCTCCGCAGGCAGCGCTTGAGCACGCGTCAGGATGAGCTGGTCTTCCTTCGTATAGATGTCGTTGGTAATGACATAGATCTCGTAGTCCTTCCGGAGGCGCTTGCAGAGCGCTTCGACCAGCGCGGTTTTCCCTGAGCCAACCGGTCCGCCGATCCCGACCCGCAATGGGCCGTGACGAGCTGCGTTCAGACTGGTCTGGAACGTTGTGCTGGCGGCGGTAGTCATGAGCGAAATAGCCTTGTGTATTGCGTCTCGTGCTCCATGGACGCCAGATCGACCATGAACGCGGCGGACCCAAGATCATCGATCGTTGCCTTCCTGGCATGCGCGCTTGCGGCCAGCACCGCTTCCTCGAGTTTCGCAATCGCAAGTTGCGCATCGGTTTGACCGAGAGGGATCAGACGAACCCCGGCGGTCACCCAATTGGCGACATGACTTTGCAGGAAGGCCGGCAAAGCCAGGTTCAGCGGAACGCCGTGCCTTGCAGAGCAAGCGCCAAGGACAACGGCGAGTGCAGGATGAACATCGTCTCTGCGCAGTGCAGCCGAAAGCCAGTCCAGCGTGCCGTCGGGCCACACCTGCCGCAGCGTTGCCAGGCACGCAGCCGCCTGCTGTGACGATTCAAGCGCGAACTCCGATGTCCCGCGAAACGCAGCCGCAAGTTGCGCAACTTCAAACAGCTTGGCGCGATCTCCGTCCATGGCGCAGCGCCAGCCTTCGACGAAGAAGATCGCTTCATTTCGTCCCGATCCGTGGGAAAGATCTGCTTCCAGCCAGTCGACGAGGCTTTCGCGGTCACGCACGCATCCCGCTTCAACAGCCCATTCAAGGCCGTGTGAATAGCTGTAAGAACCGGTAGGAAACGCAGGCGAGAGCCAGCTTTGCAGTCTCAGGAGGGCGGTAGGTACCAGATCGCGACGATCACTCATGGTCACGCTCCTCGCCACGATGATCGTGTGAGTGACCATGATGGCCGTACGCGCCGCCTTCAGGTTGAAAGGGTACTTGCACCTTGGCGAGCTCCGCGCCGAAGCCATGAAGCATCTCCTCGATCACTCGGTCGGGCCGAATCCGCAGAAAGTCCTTTTGGATTTCAGCGGCCAGATGGCGATTTCCCAGATGCCAGGCAAGGCGCATGAGCTGTGCCTGGAACTGGTGCCTCACCTCCACAACAGGCTCCGCCGCGGCCTCGACCCTCAGTAACCTGCCATCTTCAAGTTGCAAGGCGTCTCCATTGGCCATCGCCACCGCCTTGGGAAGGTCGACGAGGATGTCTTCGCCTTGATCGGTCACCAGGCAAATGCGGCGTCGATGGCGCGCGTCGAAATCGAGAGTGAGCGAGCCGGAGGCCCTTTCGGTCGGCCAATGTCCTGCGGGTCGATGAATCGAAGCGCGATGCATGGTTCGATCAATACATGAAATAGCGTTGCGCCATCGGTAGCACTCTTGCGGGCTCGCAAGTGAGAAGCCGGCCATCGGCGCGTACTTCATAGGTTTCCGGGTTGACCTCGATACGAGGGAGCGCGCAGTTCAACACCATGGAACGCTTTCGGATGTTCCGCGTGTTCGTCACGGCAAGCAGCCTCTTTGAAAGTCCAAGCAGCATCCCGGTGTTTTGCAGCGCGGCCTGGCTGACGAACGTGACCGAGCTTTCCGTCAAGGCGCGGCCGAAGGCGCCGAACATCGGCCGATAAGTTTCGGGCTGCGGGTTTGGAATCGAACCGTTGGGGTCTCCCATGATGGCGGCGGCGATCATGCCGCCTTTCAGCACCATCTCCGGCTTCACGCCGAAAAAGGCAGGATCCCAGATACAAAGATCGGCAAGCTTGCCGACTTCGATCGAGCCGACATGGCTCGAGATGCCGTGGGCGATCGCGGGATTGATCGTGTACTTCGAGATATAGCGCCGTGCCCTGAAATTGTCGTTGTGGCCTTGCTCCTGAGTCAGTCGCCCGAATTGCTTCTTCATCTTGTCCGCCGTCTGCCAGGTACGGATGATCACTTCGGCAACGCGGCCCATGGCCTGACTGTCCGATGACATGATCGAGATGGCGCCCAGGTCATGCAAAATGTCCTCGGCGGCAATGGTTTCCTTGCGGATTCGGCTCTCGGCGAAGGCGACGTCCTCGGGAATACGAGCGTCGAGGTGATGCGTGACCATCACCATATCGAACGCTTCTTCGGCCGTATTCACCGTATAGGGCCGCGTCGGAGTTGTCGAAGCTGGAAGGACGTTCGCTTCACCGCACACTTTGATGATGTCCGGGGCGTGGCCGCCACCCGCCCCTTCGGTGTGGAAGGTGTGAATCGTTCTGCCCTTGAAGGCTGCCACGGTATGGTCGACAAAGCCGCTCTCGTTCAGCGTGTCGGTGTGGATGGCAACCTGTACATCCATGTCATCCGCGACGGAGAGGCAGCAGTCGATGGCGGCGGGGGTCGTGCCCCAGTCTTCATGAAGCTTCAGTCCGCACGCTCCGGCCTCGATCTGTTCGACCAGACCCGCCGCGGTGCTTGCATTGCCCTTACCTAAAATGCCGATGTTCATCGGAAAGGCATCGGCGGCCTGGAGCATCCGCTGAATATGCCACGGGCCCGGTGTGCACGTCGTGGCAGTCGTTCCCGCAGCCGGGCCCGTTCCGCCCCCGAGCATTGTGGTGAGTCCCGAATAAAGCGCTTCCTCGATCTGCTGCGGACAGATGAAGTGGACATGCGTGTCGATGCCGCCGGCAGTGATGATCTTGCCTTCGCCCGCGATCACCTCGGTTCCGGGTCCGATGACGATGCCGACGTTGGGCTGCACGTCGGGATTGCCGGCCTTGCCTATGGCGGCAATGCGGCCGTCCTTGATGCCGATATCGGCCTTCACAATTCCCCAGTGATCGAGGATCAACGCGTTGGTGACAACCGTATCGACCGCGCCCTCGCTGCGGGACCGCTGGGACTGACCCATGCCGTCGCGGATGACTTTCCCGCCTCCGAACTTCACTTCCTCGCCATAGGTCGTGAAGTCCTTTTCGACCTCGATGATCAGGTCGGTATCCGCGAGGCGCACCTTGTCGCCGACGGTTGGGCCGAACATTTGCGCATAGGCTGCGCGGTTCATCCGGTGCGGCATTCTCGATTACCTCAGCGATCCTTGGAACGGTTCATGGTGTTGTCGCTTGCGGGCAATGCTCCCATGACGACCTGGTTGAAGCCATAAACCAACCGTGCGCCTCCGTATGCAATCAGCGACACCTCGCGGGACTGGCCGGGTTCGAAGCGCACGGCGGTGCCGGCCGGAATGTCCAGGCGATAACCAAGAGCAGCATGTCGATCGAACGCGAGAGCCGGGTTGGTCTCGGCGAAGTGATAATGGCTGCCGACCTGAATCGGTCTGTCGCCGGTGTTCGCGACGGTCAGAGAGATGGTTGCTCCATCCTTATTGAGGACGATCTCTCCTGATGCTGGAAATATCTCGCCCGGCATCATGTCAGCCCCCAACCAAGGCCACTCCGCCCAGCACGGCAAGTCCGCCCAGGACGCGCAGGGCGACCCCACCGCGTGAACGTTCGGCCAAGAGCCCAAGCCCGATGCCGGCGGCATGAAGGCCAACGGTGGCGAGAGCGAAACCCGCGGCATAAGGAACGAGGCTGGCCGCCGCGACCTCGGTCCCATGGGCGTGGCCATGAAAGAATGCAAACAGCCCGGGTAACGCTGCGCCTGGCCAAACCGGTGCTCTCACCGCGAGTGCGACGAACAGCCCCAAAATGATGATCGACGACCAGATCGCAGGCTCTACGAGTGGAACCTGAAGACCCAAGGTTGCTGCTGCAAAGCCCGCCAGCATCGTTGCTACGAAGCTCGTCGGCCAGATCCAGATCGCGCGGCCGCCCGCAAGAACGGCCCAGAGGCCGACAGCGACCATGGCGAGGATGTGGTCGGTCCCGTTCAAGGGGTGTGCAAGCCCCGACGCGAAGGAATCGACGGGCCCGACGCCGGTGTGAGCGAAGGCCGGAGAGACGAGCGCTCCAGTCAAAGCCACGCAAATCAGAATCAAGCGCATGAGGGGCTCCTTAGCGAATTGGATTGTGAACACTGACGAGCTTGGTGCCATCGGGGAACGTCGCCTCCACTTGCATCTGGTGAATCATTTCGGACACGCCTTCCATGACCTGATCGTGCCTCAGCAACGTGCCGCTTTCGGACCTGAGTTCGGCAACCGACTTGCCGTCGCGCGCTCCCTCCATCACGAAGTCCGTTATCACCGCGATGGATTCTGGATAGTTGAGCTTGACACCCCGTGCGAGCCGCCCACGAGCAACCAGCGCCGCGAGTGCGATCAGAAGCTTGTCTTTTTCACGTGGCGTGAGGTTCATCAGAAGCTCCGTCTGGCAGCCGGCCTTAGCATGACCACATCTTCGGCACACGAAACGGCCCACCGCCGACCTGTTGGCTGAATTGCTGCAGCAGGGTCCGCAAGGCGAGGCTCAGGTCGGACGACAGCGGCGCGGCAAGGCGAACGATAATGAGGCCGCTGACACAAGTCGCGGCGCAGTGGCACTTTAGCGAGCCAGCAATACCGCGAAAGAACTCCAGCCGGGCAGCAAAATCAGGACCGAAATAGATCAGCGTTCCAATGGCTCTGCAACTCGACAGGAGGGCGTTCCTTTTAAGATTTAGGAACGTCCCGTCGGTGGCGCGGAAGCAGTCCGCCCAGATCAGCCGACCATCTTTCCTGACGTGCCAGCTGTCGCTTATGTGTCCGCCGAGCATGTCCTCGCCCTGTGCGGCGCGACCCAGCACAAGCCACTCGAGAGCCAGCAGCTCCGCTCCAGAAGCAACGTCGACTTCCGTCTTTCTGCTCAGGCGTGCCCAGTTGAAGATGATTGTTTCCTGCGGAAGCCACGCGAGTTTCGCGGCCTCACACGCTTTCAATTTTGTCGAGATGCGGGCAGGCTCGTTCAACGCTCGATATACCTTTTCAGCGGCCTGCGATGTCACCGCGATCGATGCCTCGGCCAGTGCCGTGACCTCACATTCGAGCCGGTCGCCACCCGCGATACCGCCTGCCGTGTTTATGAAAACAGCCTCTTGTACCGCGCTGCCCGCGACTCTCGGGAACATGATCCGAATCGGCGAGCGTTGAAAGACCTCAACGATGCGGGCTCCATTCCGAGCACCGCCCAGGACAATGCTGCCGCCGCCTTCGGCCCGCTGCAGGTGGTTATCGGTGCGATTCCGTGCCCGCTCGTAGCTTGCGAAAGAGGGCAAATCGGCGGTAGCACCAGTTAGCGGCAGACTGTCGAACATGGGGCTTGACCAACTTATCGGTTTGCGCGGGTCAGGGTGCGACCGCTTCCACGACACGCGCCAGGTCGTGTGGTGGAAGCGGGTGGAGCACGTCTTTGCAGCAGGTAACGACCGAACGGCACCATCGTTGCAAGACCGCACGATCGTCACCTGCATGCCGGTCAGATCAGAAGCCTGCCAGGCCCTGCGGGCTGTTGTAGGGGATCGTGACGCTTGTGACCTCCTCAAGCGAACCGTCCGGCTTAGTGGCGTAGCCCACCAGTTTCGAAGCATTCCCGTAGATCTGGTAGAGATATTTGCCATCCTGCGTCATCCAGCTATCGCTCGGGCCGCTGCTGACCGTTAAATTGATCGCCCTGAAGGTGCCATCTCCTGGAACCCTCGGGCACGCAGGATCCTTCGCGATGGTGATCACGTTGTCGTCGATGCGGAAGCTGCTGAGGTTGCTGTAACCGAAGTTTGTAGCAAACACCAGTCGGTCATCCGGCGAGACCGCCAGCCAGCACAGTTCAGAGGGCACGCCTGCACTCGAATCGATTGGCACCACCGGGCCAACCCTGACTTTGCCTTCTGCATCGATGCGGCCCATGGCGACCCCGTCTGAGACGGCCATCCCGACGACGAAGGTATCCGGCCGGTTGCGCAGGAAGGCGATGTAGAAAGGAGAAGCGCCTCCCGCGTCGTAAAATGAGCGTTCGCCGAGCGCGCCGTCTTCGCCTACGGGGAATACGACAATACCGTCGGGGTCGGGTGCATTCGAAGCGATGGTGTGCACTGTGCCGTTTGGCCGCTCGATCCAGAGAACGAGTGAGCCGTCCGGATTTTTTCTAGTGGGCAACTCGTCGAACGTGGTGCCTAGAACGAGGAATTTCCCGTCGGGCGAGAGCACCGCCATGGTGGGCGTTCGATTCGGCCACTCCATCGTGCCCATCGAGTAATGCTCCGGGCGTTGCGTGAGGTTGCCTTCTTTATCGACCGACATCAGCCGGAGATGGTCAGGGCCGAACGTGTGCACCACGTAAAGCGTGCGACTCGCCGGGGCATAGGCCAGCGATTTAGCGCCACCGGCCGATATGTTCCCCGTCCGCTTCACGTCCAGCAGCGTGAGCCGGCCTTCCTTATCTACAGCGAAGCTGGAGACGGAATTGTCGCCGGCGTTGGTAGTAAACAGAAAGCGACCATCCGGCGTGACACGGACACTGCCCGCACCCTCGTGGTGGTTCGGCCGGGCGATGTGGTAGATGGGGCTGATGAGCCCAGAACCGGCGCCCCCTGTCTGGACACGTTCCACCTCGGCAAGCGCGCCGTTGGCGGACCGGGTGTAATGAATGATGCAGTTCCGAGCTTCGTTGGTCTGCATGTAGAGATGTCCAACACCCTGCATCGACATACCCATGTCCCTCGACATACCCATCTCTTTCGACGTAGCCATTGCTTATCTCCTGTTCGAATGTTGGTCATGCGCGTGAATCTTCACGCAGAGTAAAAACGATCACTTGTCCAAGAGCGGATAGAACTGGGTCCAGACCTCGTCCTTCTTGGCGCTGGCGATATGGCAGTAGCCGCATTCCTCCTTCGATTTCAGCTTGGCCGTGGGAGCCTTCGGCTCGTGATGGTTGAAGTTGTAGTACCCCCAGCCTCCCGTCTCGGCATAGCGCTTGGAATCCTTGACCGTGACATCGGCGCCGTTGTACGGTCCGGGGAAATAGCCCCGTCCCGAAGGCTCCATCCGCGACCCATCGGGGTTTTGTCCCGGCAGCGTGAGTTGCAGCTCCTTGAAGAAGATCGTCCCTTCGGGGAACTGATTCGTCGTCTTGAAAATCTCGTACGAGCCCGGTTCGATGTAGACGTTGTGAAACTCCGGGAAACCCGCCATTCCGTTATTGAGTGCATTGGGTGTGAATGGCGATCCGACGTACACCCATTCATGGAAATTCTTCGGCAGGATCAGATCGCCGGAAGCCGTGTATTCGGGTAGATAGCGCGCGCGCGGTTGCGGTGCCGCACTAGGGGACGACTGAGCGAATGCGACAGTCAGCATCGGGCCAATCACAATTGCCGTTGCGACAGAAATGACTCTAACGAATTTTGTGCGCATGGATGGTCTCCAGTCACCAAGTACAAAGGTTGTGTGGACGGGAATTGTGCGTTTCTGACCGCGGGCGCGGTAGCGCGCCTGCACGACTATCACTTATTCCAGCGAGAAATGATGCGCACGGACTGCGCCAGTTGGCTTTGCGTTCATGCAGAGGTCATGCTCGGCTGTGCGGCTGCGCGCTCACGAGCCGACGTGGTATTCGCAGGCTGATATGCGAATAGCCGCGGACGGTTTCTCATGGTGATTCGCCTGGGCTATGCTTGCAAACAAGAAACGTGAGTTCAGAGGGTACGTAGTTGTGCCAGTTGGAGGACTTGTGAACAGCACAGCAGGGAGGCTCGGTAAAGCGTTTATTGAGCGACAACGCCAGCGATTGACGAAACTGCGCGACGAGTTGGCGGACGCGACGCAAGGCGAAGAGGCCGAAGAGAAGGGGGTAAATTCTCAGTCAAGCGGGCAAGCGCAGGAATACGAAGATGACGCACAAAGGCTTACGACGCTAGAGCTCGACGGCAATCTGGTCGCTCGCAACGTGCAGCGACTGGCGCAGGTCGGCAGGGCACTGGAAAAAATCTCGGAAGGCACCTATGGGTTTTCTGACGCCAGCAACCAACCTATACCGGAGGAAAGACTCGAAGCGACACCGGAGGCCATCTACACCGTGGCCGAGCAGGCGGCGCGTGAATCCACAGGGCTACGGGGTTTCAGTCAAAAGTAGCGGATCGTCCTGCACG
>Ga0210404_10001088_pt1 | contig 12086 bp, 10 predicted proteins | sample IncBWH28MmetaG_FD_155455 | JGI IMG/M metagenome (GOLD analysis project Ga0210404, IMG submission 155455) | Forest soil microbial communities from Barre Woods Harvard Forest LTER site, Petersham, Massachusetts, United States - Inc-BW-H-28-M | ecosystem: Environmental > Terrestrial > Soil >... | reverse complement strand
GTCCCCGCTCAGCGCGCTGCTGCTGGCGAAGCTGCTGGCCGAGGCCGGCGTTCCGGACGGCGTGTTCAACGTGGTGAACGGCTACGGCGAGGACGCGGGCCGCGCGCTGGGCCTGCACATGGACGTGAACAAGATCGCGTTCACCGGATCCACCGAGGTGGGCAAGCTGATGATGGTGTACGCGGGCCAGTCCAACATGAAGCGCGTCAGCACCGAGTGTGGCGGCAAGACGCCGCAGATCATCCTGCGCGACGTGGGCGACCTGGACGTGGCGGTGCGCTACGCGGTCAACGGCATCTACGGCAACCAGGGCGAGGTCTGCAATGCCGGCTCGCGCCTGCTGGTGCAGGAAGCGCTGGCCGACACCTTCATCGAACGCTTCAAGAAACAGGCGGCCGCATCGTTCCAGCCGGGCGATCCGCTCGACCCCGCCACCACGATGGGACCGCTGGTGACGCAGGAGCAGCAAAAGCGCGTGCTGGGCTACATCGAGGCGGGCCAGGCCGATGGCGCCAAGCTCGCGATGGGCGGCGCGATTCCCACCGGTTTCCAGCAGGGCAACTACGTGTCGCCCACGCTGTTCACCGGCGTGAAGTCGTCGATGAAGATCGCCCAGGAGGAGATCTTCGGCCCGGTGGCGGCGGTGATCCCGTTCAAGGACGTGGCCGATGCGACCCGCATCGCCAACGATTCGATCTACGGGCTGGCCGCCAGCATCTGGACCTCGGACCTGACCACCGCGCACCGGATGGCGCGCGACGTCGAGGCGGGCGTGGTCTGGATCAACTGCTTCGACCATGGCGACATGACGCAGCCGTTCGGCGGCTACAAGCAGTCCGGCCAGGGCCGCGACAAGTGCTTCGAGACGGTGCTGGCGCACATGCAGACCAAGTCGATCTGGATCAACCTGGGCTGATTGCCGGGTGAGCGACACCGCCCAGACCGCGGAGCAGGACGCCCGGCAGCTCAAGGCGCTCGGCTACACCTCCCACTTCGACCGCACGATGTCGATCTGGGAGAACTTCTCGCTGGGTTTCACCTACCTGTCGCCGGTGGTCGGCGTCTACACGCTGTTCTCGATGGCCTTTTCCACCGGCGGGCCGCCGATCGTGTGGTCTTATGTGCTGATCGGCCTGGCCCAGTTGCTGGTGTGCCTGGTGTTCGGCGAGGTCGTGTCGCAGTTCCCGATCTCCGGCGGGCTGTATCCCTGGGCCCGCAGGCTGGTCGGCAAGCGCTGGGCCTGGATGGCCGGCTGGGTTTACGCCTGGGCGCTGTGGGTCACGGTGGCGGCGGTGGCGACCGGCGGGGCGCCGTTTTTCGCCCAGCTGATCGGTGTCGACATCAGCCCGGCCGTCACGACCGGCATCGCGGTGGCGATGATCGCGGTGGCGCTGGTGCTGAACTTGAGCGGCACCAGGCTGCTGTCGCGGGTTGCGATGTTCGGCTTTGCGTGCGAGCTGATCGGAGCCATCGCAGTGGGGGTGTACCTGCTGCTGTTCGCGCGCCACCAGGACTGGTCGGCACTGTTCGATACGCGGCGCGTCGTGGCCAACGGCTCCTACTGGCCGTTCTTCTTCGCTGCGGCGCTGGCCCCGATGTTCTGCTACTACGGCTTCGAGGCCTGCGGCGACGTGGCGGAGGAAACGCCGAACGCCAGCCGGGCCATCCCGAAGGCGATGCGGATGACGATCTACGTCGGCGGCTTTGCCGCGATCCTGGTGTGCCTGGCGCTGGTGATGTCGGTGCCCGACGTCGGCGCCGTGCTCAAGGGCGACGACAAGGACCCGGTGGCCACGACGTTGCGCGCAGCGCTCGGCGAGTGGGGCTTTCGCGCGGTGATCGCGGTGGTGCTGGTGTCCTTCGGGTCCTGCATCCTGAGCATGCAGGCAGCGGCCAGCCGGCTGCTGTTCTCCTACGCGCGTGATGACATGATCGTCGGCAGCCGCTGGTTGAACCGCCTGTCGCCGCACACCCACGTGCCGACCGTCTCTCTGGTGGTGGCCGGCGCGATCCCGGCGTCGATCGCGGTGTCCGGACTGTGGCTGCCCAACGCGGTGGCCACGATCATCAATTTCGCGGCGATCGGCATCTACGTGGCCTTCATGATGATCGTGCTGGGCGCGCTGATCGCGCGCCTGCGCGGATGGCAGCCCGCCGGCCCCTTCTCGCTCGGCGCGCTCGGCTGGGCCGTGAACATCGCCGCGCTCGTCTGGCAGGTGCTGGCCATCACCGACATGGGATGGCCGCGCAGTCCCCAGGACCCTTGGTGGAGCAACTATTCGGTGTTGTTCACGACCGCCGTCGTGTTGGCCCTGGGTCTTGTGTACATGGTCGTCGCGCGGCCCTATGACCGGGGTCAGGCACCGGCCGGCGACGCACCGAGTCTGTCTCTGAACATGGAGGGGGTTCGATGAAGACCGTGAAGTATTGCGCGCTCGCACCGATGGCCGCCGCTGCGGCGGTGCTGCTTTCGGCAACGTCGGTGCAGGCCGGCGAACGCCTGACTGTCGTCGAGCGTCCGACCGACGAGAAGACGATCAACCTGAGTGGAAAGCCCGACGCCATCGGCGACCTGCTGGTGTTCGCCAACCCGGTGTTCGACGCAGCCAACAAGGTTCAGGTCGGCACCGACCAGGGCTACTGCGTACGCACCGTGGTCGGCAAGAGCTGGGAATGCTTCTGGACCCTGATCCTGAAGCAGGGCCTGATCACCGTCGAGGGTCCGTTCTACGACACCGGCGACTCGACGTTCGTGGTGACCGGGGGTAGCGGCAAGTACGCCGGCGCCAAGGGCAGCATGAAACTGCATTGGCGCGACGCCAAGGGCACGGCCTACGATTTCATCTACGACCTGCGGTAAGCCGCGCCCCATGATATTCTGACGCCCCAGCTTCGAGGAGCGTTGCGACGGCCGTGCTGATTGTCTGCGCGGCTGCCAGGCTCGAAGCGGTCGCAGCCCGGGCTCCACGCCCAGGGGGCGGCCCGATCCAACGGCGCTCGCGAACCCTTGCACGAAAGGAGGGCGCGAGATGAGCGCCGTACACGACACTTCCCGTTCGGATCGAACCGTTGCCGCCGACTTCGCGGTGGCCGACCTGTCGCTGGCAAGCTGGGGCCGCAAGGAAATCCGGATCGCCGAGACCGAGATGCCGGGCTTGATGGCGATCCGTGAGGAATTCTCGGGGCAGCAGCCGCTGCGCGGCGCCCGTATCAGCGGCAGCCTGCACATGACGATCCAGACCGCGGTGCTGATCCAGACGCTGCAGGCGCTGGGCGCCGAGGTGCGCTGGGCCTCGTGCAACATCTTCTCGACCCAGGACCACGCGGCCGCGGCGATCGCGGAAAGCGGCGTCGCGGTGTTTGCGCACAAGGGCGAGACGCTTGCGCAGTACTGGGACTACACGCACCGGATCTTCGAGTGGCCCGACGGCGCCTTCAGCAACATGATCCTGGACGACGGCGGCGACGCCACGCTGCTGCTGCACCTCGGGGCCAAAGCGCAGACCGAGCCCGCCTGCGTGAAGCACCCCACCAGCGAAGAGGAGACCGCGCTGTTTGCCGCGATCCAGCAAAAGCTCGCAGCCGATCCGCTCTGGTATTCGACGCGCCTGGCCCGGATCAAGGGCGTCACCGAAGAGACCACGACCGGGGTGAAGCGCCTGTATCAGATGGCGAGCGAAGGCCGGTTGAAGTTTCCGGCGATCAACGTGAACGACTCGGTCACCAAGAGCAAATTCGACAACCTGTACGGCTGCCGCGAATCGCTGGTCGACGGCATCAAGCGCGCGACCGACGTGATGATCGCCGGCAAGGTGGCGGTCGTGTGCGGCTACGGGGACGTGGGCAAAGGTTGCGCCCAGGCGCTGCGCGCGCTGGCCGCCCAGGTCTGGATCACCGAAATCGATCCGATCTGCGCGCTGCAGGCGGCCATGGAAGGCTACCGGGTCGTCACGATGGACGAGGCGGCCGACCGGGCGGACATCTTCGTCACGGCCACCGGCAACTTCCACGTGATCACGCGCGAGCACATGTTGCGGATGAAGGACCAGGCGATCGTGTGCAACATCGGTCACTTCGACAACGAGATCGACGTGGCGAGCCTGCGCTCCTGCACGTGGGAGAACATCAAGCCCCAGGTCGACCACGTGATCTTCCCGGACGGCAAGCGGATCATCCTGCTGGCCGAGGGCCGGCTGGTGAACCTGGGTTGCGGCACCGGCCACCCGAGCTTCGTGATGAGCTCCTCCTTCGCCAACCAGGTGATCGCCCAGATCGAGCTGTTCACCAACGGCCGGCAGTACCCGCTCGGCGTGCACGTGCTGCCCAAGCACCTGGACGAGAAGGTCGCGCGGCTGCAGCTGACCAAACTCGGTGTGAAGCTGACCGAGCTCACCGATGCGCAGGCGCGCTACATCGGCGTCGAAAAATCCGGTCCGTTCAAGCCGGAGCACTACCGCTACTGAGCGCGTGCAGTGTGGCTTCTTCTGCACTGGGTTTTGAACGCCCTGGCGCTGCTGATCGTGGCGCACGTGGTGCCGGGCGTTGCCGTGCGCGGCACCGGCACCGCGCTGCTGGCGGCCGTGCTGCTGGGCCTGGCCAATGCGGTGCTCAAGCCGATCCTGGTATTGCTGACGCTGCCGGTGACGATCCTGACGCTGGGGCTCTTCCTGCTCGTGATCAACGGGCTGCTGTTCTGGGCCGTGTCGGCGCTGATGACCGGGTTCGAAGTGCGCGGTTTCTGGACCGGGGTGCTGGGCGCGCTCGTCTATTCCGTGCTGACGGGACTGCTGTCGCTGCTGGTGCGGCGCCCCGTGTGACGGCCGGCGGCTCGACTTACGAAACGCCTTGACTGCGATGAGCGCGATCGAACGCACCTTCAGCTTCGAATTCTTTCCTCCCAAGTCGGACGAGGCCGCGCAGAAGCTGCGCGTCGCACGTGCGCTGCTGGCCGAAGTCCGGCCGCATTTTTTCTCCGTCACGTACGGCGCCGGCGGCTCCACGCGCGAAGGAACCCTCAATACGGTGCTCGAGATGCACGCCGCCGGGTTGCCAGTGGCGCCGCACATTTCCTGCATCGGCAGCAACGAGCAATCGATCCGCCAGCTGCTGCAAACCTACCGGCAGGTCGGCATCCGGCGGCTGGTTGCGCTGCGCGGCGATCTGCCGTCGGGCATGGCGGCCGGCTCCAGCCGGTTTCGATACGCCAGCGACCTGGTCGAATTCGTGCGGGCCGAGACGGATCGGTGGTTTCACATCGAAGTGGCGACCTACCCCGAGGTCCACCCGCAGGCGCGGACCGCGGCCGAAGACCTGGCCAATTTCGTGCGCAAGATGCGCGCCGGCGCCGATTCGGCGATCACGCAGTACTTCTTCAATCCCGACTGCTACCTGCGCTTCGTGCAGGACGCGCGCCGCGCGGGCGTGCGCGAGCCGATCGTGCCGGGCGTGATGCCGATCACGAATTTCCTGCAGCTGGCCCGTTTCTCGGACGCCTGCGGCGCCGAGATCCCGCGCTGGATGCGGCGCCGCCTCGAGGGCTTCGGCGACGATCGGGCGTCGATCCGCTCATTCGGACTGGATGTGGTGGCCTCGCTGTGTGAGCGCCTGCTGGCCGACGGCGCGCCGGGTCTGCACTTCTACACGATGAACCTGGCCGAGCCGACGCTGGCGATCTGGTCGCGCCTCGGCCTTCCGCCCGCGGCGTAGCTCTTCTCCTTCTCCCCTGTCCCACGCCAGAGGAGAGGGCCGCATTCAATCTCCCCTCTCCCACGCCAGAGGAAAGGGCCGCATTCAATCTCCCCTCTCCCACGCCAGAGGAGAGGGCCGCATTCAATCTCCCCTCTCCCATGCCAGAGGAGAGGGCCGCATTCAATCTCCCCTCTCCCATGCCAGAGGAGAGGGCCGCATTCAATCTCCCCTCTCCCGCTTGCGGGAGAGGGGCGGGGGAGAGGGTGGCAGACCGGAGCGGATGCCCGAACATCGCCCGTGCAGCGCACCAAAATCGGGCCACGCCGATCGCTCAGATTTTCGCCGCGTTGCGGCAGAGTGCAACCGATAATACTTTGGTGGTAACCCCTCGTGAGAATGTTCCGCCGGTGAACGCGTCTCGATAATCCCTCGGGATCGACAGGAGGCAGCCGTTGAGCAGTGCACAGACGAATCTGACGGCCTCCGAGCCGGCGGCGCCCAGCGCGTCGCCCGGCCTGGCGCGCGGCATCGATTGGACCGGCGCCTTCTGGGTGGCCAGCGGTGTGCCGCCGCTGGTCCTGTTCTCGATCGGCGCGGTGGCCGCCACCGTCGGCAAGCCGACCTGGATCGTGTTCGCGCTGTCGATCGCGATGGGTTTCATCCAGTCGTTCACGTATGCCGAGATCGCGGGGCTGTTCCCGCACAAGTCGGGCGGCACCTCCGTGTATGGAGCAATCGCCTGGGTCCGGTACAGCAAGATCGTGGCGCCGCTGTCGGTCTGGTGCAACTGTTTTGCCTGGTCTCCGGTGCTGGCGATCGGTTCCGGCCTGGCGGCGGGTTACATATTGACCGGGCTTTTTGCCCCGGATTCCGTGATCAATACCTGGCAGATCACGCTGGTCGATCTGGGCGCAGTCAAGACCGGCCTGGCGATCCGGATCAACTCAACTTTCATACTGGGCGCCGTCATCCTGATCGCGGTCAAGCTGATCCAGGACGGCGGCATCCTGCGTTCCGCGAATACCACCAAGGTCATCGGCGTCTCGGCCATGATCCCGCTGCTGCTGATCGGCGTTGTGCCGATCCTGACCGGCGACATCGTCAAGGCCAATTTTGTGCCGGTGGTTCCGATAGCGCACGACGCGCACGGCCATGTGATACAGGGCGCCTGGGACATGGCTGGCTGGACCGTGATCGCCGGCGGCATGTTCCTGGCTGCCTGGTCGACCTACGGTTTCGAGACCGCGGTGTGTTACACGGGCGAGTTCAAGAATCCGAAGGCCGATACGTTCAAGGCCATTTTCTATTCTGGATTGCTGTGCATCGTCGCCTACACGCTGGTTCCGTTCGCGTTCCAGGGCTACCTCGGGCTGGGTGAACTGATCAAGCCGGCCGAGCTGGACGCGGCTGGGCAGGTCGTGGCGCCGCCCGTATACAGCGGCATGCTGGCGCCGGACATCTACAGCGGCGCCGGGGTCGCCGCGGTGATGGCAAAGATGGTCCACGGCGGGCGGATCGTGGGCGCGGTGGTGGTCGTGATGATGATCCTGGCGATCGTGCTGTCGATCATGACGTCGCTGGCCGGCACGTCGCGCACGCTGTATCAGGCCTCGCTGGACGGCTGGCTGCCTCGCTACCTGTCCAAGGTCAACCAGCACGGTGCTCCGACCAACGCGATGCTGACCAACCTGGGATTCAACCTGGTGCTGCTGCTGATGTCGGACTATGTGTTCGTGCTGGGCGCTTCGAACATCGGCTACCTGATCTTCAATTTTTTGAACCTGAATGCCGGTTGGATCCACCGGATGGATCGCCCCGACCAGGAACGCCCGTGGAGGGCTCCGACCGCGATCATCGCGGCCGGCACCGCGCTGTCGTTTGTGAACCTGGCCTTCGTGGGCATGGGCGCCGACGTGTACGGCGAAGGCACGTTGAGAACCGGTCTGCTGTTCGCCACGCTGATCGTTCCGATTTTCTGCTATCGCCATTATCTGCAGGACAAGGGCCGGTTTCCGGACTCCATGCTGGAGGAACTGGAGTTGGGCGACGGCACGCGGCTGAAGCGTCGGGCCGGCTGGCTGCCTTACGCGGCGCTCGCGCTGGGCGCCGTGGTGGTCTACGTCACGCACCGGTTTGCCGTCTATTGATTCGGGGAGAAACCGTTATGCCGTTGACTTGGCGACACTCGGTCCTGGAGGACCGCCACCGTGCTCTCGGCTCGAAGCTCGAGGATTGGAACGGGATGGGCGCGGCCTGGACGTACGCGCACGACATCGCGCAGGACCACATCGCGATCCGCACCAAAGCCGGCCTGATGGACGTGTCGGGACTGAAGAAGATGTACGTGGTGGGCCCGCATGCCTCGGCCGTGCTGCACTACGCGACCACCCGCGACGTCGCCAAGATCTACCCGGGCAAGTCCGCTTATGCGTGCATGCTGAACGAGAGCGGCCACTTCATCGAGGACTGCGTTCTGTTCCGGATGGCGCCGAACGCCTGGATGGTGGTGCACGGCAGCGGTGCCGGGCACGAAACGCTGACCAATCTGGTGGTCGGTCGCAACGCGGCGCTGATCGTCGACGACGACCTGCACGATCTGTCGCTGCAGGGCCCGATCGCGGTGGATTTCCTGGCCAAGCACGTCCCCGGCATTCGCGATCTGAAGTACTTCCACCACGTGCCTGCGACGCTGTTTGGCCGGCCGGTCACGATCTCGCGCACCGGCTACACCGGTGAGCGCGGCTACGAGATCTTCTGCAAGAGCGAGGACGCCGGCCTGATCTGGGACACGATACTGTCCGAAGGCAAGCCGCTCGGCATCGCGCCCGTCTGCTTCACGACGCTGGACTGGGTGCGGGTCGAGAGCTACCTGCTGTTCTACCCGTACGACATGTCGCAGACGTACCCGTTCGACCGTGACCCGCCGGGCGATACGCTGTGGGAACTGGGGCTCGATTTCACCGTGAGTCCAGGCAAGACCGATTTCCGCGGCGCCGATCAGCATGTCCGGCTCAAGGGAAGGGAGCGCTTCCGGATCTTCGGCGTCCTGATCGAGGCCAGCACGGCGGCCGATCCGGGCGACGAGATCACCGCGGCCGGCAGGAAAGTCGGCGTGGTGACCTGTGCGATGGTTTCGCCGCTGACGAAAAAATCGATGGCGATCGCGCGACTGGACACGGCCGCCGCCGTGCACGGCGCGAAGCTCGAAATCCGCGGCAGGAAGCTGAAGGCCTCGGCCACCGCGCACACGCTGCCGTTCGACGATCCCGAAAAGAAGAAGCGCACCGCAGTCGGCTGACCTCCAGCGAGGGTGGATCGCCCCTCTCCCGCTTGCGGGAGAGGGGAGGGGGAGAGGGCACATGCATGCGCATGGAGCATGCATGCAATTCGATCATTTCGTTTGTCGCGAGCTTCCGGCGCGCGCAATCTGGCGACGCTGCATTCAACGGAGGCTCTATGAACACCGCACGGCACTTTCGCTCGCTCGACGACGTTCTGTTCGTGATCATGCTGTTCGCGCCCGTATCGCTGCTGCTGGCAGGGGCATTGGCGCTGGCGGCGATCGGCTAGCATTCCCACACAGAGCGCATCCATGCACAATACGCATCCATGGCGCGCGCAGAATCGGCTACCCCAAAAGACGGCACCGCGCCGGCCGGATCACGCCGGCCGGTGGCGCGCAGGCGCCCGATCGCTCTGGCGGCGCTGCGCGGATTCGAGTCGGCCGCGCGTCACCTGTCCTTCACCGAGGCTGCGCAGGAACTGCACCTCACGCAATCGGCCGTCAGCCGGCAGGTGGCGGCGCTCGAAAGCGACCTGGGACACCGTCTGTTCATCCGCAAGACGCGCGCGCTCCTGCTCACACCGGCCGGCGAGCGGTTGGCGCGCAGCACCCGCCAGGCGCTGACCGCGGTGGACCGGACCGTCGACGAGATCCGGGGCCAGACCGCCTCCCCGCGCGTCGTGATCACGACGTACTCGTCGTTTGCTTCGCTGTGGCTGGTGCCGCGGCTGGGCGCGTTTCAGCGCGCGTACCCGGGCATCGAGATCCGGATCGACGCGCAGGGGCGGCTGGTCGATCTGGAAGCCGAAGGTGTCGATATCGCGCTGCGGCGCTGCCGCGCGCAGGATGCGCCCCGCGATGCGATCCGGCTGCACGACGAGGATGTGACCCCCGCGTTGAGCGCCGACCTGCTGAACCGGTTCGGCGGGCGGCTGCAATCACCCGCGGACCTGTTGCGGCTGCCGCTGATCGAGATCGAGCAGGACCTGCCCGGAGAGCCGGACTCATGGTCGCGCTGGTTCGAGTTGGCCGGGGTCGAGGGCGGCAGCGAAGCGAACTCGCCGGTGATGGTGGTCGCCTATATCGATCAGTCGTTGCAGGCGGCGGCGCGCGGGCAGGGCGTCGTACTGGCGTACCGGCCGTTCCGCGAAGAGATGGTCGCCAGCGGCCACTTGGTGGTCCCGTTTCCCGAAATGCGCATGGCGACCGGCTATTCGATGTTCCTGATCGTGAATCCGGCCTCACGCGGCCGCGCCGGGGTTGCGCAACTGCGCGACTGGCTGCTCGCGGAGTTTGCGCGCCCGCCTGCCCGCCAGACCTGAGCTCTACCAGGTGAGCGACTCGGTCATCGCCACGTCGAGCCGCAGGTCGTGCGGCTTCGGGTCGATCGACTCGATCCTCGCGCAGTCGAAACCCACCCCGACCGTGATCGGGCGTGGCGACAGAGTCGCCAGCGTGCGATCGTAGTACCCGCCGCCGTAACCGAGCCGGTAGCGCAGACGATCGATGCCGACGCACGGAATGAGCAGCAATTCGGGATCGATCCGCTGCTCGGTGTTCGGAATCTGAATGTCGAACGGGCCCGGGACCAGCGCGACCCCGGGAGACCACGGCGCAAAACGCAGCAATTCCCCCTCGATCACGGGCAGGGCCGCGATGCGCGAAGGGTCCGCTTGCAGCCAGCGTCCCACCAGGGCCGACAGATCGGGCTCGGCGCGCGTCGGCCAGAAGAACCCGAGGCGGCTCGCGCCGGCAGTGTCGAGCCACTGCTCAAGGCGCGCCAGCAGCCCCGCTTCGCGTTGCGTCCGATCCGTCAAAGCGTCCCTGGCCGCGCGCAGATCACGTCGCCACTGCGCGCGCACCGGATCCACATAGCGCTTCGGGCGGCCCTCGGATGCGGTCGGTTTTCCTTTCATTTCACCCATTGTTTGGCGTTGCGGCTGTGCTAGCCTGATGATCACAGTGAACGATGGCGTTGCCGTGCGTGCAGTGGTTCGTAGTTTAATCACGGTGGCGATCGTGCTGGGTGTTGCGCGTGGCGTGGACGCACAGCCGTCTGGCCGCGATCAGTCACCGGCCGCACAGTCGCCGGCCGTAGCGTTGCTCTCGTCCGATGAAGCGCTGGTGGCGGCACACGATGCCGCCCACAACGGTGATCGCGACCTGCTGGCTTCGCTCGCGCCGCGCATCGCCGGGCATCCGCTGGAGGCGTATTACGAGTACTGGAAGGCGTCGCTGCAGGCGCGCACCGGCGAGGACGACGGCACGGCGGTCCGCGCATTTTTCGAGCGCAATCCGGGCACGTACCTGAGCGACCGGTTGCGAGCCGACTGGCTGCTCGCGCTGGGGGGACGCGGCGAGTACGCGGCGTTCGTGAGCCAGCTGCGCGAGCAGATCTGGAACCGCGACGACCCCCAGATCCATTGCTACGCGACGCTGGCCGGCTATGCGCTGGATGCGGCCGAACGCCGTGACGACCTGGCGCGCGAGGCGCGCCACCAACTCAGCACGACCGCCGATCCGGGCGGCGATGGCTGCACCGCGCTGGCCGAACGGCTGCTGGATGACGGCCGGCTGTCGATCTGGGAGCGCTTGCGGGCGCTGATCGGCCACGGCCAGATCGCCGCTGCGCGCGCGAGCCTGGCGCGGCTCGACGACGCGACCCAGGCGCAGACGCGGCAGGCGCTCGATCATCCCGGCGAATGGCTGGCCGCGCACGATCACCCTCTGGCTTCAGCGCCTCGCGAGATGGCGCTGATCGCCATTGCGGTGCTGGCCCGCGAGGATCCGCTGCGCGCGGGCGAGACGGCCGAGCGGCTCGATCCGGAGCTGACCCCGCTGCAACGCGGCATGCTGTGGAGCCGCCTGGGCGAAATCGCCACGATGAAGGTGCTGCCGCAGGCCGAAGAATGGTTCCGGCGTGCCGGTCCCGAGCTGGCCCCCGAGGCGGGATTCTCTCGTGCCGGCGAAACGCTCGAGTGGCAGGCTCGCGCCGCCTTGCGCGCTCCGGGCGGACCCGACTGGTCCGAGCTCGCCAGCGCGCTGGCGCGGATGCCGGCCGACCAGCAGCGCGAGGCGGTCTGGATCTACTGGGACGGCCGCGCGCGGCTGGCGC
>Ga0210404_10001087_pt1 | contig 12095 bp, 7 predicted proteins | sample IncBWH28MmetaG_FD_155455 | JGI IMG/M metagenome (GOLD analysis project Ga0210404, IMG submission 155455) | Forest soil microbial communities from Barre Woods Harvard Forest LTER site, Petersham, Massachusetts, United States - Inc-BW-H-28-M | ecosystem: Environmental > Terrestrial > Soil >... | reverse complement strand
ACCATTGCCAAGTACCTCCCTTCGCAAGAACGGCCGGGATGTCCAAAAGGTATTTCGCGTTTGGACTCTGATATTTGTATGTATAATATAAATAAAAGTAAACATAGATCAAGCGAATCTTAATTGAGACCCGGTCATCACGGGTTAGGGAACTCAAGTTACCAGACGATTTTTCCGTTGACTGGAGGATTGCCGCTGTGGTGATGTTTCCTCTGGAGAAAACTGCGCCCGGCCTTTGGTTGGGGCTTTTGCTTTTTTGCGGCTGGCCCTTGGTGAGCCGGGCTGGAAGTTGAAGCTACGAAATGTGCCAGCGCCTCCGGCACGGCCTGACGCCCTTCCAACGGTGCCAAGCCTGCTTTCAGCAGCTCCAGATGTGACTCATGTCTTGGGACAATACACTCAGGCGTTGGCAGTAATTGGCGCTTCCCGCGAAGTGCCCCGTTACCTCGGCGACTCAAATCTGCTAGGCAAAATGTGGCGATTTGTCTATAATTAATGATTGTCTCTGAAGAGTTGGCCCCGCCTGAGTGGGTCCTAAAGGAACAGGAACATGAATCCGGTTATTCGAAAGCTGCATGAAGCGCAACTGCGTAAAGACCTCCCCGAGTTTCGCGCGGGTGACACCGTGCGCGTCAACGTCCGCCTGCAGGAAGGCGAAGGCGAGAAAGTGAAAGAGCGGCTCCAGGCCTTCGAGGGCGTGGTGATCTCCAAGAAGGGCCGGGCGTCCAGCGCGACCTTTACCGTGCGCCGCGTGAGTTTTGGCGTGGGCATCGAGAGGATCTTTCCGCTGCATTCGCCGACGATTAGCTCAATCGAAATCGTTGGCAAAGGTAAAGTTCGCCGCGCTCGCCTCTATTACCTGCGCGATTTGAAGGGCAAGGCTGCCCGCATCAAGCGCGCTGATCGCGAGGAAGTTGCGGCGGTAGCCACAGCCGGCACCGAAGCGAAGGCGTAAGCCGCACGTCTCGAGTGCCTACTTATCGAAGAAAAGCCCCGGATGTCCGGGGCTTTTTTATTTGCTTCACTATTTTTCGGAAGAACAATTCCTCGGTCCCTGCTTGCCGCTCTCTCCTCAGTTATTTCAGTCCGACCAGTGCGAATTTCCATGAACCATCGTTCTGCCGTTTCAACACACGCATGCCTTTGCCCTCTGTGCTCACCGGATCGTCTTTTGCGGATATCTTGTACGTGCCTGCAAAATTGCCCACCTCAATCGCCCAGCCATCCGCGACTTGGACATCTTTGATATCAGGCGCGTATTTCAATACCTTGAATTCCGGGTAGTCTGTTCGAAATTTCTGATAGGCCTCTCCCATGGCCTTTATTCCAACCACAGGTGGGCCGGGGAACCCGAGGTTTACAGCATCGTCCGACCAGAGAGTAGTCAGCGCGGTCGGGTCTTGTGTCAGCGTGGCCGCAATGTCTGCTTTGTCGAGTCTTTCGATGGCCGCCATGTCCGCCGCGTGCGTATCCGCCTTCTTGGGTGTGCCTATGCCAGCGCTTCGGGCAAAGTAGCCGATGCCGAGGCCTGCAACAAACACCAGAATGGTAACGAGAGAAGTACTTTTCATACAGCCTCCTGAGCACGAACACTCATAACGACTGAAGACCGTTCGTTAACAGCCGCTAAGGCTGGACGTTGGTCACGCCTTCGGCGCCAGGCTTGGGAAAATGCTTTTCGTACGAGGCGATGCAGCGGTTGATGGAATCAATCTGGTGCCCAGTCTCTGAGAGGCCGTGGCCTTCGCGCGGATAGCGCACGAAGATGGCTTCGGTTCCCACGTCCTTCAGCGCTATAAAAAATTGCTCGGCTTCAGCGATGGGCACGTCGTTGTCGTTTTCGCCGTGCATCAGCATCGTGGGCGTGTGCGCGGCGGCCACGTGCTTCAGCGCGGAACGTTCCCAAGCCACGTCCATCAAATTCCCCTGGTGCAGGAACTGACCAAACTCCATTTCTTCATACTGGTTGTAGTAGGTCATGTAGTTGTAGCTGACCAGGTTGGCGATCCCAGCGATGGGCACCGCGGCCTTGAATTCGTTGGTTTGCGTGATGAGCCAGTCTGTCAGTTGCCCGCCGTAGCTCACGCCTTCAATGCCCATGCGCTCGCGGTCGATCCACGGATAGCGCCGCACCGCCGCGCTGACTCCATACAAGACATCCTGGCCTTCGTTGCCATTCTGATCGCCAAAGACGGCATCGGCAAATTTCTGCCCGTAGCCGGTCGAACCGCGAAAGTTCACTTGCAACGTTGCCCAGCCGTGTGCTGCGTAAACTTGATTCTTAAAGGTGAAGGACGGGCCGTTCTGGCCGTGCGGCCCGCCGTGAATGTTCACGATAAGCGGATGCTTGGACGTGGCGGTCATACCGAGCGGTTTGGTCAGGAAGGCTTCGACTTCAAATTTATTGTCGTTGCTGATAAACGTGAACGATTCCACTTCGGCAATTTGTTTTCCGGCGAGAAGCTCCTTGTTCAAATCAGTAAGTTTGAGCGGCGCGCCATTGCCGGCCTTGAGGTAGACGTTTGGCGAGTCCTTCGGTGAGGCGTAACTGTAAGCCAGCGTGCCGTCTTTCGCGACGGACCAACTTCCAAGCTGGCCGGCGTCTTTCAGGATGTACTCCGGCTTGCCGCCGGCAATCGGCAGCCGCACCAGATAGTTGCTTCCGCGCTCCTGAATGCTGAAATACACCGCGCTGCTGTCCGGCGCCCATTGCGGAGCGCTCTGGCGATTGTCAAGCACGGCGCCAATTTCGCGGCGGCCGCTGCCGTCGGCGTTCATCACCCAGACGTGCGTGTCTTCCATCGTCGTTTCGCGGTCGGTAAGCCCGCGGCGCGTGCCGCGAAAGGCGATGTGCTTGCCGTCCGGCGACCACAGCGGCTCGTACTCCATAAACTCTGTAGCGGTAAGGCGGCGGACGCTGTTGTCCGCAACTTTCAAAGCGAAAACGTCGTAATTGAAGAACTCGTCCTGATTCGGCTCGGGATTCGTGGCATACAAAATTTCTTTCCCATCCGGTGACCAGTCAATGGAATGCTCGTCGGTGTTGCCTTTCGTCAGTTGGCGGATTTGCTTGGTGGCCACGTCCACCACGAAAATGTGCAGGCGCTGGTTGTCGTTGAAGCGAGTCATTCCTTCGCCGGCGTCCGGCTTGTAAAGGTAGCGCGTAATCACCATGGGGTCTCCCTTCGCTTCGGCGGCTTCGGCGCCCGGAGTCGAGGAGATGAAAGCGATCTGCTTGCTGTCCGGCGACCAGCACACTTCATGGCCGGCGCTCGGCAGAGGACTGTTGGTGCCTTCGGGTGAAGCAAGATAGGTAACCTCGGAACCGTCCGGGCGCGCGATGAACAACCCGCCTTTGTCGCCTTGGCGTCCCTGGAAGGCCAGCCATTTCCCGTCCGACGACCACACTGGGCCGCCGCTGCGGTCTTTTTCGCCGCCCAGGCGAACGGATTTCTGCATCGCGAGATCCATGATCCACAGTTGGCCGTAGGGGCGGCCAGGCTGGTCGCGCATCACGATGCTGTAAGCGAGGCGGTGACCGTCCGGCGACATCGCGACGGCACCCACGGAGCGGTACCGCGAAAGATCGCTGCTGACCAGACCTTGCGCGCCCGCAAAGGGAGCCAAAGCGAGCGCGCTGAGCACGCAGAAAACCAACAGTTTGGCACGAAAAAAACGGAGATGGATTCGTGAACGCATCGAGAGCTCTCCTTCAATCTTGGAAAGACGCTTGTCGCTTGCCGAATGTCTCAAGAAAAAACCGCGACGCCGCGCAGGACGCTTTTCACTTCAGATACTGATCCATCCATTCGACCCAGCGGCGGTTGACATCCATGGCCCGTACGGGATCCCCGGGAAAATGGCCCGCGACTGGGTAGGCTATGAATTTGACGGGCACGCCGTTGTCTTTGAGCGCGTGGTAGAGAGCATAACCCTGGCTGATCGTCACGCGGGCATCGCCCGTATCGTGCAAGATGAGCGTGGGCGTCTTCATCTGCGACGCATAAGTAATGGGCGACTGCGCGCGAAAGTCCTTGAGGTTGTCTCCCACGTATGGCGAGCCTTTGAAACTGTAGCGCCCGGTCACGTTCCCGTCGGCAAGGTTGTACTCGTCATAAATGTCCGTCACCGGCGCTCCAGCCATGGCCGCTTTCCAGATGTGGTAATGGCCGATGAGCCAGGAAGTCATGTAGCCGCCGTAGGACCAGCCGGTCACGCCGATTTTTGATTCGTCCACGAATCCCAGTTTTTTCACGGCCTCGATCCCGGCCATGACGTCGCGCCCCGGGCCGTCGCCGGCATCGTTCCAAATGGCGCGCTGGTAGGCGTTTCCAAGATTGTCGCTCCCGCGATAGTTCGGTGAGAAGACCACGTAACCGTGGCTGGCCATGAGTTGCGGAAGAAAACTGAATTGTGTCGTGGTGGAAGCCTGCGGCCCGCCATGAATGATCAGCACCAGCGGATATTTGCGGTCCTTCTGGAATTCGGGCGGATAAAAGAGCACGCCGTCTTCCTGGAAATTGTCGGGCCCCTTCCATTCGAATCGCTCGGCCTTGGCCAGCGCCAGCGACGCGATTTCGTGATTAAAATCCGTGAGCCGCTTCGGCGCTTCGTTTGCGGAAGCCATGTAGTACAACTCAGAAGGCTGCGTCGGGGTGCTGCCGGTGAAGGCGATCTCTCCCTTGCGGCCCACGAACGCATCCACCCAAAATGCCCAGGAAGGGCTGATGTCGCCCAAAGCAAGTTTTTTCGCAGCGCCGCTGAGAGGCTGCAGCCACAGCGAAGTTTGCGTGCCGTCGTGGCCGCCGACCAGCAGCGAATTCCCGTCCGGCATCCAGATGACGCGCATCAAGTCACGGTCGATGGCGCGGGCCGCGTCTGTGCCGTCACCGCCGGTGGTCTGCGTTACAAAAATTTCGTTCTGATTGTTCGGATCGCTGTCGCGCGGATACCAGTAAGCCACGCGCGTGCCGTCCGGAGAAAATACGCCGAAGCTTTCGAATTTTTCGTGTTTTGTCAGCTTGCGGCTTTCACCGCTCTCGACATTGAGCACTTGCAGCGTCGTAAGGTCGCTGTCGCCCTGGTGCGGATGTTCCTGCCGGGTGAACAGCAGCCACTTCCCATCGGGCGACCAGGAAATCGGAGATGCTGGAGGGCTGGGGGGCGCGCTCTTCGGAAGGCTCCAGGCGCCCGACGTCAAGCGTTTGGCCTTCCCGCCATCCGCCGAAAGAATCCAGATGTGCGAAGCCGTCGGCGCTTCGGTCGCGAGGAAATCATTGTCTCCGACCTCGAACGCATCGTTGTGCTTTTCGATATCCTTTTTGTTTTCGTGTTCGTCGGACGTAACGTAGGCAATCTCCCGTCCATCCGGCTTCCACGCAAACTGCTCGATCCCGTTGGGCGCGTCCGTAATCTTGCGAGCGTCCCCGCCCGTCATCGGAAGGACAAAAATCTGCGGCCCAGCATCCTTCCCAGTTCCCTCGACAGCCACAAATGCCAGTCGGTCGCCGCTCGGAGACCATCGTGGCGAGCCGACGCCCCTGCGTTCGTAAGTCAGGACGTGTTGCGCGCCAGTGGCGATGTCCATCCGCACGAGCTCGCGATCGCTGCGGTCTTTCTCCAGATTCGGACGTGACACAACGAAAACGATACTCTTGCCGTCCGGTGAAATCTGCGGGTCGGAAACTGAAGTGATTTTCGTCAAATCGTTCAGCTCGATGTGGCGCGCTTGCCCGAAAATGGGGCGGCTCGCGAGAAGAGCTAGGGCCAGTAGAGCGGAAGAAAAGACTCGGGAAAAAGAGAATCGGTGGGCGCGTCGATCCGTCATCATTGCTGGTCTGCTCCTTGAGAAGAAATGTCGTCAGAACTTCGCAGGTCGTAACGCTCGTGGCAAGCGTATGCTGCCACGCCCCGAGAATGCCCGTCAATCGGAATGGGTCTGCTGGCGGCCGGCCTTGAGCGGATTCATTTTCCTGTTGACATCCTACAGGAAGGCTCCTATGCTCCTGTTGTTTATCTAAAGGAGAAAACATGGCTCCTCCGCGCAGCGAAGTATTGCAAGGCACGCTGGACCTGATTGTGCTCAAGACCCTGGAGGCTCTGGGGCCCTTGCACGGCTACGGCATTGCCCAGCGCATCCTGCAGGTTTCGGAAGACCGCCTCAAACTCAATCAGGGCACGCTCTATCCCGCGCTGCTGCGCCTGGTGCAGCGCGGCTGGATTTCTTCGAAGTGGGGAGCCTCGGAGAACAACCGCAAGGCAAAGTATTACTCCCTGACGCGCGCCGGACGCAAGCAATTGCTGACGGAGACCGAGAGTTGGGAGCGCATGGCGGCGCTCATGGCGAGGCTGCTCGGCGGAGTAGAAGGAGCTTGAAATGGAATGGCTGTGCATTTTCGGTTCGCGTTTACGCAGTATCTTCCGCAAACGGCACCTCGAAGGCGATCTCAAGGCTGAACTCCACTCGCATCTGGAAATGCTCGCCGATGAGTACGTCCGCCGGGGAATGAGTCCAGACCAAGCGCGCAATGCTGCGCGGCGTGAATTTGGCGGCGTGGAACAAACGAAAGAGGAAGTTCGCGACCAGCGCGGTTTGCCGTTTCTGGAAACGCTGTTTCAGGACTTGCGTTACGCCTTGCGTGTGCTGCGGAAGAGTCCCGGGTTCACGGCCGTCGTGGTTCTGACGCTGGCGCTGGGAATCGGCGCGAACACCGCCATCTTTTCCTTGATGAACTCCGTTCTGTTGAAGAGTTTGCCGGTGCGCAATCCCGATGAACTGGTGGTCTTGCGGTACGCCGACGCGCAAGCGGAGGGGGCCAACGAGGATTTTTCCTATCCCATGTACGAGGCGCTCCGCGACAAAAGCTCCGTTTTCGACGGAGTCCTCACGCGTTCCGGCGTGGACTTTAATGTTACGTATGCCGGGCAGAGTGAGTTCGCCTATGGCGAGCTGGTTTCCGGAAATTATTACCAAGCGCTGGGAGTGCGGCCCTGGCTTGGCCGCTTGCTTTCTCCCGAGGACGACCGAACGCTCGGGGCGCATCCCGTCGCGGTTCTGAGTTACGGCTACTGGCATGCCCGTTTCGGCGGCGATCCCTCGATTGTCGGCAAGGAAATTTTGCTCGATGGGCGGCCCATGACGGTTATTGGAGTGTCACCGCCAGGATTTTTTGGAACAGAAATGTCGCGCGATCCGGCCATCCGGGTGCCCATGATGATGACCTTGGTTTTCCGGCCGGTGCCCGCAAATCGCATGCAAAGCGCAAGGCATCGATGGCTGACGATTCTGGCCCGGCGCAAGCCGGACATCGCCGCGGCCCAGGCGCAGGCTTCCACGGACGTTTTGTACCATCAAGCGCTCGATGCGCAATTAAATGCGCTCGGGTCCAGTGTCAAAACGCATGATCGGGAGCGCATCCTGGCGAGTCACATTCAGTTAGACAACGGCAGCCAGGGCTTTGCGCACCTGCGCGGCGAAATGCAGCGCCCGCTGGTGCTCATGTTCAGCGTCACGGCGATGGTGCTCCTCGTCGCATGCGCAAACCTGGCGAACCTGCTGCTGGCGCGTAGCGCCAAGCGCCGCAAGGAAGTCGCGGTGCGGCTGGCCATTGGCGCCGGACCCCGCAGGCTCATCCGTCAGTGGCTGACCGAGAGCATTCTCCTGGGGCTGCTCGGCGGAGCGGCGGGAATTTTTGTTGCGTTCTGGATGAAGAGCGGGCTCATTCGTTTCGTCCCCGCGGAGTTCAGCACCAACTTGAAAGCGCCCTTGGATGCCCGGGTCATGGGTTTTCTGGTGATCGCCTCGGTAGTCACCGGGTTGCTTTTCGGGCTGGCGCCGGCGCTGCAAATCTCGCGGTCTTCCGTAACCGAGGCGATGCGCGGCGAAACGCCGTCGCCAGCTTCCGGCGAACGGGTTTTCAGTTTGCGGAACGTGCTGGTTTTCGTGCAAATCGCACTCTCCCTGCCGCTGCTGATCGGCGCGGGGCTTTTTCTCCACAGTTTGCGGAACTTGCGCGGCTTGGATACCGGCTTCGTCAAGGAAAATGTTTTTCTCGCCAACCTCAATCCTTCTTTGAACGGCTATTCCACGGAACGCATTCGCAGTTTGTACAGCGATCTCTTGACTCGCCTCCGGGCATTGCCCGGAGTGCGGGCAGCCAGTTTTACCTCCAGCTCGGCCATCTCGGGAAGCTGGGACCAGGAGGGAGTGCGCGTGGAAGGTTACCAGCCGCGGCAAGATGAGAACATGAGTCCCAACGCCGCCATCATTTCGCCTGGATATTTTTCCTCGTTGGGAATCCCGATTGTCGCGGGCCGCGATTTTGCGGACCAGGACACCGCCGCGGGCCCGAAGGTCGTCATCGTCAATCAAACTTTTGCCCACTACTTTTTCGGCGACGCCAATCCCATTGGCAAGCGCATCACGACGGACGATGACCCAAAAGCTCCGCTGAACATGGAAATCATCGGATTGGTGAAAGATGCGAAGTACGTTAGCCTACGCGAAAAGCCGCGCCGGCATTTCTATACTGTATTGGCCCAGGAGCCGCGTTTGTTTGACATGACGCTGCAAGTTCGCACCGCGGACGATCCGCGCAGCATCGGCGATCTGGTCCGCGCGCAAGTACATGACCTCGATGCCAATCTGCCCCTTTACGCCACGACGACGCTGGAAATTCAGATCGACAATTCGTTGATTGAAGAGCGGCTCCTCACCTGGCTCTCGAGTTTGTTCGGGATGCTGGCCACGCTGCTGGCTTCGGTCGGCCTTTCAGGCGTCGTGGCTTTCTCCGTGGCGCGGCGAACGCGGGAGATCGGCATTCGAATGGCTCTTGGCGCGACACGCAGGAGCATTCTTCGCCTGGCCATCAGTCAGATGGTTCCTGCTGTGTGTTTAGGCCTAGCCGTTGGTCTGGCGGCCGCGTATGTCTTGAACCATTTTCTCGGCAGCGTGCTCTTCGGCGTAGGTTCCACCGACCTCGCTACGTTTGCCGGCGCCGGCATTTTGCTGGCGAGTGTGGCGGCATTGGCAGCCTATCTGCCCGCTCAGCGCGCTACGCGAGTCGATCCCGTCGTGGTGCTGCGTTACGAGTGAAAATTTCGCAGGACCGGGTTTCGGCTATTATCGCTTCCAAGGAGTAGGCTCATGGATGAGCTCCGCATTTTTCTCGCACGCTTGTGGGCGCTATTTCGCAAGCGCCAACTCGATTCCGACCTCGACGCGGAACTCCTCGCTCACCTGGAAGCCCTCACCGAAGAAAACATCCGCAGGGGCATGAACCCGGAGCAAGCACGTCATGCCGCGCTCCGCGAATTTGGCGGCATTGAGCAAACCAAGGAACTCTATCGCGACCAGCGCGGTCTTCCGCTTCTCGATGCGCTCTTGCACGACCTGCGATTCGCTCTTCGCGGGCTGGGAAAGCGGCCAACGTTCGCTGCAGTGGCGATTCTTACTCTGGCTCTGGGCATCGGGTCTACCACCGCGGTCTTCAGCGTCGTGGACCGCATTCTCTTTCGCAGCCTTCCCTATCCTCATGACGATCGCCTCGTCAGCTTCGGCGATAAGGCACCTTTCGAAGCGAATGAATTCGTGCTTGGTCCGGATTACGTAGATTGGAAAAAAGCGCAGACGCCGTTCGAATCCGTGACATCCTTCGTCCCCGGCGGAGCAGATTGTGATTTGACCGAGCAGAACCCCGTCCGCCTGAAGTGCGCCCTCGTCGAATCGACATTTCTGCCCACGTTTGGTATTCAGCCTTTTCTTGGCCGGAATTTTACGAGCGACGAAGACCGGCCCAACGCGCCGCGAGTTGCGCTGATTACCTATGGGCTGTGGCGCTCCCGCTTCGCCAGCGATCGCACTCTTCCTGGCCGCACGATTTCACTCGACGGCCGGCCCACCACGGTGGTCGGCGTTCTCCCGGCGCAATTCGAAATGCCCAACCTCGGCCATGACGACATTCTGGTTCCCTCCGCTCTCGATGGTTCCACCGATCGCGGGCCAAGCGCCCGGCAAATTATTCTGCGCGCCTTCGCGCGGCTTAAGCCCGGCATAACCATCAAGCAGGCAGCGGCCGCCATGGAGCCACTCTTCCAGCAATCCCTCAACTACGTTCCGCCACAGTTTCGTCATGAAGTGTTTTTTCGCGTTCGCTCGCTCCGTGACCGGCAAATCCAGGATGCTCGCGTCGCATCATGGGTTCTTTTGGGCGCGGTTCTGGCCGTCTTGCTGGTCGCGTGCACCAACGTCGCAAACCTGCTCCTCGCGCGGGCCACCAGCCGCATGCGGGAACTGGCCGTACGGGCCGCCCTTGGCGCTTCGCGCGCGCGCTTGATTCGCCAGGCGCTTACCGAAAGCGTGCTTCTTGGAGTATTGGGCGGCCTCCTCGGTTGTTGGTTCGCTCAACTTTTGCTTCGTCTTTTCGTTTCGATTGCCCCCGAAGGTATTCCGCGCCTGGAACAAGCCACCATCGATATTCGTGTAATGCTCTTTGCACTCGCCGTTTCACTTCTTTCGGGAATACTCTTCGGGCTAGCTTCAGCGTTGCGTCGCCCCGCCCCGGAACTCCTCACGGGCAAGGAGAATCGCGCAACTTCGCGCGGCGTTCTTCGTCAGCTGCTGGTCACCGTGCAGATTGCTGTCTCGCTGATACTTCTCGCCGGTGCAGGACTGCTCTTGCGCAGCCTTTGGAAGCTCGAAACCGTGGCGCTTGGCATGGATGCGAAGAGTGCCATCACCGCAGGCATCGATCTCGCCGAATATCGCTATCCGGATGCCGCGAGACAGTTCGCGTTCTTCAATCAGGTGGAAGCCCGCCTGAAACAAATGCCGGGTGTCACCGCGCTCGCTCTGAGCGACTCCCTGCCTCCTTCCGGCGGCACGCAAGCTACATTTCTATCCACCATCGAAATTCCCGGCCACCCGAAATTTAGCGCGGGCACTGGCGGAATGATTAGCTATCGGTACGTTACTCCCGGTTATTTCCCGGCTCTCGGGATTCCCCTCCTGCACGGCCGCGGATTTACCGCGGAGGATCGCTCGTCGGCTGGAAAACCTTTGATCCTTAGTGAAGGGCTGGCAAAGAAGCTCTTCTCCAACGGAGAAGATCCCCTGGGGAAATCGTTTCGCTTCGGCTCACAGAATGATTGGCGCACCATCGTCGGCATCGCCGGAGACGTGAAAAACAACGGCCTCGCCGCGCCTGCCGATCCGGAATTCTACATCCCCTGGAAGACTGAAACCGACGGCTACTTTCGTTCCGCGCGCATCATCGTTCAGAGCGCGATTAGTCCGCAAGCTGTTGCTAACTGGATTCGGTCGGAAACCGCCGCCGTCGATCCGACAGTTCCTGTAACCATCGAGGGCATGACCACGCGAGTCGGAAAGCTAGCCCAGCGGCCCCGCTTCACGGCAGTCTTGCTGACTTTGTTTGCCGGCATGGGCGTGCTGCTTGCGGGGATCGGTATCTACGGAGTCGTGGCATTCCTGGTCGCGCAACAAACCCGGGAGATCGGCATTCGAATCGCTCTCGGCGCCACTCCCCAGAACGTTCTGAAGATGATTCTTTCGAACATCCTCCGCTGGACCGTGGCCGGAGCAGCGTTGGGACTTCTGGGCGCTTGGCTTTGCTCACGTCTGCTTGAGTCCCTGCTGTTCGAGGTCCGCGCACACGATCCTCTTCTTCTCGCTTTGGCTCTGATTGTATTGCTCGCCGTGGCATTCTTCGCCGCTTGGATTCCCGCGCGCCGCGCCATGCGCGTCGATCCCGTCGTTGCCTTGCGGTACGAATAGCAAGATTTCTTCGACTTGGTCATACACTGCCAGCCTGGCGTGCTAAAATTCCTCGCGAAATGAGCCGACTCTGCTCTTCCCGTTTCGAGCGAGCGGCGCGCCAACTGGGCTGGACGCGCATCGCTGGCATTGATGAAGCCGGCCGCGGCGCGTTGTTTGGTCCGGTGGTTGCCGCCGCGGTCATCCTCAATCCCAAGCGGCGCATTGTCGGCCTCGACGATTCAAAAAAACTTCCCGCCGAGCGCCGCACGGAACTCAGCGTACGCATTCGTGAACATGCCCTGGCGTGGGCCGTCGCGGAAAT
>Ga0210404_10001086_pt1 | contig 12107 bp, 25 predicted proteins | sample IncBWH28MmetaG_FD_155455 | JGI IMG/M metagenome (GOLD analysis project Ga0210404, IMG submission 155455) | Forest soil microbial communities from Barre Woods Harvard Forest LTER site, Petersham, Massachusetts, United States - Inc-BW-H-28-M | ecosystem: Environmental > Terrestrial > Soil >... | reverse complement strand
CGGCATTCCGTACGCCAAGCTGGACCAGGATGGCCTGGTGCATGGCGAGATCTACGAGGTGCCCGAGGAGCTGGTGCCGCGCCTAGACAGCCTGGAGGGCCATCCCACCTGGTACAGACGTGTAGTTGTAAAGTTGCTTGAGGGCTTTGCAGCTTGGGTCTACATCTATCAGGGCTCGGTGGAAGGCATGGAGAAGGTGCCTGAGGGTCGGTATTCCATCCATAAACCCATTGATGCCCCTCCGAGCGCCTCTTCGGCCTCCTCGGGACCTTTGGCCCCCACGCAGTCGTGAAGACCACGCTCTATGCGGGTCAAAATGCTGTAGATGTTTGCAGATGCTTCGATAGCGTACAAGAAGTTCGAGAGTGGTTGGCCTCTCGGGAGAAAGCTCGACAGCAGAGTGAGCAGGAGAGCGAGCAGATGCAGCGCCTAGACGGTTGTGTGGGCTTCAATGGCGGGCTGGTGGGCCAAGATGGTCTCAAGAGCTGTACGCCAGGACCGGCCAAGAACGCCATCCGATTACCGGCTTCTAAGTCCGTGGTGGGTCAAGAGGCCAACAGAAGGGTGTGCGATAATCATCTGAAGGGCTTCTTGCTTAGGGGCTGGGTTTGGATATCTTCTAAGGCTGACGCTGGCCCTGCCGCTGTTTGCCAACTTTGCTGTACCAACGCCGTAGCTATGGATGGCCTCTGTGAGGCCTGCCTGGAGGAGGCCACTAAACCGGCTTCTGAGGCCGAGCGCCTGAAAAACGCCGCCTACTGTCTCAATCGCGAGCTGGTGCATGGCTGCTTGGTGTGGTCCGAGGTGGGCACGCAGTATTGTACCTTTTGCCGCGTTCGAGAGCTAAACACGCAGGAGAAAGTGGCCAAGGAGCCCAAGAAGACGCCCATGGAGAAGGCCTCAGGCGCTAGAATTCGCACCATCCCAACCTCTTCGAGGGCCTGTAGGCTGACGAATGGTTGTGCCGGTACGATGACCGCCGCTCTTAGACGATTCCGGTTGGACCAGGCGGCCGAAATGTGGTGGACCTGTGCCATCTGCCGTATCAGTCGAGTGGCCGAGGTTACCAAGGCCATTCCGGATCCTCGTGTCACGCAAGTGCAGTTGGAGGCCTCAGAGGAAGACGCTCTCAACGAGCCCTCGAATACGGATGCCAACGAGGCCTATATGCACATGCGGGATATACTCAACGAAGGCGCGGAATAAACAGATGCCATTCCTATCAGTAGTTGCGCTAGGGCTGTTCCTTTATCTCTTGTTGCGCCTGCTTAGGAGCCAGCGCTTCTGGGATTGGGTCCTGGGCGGGGATCTCAAGTTTGAGCTCTTTCCAAATTCCCACGAGCAGTCCGGCAGACCCCTTATCTACCCGCCCTCACCCCTAACATTTCCGGAGACTCCAGCACCGGCGCCTCCGAAGGTCTACAGGAATTTTGGCTCGCACCACAATCCCCTGGCGCTAACGGCGGGGGCCTGCGTGGAGAACTTTGAACAGCTGGATGCCCGTACCTGGCAGTGTCCGACTTGTAAGCTGCTGCACTTTGAGAAACCCGGAGAATAACTTGGAAAACTTGGCTCAACTGGCCGATACTCTCAAACGTCCCGACAGCGCCCAACAGGGCTACACCGCGGAACGCCACCCACTAGTACAGGAATTAATTGTGGTGTGGGCACCTTGCTCATGTTACTGGGTGGGCTCCACCGGCACCAACAGTTTTGTGACGGCCTGTGGCCAGGATTCCTGTGGGTTCAAGTGGTCTGAGGTGGAGCGCGCCCTAGAGGCGCTCAAGCAGGCCGAGAACGCAGTCAAGGAGGCTCCGAGTGGGCTTAGTGCTGTTGATGGCAGCGGTGATGTTTCTGGTGCTGTGTCTGAAACTGGAGCGGGGTCTGAGGAACCTGAATCGCAGACCACCGGACGAGTAATCGAAAGCTCCGAGGCTTCAGATATGGTTTCCGAGGGCGGTCCACTAGCAATAGAGTTCGAGAGCGCGGATTACGATCTAGGTGGAGAGGGCGGATGACACGAAAGTGCAAGGAATGTGGAAAAGAACTTTCGAGCACATGCGACTATTGTGGAAGCTCGGCCCTACGGAATTCAGCCAACCATCCTGGCACAATGGATTGCCTTAGCTGCCACAGGAGCATGATGCCCAAGGGACGCCCACAACTCATTACTTGCTTGGAGTGTGAAAGAAAATGCGCTTGACCAGGAAAGACATCGAGACTACTTTCCAGAACTCTCAGTATTTGAATTGGCAAGCTGGATTCTGTAAGAACCTGCTGGAGACCGTAGACTACTACGAAGCGGTTCTAAAGGAGTGCCAGGACCGCAACGTCGCCCTGGTGGAAATCGAGGCCAAGCTCAGAAATCACTTGCATACGAGACTAGGGGAGTCGGCTGACGAGGTTCGATTACTTGGTGCAGAGTTGGAAAAGTTAAAGGCCGAACTGATTCGCCTGCGTCCACCAACGCCCAAGTTCCGGGTGGGTCAAGTTGTTAGGAACGGTCTGGAGTCCTTCATCCAGATTACGGGCTGCCACAATTCCTCCGTGGGCCTCTGGTACGACCACAAAGGCGGCTGCACACACGAGAACAATTTGAGGGCCCTCACAGATGACGAAAAATAAATTCGATGAGCTGAAGCGCGACGATCTATTGCGCCTTTGCCTGGAGCAGCTCCTCAAGAGGAGATCCGTTGGCGCGCTGTAAACAACATAACCGTATTTATAAAGGCGTCCCTCTGAGCCACGGGCATTGTGTAAATGGACAGGACAGCCCCACGTACCGCAGTTGGTACAATCTTCTGTCGCGCTGTACAAACGCTAATCATAATAGTTACGAGCGGTATGGTGGACGGGGGATAACAGTCTGTGAACGCTGGCAAGGTAAGGGCGGATTTCAGAACTTTCTTGAAGACATGGGGCCCCGTCCTCTCGGCAAGACAATAGACAGGGAAGACAACGACGGAAATTACGAGCCCGGCAATTGCCGGTGGGCCACAAAAGAAGAACAGACCGTTAATCAACGGCCCCGGAAGAAGAAATACGGAAGCATGCCCGGTTGTTATTTCAAACCGCGTCTCAAGTCCAAGCCGTGGTTGGCAATGATTTACACCAAGGACCGAAACTTTTACATAGGCTATTTTGCTACGGAGGAAGAAGCCGCCGAAGCGGTAAGGGCTCACGTATCATCCAAGGAGCCGTCATGAAAGAAAACAAGTTTAATACCTTAAAGCGCGAGGACTTGCTGAAACTCTGCCTGGAAATGGAGAGCGAACTGGAGCAGCTAAGGCCCAAACCGGCCAAGTTCAAACTGGGTCAGCTGGTGGCTCTGGTGGCCAAGAATCCCTGGTATACCGGCCAGCCAGCTATTTTCTTCGCCGTCCTTAGCGTCGAGCACAGGGCCGGTGAATGGCATTATGGCTACGCCAAGTCGGGCCCGCACAATTTCCACGTGCATCCGGAGCGCAAATGCCGTGCGCTTACGCCCACGGAGCTGGATGGCAATCCGAGCAGTTCACCGGACGTTGAAGTCTCCTTGCCGCAACCCACGACGCAATCCACACAACCCAATTGGAACACGCAAGGTGCAGGTGGCTGGCTAGGCAGTCCCCTAACTGCGGCCTCCGTAATCGCGGATTTTGAAGGCAATTGGCTCCTTGATGCTCCAGCCCCGGAGGAATTCTGATGTCGTCACAATCAGCGCCACGAACAGCCCAGCCCCGACTTGGAATGCGCTATGGACAGGACGTTTGGGCCCTCAAGACGGGCTCCTTGTTTCTGGAGCGTTCCGGACGTGTGGTGCACTGCACGGTCAAAAACTCGGGTCTCACGCCAGCCGTCCCGAGTCTGAAGGCCGCCGTCGAGGGCATCCACAAGTGCTATGGCGCCAATCTGGCGATGGGCACGGATCCGGAATTCTTTGTCACCCGCGGGGGTCAGATCGTTCCGGCCTTCGACCACCTGCCGGACAAGCATAGCACCTCGGATGGCCTCTTCTGGGATGGCTTCCAGGCAGAGTGCACTGTTGATGTGCGCAGTTGCGAGCCCGTCTATTGCACTTCCGACTGCGACCGGCACAAAAACAAATGCCACGCCATCTTGGCCCAGAAAATCGGACGCCAGCTCCAGCTGTTGCAAAGTCGAGATTTAGGCCTGGCCCCGCAACCCATATGGCGAATTCCGCATCAAATGCTACAGTTGGCCGGAATGGCTCAGGTCTCACTGGGCTGCGATCCCAGCCGGAACGCCTACGGTCATAATGGCCGATGCGTTCCGGAACCCCGACTGTTGCCCTGGCGATTTGCCGGAGGGCATGTGCACTTCGAGCTGACGCCGGAGGAGCGCTCAGATGCTGACCACATCCGTTACCTGGTCAAGACGCTGGACGCCCTTTTGGGCATACCCTCGGTGTGCCTGGCCCAGAATTACGACCACTTCATCCGGCGGCGTTATTATGGGCTCGCGGGCGAATACCGATTACCGCCGCACGGCCTGGAGTATCGAACGCTCTCAAATTTCTGGCTCATGCATCCCCGGGCCTTCATGTTGGTATTCGATTTGGCCCGGCACGTGCTTAATATCGGAAGGGCCCGCCTGCGCAACATCTTCGTTGGCGCCCGACAGGAGCAGGCCATTGCGCAAACCATCAACTATTGCGATGTACGAAGCGCCAAGGACTTCATGCGTCTGAACAGGGAGTTCTACACGGCCTGGAGCCGGATGCTCTATGGCTCGGAGAAGGCCTTCTGGGCCGCCATCGAGGGCGGCGTGGACAAAGTGATCCCACACTGGGGCCAGAACGTGCTAAGAGACTGGGTCTTGCACGAGAACTGGCAGAAGGTTCCCGCCTGGAGGGATCTAGTTTAATGTGCGACCGCTGCCATGGCGTTGGAGATTGCAAGAACTGCGCCGCTGGTGGCAGTAAGGACGATAACACCTATTACGGTCCTGAAAACTTCGATGATTGTCTTTGCTCAACTAGGACTACTTGCTGTGGGCACTGTCACGACGACTGCACGCCCTGTAAAGAATGCGAGAATGCCGGATGACCAAATCGCTGCTTGAAGAAGTCCAAGAGAACGCACAATTTGTGGCCCGTTGCCCGGCCTGCACGCAGAGTCCCGGCCTGGCCGACACCTCGCGCAACCAGATGGGGCCCGGAAATAATGGCTCGCACAAAAGGGGTCGCTGGAAGGGCCTTCCGCGCAATAGCATGCCCGTTTGCCGTTTTTGTCTGGGCCGGGGCGTAGTTTATCTTAATCGCATCTGCGAGTGCGGCATGCCAGCCGTCGTGCACGATAGCAAGAAGAAGGTGTGGACTTGTGGCGCGGAGCTGTGCGTTGGGCACGCCGTCTGGCGCCAGGGCACGAATGGCTACTCCGTCAGTAGCAACAACTCCGTGCAATCCGAGGATTGGTACGGCATGCATGGCATGGGGGCCTGATGACCGCCAGCGAACGGGCGGCCCAGGAGAAAATAAAACGTCGATCTGGTTTTAAAGATATTACAGGCCAACAGATAGGCCCTCTTACGGTTCTTGAGGACGCAGGCGATAGAACACGTGACGACAAGAAACGTGAGTATAGAAAGGAAGTGCTTTGGCTTTGTCGTTGTTCTCTTTGTGGAAGAGAGCGAACCTATACAAAAGCGATGTTATACTACTTCAAAACTGGAAAGTCAAAAAGCTGTGGTTGTCTTCGCCCTGCAAGCCCTAACGAAATTCAGGAACGAATTCGTGCCAGAGACAGACGTAGGAACAAGGACCCTCGTCGAATTGCAGATCGACGAAAGGCTAGTCGTAGGTATTCCTTCGTCAAATCGAAGGCCCTCCATGAAGGGCTGGATTTTACAATTACGCTTGACGAGTACAAGATTTTGTTGAGAGAACCTTGCTACTATTGTGGCGGTGATTTGCCCGTTGTCGGGTCCGGTATGGATCGAGCTGACAACAAGCTTGGCTATACACTGCTCAACGTAAGACCTTGCTGTAAGCGTTGCAATATAGCTAAAAACAACATGACCGAGGAAGAGTTCAAAGAGTGGTTAGGTAGAGCGTATAACACGTGGAAAGCGTGGGGATTTCAATAAGGCGGCGGCTATGATGGACAGTGAGATGGAGACTTAATGGCCAACTGCGCCTGTTCTTGGCATCCCCTACGAGTCGCACCGGAATGCACTCGGCACCAACAATGCACCTGTGCCACTGAGGACGCCGGAGATGGCTTCACTTGGCAGGATGAGGGCCTCCTGTGTCTGTGGTGCCGAGCGCAGCAGCAACATGATAGCTATGTGGAGGCCATGACTTCCTAAAGATTTGCAACGACGGCTCTCTGGAACCGTTCTTGGAGGTTTTTATGGGAGAATATGTAAACAGCAAACAGGCTCGTTTTGATAAGCGCTGGGCCTCGTGCGGCGTTCTGGAGGTGCATACCCTGTCCGATCAGCCACCCAACGCCACTCTATTCGCCGTGGCCAACCATCTGTATCACAAGGCCAACGGTCGTCCGACGGCCTTTGTGATGTTCTCGGATGTCGTGACCAGCGGCAAGGACAGCCGGGGTCTTCTGTTGGCCGAACGCATCAAGAGCGCCAACATTGGAGAGCTTTGGGAATCCCCGAAGCGCATCAACCCACGAACAGGAGACGCCATTCGCGTGTGGGTGCTCGCAATAGATCACGACAAATTTCGTCCCTGGCACACAGAGGAATTTGCGAATCGTATTAGCGAGGATTAGGCTATATTTGAAGAGTTTAAGACTGCGCTAGGAATTCGCTATAAATTTGCGCAGCAGATTTGGACCTGAGAAACACTGAGGACGCAGTTGACGCACCCCGAGCCGTGGGCCCTTCTGGGCCCAGCACCACACGCAACAGGTGGTGTTTGGGGCGGGGTGAACTGGGCCTCTGTGCGGGTCTGTTGTTGAGGTGCCGCTCCTCCAGATGCGGAGTAGTTGGGGCAGTTAGACATGCCAGAACGCCGCCAGTGGGTTAGCCTGCCGGTGGCGCTCGAACATGTGGAAGGCCATCGCTACACAGCCCTCAGGGGCTGGCTTGGTCACTTATATTGAGTGTAGTAGCCATAGCAACGCCGACCAAGTCCGTTCTTGAGGCCGTGAAGTACCATGGCGTGACGGAGAGGCTTGCCTCGATGTCCCAATTTGGTCCCAAGTGATGGCCGCCTTTTCCACAGGGGTATGTCTCCAGCGGGCTCCCTGCGGCTGGGGAGCCGTAAAAATCACTGTAAGTCCTGTCCGTAAAGGGCTGGCCTTTGGTTTTTACGCTGCGTAGCAGCGACTGCGAGCGGTTACGACAATGGGATTCTCATAGGGGTTCCGAGCAACCTGGATAACCTCAAAGTGCGATTCTCAGGTCCAAAAAATTTTCTGGCAAAATTTTTGAGGAGGGAAAATTGGAAACACAGATGTTTGAACATTGCTGTGGCATGGAAGAAATAGGTGGCCTCTATGGATCAGCCAAGGATCTCAGACAGCGAATCGCTACTCAGCTGTCCATTTATGCCGATGACCGTGAAGAAGGCTCCGATCAAACGCCAGGCGGATTGATCGCCACCACCGTTCCTGAACAGCTCGGGGCCATAACGGCCCTAAAGTTTCACAAGTTCCGAAAGGTGTTCACCTTCACCAATCCCGGCGCCAGGAACAAGGTAACGCTCTGGGCCCGGAAATTGGTCAGGTAAAACTTCGTGTTTCTAAGGGCTTCGCCGCCTGGCACGTGTGAAAAACGTACGGGCGGTAGAAGGTAAGCACATGCGGTCCCAAACGCGCTAGCCACCTCGCGGCTGACAACAGCCGCTACTGGAACTATCGTCAAGGCCGTCCAATGCACCTGTGCTAAGCACCCAGGCCTGTCTCTACGGAGTACAGCCGCGTGCGATATGGTGCATGCCAGTGGTTTGCTGTTAGTGTCCGCGGGGGGTCACGTCCGAGCCAACGGCGAGAGCCGCTCTGCTCGGCGTACTTCAAAGCCCCTAGTGGGTGGGCAGCAGACCAATCGCTTCGTGTTTGTGGGAGAATGCAAGCCAATGCGCTATCCATGCGAACGCGAAGCTGCACAGCTGTTAGACCAATCACGGGAGTTACTCTGATCTTAGAGCCCGTGGTGTAAGTGTCGAAATCCGGCGTCTTCCTATATACCCAGGAAACGGGCCGGGACCAACGGAAGGCCATGACTAAAGCACGGATAGCGCGTCCGGGCTGGGTCTAGGTTGAATCCATTGGTGGGACGGAAGTTCAGATCGTAGAGATGCTACGAGATGATCGTCCCTAAAACTATTGAGAGGTAACGTGCTAGAACACCACGGACCACGAAAACTCCAGAACATGCTGATAGCCTTAAAGTATTTGCACGGGCACCCATGCGTAGATTGCGGGGAGTCTGATGTGCGTGTTCTGGATTTCGATCATAGGGACCCAAAAGCAAAGCACTTTAGTATCGGCGATGCGTTAACACGTTCCACACTATCGGTGGAAATGTTAGTGGATGAAATCGCGCTTTGTGACATCAGGTGTGCTAATTGCCATCGCAAGAAAGCCAAGACTTGGAAAGTTCTTTCCATAGAACAGTTATCTAGTGCACTGACCGAAACCCTCGCACGTAGGAAATTGACTAAGACAGGAAAGCCCACTAAAGCAGGTCGTCCTATTTTACGGACTGTAAAATCACCTCCGAGGACTAGACCGTTAAAATTCGGAAGATTGCAAACCACACGCTATCTACGCATTCTGTCGTGGTTGGATAAGTACCCGCCAAGGGTGTGCGAAGTCGAGTGAAAAATCTTCGCGACAACTAGTCGCATTCGAGTTGGGCGAGGCCAACGCCTGTTAAGCGCTTGGACACCGTTAAGCCACGCGGTAGAAACCGTAGGCCAAAACTCGCCCGTTGTTGTTTGTGTTGTTAAAGGCCACCAGCTCGCGGTGAGTTCCGCTTGAAGGGCTGTCTAGCGCTTGGTTGGTGGCCGCACTTTAGGAGTCTCGAAAGGTATGACCTGGATATGTCCACGGTGTCGAGAAGGTGTCAGCACCATCTTCGCACGCAATCTGGGGTTGCTGGTAGATGAGCACAAGGCCTCTTGCGTGTACAATAGCACTTCTAGGGAAAGCGCTCCACTCCGCCCGCTTACTCAGGCGGATCAGAAGTTCCTGCAGGAGTTGAAGGTGGGCTGGTAGTTGTGGTAAACTGCGCCTGCACAGAAATCTATAGTTGTAGTTCATGTGGCGAGTGCGTGCGTTGCGCACACGAGAGGGGCTGGATTGGCCTGGAGAAGGTCTTGAGGCGTTTTTATATGGACCCCAACTCCAGCTTTGTCAATCCCGGTTGGAATGAAGTTCTTGTACAGGAGTGGTGGTTTATTTACCATCCCAGAAACGGCTGCTGGAAGGCCATCGGGCACGCCCCTGTGGGCCCTGTGAAAGGCATCTTTTAGATGAACCCCAAACTGGTAGAGCCCTTCGAACTTAAAGAAGACGATTTCCTTCCAGCCCGACCGGCCCGTTTGCAACTGGTTGGAGCCCTGACCGAAATCGACCCACCGCCCTGGGCCCTTAAGTGCATCACCAAGATCGGTGGCCGGAGGCATCCCAAACGCGAGAAGCAAACAGCCAGCATAGCCTAGTGCCTTGGCGCCCCAGCGCCTATAGCCCCATAGGCTCCATGGGCCCCTTGGGTCCGGGTCCGCAAGCCAATCCGGATGCCACGGAGGCCTACAACAGGGCCATAGCCCGCCGAAGGCAGAAGCAGGCCAAGAAGGGTCAAGAAGGCCTGGAGGCGCCCGTTCCGGCGGGCAACCTGCGCGAGGACGATTACCGCTTCTGGAAGGGCTATGCCCTGGAGGAGTCCGAGAAGAATCATGGCATCTGCCGTTGGTGCAGCACCAACTGCATCGGTCGAGACGTGATGCTCCAGCACCATATCGCGGGCCACTGCAAGGCACACCTGCTGGCGCTCTACAGATACGCCATCAAGAGCTCCAAACAGCGCTATTGCTTTGCCTGTAAGCAAGAAACTCGGGAGCGCAAGTGGGGCGTGCCCTTGTGCCGGCGCCGTATGTGCGTGGCGCGCTGGAAATTTACCTTCACGGCCTACTTGCCCGGCTTTCAGCACTATCGGACCTGGGCCACGGAAGCGCAAATCCGAGACCCGCTCAATGGGCCCTTTAAGGACTTGCCGGCCTCTAATAGGGATGACGATCCCGATGAGGACTTCACGGGGGTGGCATGCTGAAGCCCGCCACAAAAACGCCCAGTTACATCTGCGAACTATGCCGGGAACTGTCTGGCGTGGAGTATGGCTACAAGGATGTGCCCTGCGTTCGGAGTTGCCACATCTGCCGCCGATTAAGGCGTTGCCGTCTCAGTGATTTGAGAAGGGTGCCCTGTACCTGCTGGTGTGCCTGCAAGGGCTGCCGAGAAGTTCGAAAGCGGCGTCAGCACTAGAATCGAACAAGGAGCCCGTAAAAGCGTGCGCCATATTACTTTGGATTACGTCAAAAATTTGCTTGACAAGCCCCTGGAAATCAAGGATACTGTTAGGCGTCCCAGGCCCATGCCCGGCAAGGCATGGCCAACCCGAGTGGCCTGGCACATCCAGGTGGCGCAGACCACGACGCAGCCCAATGGCGTCTTGCACTTCCACAACCACCGTAGCCTGAATTACATAGGTCGGCCCAATCGCTATCGAGCCCTGCAGGCCCACAAGTTTCTGACGCACTTGCCCCAGGGCTTTCACGTGTTGCAGGCCTGGCAGGCCGAATTCGATGCCGCGGGCCTAGTGGCTTTCAGGCGCCTTCGAATAGGTCAGAACGAACAAAGCCGGGCCCTGGATGCCTTCTATGCCTATCATCCCCATAGTCCGCACGCCGAGATCATTCAGGCCTTCCTGAAGCCGCTCTATTTGAAGTACATCGGTGGCATGCGCCTGTATAGTCAGAAGCGCAAACTGGCTGGAGATGCCGTAGATGCCTATTATGCCTGGTATAAGGAGCACTTCAAGAAGGGCCTGCGAAGACCTAAGAGCGTGCCCTCGGCCGTAATTGCTGGAGAGCCTATGGAACCCGCACAGGAGCAAATATGAATAAGATCAGACCCTGTCCGATATGCAAGAACGCTGAGTTGCTCGCCAGCTTCACCGCCTATTGCGCCGAGAATCCTTCTCAGAGGTTTTGGCAAGCCCTCCGAAATTGGTCTGGCGCCCATCAAATTCTAGCGGCGAAGTTTTCCATCCCGGGCAACGTGAAAATGGACACGTATTACTGGGAGTCGGAAAATGGCTAAGAAGCGAAAGCATTTGCCCAGGAACCATCCCAAGTTCCGAAAGGGCCAGCTGGTCATGGTCTTCAATGACATCACCGGCGAGGTTGATGTGCCCAGTTTCGTAGAGGGCATCGAAGGCCATTCCAAAGATGGTGGCTGGCGTTATAGCATAAGGGGCTATCCCTTTTACCACGTACTTGACGAGTGCCAAATGCGGCGCATCAAGAAAAGGGAAATCCGGTGAGGAAGCCAAAGCCAAACTTCGCCTCGGACGTTCGCGTCATACTTAAGAATGAAGGCAAGACGGCCCTAAACGCCGAAGAACTGCGCAAATACCTGCGCAAGTTCTGGCTCCAGGGCTACGATCAGGGCTATGAAGAGGGACATGTAGAAGGCATCGAAGTTGGGAGTGACCACTGGTGAGCCATTGGCAGCTAATCGGAGGCTGGCTCTACGTGCGCTGCAGGCGTTGTTACAGGGATTTCCTGCAGATGCATTGCCGGGTGGTCTTTGTGGGCTGCTCCACGGGCCATGTAAACTGCTCTTGTACAAAACGTGAGGCGAACTCGTGAGCGTTGAACCGCAAAAGGTCAATCCCGAGGATGTGCCCAAGTGACCTGGCACACCGCGGCCTTCGAACTATACAAAACCGAGTTCCCAAAGCGGGCCCAACCCATCTTGAATTACTTCAAGAACGGAGTGGTTAACAGCGCTACATATCATGCCTTCCTCCACTATGGAGAATGGAAGTACCAACTGGAAAAAGAAAAAGGAAGACGCACATGATCGGAAAAGAACAGGTGGGACGGTGTTTAGTGCTAGCCGTGTTGGGTGTCAGTT
>Ga0210404_10001085_pt1 | contig 12114 bp, 10 predicted proteins | sample IncBWH28MmetaG_FD_155455 | JGI IMG/M metagenome (GOLD analysis project Ga0210404, IMG submission 155455) | Forest soil microbial communities from Barre Woods Harvard Forest LTER site, Petersham, Massachusetts, United States - Inc-BW-H-28-M | ecosystem: Environmental > Terrestrial > Soil >... | reverse complement strand
TGAGCCCTCCTTCGAGGATCTTTGATCTGCCATCCATACGTGACAAGCATCATATCCTAAGGAAGCGTTTCTGTATAGGTGACATTTCTATTCTTGTTAGGGGTGTCGTTTCTATTATTGTCTGATAATCAAGGCTAAAGCTTGACAAAAAAAATAAAATTGTGTAGGATATCGTCTCCTGCCACATACATTTTAATACTGCCCTCATGAGCTCTACAAAAACCTACACGATATGAAGTTAAAGGATTCAGTTGTAACAGTTATTCTGCCTGTCTATAACACAAGTAAATTTTTGCCAGATTGTCTCAATAGTCTTGCACTCCAGACCTATCAAGAGATGCAGATTATTGTTATTGATGATCATTCCCGAGATGATTCAATAAAGATACTCCGGCAATACAAAAAACGATTTGCTAATTTTGAGATCTATAAAAATAAAAAACGTTACGGCTTAGCAGTCTGTTATAATCGAGCGCTTAAGAGAACCCGAGGCAAATTTGTTACCTTCATGAATCCTCATGATATCAATGCGATCAGTCGGTTCAAACGACAGGTAAATTTTTTATTGAATAATCCGAAAACTGTTGCTGTTGGTACACAATATACGCTTATTGATGAAGCAAATAGAAAACTTGACCGAAGCGATCTCCCCGAAGAACACGAAACAATCTACGATACACTCATCCATACGTCTTCCCTCAAACCAGAAACAGTCATGATTAATAGAGAACTCTTACCTAAAGATCTTCTCTACTTTAAAAATAATAAGTATCCCTTTATCTACACTGAGGTTTTTTTAAAGTTTTTCCAATATGGCAAAGTTGCAAACATTAGACAATCTTTGTATTTTCATCGAGAAGGTATTAAACAGAATGGACGCCAGCTATCAAAGCTTAACAACCTAACTTCCATGATCAAAATTTGGCTTTCTTCCCGCTCTGACTATGATTACAGACCTTCCCTCCGTTCAATCCTTCCCCAAATGGTAAAAGGCATCTAAGACTAGTCTACTTTTTTTCTTATTGAAGGCTATCTTCTCTACATTTTTCTATTTTAGAGTAGTTCTTCTATGCAAAATAAACAAGAAAACAAACAGTAATTTTTTTCCCAAAGTTATCCACATCATTGTTAATAATTTTTTCGGATTGATATATCAATCTAATTTAAATTATTAAACTATGGGATTATGAATAATTTACTAAAATTATATTATAGGTTGACATTAATATTTTGTTATGGCTATTATTAGCTGAAATATGAAATTGCTTACCTTGTTTTTTGGTAAAAATAAATCACGGAAAACAATCGCTGACTATCAACGAGAAAAGTTAGTAAATTTTGGTAAACAGCAATTTCAGAGAATGATGGAATTAGGAATAGGTACACCAATTAAATTGGTGTAATGTTCTTTAGCAGGTAAATTAATCCGAATGGATTCTCATAAACAGATAAAAATGAGGGAAATTGAGATTGATTTATAAAAACACAAAAAAAGAGCATCACTTTCGTTACTCAAAAGATAAGTTCAGGTACGATAAGCAATGCTCTTAGGGTAAATGGCATTTAGTCCTTCAGGCAGGAATAAAACTAATTGCCGAAGTTAAAAATACACTATATTCAATAATGTGTCAAGAAAAATGGTCGAGGCTAAAAATGAATTATTTTCTTGATAAATCAAGATTTTTCATGAATATTTTTTACGCTCGTCTTTTTTGATGAGGTAGGGGCTTTGGGCAGGAGCTCTTACCTCTTCAAAGGGGATGAGCTTTTTTGTAGGAGACTTATATCTTCTTTGCAAAAAGAATTCTTCCCGTTGCAGTCTGAATAATTCGCGAAACAACCACATCAAGTGCTTTATTGAGATCATCGCTTCCATCTTCAACGACAATCATTGTCCCATCATCCAAATAGCCAACTCCTTGCGTCTTATCTTTCCCAAGATGCGCAATTTTGACATGAAGCGATTCACCTGGCACAGCAACTGCTTTGAGACAATTCGCAAGAGCATTCATATTGACTGCGGTAACGTTTTCAATACTTGCCTTTTTCTCCAAATTATAATCGCATGTTATAATCTTTCCTTTATGATATTTTGCTGTTTTAATAAGCTGTTCATCTACTTCAATCCGTTCAGCTGATTGTTTGATTTGCTTACCGGTATCTTCGGACAAGATGAGGACTTTGATCTGCTTTGCTTTACGCAATTTTTCGAGTGCCTCTAAACCTTTTCTACCACGTACTCGCTTAACAGTATTCTGTGTATCTGCCAAATGCTTCAGTTCCAAAAGAATATGCGAAGTAATAACAACGATTCCATTGAGCAATCCGATATAAATAACGTCAAAAATCCTGCCGTCAATAATTGCAGAAGTATCTAAAAAAATAGCATTCTCTATTTTCTTAGTTTTTTTACTAGTTTTCTTTCGTGCTCTTGCACGCATAACACCAGGCAAACGACTAATCAACGTTTTTGAAACTTCATCGGCTATAGCTCCGATAATATTGGGAGAAAATGGTGGCGTTCTTTTTTCTCCTTCTATTTTTTCCGGTATTATCTCTTCAATTGGTTTGACTACTTTTTCTTTTTCCATTATTTCTATACTTTATTAAACTTATCTAATACTTCTCCCGTAATGTCTTATTTCTTTGCCGTTATCGTATTTTTGAATCCTAACTTTTCAGCTTCCCTAACTCGTTTATCCAAACCATTCACCACACGCAATTCACCCAATAGGCCAACTTCCGCTATGCCAACTGTTCTGGCAACTGCGATATTCTTTAAACTTGAATATACTGCTATACAAATACCCAAGTCAATTCCAGGATCGGCAAGTTTCATTCCGCCGGCGACATTGACAAATACATCCATCGTATCCAATGGAAGATAATAATGCTTCTGCAAAACAGCAAGTAAAAGTTCTACTCGTCGCCCATCAACACCGGATACAACTCGACGTGGCATAGGAAGCCGTGTAGTGACTACCAATGCTTGTATCTCAACAAGAAAGGCTCTTGACCCTTCAAGAGTTGAAACAAGAACACTTCCAGGCACTTGTTCTCCTCCTTGTGTAAGAAAAAGTTGCTCGGGATTGGTCGCCTCTTGCATACCATTCTCTTCCATCAAAAAAATCCCTACTTCATCAACTGGACCAAATCGATTTTTTAGACTTCTGAGAATTCTCGTTTTAGCAAATTTTTCCCCCTCAAGAAAAAGAACAGTATCAACCATATGAGACAACACCATTGGTCCAGCAACCATTCCTTCTTTTGTAACATGTCCAACAATCACAATAGGAATATTATACTGCTTTGCAGTCCGTATAAATTGCAATGCAGAATAGCGCACTTGTGCAACAGATCCCGATAATCCTGATACATTTTGTGACTCAATTGTTTGAATAGAATCAATGATCACTAAATCTGGTTTCATGTCGACAATTTGTCCGACAATCATATCGGCATCTGTTAAAGAAACAAGGAATAAATTATCATACTCCTGCTTCACATTATTCTTAGCTATAAAATCACTTTCAGTCATTCGTACAGCACGCATTTTGACCTGCTCGACTGATTCCTCACCACTAACATATAGTACTTTACTTTTTATAGAGAGACTCAATGCTAATTGGAGCAATAATGTTGACTTTCCAACTCCTGGATCACCGGCAATAAGTATCGCTGATCCTCTCACAATTCCTCCACCTAAAACATTATTCAATTCTTGATATTCAGTTTGAATTCTTGACTTTTCTTGATATACAATTTCCTTGAGTTTTTGAGGTCTTTTCGTCTCTAAAACAATTACACTATTAGTACCTTTAAATGTTTTATTTTGCACAATGAATTCCTTCATAGAATTCCATGCACCACATTCAGGACATTTTCCTAACCATTGCGGGCTATCATAACCACATTCTTGACAGACAAAATTTACTATAGATTTCTTAACCATAATGTCATTATACTCTTAGGCAGAAAGAATTTAAAACTGAGGAGCAAATCTCAAAATTTCAATTGCAAAGCTTAAATCTACATTGTATATCTATAAACTTTGCTATCTATAAATTTGGGACCACATTATCGATAACCCATTGGCTTTTCAAGAAGTACAGGTGAAACAAGAATACGATGTTTACGCTTGTCATAATCAGCAATTGTAAGATTTACATCTTGTCCTTCGATATATTTTATTGTTGGTGGAATCTTATCTTTTCGAAGTACACCCTCTGCACCTTCACCAAAGGAAAAAATGACATCACCAAGTTCAATTGCAATGACAGTCCCGCGTATTTTGGTATCAACAGGATATTTTTCTATAAGGGTTTCGAATGGATCTGCAATTAAACGTTTGAGTGAAAGACTTACCCGTTGAGTTTCGTTATCAAATCTTGTCAAAACAGCCTCAATTTCCTGCCCAGAAATAAATAACTCACTTAAATCAGTAATCTTACTCCAGGAAACCTCAGAAATATGGATAAATCCTTCCAAAGCATGCTCTGATTTGACATCTTTTGACCTTGGTAAGGCAACATAAAGGCCAAAAGGTGTTACGGTAGTTACGGTTACGTTCATTTTTTCACCTATATTATAATGTTTAGCAATTGCTGCAAATTCTTCGGATGAAAGTGTCTGTTTCTGAGAAAAAATTACTTTATTATCAGCACGGTTTAATTCAAGCACTCGAGCTTTCACTGTTTGACCAGGATTCAACCCATCATGGGTAAAGGAGACATGTGATTGAGGTAAAAAACCTGAGACGCCAAATGCTGTATCAACAACGTAGCCCGCTTTACTCGAATCCTTCACAGTAACTTCGAGCTGTTCTGATTTTTTTTGCAACTCTTCTAATTTCTCCCAAGCCATATTACCAAGATAGCGACGCAAAGAGACAACTGACTGTCCACTTTCCGATTCAGGATTAAGAACGTTGACTTCAACAGTGTCACCGACATTGAATTGATTCATAATTGTCTGGACAATACGCTTGTCGCGCTCCAGGACTACTGCTTCAGTTTTTGCCCCAGCATCAACGAGTATTTCATTTGGAGTAAGTTTGGTAATTTTTGCTTTAAGACTTTCGCCTTTTTTAAGCGTTATGAACTTATTTTGATGCTTTGCAAGAAGCTGTGCCATCGCACTTGAAGCATTATTGGAGGGTATTTTGTTTGTCATTCATCATATGCCTTTCTGTAAAAAGATAGTGTAAGTATATCACTATAACAAGCCTACCGCAAGAGACCTCTTTCTTCTCCACCAAAAAACCGCCCTTACTGGCGGTTTATTTGGATATATCACTTACTAACAAAAATATCCTGGCGATGACCTATTTTCCCACTAATAAGTAGTATCGTGAGCGCTGTTACGTTTCACTTCTCTGTTCGGAATGGGAAGAGGTGGTGCCATAACGCTTCAATCACCAGAAAATTTTTGTTAGTAAAGAGCAAGAAGCTTGAAATAGCTCCTCAAAAAGTGAAGAGATGTCTTAAAAAAATTTACCAATCGACCATTAGTAAGGGTAAGCTTAACACATTACTATGCTTCCACTGCCCTCCTATCAACCTGGTAGTCTCCCAGGGGTCTTTCAGTCCTTGCGGACCATCGAAATCTTATCTTGGAGACGGTTTCCCACTTAGATGCTTTCAGCGGTTATCCGATGGGAATCTAGCTACTCGGCAGTGCCCACTTTCGTGGAACAACCGACACACCAGGGATTCCCCCATCCCAGTCCTCTCGTACTAGGGACAGACCTCCTCAAATTTCAAACGGGTATACAGGATAGAGACCGAACTGGCTTACGCCGTTCTGAACCCAGCTCGCGTACCACTTTAACCGGCGAACAGCCGGACCCTTGGGACCTTCTCCAGCCCCAGGATGTGATGAGCCGACATCGAGGTGCCAAACCGCATCGTCGCTGTGGACGCTTGGATGCGATCAGCCTGTTATCCCCGGGGTAGCTTTTATCCGTTAAGCTGTGTGCATACCACTATGCATCACAGGATCACTATGACCTACTTTCGTACCTGCTCGACTTGTAAGTCTCGCAGTCAAGCTGGCTTGTGCCATTGCGCTATCATCATGATTTCCATCCATGACTAGCCAACCTTTGTGCGGCTCCGTTGCGTTGTAGGAGCCTACCTCCCCAGTAAAACTGCCCACCAGACACTGTTCTTCGCCCGTATCTTTATGCGGGTCGAAGTGATGCTTACTCATTCCAAAGAGAGGTATTTCACTGATGACGAATCTCCCTCCTATTCTAAACAATTAGAAAAAGCTTGCAAATGCCAAGCTACAGTAAAGCTCCCGGGGTCTTTTTGTCCATGTATACCTAGGCCGCGTCTTCACAGCCATCTCAATTTCGCCGGGTAAAGGATTAAGACAGTTATTTGGTCGTTCTACCTTTCGTGCGGGTCGGAACTTGCCCGACAAGGAACTTCGCTACCATAGAACAGTTATAGTTACTGCTGCCGTTTACTGGAGCTTGAATCCTAGGCTGATTCTTGCGAACTTCACCCGAGATTCTTAACTTACCAGCACTGGGCAGGTGTCAGCCCCTATACGTTACCTTTCGGTTTTGCAGGGACCTGTGTTTTAGATAAACAGTCGCCAAATAAACTTTTGCTGTGGCCGTATCGAATCGATACGGCGAGGCATCTCCCATAGGTTACGCCTAGCTTTTTTGCCGAGTTCCTTAATCCTCTGTCTCCCGTTCACCTGAGTCTTCTCGACCAACCCACCTGTGTCGGTTTGCGGTACGGTAATATACACGTTTTACTAACCATAACGGTTAGTATAATGAGGCTTTTCCTGGACGCTGAAAAAGATCAAATTATTCCCTGTTGCCAGGGAATTTTCTATCACAGCTTGATTAAGCGCGATGACGGATTTGCCAATCATCACTATCTTACTGCTTAGACTTGCCGTAACAAGCTTGAGTCTTCCAACCTCGTCACCCCCTTACAATACGTATATCTTGTAGTCGAATATTAACGACTTGTCCATCGGACTAATCCCCTTTAGCGAGGAAGGTCCTTAGGGCCGACTCACCCTCCGATGATGTACATTGCGGAGGAAACCTTGGGTCTTCGGTGTGCAGATATCTCATCTGCATTGCGCTACTCATGCCGGCATTCTCACTTCTATCCGCTCCACCAGAGTTTACACTCCAACTTCACTGCAAATAGAACGCTCCCCTACCAATCCACGATAATAAATTATCATGAAGTTTCCAATTTCGGCAAAGAACTTAATCCTCGATACATTTTCGGCGCCACAAACCATCCGCCAGTGAGCTGTTACGCTATCTTTAAAGGGTGGCTGCTTCTAAGCCAACCTCCTGGGTGTCTCTGGGTCGTGACTTCCTTAAAAACTTAGCTCTTATTTAGAGGCCTTAATTGGGAATCTGGGCTGTTTCCCTTTAGACTCATCAGCTTAGCCCGACAAGTCTGACTACTGGAATAAACGTACAGGTATTCGGAGTTTGTTTGGCTGCGAGAAGTTGCCCCCCCACGAACCATTCAGTGCTCTACCCCCTGCCGCAATTAACCAGCGCTATACCTTAATATATTTCGGGGAGAACCAGCTATCTCCGGGTTCGTTTGGCATATTGCCCCTAACCTCAAGTCATCTCAACCCATTGCTACGGATACGAGTGCGGTCCTCCTCCTGATATTACTCAGGACTCAACCTGCTCAAGGTTAGCTCACCCGGTTTCGGGTTTATTGACTGCTACTGTGTTAGCCCAGTTAGGGCTCGCTTTCACTTTGTCTCCCCAACGAAGTTGGTTAAACTAACGCAGCAATCAAAAACTCACCGGCTCATTCTTCAATAGGCACAACATCATACCCTCACGGGTACTCTGTCTGCTTGTTAGCCAACAATTTCAGTTCTATTTCATCCCCCTCCCGGGGTGCTTTTCACCTTTCCCTCACGGTACTAGTTCACTATCGGTAGATTCTGATATTTAGCCTTGGATCGTGGTCGACCCGGCTTCCCACAAAGTTTATCGTGCTTCATGGTACTTAGGTACAAACTATCGGTGTCTCAAGTTTCGCATACACGGCTTTCACGTTCTTTGGCGGACCATTCCGGATCCTTCTGCTACTATCGACACATCGAATATCGTCTGCCCTGCAACCCCACTTACGTGGTTTAGGCTGTTCCGCTTTCGCTCACCGCTACTGACGGAATCTCATATGATTTATATTCCTGGCGTTACTAAGATGTTTCAGTTCACGCCGTACCCAGCCAAACACTAATATAACTCCTTACGGAATTAACTTCATATTTGGCCACTCTGTAAAACAGAGTAGGTTTCCCCATTCGGAAACCGCCGGATCAAAGGTTGATGGCACCTCCCCGACGAGTATCGTCGCCGTCTACGTCCTTCTTCGGTCAAAATCTCCTAGGCATCCATTGTTGGCATTAGTAGTAAATTTTTTTTATACTCCGATTGCTCGGAGTTTAAGACGTTTTTATCCCGTATAATGCCATGGATTACCCCCGGCGGGGGTTAAACATTACGCGGGATATTCTCTTCACTTTTTAAAGAGCCATTAACTCAACAAGGTTTCTTTACCCATCGGATAAACAGTGACACTTGTCGTCAGCTTTTCATCAAGTCTCTGAGGCAAACCCTCTCTTACTAGAGGGTTTACCCCAGAGATCGAAACACAGTGGACCGGAAGAGATTCGAACTCTCGACCTCGTCTGTGCAAAAGACGCGCTCTACCAACTAAGCTACCGGCCCGGCTTGGCTATTAGTCATGAACCATTAGCTTTTAGCTTGCACTACTGAAAACCTAACGATTACTCGCTGTAGCTAGACTGGTCTGTAACTAATCGAATAAAATAAAAAGAGCGATTTTTTTTTGAAACAGAAAGAAATTGCTGAATTATGAAGACACGTTACTCCGTCAGTTTTGGTAAAAAAGGATAACTTTATAGATCATCATAAACGAAATTTCTTTAGTTCGTAACAGCTATCTTACCATAGGCATATGAGGCTGTCAATAGGCTGGATACTTTTGCTACAGGATTATTTTTGTTCCTCCACCCAACGCTCTGCTTCAAGTGCTGCTGCACAACCAAATCCTGCGGCAGTAATAGCTTGCATATATTGCCTATCATGGACATCTCCGGCTACAAAAACGCCTTCTTTATTGGTCTTTGTGTGCTTATAAACTTTAATAAACCCTTTTTCATCGATATCAATCCCTGGAAAAACTTTAGAATTAGGGATATGCCCAATCGCGACGAAAACACCATCAGTAGGCATCTCAACCTCTTCGTTTGTGACATTATTTTTTATTTTAACGCCTGTGACTTTGATATCACCGAGTATTTCGGTAATCTGAGCATTCAGAATAAATTTAATTTTAGGATTTGCTTTCGCTTTATCAAACATAATTGACGAGGCACGGAATTGGTCACGCCGATGAATAATTGTTACCTGCTCAGCAAACCGAGTTAAGACAATTGCCTCTTCCATCGCACTATCTCCTCCTCCTGCAACCATAACATACTTATTTCTAAAAAATGGCGCATCACAAGGGGCGCAAGAAGAAACACCACGACCAATTTTTTCTTTTTCTCCTGGAATATCAAGCCATTTAGTGTCAGCGCCTGTTGCAATAATAATTGCCTTACCTTGATAGGATTTTTCACCTGCCTGGATAGTAAAAGGAGATTTTAAGAAATCACCACTAGCAAAATTGACATCAACAAATTTGGCGCCATGATGTTCTGCCTGCTTTCGCATGTTAGACATGAGATCTGGCCCCTGAATGCCTTCAGGAAAACCAGGAAAATTCTCAACTTCAGTAGTTAGCATCAATTGCCCACCCCATTTTTCACCGGCAATAACAAGCGTTTTTAAATTCGCGCGTGTGGTATAAATAGCAGCAGTCAATCCTGCAGGGCCTGATCCGAGAATTATGACGTCGTACATAATAAAAAATCTCAAAATACAGTCTTAAAATGTAAAGCTGTATATTTGATATTTGATTTTTGAGATTTAAGTCAAAACTTTATTGATTTCAGTTTTATATGTCTGCTTACCTTGTGCTCCAATCATCGCCTGAACTGGTTTACCATCCTTAAAAATCATAACGGTCGGAATACTCATTACTGCATATTGTCCAGCAACCTGTTGGTTTTCATCGACATTTAATTTTCCAACTGAAACTTTCCCTTCATACTCTTTTGCCAATTCTTCAATAATTGGGGAAACCATCTTACATGGACCACACCAAGGTGCCCAAAAATCGACAACGACTGGAGTGTTACTTGCAAGAACTTGTTCTTGGAAATTGCTGTCGGTAAAAGTTTTGTCTGCCATAAATGTCTATTAATAGTAGCAAGTTCGTGAAAAAGTGTCAAGAGAACTTACCGTAACTATTCCAACTCTTCTGTCTTGGCATGAAGAAAATAGAACCACTGATCAAAAAAAGCAAAAAGAAATTTAAAAGGTGCTTCAATAAAAAAATCAAAAAGCATAAGAAAAATATTGATTTTAGCGATACTTTGGGTAAGATTACGTCCAACACGAATCACCGGCATAAAAAGAAAATCAACAAGTAATGTACCAAGTCCTTGTTTCTCCCCTACTCGATAAACATGTGCCAATAATGCAATACGATATGACAAGAAAGAAACAATTGCCAAGAAAAAAATAAAGATTGTCTGGCTGATGAGATTGAAATGCAGCCGTGTCAGAATAAAGGCGATTGCACCAAAAGAAAGACAAAAAGCGAAAAGCCACAAAATATTAAAGGCAGTGACAAAACCTTTGTCAGCTTTTGGTTTAGCGATCAATAATTTATTACCGAGAACAGGATCTTCATCATGTAATAATCGTGTGATATACATAAAAATTCTCTCTGAATTATCTTGTCCTGGCGTATGAATAAAAAGACTTACAAATATCATCAACAAAGGAGGAATACTGGTATTGAGTATAATTGATGTCCAAACAACATGACCATAAATAATGCGTTCATAGGTACCTTCCACTAAGAATGCAAAAGCAACTTTGGTAAACAAAATAAATATGACAGAACGGATAATTGCGGTACGCACACGTACACTAATACTTTTATAGCGTTTCTCGCATGCTTCGAAAACGACTTCTTTAAGTACTTCTTCATTTTCCAAAACAGTTTTTAGATTAGATTTCTGGCTTTCCAGGATATCTTCAAAGATAAAAAATGCAGCAGTTCTCCGCTTGATATATGTATACACTTTATCCCTATTCACATGATTCATCTGGCGAAGTATCTCGCTATATCCCTCCAAAAAATGTTCAATTGTATAATCGAGCGTTTTAGAAGTCAGTCGGCCAAAATATTGACAAAATAAATGATAACGCAAAAATGCCAAATCATCACGAGCAAAAGCCTTACGGACCGCTATAAAAACTTGGGCATTCTTTGTTTCAGAAGATTCATCTTCAATCAATACATCGTCTTTAAGAACATGAAACATAAAATTGGCGATCAACTCCTTAAATCGTTTCGGATTAAGAATATATTGGATATCAGATGACATCAAATCATATGTCCACTCATTAATAATACTTTCAGAGAAACGGTGCTTAGCAAGGATACGTAACCGCAATGCTAAATGCAAGTCAATAACCTCCTCAATCCTCTTGACAACTGATTCTCCAACCTCACCTTCTGGCAAATAACGAGCCCATAATAATTCTTTCACCAGAGGTTTTGCAGTTGTTTTTCCATTACCACCCAGAAGAAGTCTTCTCTTCAATATCCTTTCAATAGTTGCTCGAAGAATCACTTCATCTTCACGAAATTCCATAGCATTACGAAGCCGTTCATACCATGAAGCAAATTTTGTAACTATAGGATTAACAGTAATACGACGTTCTTCTTCAACAGATTGTTGATTCTCTTCAAGTGACCCGATTAAATACTGCGCCAATGATGAAAGTGGTCGAAAGGATACCATAGCTACCTTAATTATAGCATTTTAATTTCCTGAAAAAACAATAATGATATTTGGTAACTATTCAGTTGAATTCGAGAAGTTGCATTTTCTCTTCAGATAGAGGTAGGATAAATATCCAATGGGAAATTATCTTTTGTATAAAGGGAAGGA
>Ga0210404_10001083_pt1 | contig 12122 bp, 9 predicted proteins | sample IncBWH28MmetaG_FD_155455 | JGI IMG/M metagenome (GOLD analysis project Ga0210404, IMG submission 155455) | Forest soil microbial communities from Barre Woods Harvard Forest LTER site, Petersham, Massachusetts, United States - Inc-BW-H-28-M | ecosystem: Environmental > Terrestrial > Soil >... | reverse complement strand
TTCGCGGCACAGCAGGATGTAGCGCGGCTGCAAGCAGACGAATCGCGCCCATCCGCGCACATCGCTGCGGCCCAGTGCCCGCGCCAACTGATACGCTAGATAGTTCGAGCAGCCGATGTAACGCACCTTGCCCGCGCGCACGATCGCGTCGAGAGCGCCCAGCGTTTCATCGGCGGTCACATTCGGGTCGAATCCGTGCAACTGATACAAATCGATATAATCCGTGCCCAGCCGCCGCAGCGAGGTGTCAATCGCATCGAAAATATGCCGCCGGTTGTTGCCCGCGTGGAAAGGCTGCGGCCCGGTTTGCCCGAAGCACTTCGTGGCGATCACCCAGTCGTGCCGCTTGCCTTTGATCCATTTGCCGATGATTTCCTCGGTGCGTCCGGCGCGCTCGAGCCCTCCGCCGAGCGGATACACGTCCGAGCTGTCCATAAACGTGATCCCGCCCGCAGCGGCGCGATCCAGAATCGCAAACGAAGTAGCCTCGTCGCACTGGTAGCCGAACGTCATCGTGCCCAGGCACAGCCGCGAAACCCTCAAACCCGTCGCACCGAGCCGAACGTGTTGCATGTAATCTCCTTTCAGTTGGAAAAAGATAGTCGGGGCGCTCGCCTGGATTGTCAAGCGTCGGAGACGCGCTGCGAGTTGCAGCGAGCCTGCATCCGCGTTTAAGATGATTGCTGAATCCGAACGGAGGCGACCGCAAGATGGCCGATGAGAAGCAGGGAACACGGCAAGTTCGCATGGTGAAATGCGTAAAGCTCGGCAAAGAATTGCCAGGCCTTGACCGCGCTCCGTGGAAAGGCGAAATCGGCCAGCGCATCTACGAGTGCGTCTCGAAAGACGCCTGGAAGATGTGGGTCGACCACTCCAAGATGCTGCTCAACGAATTCCGCCTCAATCCCCTCGATCCCAATTCGCAGAAAATCATGGAAGATCAAATGGAGCAGTATTTCTTCGGCGAAGGTTCAAAGCTCCCCGAAGGCTACGTCGCGCCGAAGCATTAAAGGCCAGCTCGTCATTTTGAGGGGGGAGTCGAAGAGCCTCTCTCGCGGTTGTGCGCTGACGTCCGACTTGGTTTGGCTGTGCTAAACTTGCCGCCGTTAGGATCGCTCATCTCGTCCTGGAGGGAGGACCCATCCATGCATCTTCGCACTCTGCTTCTAGTTCCCGCGCTGTTCGCCTTTTCCGCCGCGGCCGCCAAGGCCGATACCGCGCCAAAATCTGCGCACGCTGACATCATGGACGCCAAAGGCGCCAAAGTCGGCACCGCGAAAATCAAAGCCATGAAAGACGGCGTGCAAATCCAGGTGCAGGTGATGGGCCTGCCCGCCGGCGATCACGGCATCCACATTCACACCGTCGGCAAATGCGAGGGTCCTGCCTTCACCACAGCCGGCGGCCACTTCGATCCCACCAGCGCGCACCACGGCGTGAACAACACGATGGATCCGCATCCGCACCTCGGCGATCTTCCCAATCTGACGGTCGGCGCGGACGGCAAAGGCAGCGCCACCATGGTCGCCAAAGGCGTGACGCTCGGCGACGACGCGAATTCGCTGTTTCATGACGGCGGCACGTCGCTCGTGATCCACGAAAAAGCCGACGATTTGATGTCCGATCCCTCGGGCAACTCCGGAAGTCGCATCGCCTGCGGCGTCATCGAGAAGTAGGATGAAATGCACCGGGTGAGGTTCGCGGCGGCACGGGCGTTTATGGCGCTCGCGCTTGCCGCGCCCGCCACGGCGCAGTCCCACTCACCGCGGTCCGCATCCTCGCCCACTTTCGCCGAAGACGTCGCGCCCATCCTCTATCGCTCGTGCTCCACGTGCCACCGCCCAGGCGAATCTGGCCCGTATCCACTGCTCACCTATGACGATGCGAAAAAATACGCGCCGCAAATCGCCGCTGCCGTAAGTTCGCGCGCCATGCCACCGTGGCTCCCCGCGCACGGTTTCGGCGACTTCGCCAACGAAACGCGCCTCACCGACGACGAAATTCGCGCCATCGTCGAATGGGCGAAAAACGGAGCACCCCAAGGCCCCTCGGCGGAAACTCCACCGCCACCCAATTTTGCTGACGGCTGGCAGCTGGGCCCGCCGGACATGGTCCTCTATGCTTCCCAAGCATTCAACGTCCCGGCATCCGGCCCCGACATCTTCTGGAATTTCATCTTTGCGCCGCAGCTCGCCACGAAACGCTACATCCGCGCAATCGAAGTCCGCCCTGGAATTCCCCATGGCGTGCATCACGCGAATCTGCTGGTCGATCGCGCTCGCTCCGCGCGCCGGCGCGAATCCGAGCCGGGCGTTGGCTTTCCCGGCATGGACCTCACCGTCCAACACAGCGTCTTCGACTTCGACAGCCATTTTCTTTTCTGGAAGCCGGGCAGCGCTCCGTGGGTCGAGCCCGACGGTCTCGCCTGGGAACTCGATCCCGGCAGCGACCTGGTCCTCAACGCGCATATCATGACCATGGGAATGCCCATGGGGGTGAGGCCGTCCATCGGTCTCTATTTCACCGACCAGCCGCCCACGAAATTTCCGCTGCTGATCGAACTCGAGCGCGACAGCAAGCTCGATATTCCCGCCGGCGCCCGCGATTTCACCGTCAGCGACGATCTGCGCCTACCGCTCGACACAGACGTGCTCGCCATCTATCCGCACGCGCACTACCTGGGCCATCTGCTCGAAGCCTACGCGACGCTGCCAAGCGGTGAGCGCAAATGGCTGATCAAAATTCCGGACTGGGATCCGAACTGGCAGGCCGTCTACCACTATCGCGAGCCCGTGTTTCTGCCCAAAGGCACGCTCATCTCCATGCGCTGGCACTACGACAATTCCGCGGCGAATCCCCGGAATCCTCATCAACCTCCGCAGCGAGTGGTCGGCGGCAATCAGTCGACCGACGAAATGGCACACCTCTGGCTGCAAGTCCTGCCGCGTGGCGACGGCGATCGCCGCCGCGAAATCGAACTGGCCGTGATGCAGCACAACGTGGAGAAAAACCCGCATGATTACTGGTCGCGTCTCTGGCTGGGCGCTCTGATGCTTTCACTCGCCAATCCCGGTGCGGCCGAAGCCTCGCTCGAAACAGCCGTAAACCTCGATCCCAAGCAGCCCGAGGGACACAATTGGCTCGGCCTCGCTCTCGGCTCGCTCGGCCGCAGCCGGGAAGCGATCCAGCAGTTTCGGGCGGCGCTCGCGTTGCAGCCCAACTACGCCAACGCGCGATTCAACCTCGCTCGGACCCTGGCAACAACCGGCCACCTCGACGAAGCCGCCAGCGATTTCGTCGCGCTGATTACCGCCGAACCGGACGACCCGCAGCTCCGCAACGCCTACGGCGAGTTGCTGCTGAAAATGGACAAGCCCGCCGACGCCATGGCTCAATTCGACAAATCCCTCGCGCTCGATCCGAACCAGCAGGTCGCGCGCGAAGACCGCGACATCGCGGAACACAAGCTTTCCACCCCCTAGGCGTATTCAGACGAACACCAACCGTTCGCGCTCTGAACACACGCCCGAAACATCTACGCTATAATTTGGACTCCATGCCCGGGTTCTTCTCCAATCTCCTGCAGTCGCTCCAGGGTCGCCGCAAGGACATGCGATTTCTGTGCCATCGGCTGCTTTCCGAGCGCGGCGAGGCCTCGCAAACAGCCATCGCTCAGGAAATCATTGCGGCGTATACCTCGATGAAGCCCGAGCAGCGTCCGGCGTTTTTCGAAATCCTCACCCGCGAGTTTTCACCCGACCCGGCCAAGGTTCGCGCTGCCGTCGGCGAATACGATCGCGCGCCCGGCGATGCCACGCTCGCCGCGCTGTCCGAGGCCGTCGAAGCGCCGCGGCAGGAGCTGATTCGGCGCATCAATACCGCGCCGCAAGGCACCGAAACGCTGGTCAACCTGCGCGCCGATTTGCTGTCGCTGCCCGCCAACGGAGCGAATTACGAGGCTCTGGACGCCGACCTGCGCCATCTGTTCCGCTCCTGGTTCAATCGCGGCTTCCTGCGACTGGAGCGCATCAGTTGGCAAACCTCCGCTCGCATTCTCGAAAAACTGATTCGCTACGAGTCGGTACACGAAATCAATGGCTGGCCCGACCTGCGCCGTCGCCTAGAGGCCGACCGCCGCTGCTTCGCGTTTTTTCATCCCGCGCTTGCCGACGAGCCGATTATCTTCGTCGAGGTGGCCCTCGCCAAGGGTCTGGCCGGCGATCTCGAACCGCTGCTCGACGTGAACGCGGCGGTGCTCGACCCGGACAAGGCCGACACCGCGATCTTTTATTCCATCAACAATTGCCTGACGGGTCTGCGCAACGTTCCCTTCGGGAATTTCCTGATCAAGCAGGTAGTCGCGGAGCTGGCCGCGGAGTTTCCTAACATTCGCAACTACAGCACGCTTTCGCCGCTTCCGCTTTTCGCCCGCGCGCTGCACGACAATGACAACGAGCAGGGTTTCACGCGCGAGCGTCTTTCGCGTCTGCTGACCGAATATGCCCGCGAGTTCGCCGCGCAGAACGGCCGCCGCGATCCGGTCGACGTATTCTTGCGGCTGCTGGACGATCCGCTCGCGAACCGCAAGATTTTGGCCGAGCCGCTGGAGCGCTTGGCGCTCGCCTACCTGACTCGCGCGCGGCGCCGCGGAAAGCTCTACGATCCGGTCGCCACATTTCACCTTTCCAATGGCGCGCGCCTGGAACGCATCAATGTCTTCGGAAACTTGCGGCCCTACGGGATGCAAGCTTCCTACGGCGTGACGGTCAACTACCGCTACCTGCCCGACGAGCTGGAAGAAAACCACGAACGATTTGTGCGCGGCGGACAGATTCGCGTTCCCAGCGGACTCTACCGCGAGCACAAAGCCGTCGCCGTCGCCTGGGACCCGGCGCATGCGGAAAAATCGGTGCGTGAGAAGCGCCGCTAGCGGCGCTTCGTCATCAGCAGTAAAACGGTATCAGCGCGCTGAGGCGATCCTGCTCTGCCCCAGCAATGCCGCAGCCTCTTCCGCATCTTCTTCGCGCACCCGCAGCTTCACTCCGCCCAGCGCGTTCGAAAGAAACCAGTCCATACGCACGATGTTTTGATCGCCGAGAAACGATTCGATGCCCGCGGATTCGAGGATGCTCTTGGCTAGTAGTGCCTCCGGCAGGGTCATGTACTTGAGCAGGCTTACGATTCTGGAATGTTCTTTTGTGCTTTCCTTCGGGGCGGGAGCGGGTTCCGCGAGTTTGATCTGGAGGCCGCGGCGCGATAGGTCGACTTTCAAGGCCCATTTGGCTGCGTCGGAAAGCGAGCAGGCGTCAGCGGCGAGATCTTTCACTTCGGTTTCCGTCATGCTCGCGTACCGCTGCGCCAGCCGCCAGCGTTCTGTGTCCGCCTGAAGGATTGCCATCCTGCTAAAAATATACGCGAGATGGGCTGCAAATCCAATCGCAACCCGTGAATTGACAATGGTCTACGCCGAACCTTTCGGAATATGATGTCGGCGTGAACCGAACCGCAATCGTCATCGCCGGGCTCATCGTCATTCTGACGCTCGCCTGCGGCTGCAGCGAGGACCGGTCTTCAAAAACCGACCCCCAACTCGGCCTGAACGCGCAGCAGGCAAACGGCCGTCACATCTATCAGCAAACCTGCATCCCCTGCCACGACGCGCACTCCGTCCCGGGGCAAAATGGCCCCAGCCTGAAAGGCCTCTTCAAGAAAAGCTTTCTGCCCAGCGGCCTACCCGCCAACGAACGCTTCGTCCGCCAAACCGTTCTGAACGGCCGCAACATGATGCCCGCCGCCGGCAGCTCGTTCACTCCGCAGCAGCTCGACGATCTTCTCGCCTACCTCCACACGCTCTAGCATTCGCTTTTCTGCGGGCAAAGGTCCACTGCACCTGATGCTTGACAACCACCTGGCTGCGCCTAACATGGGAATGGTGTCCGGCTCAGTCAAACTAGACGGCGTACCTTAAGAAACGTGGCCTCCGCGCCGCGACGATAGATTCCTGGCAGGGCATGCAACGTTGCGGGCACCCCATGAAATCTTTGATCGAAATATGAAAGTTCAGAACAGCGAAAAACGCCTCCCAACATTACACGGCAATTTTTCAAATCAAGAGGTTCTACAGATGTTTGCCTCATGCGCTCTCGGGCGACAATCCCTAAGAACGGAGGCAATGGCCGACTGCGAGTGCGCTAAACTAGTCTTGCTTCCACTACAGGAGAGACTTATTTCGTGAGCCTGCCCGCCAAGAACTCGTTTTTCTCGCGCGCCACACTCAACGTCGGCAACGACAACTTTGACATTTACCGCCTGGACTCGCTGGAAAGCGCCAAGGTTGGTCACGTCGCGCGGCTCCCGTTTTCACTGAAGGTGCTGCTGGAAAATCTTCTGCGCCACGAAGACGATCACTTTGTCCGCGACTCGGACATCGAGGCCCTCGCCGGTTGGGATCCCACGAGCGCCACGGAAAAAGAAGTTTCCTTCATGCCCGCGCGCGTGCTGCTGCAGGATTTCACCGGCGTTCCGGCGGTGGTCGATCTTGCGGCGATGCGCGACGCACTCAAGACGCTCGGCGGCGACCCCAAGAAAATCAATCCGCTGATTCCCGCCGAACTGGTGATCGATCATTCCGTTCAAGTCGATAAATTCGGCGCGGCCAACGCCTTCGCCTTCAACGCCGAGATGGAAATGCAGCGCAATATCGAGCGCTACGCGTTCCTCCGCTGGGGCCAAAAAGGATTCGAGAATTTCAAGGTTGTGCCACCGGACACCGGAATTTGCCACCAGGTGAATCTGGAATATTTGGCGCGTCTCGTGTTTCGCGAAAAGCAGGGCAGCAGCTGGATCGCGTTCCCCGATTCGCTGGTCGGCACCGATTCGCACACCACCATGGTCAACGGTCTCGGCGTTTTTGGCTGGGGCGTCGGCGGCATCGAAGCGGAAGCGGCCATGCTCGGCCAGCCGCTTTCGATGCTGATTCCCGCCGTGGTCGGCTTCCGATTACACGGCCGGCTGCCAGAAGGCGCCACGGCCACCGATCTGGTGCTGACCGTCACGCAGATGTTGCGCAAGAAAGGTGTGGTCGGAAAATTCGTCGAATTTTACGGACCGGGACTTTCGAGCCTCACGCTTCCCGACCGGGCCACCATCGCCAACATGGCCCCCGAGTACGGCGCCACGATGGGTTTCTTCCCTATCGATTCGGAAACGCTCGCCTACCTGCGCTTCACGGCGCGCGCCGAGGATCAGGTCAAGCTGGTTGAGGCCTACGCGAAAGAGCAGGGCATTTTCCGCACCGATCAAACGCCCGATCCGGTTTTCTCCGATGCGCTGGAGTTGGATCTCGCCACGGTGGTTCCGACGATGGCGGGCCCGAAGCGCCCGCAGGACAGTGTTCCACTCACGCAGGCCAAGGCCGCATTCGAAAAGTCACTGACCGAAGCACCCAAACATACGAACGTGCAGAACAATGGCGACAATTTCGATCTGGCCGACGGTTCCGTGGTCATCGCGGCGATCACCAGCTGCACCAACACCTCCAATCCCTCGCTGATGCTCGGCGCGGGCTTACTGGCGAAAAAAGCCGTCGAGCGCGGCCTGACCGCAAGGCCCTGGGTAAAAACCAGCTTCGCGCCCGGCTCGAAAGTCGTTACCGATTACATCGAGAAAGCCGGCCTGTGGCCGTCTCTGAATTCGCTCGGCTTCCATCTCGTGGGCTACGGCTGCACCACCTGCATCGGCAATAGCGGCCCGCTCTCGGAACCGATCGGCAAAGCGATCAAGGACCACAATCTCGTCGCTGTCTCCGTGCTCAGCGGGAATCGCAATTTCGAAGGGCGCATTAATCCACTTTGCCGCGCCAACTATCTCGCGTCTCCGCCGCTGGTGGTCGCCTACGCGCTCGCCGGGCGCATGGATTTCGATATCGTCAACGAGCCGCTGGCGAACGACAAGTCCGGAAAACCTGTTTACCTGCGCGATATCTGGCCCTCGCCGCAGGAAGTGGAATCGACCATGCGCAGCGCCGTGACCACCGAAATGTTTTCGAAGGAATACGCCGATGTTTTCACCGGCGACGAGCACTGGCGCGCACTGCCGGTCCCCGAAGGCGACCTCTACGCCTGGGATGAAAAATCCACGTATATCAAGAATCCGCCGTATTTCGAAGGCATGCAGAGGCGGCCGAGTCCCATTTCGGATCTGCGCGGCTTGCGGGTACTTGCGGTCCTCGGCGATAGCATCACCACCGACCACATTTCTCCGGCCGGATCGATTCAGCCCGAGGGCCCCGCGGGAAAATATCTGATCGTGCACGGAGTGCAGCCCAGGGATTTCAATTCCTACGGCGCTCGCCGCGGCAATCACGAGGTGATGATGCGCGGAACATTTGCGAACATACGCTTGCGCAATCAGCTCGCGCCCGGCACCGAGGGCGGCTGGACGATTCACCAGCCAAGCGGTGAAAAAATGTCGATCTATGCCGCAGCCATGAAGTACCGCGACGAAAGCGTTCCGCTGGTGATTCTCGCCGGAAAAGAATACGGATCCGGATCTTCGCGCGACTGGGCCGCCAAGGGAACGATCCTGCTCGGCGTTCGCGCGGTGCTGGCTGAAAGCTTCGAACGCATCCACCGCAGCAATCTGGTCGGCATGGGAGTTTTGCCGCTAGAGTTTCTGCCCGGCGAAAACGCGAAATCGCTCGGCCTCACGGGCCTCGAGATTTTTGATTTCGAGGGCCTCTCGGAAACGTTTGAGCCGAAAAAACGAATCCGCGTCACCGTGCGCGACGGAAACGGCCAGCTTACGCGCCATTTTCACGCCATCGCGCGTGTCGATACCCCGTTCGAAGTCTCCTACTACCAGCATGGCGGAATTTTGCCTTATGTTCTCCGCCAGATGCTATAGATAGAAAAGGGATTAGGGCCACGCGAAGTTACTCCTGACGGCTCGTATACTTCTTGGCAGCATGTAGCGCACCGAAGTATCTGATTTGGCGGATTTAGCCGCAAGTCCCCTCCTGCGGCTCCCAGAACGAGAATCTGAAATCTGGCTGGTTCGCTTTCCGGAACCACAACGCTGGCCATCGAAGGTCAAACGAGCGCTGACGTGCACGCGGCGCAGCTGAATGTAACGATTCAGTAGCCGACCTGCACGATTGGGAGCGGAGTCCACCAGTCCCAGGGAAATGCAGGCAGCGTCCGCGACGCCGAACAGGCCGCCGGGAACCTGCAACGGAGATCGCTCGGCGCACCCGCTTGACGACTACGGTGCCGTGAGGCGATGGTGACTGGCTGCTAGTTTTTCTTCTTACCGAACAGACCGCCGAGCGCGCCGGTGGCAGCTTTGGCGGCGCCTTCCGGAGCAGCGACCGCGCCCTTGGCCATGCTGCCCGCCATTCCGCCGACGTCAGGCAGGAAGACCGGATTCGACGTGGTTCCCGTGATGGTGAAGGGGACGCCGTTCGAATTCTTGTTGCCCAGCGTCATTACCGAACCCATGGCGCCGGCCAATTTCGCGGACATTTTGCAATTGAGCTGACCGTTTGCGCTGACGTTGGCCGTTCCGACGACGGTGCCGATCGAAGGCACGACGATGTCGAGGTTCGAAGCTTCCGTATTGCTGGGATCGACGTGCAGGTCGGCGCTGAGTGTCTGAATTTCGGTATCGGAATCGCCGCTGCCGCCCTTTCCGCCAAGCCCGGTGAACGATGAAAGCGCGCCAAGCTTCGATTTCAAGTTGAAGCCGCCCATTTTCCCGTCGATCAGTTTTATGGGGCCGGTGATCACGAGCTTGTCGACCGGGCCATTGATGGCAAGAGTTAGATCGAGGCTGCCGCTTTTCAGCGAAGCCCCCGGCGGAAGCGTGATGGCGGCAGCCGGCAACATGCCTTCCAACTCGTTGATGGGCATTCCCTGCCCGTTCATTTCCATGTGGAGGCTCGGAGAAACGCCGGCGATGTCGTAGGTTCCCCTGAGGTGTGCAAGAGCCTTGCCGATGTGAACGTCACCCTGTTTGAGGGTGCCGGCCTGTTTTTTCAAATCGTACGCGGTGTCGTAGTCGACGTCGACCGGCACGGTGGCCGGGGAGCCGGCGGGTTTCAGCTTGAGCTTGTTGGCCTTCAGGCTGCCTTTCGAATTCATCTCCTTGCCGTCGGAAGCGATGTTGCCCGTAAAGTCGATCACGCCGCCGAATCCCATGGCTGGATCGACGACGCCCGCCGCCGAGACGTCGAAATTCTTGACGTCAATCGTCGCATCGAGCGGAGTCAGAGCCGCGTCGGTGGCGTCGATGGGGCCGGCCTTGCCGTCCAGCTTCACGGAGCCGTCACCAGGCGTCTTAGCCGAAAATTTGAACGGAAACTGCGTGGTGTAGGAGAGGTCGGAAGCCTCGAGATCGACGTTCTGGTAAGTCTGTGTTTTCTGGTGAGAGCCTGTGGTGCCGACGACGATGGTGCCGTTGGTGATCGCGAGTTTCTCGACCGAGAAATTCGCGGGAGCGGAGGGACTTGCGGATTTCTTCTTCGCGCCGCCTGCGCCCATGCTCGAAAAGTTCCAGACGCCCGAGGGCGAGCGCAGCAGGGACACTTGGGGGTCGGTTACCGTGAACGAGCTGACCTCGAGCGTTTTGGAAAAGATCAGCGGCAGCAGCGCCACCCCGACTTTCACTTCCTTGGCCTGCAGGAATGGCGAGGGGCTGAAGGTGGGGTCGTCGGAAATCACGACGTTGTCGACCGAGACGCCGCCGGAAAAAATGGACAGCGTAATATCGCCGATTTCGACCTTGCGGCCGAGCGCATCGGATACCTGCGACTCGATGGTGGGCTTGAAGTGATTGACGTCGATCAAATGCGGCAGGATGACCGCGATCAACAGCAGCACGACGACAACGATGCCAATAATGGTGAGGATTTTTTTCACGCGAGCCTCCGGGAAAAACGCCGACGAGAACAGCTGAGGTCGTATAGGGCCGCTATATTACTCCCGCGGGAGGACGGGAAGCGAAGAATTTTGGGGGGGGACAAAGGAGCGGGTGATGAGACTCGGCGGGATTAGCTTCGGGCGTGACCCGGTGTCCGCAATTCCTGCCGAAGGGCGCAGGGCGGGCCCCACGGCCGATCTGCCAACGGCGTCCCAACCATGTCACTTTTCAAGAAGGCTCGCTCCGTTTGATCATAACTGAGAATTTGAACGCATTTTCTGCATTTGAGAGAGCAGATGAAGCTTCACTTCCTCGCCTTGCGAACTCTGAGCAAGGCGATTACAAGCACAGGCATGAGGATATCGAAATAGAGGACGGCCCCTGCGTTTGCCGGTGCATACGGCTGTCCGATGCGAATCTGGTGCAGGTGAACTCCGGCCGCGCCGAGCACAAAGATGCTCCAGCCAATGGCCGTCGCGGTCCAAAAGCTGTCCCGAAACTGCAGACAGAGCAATCCGAGTATCCCGAACGCCAAGTTGGCCACGGCGACCTCATATTGGAAGGGATTCCCCGCCGACCAGCCAATCGACGCCGCAAAGAGATAGAGCAGCAGCACGTCTGCGACTCGTTGTTTGGTGCGCGGCTGCTTTCGAATTGCAACATGCAGGACGCCGAGAAACAATCCGATTGCCGCGAGGACGACAAAGACCATGGTTTGGCCGCCTTTCGTCTGAAGGATTTTACGCGCCCCGTGCCCGCAGTATTTCAGATTGCGGATCACACGTGTACAAACCATAGCGGTTTGGCGCGTTAGTTCGAAGCGCAGGTTCCCGGAATGGCTCCCAGGACGACCTTTGGTTTAAGCCGACCGTTCCCGCTCCAGGCCGCAGGCAGGAAGCGGATCCTTCCCGTTGAGTTTTACTCGTCTCATCACAGTTACCGTGTTCACGACCGCTTCTCCTTCCGAATAATACTCAGGGAAAGGAAAAAGCGACCCGGTCTTTTTGGCCGGAACGGTAACAGAGGCGGTAACAATTCCCGTTTCCGCTATGGATTCCCTCAGTTTGATTGGGACATTTCGAGCTTTTTGAAGTTTGGCTGGGAGGCCTGGACTCGAACCAGGATAATCAGATCCAGAATCTGATGTACTGCCAATTGTACGACCTCCCAGCCGATGGGAGACAACAAAAAAGGCCGCGAGAGCG
>Ga0210404_10001082_pt1 | contig 12122 bp, 8 predicted proteins | sample IncBWH28MmetaG_FD_155455 | JGI IMG/M metagenome (GOLD analysis project Ga0210404, IMG submission 155455) | Forest soil microbial communities from Barre Woods Harvard Forest LTER site, Petersham, Massachusetts, United States - Inc-BW-H-28-M | ecosystem: Environmental > Terrestrial > Soil >... | reverse complement strand
GAGCGGCGGGGGGGACGGCTGGCACGTTATCGCGTGGCCAACGAGGTCGAATCGGAAGCGACGGCGGACTGAGGATGGGGTAGCGCAAGTCCTATGAATATCTCCGCGCCATTCATTCGCAGGCCGATCGCCACGTCTCTGTTGACCGCCGGAATCCTGATGGCGGGCGCCGTAGCATACCGGATGCTGCCGGTTGCACCGCTGCCCCAGGTCGAATTTCCGACCATCCAGGTGCAGGCCACGCTCCCTGGCGCGAGTCCGGAAATCATGGCTTCCTCGGTCGCCACGCCGCTGGAGCGGCAATTCGGCAAGATCGCCAGCGTGACGGAGATGACCTCGAGCAGCCTGGCAGGTTCGACGTCGGTAACGCTGCAATTCGATTTGAATCGCAATATCGACGCGGCGGCACGCGATGTACAGGCGGCCATCAACGCTTCATTGGGCCAGCTGCCCGCGAATCTTCCGAGCCTGCCAACCTACCGAAAAATTAATCCTGCCGATTCGCCCATTCTGGTGGCAGCCGTGCGTTCCGACGTACTGCCGCTCAGCCGTTTGTATGACGTGTCGGATTCGATTATCGGGCAGAAACTGTCGCAGATTCCCGGTGTGGGGCAGGTGCAGATCGGCGGCAGCGCGCGGCCGGCCGTGCGCATCGAGATGAATCCATCGGCGCTGGCAAACTACGGCATCGGTCTCGACGATGTGCGCACGGCCATGGGTCTGGTGAACTCGAATGAGCCGAAGGGCAGCGTTGCAAACGGATTGGTGCGCTGGACTTTCACCGACAACGACCAGCTCTTCGACGCCGATCACTACCGGAATTTGATCGTCGCCTATAACAACGGCGCGCCCGTGCGCGTGGGCGATGTCGCGCAGGTGGACGATTCGGTCGAAGATATTCATACGGCGGGTTTAGAAAACGGCAAGGCCTGTATTGTGTTGCAGGTCTACCGCCAACCGGGCGCCAATATCGTCGACACCGTGAAGCGGATTCGAGACGCACTGCCGGAAATTCAGGCTTCGATTCCCGCGGCGATTGACTTCGTAATCGCGAACGACCGCACCGTTACGATTCGTGCATCCGTGGATGAGATCCAGGGGACTTTGCTGATCACCGTAGTGCTGGTGATTTTGGTGATTTTCGTTTTCTTGCGGAATGTGTGGTCCACGGTGATCCCCGCTGTGGCTGTGCCGGTCTCACTGGTCGGGACGTGCGGCGTAATGTATCTGCTGGGCTACTCGATCGACAATTTATCGCTGATGGCGCTGACGATTTCGACGGGTTTCGTGGTCGATGATGCCATCGTGGTGATCGAAAACATCACCAGGTACCACGAAGCGGGGCTCTCTGCCCTCCAGGCCTCGCTACGCGGCGCACGCGAAATCGGATTCACGGTGTTGTCGATGAGCGCGTCACTGGTCGCCGTGTTCATTCCCATTTTGCTGATGGGAGGGATCGTTGGCCGGCTATTCCGCGAATTCGCAGTGACTCTGAGTATGGCCATCGCACTGTCGCTGGCCGTTTCGCTGACGACTACGCCGATGATGTGCGCGATGTTTTTGCGGCCGGTGAGAAAAGAGGGCCACAACTGGCTGTATCGTTTGAGCGAGCGGGGATTCAACAGTCTGGCTGCGGCATACGAGAGTGGGCTGCGATGGGTGCTGAACCATCAGGCGCTGACGCTGGGAGTGACGATCGCCACGGTTTGCCTGAATATCGTGCTGTTTATCATCATCCCCAAAGGATTCTTCCCGCAGCAGGATACGGGTTCACTCAACGGATCGATCCAGGCTTCTCAGGATATTTCGTTTGACGCCATGCGCGTGAAGCAGCGGCAGTTCAGCACAATTGTGCTCGACGATCCGGCAGTGGACAGCATCATTTCTTTTGTTGGCGGCGGCGCGATCAATACGGGGCGCATGTTCATCTCGCTGAAACCGCTTTCCGATCGGAAAATCAGCGCGGATCAGGTGATCGGGCGTCTGCGAAAAAAACTTTCCGTCGTGCCTGGTGCGACCCTGTACTTGCAGGCCAATCAGGACATTCGCGTCGGCGGCCGCCAGAGCAACTCGCAGTACCAATACACTCTGGAGAGCGAGAATCTTGCCGAACTGCAATCCTGGGCGCCGAAGATGCTGGAAAAGATCAAGACGCTGCCGGAATTGCGCGACGTCTCAACCGATCAGCAAGACCGGGGATTGCAGGCGCAGCTGGTGATCGATCGGGATACGGCTTCACGCCTGGGAATCGACACGCAGACGCTCGATAACACGCTGTACGACGCGTTTGGGCAGCGGCAGGTAGCGACCGTCTACACCCAACTCAACGAATACCATCTGGTTATGGAAGTCGGCCCTGAATTTCAGGAAAACCCGGATTCGCTCAAAGGAATTTACCTGAAATCATCGAACGGCACGGCCATTCCTCTGAACGCCGTTTCTCATTTCGAACCGCGCACATCGGTTCTGGCGGTGAACCATCAAGGGCAGTATCCGGCGGTGACGCTGTCATTCAATCTGGCGCCCGATACATCGCTGGGAGATGCGGTGCAGGCAGTGCAGGCATCGGCTCGCGAAATCGGCTTGCCGCAGTCGATTCGCGCCACGTTCCAGGGCACGGCACAAGCGTTTCAAGCGTCGCTCAAGAACGAGCCGTTCCTGATTCTCGCGGCGCTCATCGCCGTGTACATCGTGCTCGGCATACTTTACGAAAGCTACATTCACCCGATCACGATTCTTTCGACGCTGCCCTCGGCGGGCGTGGGTGCGATTTTGGCGTTGCTGCTCTGGCGGTTGGACTTGAGCGTGATCGCCATGATCGGAATTATCCTGCTGATCGGCATCGTGAAAAAAAACGCGATCATGATGATCGACTTCGCGCTGGAGGCGGAGCGCAAGGACGGCAAATCGCCGGAACAAGCGATTTTTCAGGCTTGCCTGCTGCGATTTCGTCCGATCATGATGACCACCATGGCGGCGCTGTTGGGAGGACTGCCCCTGGCACTCGGCACGGGCACGGGCTCGGAATTGCGCCGTCCGCTGGGCATCAGCATCGTGGGCGGCCTGATCGTCAGCCAGATGCTGACTCTGTTCACGACGCCGGTCGTGTACGTGTATATGGATCGTTTGCGAGTGTGGATTGCCAGCGGCAAGAAATCGCGAGCCGGGTCGGGTCAAGGCGGTAGAGCGCGACCCGACTATCGGCCGTCCTCGCTTCCGGGTTCTACGCTCGGATAACCAAAGTCGGAGACTTCGGCGGGTACAGCATCTCCGGTATTCAAATCGGACCGCAGGTTCCCTATGCTCGGCGTGTGATTTCCGTCGCTGACCGGCTAACTGCAAAAACTACAGAGTTTCGGAAAATATCCTCTGCGGAAACCCAGTCGATCGCTCCGAAGTGCCTGAAATCACGCGACTTAAAAGTAATTTGGATGGAACGACTCGTGCTCGGTTAGGATGTACCAGCCGCGTTGCCGATTGAGGTGTGCAATGAGGAAGATCTTCATGACTGTGGCTACGGTCGTAGTTCTCTACGCGATCGTCGTGGGTGCCGCTCCGCTGCGGAACGCGTCGCATGCTTACGCTAGCGCCAGCCAGGACCTAGCCGGCCAGAAATCCGATCAGCCGATAATCCAGACTTTTCTCGGCACGATCACCAAGGCCGGCAACCAGTTCATGCTCGATGACGAGGTTAGCAAGAATTCTTATCAGCTGGATGATCAAGACACGGCCCGCAAGTTCAGCGGCAAAAACGTGAAGGTGACAGGCACCTTGGACGCCACCAACAACATCATCCGCGTTCAGAGCATTGAGGCTACCGCCTGATTGTTTAGGTTGGCCGGGGAGGGGGGCTCAACTCGACCGGCATGAGTTGGGTCTAAAATCGAAATTTAAGAGGGGAGATATCGTGAGACTCAGCCTCCGGTTGATCCTTTTCCTGGTCATTGGGATTACGCTCGTTACGTTTTTCATCTCCAGAAATGAAGTGCGCGCGGAGAAACAAGGGTTGCGCGCCGATCTCGAGCGGCGCGCCGAGATTTTCGCCGAAAGCCTTCAGGAAATCATCGAACCGGCCATCGATCATGACTCACGAGGCCAGCTGCGACGGATTGTGGAACGATTTGAGAACCGGCAGCAGCTCGCGGGCGTGATCGTCTACAGCGCCGACGGTCGTGTCCTAGCCGAAAGTTCCAGCCTGCAGAATGATTTCACGCCGCCTGCCGTGCCGCTGGATCGCCTGAAAAAGGATGGGCAAGCGGTCAGCGAGTTCCTGCGCATCGGCGACAGGCCGATGCATGCCTATTACCTTCCGCTCAACGGGGAAGCTGGTATGTCCGGAGTTTTGGCGATCTTTCACGACGCGAGTTACATCGAACGGCAAAGCACGCGCATTTGGCGGGAGACCGTGTGGCATGTAATCGCGCAGGTCTTGCTGGTCGTTCTGGTTACCGTGCTGATTATTCGCTGGACGATTGTGCTGCCGATTTCGCGGACGGCCCAATGGATGCGCGACCTCCGCGGCGGCCGGGTGGAGCCTCGGCCGATGATGCCCAAGGAAGACTTTCTCGCCCCGTTTTCTCAGGAGGTGGTGAATTTCGCACGGAGTTTGAACGAAGCGCGGGCAGCCGCTGAGGAGGAAGCGCGGCTGCGCGAAAGCGGCGAATCGCTTTGGACGCCCGAGCGGTTGCGAGCAAGCATCCAGAACAAGCTGCGCGGGTCTTTGTTTGTCGTGTCCAATCGTGAGCCTTACACCCACATCCACCGTGGAAAAAACGTCGAGGTGTCGGTGCCCGCCAGCGGATTGGTTACAGCCCTTGAGCCGATTTTGCGGGCTTGCGACGGCACCTGGGTGGCGCACGGCTCGGGCGACGCAGACCGCGAAACGGTCGACCGGTACGACCGGATTCGAGTTCCCCCCGACCGCCCGGAGTACACGCTGCGGCGCGTATGGCTGACCAAAGAAGAAGAGGACGGCTATTACTACGGGTTTGCCAACGAAGGGCTATGGCCTTTGTGCCATATCGCACACACGCGTCCGACATTCCGCACGTCCGATTGGCAGAGTTACCAAGACGCGAATCGAAAATTTGCCGACGCCGTGCTTCACGAACTCGAGGGCGCAGAGCACGCGTTGCTCCTGGTGCAGGACTATCACTTCGCGTTGCTGCCGCGGATGGTCAAAGAGGCGCGCCCAGACGTGCGCGTCGCGATTTTCTGGCATATTCCGTGGCCGAATCCGGAGGCATTCGGAATCTGCCCCTGGCAACGCGAGCTTCTCGACGGGTTGCTGGGCGCGGACCTGGTTGGATTTCACACGCAGGCACACTGCAACAACTTTTTGGAAACGGTTGATACGGCGCTCGAATCGCGGATCGAATGGGAGCGTTTCGCTGTGAAGCGGCGAGAACACGTCACTTTGGTTCGGCCGTTTCCCATCAGTGTCGATTTTCGTGAATCGCACCTCGAAGTCGGAGAAGCTTCGCCGTCGCAGTACGATCTGCGTGCGTCACTGCTGAAGAAGCTCGGGATCCAGGCCAGTTTTCTGGGAGTGGGCGTGGATCGAGTCGATTACACGAAGGGATTGATTGAGCGTTTTCGCGGAATCGAGCGATTTCTGGAAAGGTGGCCGGCCTATCGGGAAAGGCTTACCTTCGCGCAGATTGGAGCGCCCAGCCGTACGAATATTCCGCGGTACCACGATTTCCTCGCGGAGGTTGAGGCCGAAGCAGCCCGAATTAACGCGCGGTTCACGGTGGGTAACTGGAAACCGATCGCTTTGCTCACCCGCCATCACAGCCACGAAGAGATTCTTCCTTATTACCGCGCGGCCGATTTCTGCATGGTGACGTCTCTCCACGACGGTATGAACCTCGTCGCGAAGGAGTTTGTGGCCTCGCGCGAGGATGGGGAAGGAGCCCTGATCTTGAGCCAGTTCACAGGAGCGACCCGCGAGCTGCGCGACGCGTTGATCGTCAATCCGTACGACACCGATCAGTTAGCAGATGCGATAAGGGTGGCACTCGAAATGGACGCGGACGAACGAGCCAGCCGCATGCGACACATGCGGCACGTTGTGCGGGAAAACAACGTCTACCGCTGGGCGGGCAATCTGATCTCGGAACTTTCCGAGATACGCATCGATGACGTCGAGCCGACGGTCGCAGAGCGGGCGCAAAAGTATGCCTGAGATAAGAGGTCCCCACCGAACGATCGGTGCGACGGCGATTTCGATCACCGAGGAACCCGGCCTTCCAAGTCCCAGTCCGAAAAAGCCCCACCCCCAGCGGCCGGTAACTGTTTGCCGAAGTTCTGAGCCGCGGAATGTCCCTCGATCGGCATTCCGAAATTGGCCGGAGATTCGGGACCAATTACGCGCGGCAAAACAATGGGCGTTCGTCCTGGACTTTGACGGAACATTGGTGAGCTTGCGTTGGCGTCCGGGCGACGTGCGTATGCCTCGGGAAACAAAGCTCATTCTGAAACGCCTTGCGGCTCATGAGAACGTCAGCGTAGCCATCGTGAGTGGCCGAAAGTTACAAAGCGTGCGTAAGCTCATCTCCATAAATGGCCTTCGTTATTTCGGAGTCCACGGCGGTGAGCGAGAAGGCAGATCCGTCGTGCTGGGAGCGAGATCACGACTCGCGCTTGACGCCGCCAAGCGTTCCATACGCAAACAGCTCGGATCGATTCGGGGCATGTGGATCGAAGACAAGGGACTCAGCATAGCGGTTCACTACCGGGGCGTGAACGCAACCACTGCGGAGTCAGCGGCTACTACGCTCGCCGGCCTGACTGCGCCTTGGAGAGACGTGCTCCACATTCTGAACGGAAGCTGGGTCTGGGAAATACTGCCTAAGGAAATTCCGGGCAAATGTACGGCGGTCAACGAAGTCGTGAATGACCTCCGACAGGCGGCTACCGTGGTTTACGTCGGGAATGACGGTACGGACGAACTGGCCTTTGCAGTTCTGCCAAACCAAATTACCGTGCGCGTTGGACAAGAGCGACGCACGCTCGCGCGTTTTGTCGTCCGGTCACCATCGGAAGTGCTTCGGCTGCTCGTACGCATGGAGAAGGAGCTGCCGTGACCACCAGGTCTTCGGAAGCGTTTCAGTTCGCTACTGCGTCCAATCTGGTCCGCGTCGGAAATCGGACAGCGACGAACCGGATGGAGCTGCAGCGAGGATTGGCCGACTGCAGCGATGCCTCTATTTTTTACCACACATTCCAAAGCTTGGACGGCGTCACTTCCTGACAGAGGGCTTTTCGAATGATTTCGCGTAGTGGGTTCTGGGTTCGTGTAACCGGCCGGTGCTGGCGGAACAGATGGCTTCGATGGACATTCGAGATTACGTGTCACCTGCCGATTTGCGAAACGATCTGCGAGAGGTGGTTGAGGCGTATTGCGCCGGCAACGCGCACACGGCATCGCAGGCGGCCTTCGAGGAATTCTTTCTTTGCGAGACCGTCGAGGAAAAAGTCCCGCTCAGCCGCGAAGCGTGGACGCTTAAGGAATGTCGCGACCGCAACGGCTCGCCGAAAACAGCCATGAGCACGTGCATGAGCATTTCCTGATCACAGCGAAGTGCGCCGGCACCTCACTCTGTTTCCTTATTTCTTGCGCCCCGAGTAGGAAAGCGGCGTGCCGGATTGGTGCCACGTGGCCCGACTTAAATGAAGTTGGGGCTGTGATACAATTTCTTTGCGTTAACTCCGAGCGGTTTGCATCCACCGAGTGCGCCCGTAGCTCAGCTGGATAGAGCGTCTGGCTACGAACCAGAAGGTCGGGAGTTCGACTCTCTCCGGGCGCGCCACTATCTTGTAGAAAAGTTAGGCTGCTATCAGTTCTCCTTTCGTTTCTGTCTTGGACTTTTTGGACTTCTTTGGACCAACAACGCTGACTGACGCCAAAGCCGGAACCTTGAATCCGCACCCGACCCGCTCTGATTCAGCGAGGCGGGCAGAGAGATTCTTGCGAATTCGGCTGTAGTGTTCCGCCATATCGTTGTCTGGTTTCCAACCGCTCCAAAACTTCCGTAGCGTGGGCTTGGCGTTCATTTCGTCAAGCCACGTTGCACGAAAGCGACGAAGCGAGTGGAAGCCCATGCCCTTTTCAACGTCGATTTCCGCTGCAATCAAGGCTGGCTTGAGTTGGCGGTCATCCACATTGTTGAACAAGCGGGCTGTGCCTTCCCGATTCGGAAACAACAGACCTTCACGACCGAGTAGCGTAACGTAGGCTCGCAGATATGCAGCCACATCGGTATGCACATCCACTTCGCGTATGCCCGCTGTCGTTTTCGTGTCGGCCACGATGGTGCCGTCCTTGCTGACTTGCTGCTCCACAACAATTGTGCGGAACTCGTTCTTGAGATGTTTGGTCTCAAGAGCGAGAGCCTCGCTGATCCGCATGCCCGTCGAAGCAAGAATTACGACAAGAACGCGGAACCATCCTTCGCTGTGTTGGAGCAGGGCATTGACCTGCTCGACTTCCAGTGAAGGACGACGTTGTGCCTCAGCCTCTACCACCGGACAACCCATCGCTTTGTTGTTCCACTTCGGCTGAAAGATCGGCTCAAGCGTTTCGACATTTTGGAACGATGCGACTACGGCTTTGCAAACCTGCACGTAATTCCGAACGGACTTCGGGGAGAGTTCGCCCGCGATCATCCGCTCTACGGCCAGTTTGACAGTGCCGTTATGCACCCGCTCAAGCGGAACGTCTTTGAGCGTCGGCTTGAGCCAATTCTCGACAGCACCTTTGACTGTGGCGTAGTCCTTGCGGTTCTCGTTCGCTGCAAGCCATGCATCAGCTTGCGCGCCGAACGTGACGCTCGAACCGAGCACCACTTCGTTGAATCGGGCTTCCGAGTTGGCTCCTGCCTGTTCCACGATTTGCTTGGCTTTTCGTTCAATCACGGGTTGCGGTAGGCGACCTTTCCCGAACCGCTCGCAAATCGCAACCGAACGATACTGCCGTTTCTCACTACCCTGAACGTCCAATCGAAATCTGACCCGTACTTGGTTCCCGATTTCGATGATCGTTCCTGACTGCCCTGCACGGCGATTCATGGTTTTCTTCCCTGTCCGCCGTTGACAAGGGACTGCACTGGCTACCTTACTATCGGAATGACCTTGTGGCGAGTGTACGAGCGTACTAGCCCGGACAGGTGCAGCCATTAGGGACGGCTTGACAGCCGGAGCAGCAGTTAGCTGACGTAGGGTTGAAACACTTGCGGAGGGTTTACTAAACACGGGAACACACTCCAAGTGTGTCTCCCGCGTGTCCTTTTCAACGAGGTTGAGACGGCTCTGACCGTCGTCCAGTCACCCACAGCGAACCGAGGGGGTTGGTGGGTTGTCCGGGCCAGTAACCCAAATCAATACGATCCTAAACCCGAATCCTGCGTAGTCAACGAATTTTTCGATCCGGTTTGTGTACCAAAAGTGGATGAAAACCAACCCCGGAGACCGAAGGCTAAAAGTTGTCGCAATTTCAGAAGGGAAAAACAACAAATCGCTCGATTTTTATTGGGCCAAACAGCGATTGGGGACTTTTCGCGGGCAGAGATTAAGACTTGTGACGCTATAGTGTAGGCACACTATTAACTATTTGCGGCTCTTGGGTTCGACTAGAACGGGGAAGTTTCAGGGGCGCGCCGTTGGCGGTTGTTAATCACGCGAGTAATGTACCGCTCAGACATTGAAATGTCAAGAGATTTTGGGGAGAACAAGAAAATGAGACCGAAAACCCAAGAAGCGCAAGGCACATTTATCACCAGTTTTATTGCAGATCGCGCGCAGTGGCGCGAAGTCCGCGCCCGGGCTTTGGTGCTCGGCGTGACGGCGAGCGAATTTCTCCGCACCGCGTTGGCCGAACACCTGAAACGTACCAGCAAAGGACGGAAATAAATCGAAGTAGAGTTTTTTTCTTATGAGACGGCGTCCCGCCGCCAGTAAAGCGGGAGTTGGTGGTACATCATGGCTACGGGAATCATCGTTTTTGAATCCGGTAAAGGCTGGTGGATCGTCGAAGTTGACGGAACATCCGAAGGGGTGTTCGTACACCACAGTCAGGTGGCCGACCACAGATATTTGCATCTGAATGACCGCATCGAATTTTCGATCACTCCCAATCCCAAACGACCCGGGCAAAATGAAGCCCGCAATGCGCGATACATTGGCCACGTCATCGTCCGCCAAACGAGTGGCGCAGGCGGTGTGCGATGAACGCCGCAAATGTTTCGTCCCGTCTCAAAGAATTCTCGCATTGGCTCGGCTGGAAGTACGTCACTGTCGATGGGCGGGAAACGAAGCCGCCATTTAACGCCCGGACCGGGCGACGCTGCGACGCTCACGATCCGGCAAACTGGGTTTCGTTCTCTGAAGCGGTGGATGCCGCCGATATTCTCAGCGGTAACGGCTTCGAGTTCGCGGGAATCGGATTCTCTCTTTTCGACACGCCGCTGATTGGCTGTGATTTTGATGGCGTTCTTGACGACGGGCACGCTGATCCCTATGTGCTCGAAATCCTAAAGCACCTCGGCGACCCGGCTACGGAGATAAGTCCATCCGGGAACGGGCTTCGGTGTTTTGTGGAATGTCCGACGCTTCCAACGGGTAAGCGGAAATTCAATGCGAAAAAGCCCGGTATCGCGAAATTCGGAATCGAAATCTACTCTGGTTCGGAGCCCGGACGTTACCTCACAATTACAGGAGACCACTTTTCGGGCGAAGGCGTTCCGAAACTCAACCCGGCGAATATCGAACTGCCGTACCTTTTGATTTCGCAATTTCCGAACGAAAAGTTCAAAAAGTTGTGGATGGGGGATATGTCGGAGTTCGGCGACGACCAATCGCGCGCTGATCAGTCGCTATGCAATCTGATCGCAGCGGCGGTGAACTACGAGCCGAAAAAGATTGAGGATTTCTTCAGCGCGTCGAAATTGGGTCAGCGGGAAAAATGGACCGAGCGCGCTGATTACCGCGAGCGCACGATTGCAAAGGCGATCAAAGGCAAAGAACCGAAGAACGTCACCGTATCCTCCAACGAAATCGAAGTACGTGTGGTCACAAACGAGCAGCCTGATATGCCGCGCTCCATTTTGACTGGCCGCTTGGGCGAAATCTGCGAACAGAATTTGCTAACCGATTTCCCCGTGGCGTATGCATGGCCTGCGCTTGTCACTGCGGCATCTGTGCTCGTACCTGTTGGAGAAGTCATGCACAACTTATATACCGCTCTGATCGGTCCTGTGAATGATGGAAAATCACAGTGCATTGAATGGGCCGTGAAATCGTTGCGGGTATCCGATGATCCAGCCCGCTATTCGGAAGTGAAGGCGGGGAGCGCAGAACGTCTGCTCAGATACATGAATCGTTTGCGAGACGCGGGGAAACTCGCCCCTTACGTTCTGATGGCACTCGACGAGTGGAAATTCTTCTTCGATAAAGCGGGTATCGAGAATTCTGTTTTCCCGACGCTGCTTACCACTGGGTTCTACAAACAGAACACAAGCATTTTGGATAGTCACGGACATCCAATTGACGTGCCTGCGGTGTTCAGTTGGCTCGGCGGCGTCGTGACGGAAGTCTATGACGAGTGTTTCTCCCGCGTGACCGCGTTGGGCCTTTATGACCGCTTCTTACAGGGCGTGCACCCTTCGGACTACGCGGGGTTCAATTATCGACCGTTCGATGGACAGGTGCTGTCCGCAGACTTCACTCCCACCCACGTCACCGTCGATAAATCGGTTTGGAAGCGGCTGAAAGAGTGGCGACTGGCGAATCCCCACGCAACGCGCGAAGCGGAGATTGCGCTGCGGGTGGCGATCATTTGTGCAAGTTTCGACGGTGCGGCTTTGCTGGCCGCGAAGGATTTGGAACCACATTTGATTCTGGCAACGGAACAGATGCAATTGCGCGAAACGTTCAAGCCAAACAGCGGCGAGACGCCCGACGCTCAGTGTGCGATCAAAGTTGAAAACTACGCGCGAGCGCATGGACCGACAGGGGAATGGCTGGACGTTCGCGCGATGATGAAGGCTATTCACTACGAACGCTTCGGTCCCCTTGTCTTTGAGCGAACGATTCGGGGATTGAGCAGTTTGAAAATCGTCGAA
>Ga0210404_10001081_pt1 | contig 12123 bp, 11 predicted proteins | sample IncBWH28MmetaG_FD_155455 | JGI IMG/M metagenome (GOLD analysis project Ga0210404, IMG submission 155455) | Forest soil microbial communities from Barre Woods Harvard Forest LTER site, Petersham, Massachusetts, United States - Inc-BW-H-28-M | ecosystem: Environmental > Terrestrial > Soil >... | reverse complement strand
GGTATCAGCGACTTACCAGGCGCGCGGCAGATGCCTAAGAGGACGTGAGCGGCCGTCAGTCAGCGAAACAAGGCTCGGATGTTCGCCCACACGCCATGTTAATGCCCAATGAAAAGCGCGTTGGCGGCGCATCGTCTGCTTGCGTACGAGGCTGCTTTTTGCGTATGTTGTGGGCATCTCAACCCAAAGAGAATCGATGAAACGTGTTCTGGTAATCGAGGACGACAAGGACATTATCGAGCTGGTTCGCTACAACCTGGAGAAGGACGGCTTTCACGTCGCCGCAAGCATCGACGGCGCCACCGGCCTCGCCCAGGTCCGCAAGACTCCGCCCGACATTTTGATTTTGGACCTCATGCTGCCGAAATTGTCGGGCCTCGAAATTTGCAAAGAGGTGCGCAAGGACGTTACCCTGAATCGCCTGCCCGTGCTGATTCTGACGGCCAAGGGTGAAGAAGCCGACCGTGTCGTCGGTCTCGAGCTGGGCGCGGATGACTATGTGACCAAGCCGTTCAGCCCCCGCGAGCTGGTTGCCCGCGTGAAAGCCTTGCTGCGCCGCACCGAGCCCGGTACGCCTTCGGAAAAACCGATCGAAATCGGCATGCTGCGCATCGATCCGGCGGCCTACAAAGTCACCCGCAGCGGCAAACCGGTGCCCATGAGCACGCTCGAGTTTCGGTTGCTTTATTTTCTTGCCGCACGTCCGGATCGGGTCTTCACGCGCGATCAGCTGCTCGACGGTGTGTGGGGCACCGAGCGTTTTGTCACCCCCCGCAGCGTGGACGTCTATGTGCGCCGCCTGCGCGAAAAAATAGAAGCGGATCCGCAGCATCCGGCGTACATGAAGACGATTCGTGGCGCCGGATATCTGTTCGAAACCCGTGCGAGCTAGGCTTTTCTGGAAACTCGGGCTGACCTATTTCGCCCTGCTCCTGGCCGCCTTATTGGCCGTCAACTTTTACTCTGCCCGTCTTCTTCGCCGCGATTCCCTGCGCTCCGCCGATGACAAGCTTGTTTCTCTGCTCCATATTGCCCTCTCCCGCCCGCCCCGGGTGGACGACGCCGCCGAGCTGAGCGCCTGGACTGACTGGATGGGCCGTAGTGGAGCGCGCGTCACCGTGGTCGACAGCAGCGGCCGCGTGCTCGCCGATTCGCAGCAAGATCCGGGAACGATGGAGAATCACGCGAATCGCCTGGAAATCCAGCAGGCCTTTGCTTCTGGCGCGGGGCAATCCGTGCGCCACAGCGCCCCGCTCGATCGCGATCTGGTCTATCGCGCCGTCCGTTACGACCAGCCCGGCACCTCCCCCGTAGTCATCCGGATGGCTTTGCCGCTTGCCCAGGTCGAGGAATCCGTTTCCGAGCTGCGCCGCAGAATTTACGTCGCCTCGCTGGTCGTCCTCCTGCTCGGTGGCATGTTTTCGCTGGTCTATTTCCGCATGTTCGCTGCGCGCATCGAGCGCCTGAAGGGTTTTTCTGATCGCGTCGCCCAGGGTGACTTCCGTCCCATGCCCAGCGAGGGCTCGCGCGACGAAATCGCCGAACTTTCCGATTCGCTGAATGAAACCGCCGCGTGGATGGACCGCACCATACGTTCGCTCAGCGGCGAACGCAATCGATCGAGCGCCATTCTTCGCAGCATGGTCGAAGGCGTGGCCGTCATCGACGCGCAGGAACGAATCGTATTCTGCAATCGCGCCTTCTCCGAGGTATGGAACCTCGATGCAGCGGCCATCGAAGGCCGCCCGGCGATCGAAGCGGTCCGCAATCCCGATCTGCTCGGACTGATTCGCCGCGCACTGCAGGGGGAAGAAGGGCTCCGCAGTGAAATCGCCATGGGCATTGTGCAGCAGCGCAGTTTTTCGGTGACCGCCACTCCGGTAATCGCCCAGGAAGGCGCCCTGACCGGCGGCAGGCCAACCGGCGCCGTTCTGGTGTTGCATGACGTCAGCGAGTTGCGCCGCCTCGAGCGTGTCCGCCACGATTTTGTAGCCAACGTTTCCCACGAATTCAAGACGCCGCTCACCGCGATCCAGGGATTCGCCGAAACGCTGCTTTCCGGCGCTCTCGAGGATCCCCGCAACAATCGCCGGTTCCTCGAAATCATTCGCGATCATGCCACGCGCCTCGCGGTGTTGACCGACGACTTGCTCAAGCTCGCGCGCATCGAGGCCGGTAAACTTGAAATCCAGTTTGGCCCCGTGCAACTCGCCGAGGTCATCGAGCGCTGCGTGGAAACCTCCCAGTTCAAGGCCGCTCGCAAGCGAATCACTCTCGAAGTCGACGTGCCGGCGAGCCTTCCTCTGGTGTATGGCGACGCCAGCCTGTTGCGCGACGTGGTCCAGAACCTGCTCGACAACGCCGTCCAGTACACCCCGGAAACCGGCCGTGTTCGCATCAGCGCCCACGTCGACCAAGGCCAGGCCGTGGTCGGCGTGGACGACACCGGCATCGGCATTCCGCTCGCCGACCAGGAGCGAATCTTCGAGCGTTTCTATCGCGTCGATGCCGCGCGCTCCCGGGAGGCCGGCGGTACCGGCCTGGGTCTTTCCATCGCCAAGCACATCGTGGAAGCCCATGGCGGCCGGCTGTGGGTCGAGAGCGAAGTGGGCCACGGCTCGAAGTTTTCTTTCTCCCTCTCCCTGGCCGCATAGCCCCAGTTGTCTTAAGCGATTCACACGCGCTTTATCGCGTTGCAATATCCGCGCGTCATCGTGCACGCGGCGATAAAGGATGATTTCGGCCCAGCTCCAGGAGAAGAGATGGCAGCCACGAAAATGAGCACCGAGGGAGTTTTTCAAACCGTTCTATTGAATTATCTGGTTTCGCAGGCGCGCACCGTCGAAGGCTCGGTAAACCGCGCCCTCGAAGCGTTGCTCTCGCGCGATGAGCGGCTGGCGAGCGAAGTATTTCTTACCGAGCCTCGGGTCAACGAGCTTGAAATGGTGGTTGACGAGCACGCTGTACGCCTGCTGCGCCAGGGAAACCTTTCCGATGTCGATGTCCGGCTGATTGTCGCCACGCTGAAAATCAATAACGACCTCGAGCGCATGGGCGATCTCGCGGTCAACGTAGCCGAGCGCGCCATTTCACTTGCCTCCATGGGCGACGTCGAAACTCCCGCCGAGCTGGAGCCCATGACCGCCGCCGTTCGCGCCATGATTTCGAAATGCCTCGGCGCGCTGATCTACCAGAATGTCGACCTGGCCACCCAGGTCCTCGAAAGTGACGACGCCGTCGATCAATATCGAGATCGCGTATTCGAGGCGCTGCTCGGCGGGATCGCCGAGAACTCCTCGGTCGCTGCCCCGAGCCTGCAATTCGTGCTGGCCTCGCGCCATCTGGAGCGCATCGCCGACCACGCCACGAATATCGCCGAGGACGTGCTGTTCTGGGTGCGCGGTTTGGAGGTGCGGCACGGGCGCGCCCGTCAGCTTGAGGCACGCGCCGAGAACGCGGCCGTCGCGGGTTCCTAGTCACACTCTTTTCACATTCGAATCATCGCGGATTCAATCGCTGGGCCTAATCTCTCGGGCACGCGGCCATTGGCTTCAAGGCCGGTTCACTGCCGGAGCGGCGGGCCAGTCGAGCCCGCCAGGCGCGCTTGAGCGTTTCGTTGGGGAGAGTTTCTTCAAGTTCTGGCGCCTCAGCAACTTGCGCCGGAAGTAGCACACGCTTATCGCCCGCCATAGGGGCGCGGTCTCTACCCCCGAGACTGCGCCTCTCCACCTCCCGAGACGCGTGAAGCCGTTCATGCCGATTTCTCGGCGATGTAACACGGACGTAACAACCTGGAAAAGATAATGTCTTACGACACAGGAGAACTCCAAGAAAATGAGAAAAATGCTGGTCGTACTGTCCCTTCTCTTGGCGGCGGCATCTACCGCGGGTGCCCAGTCCAATCCGCTGCTGCTCAATGCCGCAGGCGCCACGTTTCCCTATCCCATCTATTCGAAGTGGTTTGACGTGTACCACACCGCGCATCCCAATATTCAGATTAACTATCAATCCATCGGCTCCGGCGGCGGGATTCGCCAGCTCTTGGCCGGCACCGTGGATTTCGGAGCGTCCGATGGCCCGATGTCGGACGACCAGTTGGCCCAGTCCAAGGTCAAGATCCTCCATTTCCCGACGGTTCTGGGTGCGGTCATCCCGACCTACAACGTTCCAGGTGTCAGCACAGGCCTGAACTTCACGCAGAAAGCAATCGCCGGGATCTATCTCGGTACGATCACCAAATGGAACGATCCCGAAATCGCTAACGCCAATAAGGGCGTCACCCTTCCGAACACCGATATCGTCGTCGTGCACCGGTCTGATGGCAGCGGCACCTCGTACATCTTTACGGATTTCCTTTCCAAGGTCAGCGACGACTGGAAGAATAAAGTCGGCAAAGGCACGTCGGTCAACTGGCCGGTTGGTCTGGGCGGCAAAGGCAACGAAGGCGTTTCCGGACTGGTGAAGCAAACTCCCAATTCAATCGGCTACGTCGAACTGATCTACGCCGTTCAGAACGACATTCCCTATGGCAAGGTTCAAAATGCGGCCGGCAAGTTCGTGAAGGCCGATCTGGCAGGCGTCACCGCGGCAGCGTCGAGCGCTGCCAAAGATATGCCAGACGATTTCCGCGTCTCCATCACCAACGCGCCGGGCGCCACCGTTTACCCCATTTCCAGTTTCACCTGGCTCCTGATTCCCGCTCAGATTCCCGACGCCGGCAAACGCGATGCGATCAAAGACTTTCTCAAGTGGATGCTAGTCGATGGGCAGAAGTACAACGAAGGGCTCTCGTACGCGCAGTTGCCCAAGATTGTCATCGGTAAGGAATCAAAGGCCATCGCTTTGATCCAATAGGATGTCGAACTCGGCTACCACTATGGACGGCGCGGCCCCGCCTGAGGCGGGGCCGCGCGCTCTCATTGACAGTTTGCGCCACGGCGATGAAATCGCGCACATCATCACCCTCACGTTCGCCGCTGGAATTCTGCTCATCACGTCCCTGCTGGTCTACGAGCTCTGGGTTAATTCCCATCTCTCTCGGGCAAAATTTGGCTGGGGCTTTTTCTGGACCCGCGTCTGGGATCCGAATTTCGACAATTTCGGCGCCGCTCCCTTCATCTACGGCACGCTGGTCACTTCCATTGTCTCGCTGGCCATCGCGGTTCCGCTTGGCCTGGCGGCGGCGATTTTTCTCTCCGAGCTGGCCCCCCGGAAACTGTCGGACACGATTTCCTTCCTGATCGACTTGCTGGCCGCGGTTCCCAGCGTCATCTACGGCCTGCTCGGCATTTTCATCGTCGTCCCGCTGATGCGTACCACCATCGGCCCGATGCTGATTGGCAGCCTCGGCCACGTACCCATCATCGGCCAGTTCTTCAAGGGGCCGAATTACGGTGTCGGTTTCCTCACCGCCGGAATCGTGCTGGCCATCATGGTCGTGCCGTTCATCATCTCCGTCTCGCGCGAGGTCCTGCTCACCGTCCCGCGCGAGCAGCGCGAAGCCGCCCTCAGCCTCGGCGCCACGCGCTGGGAAGCCACCTGGAAAGTCGTTGTGCCGTGGGCCCGCAGCGGCATTCTCGGCTCGGTCTTTCTCGCCCTGGCGCGCGCTCTCGGCGAAACCATGGCCGTCACCATGGTGATCGGTAACGACCCCAAAATCGCCGCTTCGCTGTTTGCGCCCGGCTACACCATCGCGGCTGTGATCGCCAATGAATTCACCGAAGCGACCGGCGATTTGTATCTGAGCGCGCTGATCGAGCTGGGCCTGGTGCTCTTCTTGCTCACGTTTATCCTCAACGGTCTCGCGCGCTTGCTGATCATCGCCACCGAGCGCGGAGGAGGCCATCCTTCATGAAGCGTCTTCTGCTGATTTGGCGAAAATCCTTGAACGTGGTGATGCTCACGCTGACCGGCGTCGCCGCGTTCGGCGTCGTCTGTGTCCTGTTCCTGATTCTCGGCTACCTGGTCTGGAACGGCGGCAAGTCGCTCAACTTTGATTTCTTCACGCAGCTGCCGAAACCGGTCGGTGAAGTTGGCGGAGGCATGGCCAACGCCATCGTCGGCAGCCTGAAGCTTTTGTTCCTGGCCGCACTGTTCGGTTTGCCGGTCGGCTTGATGGCCGGCGTCTACCTCGCCGAATTCGGCGGCAAAACGTTCGCCTACGTCATTCGTTATACCGTAGACCTTCTCAACGGCGTTCCATCGATCGTCATCGGCATCTTCGCCTATTCTCTCGCCGTGCTTCCCGTGAAACATTTCTCCGCGCTGGCGGGAGGTGTTGCGCTGGGCATCATGGTGATTCCCATTACCGTGCGCAGCACAGAGGAATTTCTGCGCGCCGTTCCCGGCAGTCTGCGCGAAGCCGCTATGGCGCTCGGCGCCAGCAAATGGCGCACCATCGCCACCGTTGTGCTTCCGGCTGCTCGGGCGGGCATCATTACCGGTGTCCTGCTCGCGCTGGCCCGCGTCGCCGGCGAGACGGCACCGCTGCTGTTCACCGCTTTCAGCAATCGCTTCTGGAGTCCCGGCTGGGGACAGCCGATCGCCTCGCTTCCTGTAATGATTTACACGTACGCGATTGCTCCCTATGATGATTGGCATAGACAGGCTTGGGCTGCCGGACTGGTTTTGCTGGCCCTGGTGCTCATCGCCAACGTCGGTACGCGCATCGTTCTCAGCCGCGGTGGAGGGGGCAGGAGTGCCTGACATGGGTGCCACAACACATGGAAACAGCGCCACGGCTGCGCGGCTCGCGCCGCAGGTTCCTATGAACGACAAACACCACACGTCATCGGAGAAGGAGGCGCAGGTGCGCTTTGAGATCTCCAATCTGAACTTCTTCTATGGCGCAAAGCAGGCGGTTTTCGGTCTGAGCTTGAAAATACCGAAGAATCGCGTCACCGCGCTTATCGGCCCTTCCGGTTGCGGAAAATCCACTTTCCTGCGCACGCTGAATCGCATGAACGAAACCATCCGCAACACGCGCGTGGCCGGCGACATCCTTCTCGACGGTGAGAACATTTTGCAGATGGACGTCGTAGGCCTGCGCCGCCGGGTCGGCATGGTGTTCCAGCGGCCCAATCCGTTCCCGAAATCGATTTACGACAATGTCGCCTACGGCCTGCGCATCAACGGCTACAAGGGCCGCCTGGACGAGCACGTCGAACACAGCCTCCGCCGCGCCGCGCTCTGGGACGAGGTGAAGGATTACCTGCACAAGTCGGCCTTCGCGCTTTCCGGCGGCCAGCAGCAGCGCCTGTGCATCGCGCGCGCCCTGGCGGTCGATCCCGAAGTGTTGCTTCTCGATGAACCCTGCTCGGCTCTGGATCCCGTCACCACCGCGAAGATCGAAGAGCTCCTGTTCCATCTGAAAGACAGCTGCACCATGGCCATCGTCACGCACAACATGCAGCAGGCTGCGCGCGCCAGCGACTTCACGGCGTTCATGCTCGACGGGAAGCTGATCGAGCACAGCGAAACTTCGAAACTCTTCACCACGCCTCAAGACCCCCGCACCGAGGCGTACATCACGGGCCGCTTCGGATGATCCGCGAAGGCCAGGCCACTGCGTGGTATGAAGGGGGCTAGGGAATCATGGAACGCCATTTCGAACATGATCTGGAAGAACTGAAGCAGCGGCTACTGTGGATGGGCAGCCTCGCCGAGCGCGCCGTCCACCAATCGGTGCAGGCTGTGCTCGATGGCGAAGAGCGTCTGGCCGAAGCGGTGCTCTCGGAAGAAGACGCCATCAACGAAATGCAGATTGAAATCGACGAGCGCGTCCAGCGCCTGCTCGCTTTACAGGCTCCCATGGCCGCCGATCTTCGGTTTCTTCTGGCCGTGTCGCGCATCAATGGAGACCTCGAGCGCATCGGCGACCAGGCTGTGAACATCGCGCAGTCCGCCATGCGCATCCTGCGACATCCGCAGGTGAAGCCCTACGTGGATTTGCCGCGCATGAGCGAACTGGCCGAAGCTATGGTGCGCGACAGCCTCAACGCCGTGGTCCGCGGCGATCAGGAGCTGGCGCAATCGGTCCTGCGCCGTGACGATCAGGTTGATCGCCTGCGCGACCAACTCTTCCGCGAGCTGCTCACCTACATGATGGAGGATTCCGCCGTCGTCTTCGCCGCCTTCGAGCTGGTGCTGGTCGCCAAGAACCTGGAGCGCATCGGCGACCATGCCACCAACATCGCCGAAGACGTCATCTACTTCGTAGCCGGCCGCGACGTCCGCCACCCGGCTCTTGACCGCCGTTAGTTCCCGTAGGTCAATCTCCGATTAGCTGCGTGAAGTCCCCCCTTAGGATCGTTTCCGCGATTAGCTCCCCATTCGACGAGCCCCTCTGTCCCACCGAGGTGCTTTTGAGATGGGCGAAGGTGGAGCCCGAAGGGATTCCGTAATACTGCTCCATCCGATTCGCTGGGTCGACAAACGCCGGTTCGTCCGCCTCGGCGCCGTCGCCCTGGACACGATCGACAGGGTCAATCGAGCGCTACCAATCAGTCTCGGCCTGGTAGCAGTTTAGACTCTAGCCTGATATCACCGCCGAGCCGGAACCCCTTTGTAGTTTTTCGGCGTTGTAGTATCTTCGCGCCCGCCGATGTCGAAGGGGGGAACTATGCGTAATTTGGGGTTGCGCGTGGGTGGGTGTCTCGCGTTGCTTGCTTTTGCTGTTTCGTTTGCTGCGGTGGCAAATGCCGCGCCGCCGACCCAGAGCGCGATGCCAAGCTGCGACCGCCAGTGCCTTTACGGCTTTCTGGACCAATATATCGCCGCGTGGAAAGAAAAGGATCCCTCGCGGCTCCCGCTGGCTCGGAATTTCCGCTACTCCGAAAATAACGTGATGATGAAATTCCCCGATGGAGTCTGGGGCACGCTCACCGGTTTGGGCGACTACAACCTGCGCACGGCCGATCCCGCCAACGGCGAAGTCGGCTCCTACGGCATCGTGCAGGAAACCAACAGCACGTCCGTTTACGCACTGCGCCTGAAAGTAGACGACTCCAAAATCTCCGAAGCGGAAATCCTGGTTCGCCGCAGCGAAGGCAGCGGCCCGTTTCCCAGCAAGCCCGTGATGAAGGACAATCCGGTTTTTGACGAAATCGTTCCGGCAGAGGAGCGCAGTCCCCGCGAGCGCATGATCGCCGTCGCCGACGGTTACTTTTCCACGCTGCAGCTCAATGACGGCGTACTCTTCGCACCGTTTTACGACGATTGCGACCGTTGGGAGAACGGACTGCTGACCACGCACAATCCGGATCTAGCAAAGGTGATTCCGGTGGCCAATCTGGGCTGCGCGCAGCAGTTCCAGCTCGGCAACTATCGCTACGACGACCGGGTGCGTGACCGGCGGTTTTTTCTGGTGGACGAGGAGCGCGGGCTGATCATGACGGCCGGCTTCATCGACCACGCCGGGCGTCTGGAGAATTTCACGCTGACCGACGGCACGCCGATGAAATCGTCGATCCGAATTCCCGGCACGCTCTGCCTGCTGGAGCTTTTCAAAATCCGCGGGGGGAAAATCCAGCAGATCTGGGCTGTATTCATCGGTGTTCCTTACAACATGCCGTCGCCCTGGATTCGGTACCCGTCGAACTGACCGCACCTCCGGGGAGAACACGAGATGCCGCTGAAACCGAAACGGGTCGTGATGCCGCTCGCCATCATGGCGGCCGTCGCAGGGCTGATCTTGGCCGTGAATGCGGCGCGCATATCGTCCGCACGGGCGGGGGACGAAAAGTCGGCGGCCGGCCAGATCGATCAAAAGCGGCTGATGGCTGCGGACAAGCATCCCGGCGAATGGCTCACCACGGGCCGCGATTTCGGCAAGGGCCACTATTCGCCGCTCGCGCAGATCGACACGAAGGACGTCGACCAGTTGGGCTTCGCGTGGGACTACGACACGCAAACGAATCGCGGCCTCGAAGCCACCCCGATCGTCGTCGACGGGGTGATGTACGCGTCCGGCTCGACGGGCAAGGCCTACGCGCTGGACGCCAAAACGGGCAAGGAAATCTGGAGTTTTGATCCCCACGCCGACCTGCGCGTCAATCGCGAGGCGTGCTGCGACGAAGTGAATCGCGGCGTTGCCGTCTGGAAGGGCAAAGTTTACGTGGCTTCCTTCGACGGCATTCTTTACGCGCTCGACGCGGACGGCGGCAAGATCCTCTGGCAGGCGGACACGATCACCGACAAAAAGGTCGGCTACTCCGTCAGCGGCGCTCCAGAAGTCGCCGGCCACGTTGTGGTGATCGGAAATTCCGGCGCGGAATACGACGCGCGCGGCTACGTCAGCGCCTACGATTTGGACACCGGGAAACTTGCGTGGCGTTTCTACACCGTGCCCGGTGATCCGTTGAAGCCGCAGGAATCTCCTGAGCTGGAGGTCGCCGTAAAGACGTGGGACGCGAAGAGCCGCTGGGACATGGGAGGCGGCGGCACGGTGTGGGACTCGATGGTCTACGATCCTGAGCTGAATCTGCTCTATTTCGGCACTGGAACGTGCACGTTTTACGACCGGTCGCGTCGCAGTCCTTCGGGCGGGGACAATCTTTACATCTCGTCGATCCTGGCCATCAATCCCGATACGGGGCGTCTGGTCTGGCACTATCAGGAAGTTCCCGGCGACCAGTGGGATTTCGACACGCTTCAGCCCATCATCCTCACCGATCTGAAAATCGGCGGCCGTTCGCGCAAGATTTTGATGCAGGCGTCGAAGGACGGGTTTTTCTACGTCATGGACCGGAAATCGGGCGAACTCCTTTCCGCGGAAAAGTTCGTGCCGGTCACCTGGGCCGATCACGTGGATCTGAAAACGGGCCGTCCCGTGGAAGCTGCCGAAGCGCGAACGTATAAGTACTCGTTCAACGGCCAGGGCTACATCCAGCCTTCACCGATGGGCGGGCACAACTGGAATCCGATGTCCTACGATCCGAAAACCGGGCTGGTCTACATCCCGGAAATCGAAAACGGCCAGACCGGGATTTTCACGGGAAAGACCTATCTGCGCGCATGGGATCCCATCCAGAGCAGGAACCGATGGGAAGTTCCGGTCGCGGACTGGTGGGATCACGCCGGAGTGCTTTCGACGGCCGGCGGCCTGGTCCTTCAGGGCGATGGACCGGGTCATCTGATCGCCTACGACGCGGCGAGTGGGAAAAAGCTGAAGGACATCGACGTGGGTTCGACGATCATCGCGGCGCCGATGAGCTTTGAAGTCGACGGCGTGCAGTACATCGCCGTGATGGCGGCGTGGGGCGGGGGAGGCTGGAGCATCCCCCATCCGGAAAGCGCGGCGTACCAGCGCGGCAACGAAGGCCGCATCGTGGTCTTCAAACTCGGTGGCGGAGCGGTGCCGATTCCGCCGCTGCTTCCGCCGATCCAGCCAATTCCGCAGCCTCCGCCGCTCACCGCTTCGACCGAAGTGGTCAAGCAGGGCGGCGCGCTATTCGGTGCGCGCTGCGGGGCCTGCCACGTCAACCAGCCGCGCTCGGAAGCGCCCGACCTGCGCCGCATGTCGCCCGAAACACACGACGCGTTCCATCAAATCGTTTTGGGCGGCATCCTGAAAAGCGCCGGAATGCCCCCGTGGGAAGGCGTTCTCACGCCGGCCGATGTAGACGCGATTCACGCATACCTGATCTCGCTTTCCTGGGACGCTTACAACAAGCAGCAGGCAGCGTCCAAGAATTGAGGGGCAGGAACCATGGAGAATCTCTCGAAGGCCCTGGTCGCCAGCTATGGGATAGAATCGGATTAGATAAGGCGCCTTGATGAGCAAACCCGTCACAGCCATTTATCCCGGCTCGTTCGACCCGGTGACCAACGGCCACCTCGACCTGATCACGCGCGGGGCCCGGATCTTCGATCAGCTGATTGTCGCCGTGGCGCCGAACCTTGAAAAAGAGCCGCTCTTCGCGGTGAAAGAACGCGTCGAGATGCTCGAATCCCTGACCTTTGAATGGAAGAACGTGGAAGTGGACACCTTCAACGGGCTGCTGGTGGAGTACGCTCGGAGCCAGAACGCCAGCGTGATCGTGCGCGGCATCCGCGCCGTTTCCGATTACGAATACGAGCTGCAAATGGCCATGATGAACCGCAAGCTCGAGCCGGAGATCGAAA
>Ga0210404_10001080_pt1 | contig 12126 bp, 7 predicted proteins | sample IncBWH28MmetaG_FD_155455 | JGI IMG/M metagenome (GOLD analysis project Ga0210404, IMG submission 155455) | Forest soil microbial communities from Barre Woods Harvard Forest LTER site, Petersham, Massachusetts, United States - Inc-BW-H-28-M | ecosystem: Environmental > Terrestrial > Soil >... | reverse complement strand
TTAAGGGAATTCAATAAATCTTTTCCGCTTGTGGTTCGGTAAATATTTTCATCGACTCCGATAAATAATTTTTCTATCTGGTCGTCCAGTTCTTCACGGTCTGTAATGATAAGTACACGGCTGTCATCAATATTTTCACGAATCCATTTTGTGAGCCAAACCATCGTTAAACTTTTTCCGCTACCTTGTGTATGCCAAATGATTCCGCCTTGTTTGGCTTTTACATTTTGATGTGCTGACTGAATACCGAAATATTGATTAGGGCGACACAATTTCTTCGTGCCCTTGTCATATACTACAAAATCGTGAATGAGCTCTAAAAACCGCTCCTTTTGGCAAATCTGGCTAATGTGTTTATCAAGTATGTACTCATATTGCTTGTTGGTTTCTTCTTTCCATTGAAGATAATATTTCTCAGATGTTTCAATAGTTCCATACTTCATCCCTTGAGTATCGTTTCCAGCCAAAACAAATTGCATGGTGGTAAAAAACTTCTGGATGAATTCGGGCTTTTGATTATCGAGATTTTGCCTGATACCTTCAGTAACTCCAACTTTGCTTCGCTTGAGCTCTATCACTCCAAGTGCAATGCCGTTCACATAAATTACTACATCTGGCCGCTTGCTGAATTTTCCTTTAACAGTAACCTCTTCAGCAATTGCAAAGTCATTCGTACTTGCTTCTTTCCAATTGATTAGCCAAACAGTTTCTTTTGGCGAGCCGACTTCTTGTCTAACGGGCACGCCGTATCTTAAAAGTTTATAGACAGCTTTGTTGGCTTCGTATAGCCCGTTTGTTAAGTTGCTTGCAGCTTTATTTAATTCATCAATTGCCTTATGAGCCAATACATCAGAATACCCTTGAATGTTTGTCAGGAAACTGAATAATAACTTCTCTTCGATTGGCTGAATTCGTGTTTCTTCTTCCCAATTTCCAAGATATCTATACTCCAACTCCGTTTGAAAAAGTCGAATGATGCGGTTTTGTGTTTCCCGTTCTGGTTTTCCGATATTGTTCGTGCTCATATCAATCTTGTTTTGCCAGTTAGCAATTCTTGTATCATACCTTGCTTGATGTCTTGATACTTTTCTTTTTTTGATTCCAAGTCAATAATTTCCGAATCCATGTCTGTAAGAATCTCTGCTATTGCTTTTTGCTCTTCGGGTTTTGGAAACGGAATAAATATATTTTTTATTATTGATAAATTTAATCCGCCTCTTCCCCCATCACCCGTCGACAATTTTCTTAATTCCAAATATTGGGAATCTAAATAGTAATAAAGGAATTTTGATATGTATTTTGCTGATGGTAAAATTGAGGCGATGGATTGATTTGTGCAGAGTTCTACGAAATTTATTGCTACGGTACCACGAGTCTTTCCTTGTCCAGCCAAACCAACTAACACGCATTCTTTTGGTATTTCTTTTGTGCTGGAGTTTTTAAGCCCCTCTTCTGTTATTCTATTTTCAACATCGTATACGTATTTTAAATTTAGTTCGCCAGAACTCATCCATTTTATTTGGCCGCCCCAATATGAAGGCGTATTCGTATTTGGTGTGCCACCTGAATAAACATCTGCAATACTTCCAATCTTGATTGTTTCCCAATCCTCTGGAATCCGTCCCACTTTCGACTTTTTAAACTTTTTATTGTCCCCACTTCTTTTTGTTCGTATTTTTCCCGTTAGTAGTTGTTGCATTGAACCTGTTTTGATAGCTTTCTTTTTTGCAATTAGTTTTTCAAGGTTGGTAATCAAATCATCAATATCAGTTAAGACTGTGGCTATTGCTTTTTGTTCTTCGAGAGTTGGAGGTATTGCAATCTTAACAAGTGAAAGATATCTACCATTTGTCAGTGCCCTGGTTGTATAGGAACTTTTAGATATTATTTGTTTTCTTATATAACTTGGTGTAAAACAATACTGCTTGTACTCTTTGCATAGAATCGTGTTTTTTGCTCTACCTCGTAAGATAAATCCGCTAAAAACACAATTAGGAATGTCCTCAAGCAATACGGCAGAAATGCCAATTTCCTCCTGAGTTTCTGATGTGCGTGTAAAGAACATATCTCCCTCTTTGGCGGAGAAATTCATTTGCTCTTGAAAAGAAACAAATACTTTACCTTCTACATTTGTTTTTCTTAATCCATGGTGCTTAAATACATCCATGTAATTTACAATGGGCGTTCCATAACCAAAGTATTTGCTTTCTTTATTTAAGCCATTTTTAAATCCCATTAAGTCCCCAACTGACTTGATTTCCCAGTCTTCTGGAATTATCCCAAGTTCTGTCTTTTTGTATTTTGTTTTTGTTAGTTCCATACCAACCCCATCCTTTCTAAGTGAGCATTAACTTTATTTTCGAGCTCCTTGGTTGAGGTATCCAAAGCACTGAGTGTATCATCGTATCGCTCACCAAGCTCTTTTATTCGAGCCGTTAAACGCTGAGAGATGACATCAATCTCACCTTTAATATTCGAGTTCAAAACAGCAAGCCATTTCTTTTCAATCACCAAGTTTTTTACTTCTGCTTTAGTTAACTTATCATATTTCTTCAGTGTTAAGTCTTCCAATTCAGCTTGTTTTTCTTTAAATTGTTTATTGAGTGTTCCCTGTTTTTCAAAAAGTTTTTCGATGGCTCGCATCAGTTTGTAAGCTTCCTTTTCATTAGCATCACTCTTAACTTCCTTTATTCTCTTCGCCAATGTTGCTTTGGTAATTTTGCCATTGTCATTGGCTGCCTGTTCTAACAAGCCTTCCTCACCTGCATGTTCTTCCTCGTACTGCGTTAACTCGGTTTCGATACTTTCCAAGTCGGTTTCTAATTGTTGAATTGCGGCGTTTTTATCTGCAAAGTAATTTTCTATAATAATGTTCTTGGGTAATAGGTCACAAGTCCAGCCTTTATCAACTTCTTTTCCTTTGTTGTTCTTCTCAATGATTCTTCTCACACGTGCCACCCAACCATCTTCAATCAACATATACACGTCATCCTTCATGGTTTCATTCCAATAATTCATCAAGTGTTGGTAAATGTCATATCGGTCAATTAGGGCCTTGCCTCGGTACTGTTCCAGTAGCTCTTCTGATAATTCGTGAATAAGCTTCTTGGGTTTTGTTTTTTCATTTATGCCTGTAAGGGTTTTATTTATTTTCTTCTTCCATGTTTCAAAAACCTCATCCAACTCTTTTCCGTAACTGATAAATTCTTTGTGAGAAAAAATAGTTTCTTTGATTGCCGAGGATTCAACCTTTAGCTGGCTGTAATTATTTCTAAGTGGCTCAAACAACTGTTTCTTAAGTGAAGGGTATACTTTCCAGTATCCCTTAAGGCTTTCAATGTCTCGGTTGGGGATACCACCATTTAAGTGAGCATCCAAATCCTGAATGTCTTCTTCTTCCTGCGTATCAATGTATCGAGGTATGTTAAGATTAAATTCATTTTTCTGGATTTCTTCGAACGGAACAAAACGTGAATACTTATCCGTTTCAATTTGGTTATTGAAAACATCCACTACCAAATGAATATCCTGTTCACGCAAGCGATTTTTGTTGGCATCTTTCATAAATCCTTTGCTGGCATCAACCATAAAAATCCCCTTGCGACTGTCGGCATTCTCCTTATCTATAACAATTATGCAAGCTGGGATACCAGTGCCATAAAACAAGTTGGCTGGCAAACCAATGATTCCTTTAATGAGTTTCCTTTCGATGATGTTCTTACGAATATCACCTTCAGCTCCACCACGAAACAAAACCCCGTGTGGAAGAATAACCGCACCTTTGCCATTGCTCTTAAGGCTGGCTATAATGTGAAGCATAAAAGCATAATCACCGTTTTTCTCTGGAGGCACTCCGTATTCCTTGAAACGGTTGAATTCGTCATTCAAAGGAGAAATTCCGTTGGACCAACTCTTTGTTGAGAATGGGGGATTAGCCACCACGAAATCAAACCGTTTCAATCTGCCATCAGTTTCTTTGAATTGAGGTGTAGCAATAGTGTTCTTTCCTGCAATGCTTGCTTCTGGATAGCCATGCAACCACATATTCATTACTGCTAAGCTTTTGGTTGCAATGTCCATTTCCTGTCCGTAAACACTTAAACCTTTTGGAGATTCTTCCGCCACTTTCAATAATAGTGAACCAGAGCCACAGGTAGGGTCATAAACCGTATAGGACGGCTTATCTGCCTTCTGGACACCAATTACCTTGGCCAAAATTCTGGATACCTCAGAAGGCGTATAAAACTGTCCTTTGGACTTTCCAGATTCCGTGGCGAAATGTCGCATCAAATATTCGTAAGCATCACCGAGTATGTCATCATCTTCCGCTCTATTGTGCTTAAAATCTAACGATGGGTTCTCGAAGATGGCAATAAGGTTAGATAAGCGGTCCACCTTTTCTTTATCGCTGCCAAGCTTATCATCATCATTGAAATCCACCAGCTCCACTGTACCTTCAAGGCCGTTGGCTGAGAATAGTGGTTTCAGAATTTTCTTATTGATTTTGTCCCCAATATCGGTCTTACCTTTAAGAGCAACCATGTCCTCGAAGGTCGCACCCTTCGGCACTTCGATAAGACTGTTTTGTTTGTTTCCGTACTTGTCGGAAACGTATTTTACAAAGAGCATGGTCAACACATAATCTTTATACTGGCTGGCATCCATGCCGCCTCTCAACTCATCGCAACTTGCCCAAAGACTACTGTATAATTCTGATTTCTTAATTGCCATTTCTAAATTCTATTTTCCTTAAGGATTGTTTTTATGAATGAGGATTCGTTAGTGTATAATTTTTTGATGGTTGCTATTCCAGCATCATTAAGGTTAATTAATCGCCTCACCGAAAAGTTTTCTTTGTAGCCTCCAAGCTCTATTATTCTTGAAAAGGGCATTTTTACTTTATTATAATCAGAAAGAATTAATATGTTATCCCAGTAAAGCTGGCCATTGTAATTGTGAGTATAACTTCCCCAAAGTTTAACCGAAAGTTGTCTATCAACCTTAATGCCTTTCACTTTTGAAATACCTATGATAAATCCCTTGTGATAAAATAGTACCCAGTCATCCTTGGTAATCCTTTTAAATGTAGTTGAACTAAGCTCAGTAATTCCCCACATTCTTTCGGTATATCCAACAGGAATGTTTTCAACGGTTTGACTGAATTTGCCTCCATCTGAAATATCATTTATAGCAGTTAAATAAATCACTCTTAATTACCTTTCTTTTTGTTTGACACTAATAATTCTTTCACATCCACATTGAGAATATTTGCAATGGCATATAGAATCTCAATGGAAGGCTGCCTTCGGTTCTGAGCATAAGCGTTCACCATATTATAACTTTTACCCAGCTCGCAGCTCAACCAGGTTTGAGTGAGTCCCTTTTTCTCTAAGACACTTTTTATCCTGTTCATTTTAAAATAATAAGACTTGCTAAATTTACTTAATATATCTCAGAAATTGAGATATATCTATACTCAAAGGGATTTTATTTCTCTTCGCAGAGTAAAGCACTTAATGCCTGCGCTGGTTCTTAATAAGCTTTCACTTTATTTTGAGGACTGAAAGTAAATGCAAAATATCGTCGATTTTGCTGTGCATGGTTCTAATGCTTCGTTCTGGGACACCATTAATAATGTTATTGAAGTCCCAACCTTTGTTAAGAATCTTCTTTATGGTATCGAAGTAATGGGTGTAGCGTTTAAATTTCTCGATATCATACATTGGCGTATCGAACGTACCCCTTAAATACCCTGCGCCATCAAAATATACATACTTCTCTCTCGCATTTCTTTCTGCGTCTCTTCCATACTTGTCAAGCTCAATCTGATAATCAGGATTTTTGTGGTGCAGCCCTGTGCCCATGCCAAGCATTGCTATTCTTATTTCAAAGCAAAAGTTTGGGTTAAGGAACTTTATTTCTGAATAACTCCGATGCGACCGTTCAATCGAAACTGTTGTGTCTGGAGGAACGTGGAAACCATTATCCGTAAAGAAATATGTGTCTATTAGCGATGTAAGGTCCCATGAAAGTCTGTTGGCTATTTTAAATCCAGAAATGGGTATGGTGCGTGCATCAATAAATTGTGTCGGGATAGGAGAATTAGTGCGCATTGGTCCTGCCCCCTCTCTATCGAAACCTTCGGTCATTCCTATATACCAGTGATGCCCATAATAATCAGCCAAGGTTTTTAGGATTAGAAATGGATAAAGCTCAAGAAGAAAACTGCCCAAGCCTTCTTGCTCTTCTAAAATCAGTCGTTTATCATCTTCGGATAAGGCCTCAAGCCAGTTATTAAAGTAATATGTTCCAACAAGAATGATATCAGAATGACAACCTACGGATTCTAAATTTCTTGTGAATTCTGAGCATAGGCGGAAATCATATTCAAAGATGGGTTCGGTCACGCTTTTAAACATCCATTCCAATTCAATATCATTGGCGAGCTTTTTTCCAAATGGGGTCCTGGTATAATATATTCTGCTGTTAATTTCATGGCTCCTTCTATTAGGCACGACAGCATGTGGCATGTGCCTCCTTTGTGGTATATCAACTACAAACACACTCCAATCATTAGATTGAACGAAGTTGATGTTGCAGTCAATTACAGGGCTTATCATATCGTGACAGATGGTCACTATATATTCTTTGATATTATCAGGATTGCCTTCAAATTTTGGGTCAAACGTTCCGTCATCATTAACACCAAAAAGAAGTTTACCACCGAATTTATTTGCAATAGCAGCTATCTCATAAGCTATATCCCTTCGATTATCTCCTTTTGCATCCTGTTCGGTTATTTTCCTGATTGATTTTAATTCAAGGTTTATTCTTTCCCTATCCCTGTGTTCTACAAGGTTTCTTATTTCCTCAATTGTTGTCATCCTTAACTTTGTTTAGGGGAAGAATTAGTGGCTTTGAAAATACTTTGCTTGGCTCAGGCAATATAAATGTCTCTGGCTGTAAATTATCTATCATTGGAGGCGGCGGAAGCACAACAATTCGAAACTCGTGGTCATCTTTATACTTACATTGCTTTGCAAAATATACTGGTTGTTCTTGAGATGAAAACATGTCCGCTTGCAAATCATAATAAGATACAGGGCCAAAAAAAATAGGGAGCTTTTCGCCAAATTTCTGTTCCATTGCATAATCGAGCTGCCTCATAAAATCGAAAATACGGTCAATTCTAACGGCATATTTCTTTTGAGCCTTACTCACGGTAGAACATGTGCCGCAAAAAGCCCAGGCATCTGGAATTCTCCTCTTTCGAATTGTAACAGATGAAATAATTTCGGGTCCAGGGCCATCCCAATTACCAACCTTGGTCCATCCTTTTGACCCATCTTGTTTGAAAAAGTGGCCGCCCTCATCAATATCTTTGTATTGCGGATTCTCTAAAGAATTGAAAGCTCTGACAGTATTTAACCTAACTGCCCCTCTTAGTAGCATGTCGTTGGCATATTGTTCTTTCTCAAAGAACCGATAAAGAGGTACGTTAAAGTGTAGTAGCATGAGATAATATAAAAATGAAATTAAAAGTACTAAACGATACACACCAGAAGCTCAATTTAAAAACCAGTTATCCACTACCTTTGCAGTAGTTTTTAACAGATTATACCCTTAACTTAGGCGAGTAAATTGGACTTAAAAACTCAAAATAAAATCAAAGAGATTGTAGTAAAAGGCGGACTACAATATTATGAAGCAGAAGTGAGTGCCATTATCACAAAAATACTTGCTAAAGGATGTAAAGTCCGCCCAGTGGAATTTAAAGGACCATCCATGCTTAGTACCACCCCAGATGGATGTATTATTCAAGTTGGGGTGAAGGACCGAGAGAATCCCTTTGATATTATATGGGACTTTCTTCATGAATATGGACATTTTCTCTCAGGACCGCCTAAGTCAGAAGACTTGCGATTAAAACGAGAGGAGTTAGCCTGGAAATTCGCTAAAACAGAATTAAATCAATATCCAAAACTTCTTTTAAGAAAAGAGGAATTCGAAACTTATCGTGAGAAATGTCTGAATGATTACCACAGATTTCCTCATCTTCGAATTTGTGACATTAGTCCTTATTAAGTCCTTAAGAAGGTGGAACTTTTAAGAAAATCCCAATAGCCTTAGAGTAAATCTTTTCATGTGGGTTTTCGAAGTTCACTGCAGTTGCGTCACTGCTTCCAGCCTTATACACACGAATAAAGATGTAGTCTGCCTTTTTTTCGTACATAAAATTCAATTCCTGCGGGGAAAATTGAACCAAATATTTATCAGCTGAAGGTGTGCCTTTAACTTCAAAAAATAATTCACGACCATCCTTGACTGCCTTTATATCATACGGCTTACCTTGTTCTTTTACTTCGTTTTCCCAATGTACAGATGTGTATTTACCTGATTCCTTTAAAATACGATAAACAAGGTGCTCGCTCCAGTTCCCAGCTACAAGCCTGCTTTCTTCGTCCTCCATATCTTGATAAACGGGCACTTCCTCGGTATCTACCTCAGTTGGTTCTTTCGATGCCTCAGTTGATTCCTGCGATGCGAATTGGAATTCTGGAAGAGAGACTTTAGCAACATCTACCGAAGGCTTGAACTTGGGATAGTCTCGGCTCTTAGGAGCTTCTTCCTTAGTCTCAATTTTAGGGGCTGAGCCAGTATTGATATCAATATCTATTATTGTTTGTTGCGTCAATAAGGGCTTAGAAAATACTCGCTTGGCTGGAATTTTCGCAATATCAATATTCTCCTCTCTAAGCCAAAGGTCTATTTCATCTGTGTCCTGCTCCATTAGCAAGAATCGAAGTTCTCCAGTTAAGACTTCTATTTTAAGCAAAATCGCTAATTGATGAAGTAAATCCAACAGGGTACGTTCGCTGCTCCATTTACCTCTGAAGTAAAACTTGTCATCACCTACATATGTTACTAAAGAGGGTCCCTTTACCAATTCACCGTTATTTTCAAAAGAAAGATTAATCTCCTTGGCACTTAAAAACGTTGTTTTATTTAATACCTCAAAAAGTTTGTTATATTCTTGCTCTACATCTTCCACACGCTTCTTTGCCACAATAGAAGCAACATAAGGAAGAACTTCCTCTAATTTATTTTTTAACGAAAGCTCTGATTTTTGGTCGGTAAATGTAGGAATGAATTTGTCAATTATCTGAACCCCCATTAGCTCCATAAGCTGCTTAAATGATTCTGCATCCTTATAAGAGTTCTCTGGAACTTTTATCACTTTCATCTCAACGTTCTCCATAGAGAATCCGTCAATTGTTATCCAATTTAATTCATGCGGAAACTCAAAGGTTTCTATGTTAGTATAGAGCTTATTTTCTTTGGCCCAATCCTTAATCTTCTGTTTTCCCTCAGTATCCAAGTCACTAAGTAAGGCTGCCAATTTTCCATATACCTGGCCAATTCTTTTCGTTGATGGTTTTATGGTATTTTCTTCATCAAGGGCTTTTTGGTGTGTTAAGGCAAGTATTTCGAGTAAGTCTTCCAACTCCAGTCTTCCCCTTAGCTTTAAAAAGCTTTTCCATTCTGAAGAAATGGGTTCATCTACATCAAATACGGGCAGATATTTGCCTGCGATTTCCTTTATATCCTTATCATTAATAAACACTTCTTCGGCCTTCATCAGCTTGTCAACTGATGTGGGTATGCAAGCTTGTGTTTTCGTAAACCAGGTGAAGTAGTTGTCAACAGAGCAAGAGAATTTGTTTCTCCCAAAGCCTTTACCATAACGAAACGTAGCCCTTGCGCTTAATTGGTCAAGTGCTGCAATGTCGGGCAACATATGCCTCCAAAATAGCTTTGAGTAGGGATAATTACGTGATATTTGTTTTAGAAAAGTAGGCTCTTTAATACCTACAATTACGTTGTCGTCATCAAAACCAAATGAACCTGGAACTCTTTCGGCAGTTGCCTGGCATTCATATACCCATTCTGGTAAGGTAGAAGCCCTAAGAACTGGTAAGGTAGTATTATCATCAATTGTTCTTACTTCTATACTATCTTTTACTTTAACGGCTTTAAAAAAATCCGCCCATTGATACTCATTGGTTCCAGCGGTTAAATATTCCTCAGATAATATGGGTATCTCACTTATAAGACCTTCAATACTCAGTTTTGGACGGTATTTATTCGGCATGAAGCATTGTTCGGCTGGCTTGAACTCAATAGCCTTGCTCTTAATTTTTAACGGCAATTCTCGCAATCTTTCTAACATTTCGTCATCCAATTGCTTCTCGTGATAAAGTCTAAAAAGATAGCGGGTAATTTGAAGGTAATTATCTACAGTAATGAAATTCCCATCTTTAATGCCTGGCAGGATAATATTGGTTACTGCAGCTAATTCAGATGGCTCTTTGACACCTAACTTTTTAAGCCAAGTCTTAAGTTGCTCTTCATTATCTATTTGTGCATATACCTCAGAGTGGATTATTGCCAAGCCCCCTAATTCCGTTGTGCTAACTCCTATTGGAAAGCAAACCCCATTCGTTGGATTCCGCAGAATGGATTTCTCATCAAAAATGAATGGTAGTTTCTGAACAGTTTCAAACCATTCGCCATCCTTATCCTTATCTGATTTTTCCTTTAAGTACTTTATTAGATGAATATTTTCAGCGACCGTATGTGTTTTAGTGAAAGACTCCGATGAAAAGAAGGTATGTAAGTTTTCTAATTCGAAAACTCTCACACCAATATCTTTTAGCTTCGAAGGTTCTTCAAGGTTAGGGTTGACAAAGCAATCTTCTCCTAATTCATAGCCTTTTTCTTTCCTTAGGAAATCAAGTATCGCTTCTTGATGGATAAAGGCTTGAGCAGATAGCCCAGTCCTGTCTAACAAAATCTCAGATGCTACTTTTAATTTTTCCTTTGTTGAAAGAATAAATCTTTTATTTGATGCCAGTTCCAGAAACTTAACGTCAAAAGCCGCCTTCAGAGGATGTGAGTCCCGATATGGAGTAGGTAGAATTCGTAATATTTGATATTTGTATTTACTACTTCCAAGTAAAGTCAGTAAATCCAGAAGCTTTTCTGCGATTAATGAAAAAAGCCACTGATTCCATATTTTCCCTATATGGATGGCTTCACGAGAAGCATTTGTCAAAAAGCTGGCATTAACCAAAAATGGAAACTCAAATTCCTTGACTTTGGTTGGTAAATAGGTGAATATTACACTCTCGCTTAAAGCCCGTATGTTTTCTCCTTCGATTCTAACCGCAAATGAGAGGTCGCACATTTCAATGTCTCTTAATTTTTCTGGTGTACTCTCATCTGCTTGTAACTCCTGTCGGGTAGATTCTGGTACTGGAATTTCGTCAAACGTCTTAACGAGCCAGGAACTTATTGGGGCAGTATTTTTTTTCAGTTCGATTTCTTTGAAAAAACCAGAAGCTGAAGTAACTTTTTTCTCAATGCTGTATTTGTGGACACCATTCAAGGAGATGGAAATTTTACACACTTTTCTTAGGAACAATAGAATTTGGCCATTAGCTAAAACTGCATCTAAGTCTTTTTGCAGTGACATAGCATTCCCTAATTCTATTATAGTTGATACATTATATTTCATTCGAGATATGGCCATGTGGACCTCTGTAGGCAAATCCTCAAGTTCTGTCCAGATGGGCACTATTTGCCACGGGAATTTTTTTCCGTGAAAATTCTTGTCGAAACGGAAACGATATTCCCCCGAAATAATAGAAACTCTTTTAGATTTATCAAATACTGACTTAAAACCAATTCCTTTGTATCCAGTTTTTGTAGGGTCAGCCTTCTTTGTGCTGGCTCCAGCGTCCGTGATAGAAATGATGTCATCTGGACTAAATTTCTTTCCGTTATGTGATACTATTAAAGCCGTGGGATTAAAGTCGAAATTAACCTCATTTGTTAATCCATCTGCAGAGTCATCTGCATTCTGAATTAATTCAAAAACAAAACGTTGTTCACTATATATGTCACCCGATACCGTTTCAAGTAAATTCGCAATGGTAGCAGCTTGCCTTGGTCCGCCAAAAGTCGAATTCTCTTTCTGCAGATTCTCTATAAATTCTTTTGGGCTCATCCTATCAAAGATATTTATTTTATCTTATAAGGAAAGCTATCGAAGCGCCGTAATAA
>Ga0210404_10001079_pt1 | contig 12135 bp, 8 predicted proteins | sample IncBWH28MmetaG_FD_155455 | JGI IMG/M metagenome (GOLD analysis project Ga0210404, IMG submission 155455) | Forest soil microbial communities from Barre Woods Harvard Forest LTER site, Petersham, Massachusetts, United States - Inc-BW-H-28-M | ecosystem: Environmental > Terrestrial > Soil >... | reverse complement strand
GGGTTGTCATCCAGGTAAATTCGAACGCGCGGCTTGTCCATCAGGTGCACCTCGGATCAGCGATCGTCACGCAAAATGGCGTACTTGGCGTGACGCCGGTCGGTTTCGCCCGGGCGAATCAGCATCCAGAACATCGCCACGAAACAGGCTACCGTAATGGCTCCGGCCACGGCCATGATGATGATATTGCCCCAGTGCGGGCCGATCAGATGATCGTGCATCACTTGCTCTTGGCGCGTTCGGCTGCCACTTGCTGGGCGGTCACCGTGCTTCCATGGTTGCCCCAGGAACTTCGTTCATAGTCGACGATGTTTGCGATGTCGGCGTCGCTCAGCGCGCCGCTGAACGGGGGCATCGGGCTTGAGTAAGCCACTCCACCCACTTTGGCGCCCTGCAAGCCCTGCAGTACTGTGTGGATATGCGAGGTCGGATCGGAGTCGTCGACCACCGGATCGGCCTTGAGCGACGGGAACGCACCGGGAAGACCTTCACCGTTGGCCTGATGACAGGCGGCGCAGTTGGCGGTGAACAGCGCCTTGCCCTTGGCGGCATCGAAACCCGCCGCCGACGGCGAACCGGCCGCTGGCGCGCCCGCGGCCGGGCTGGCCCCAGAGGCGCTGGCGGGCGATGCACTGCTGACGACAGGCAGTGCGCTGTCATTGCCGCCCATATCCGGCAGAGCGGGCTGCTTGAGCGACAGCAGATACGCCACCAGTGCCTCAGCCTGATGGTCCGGCACCACGACACCGTGCGCCGGCGCGTAGGCCTTGGGCAGCGGCACCGCCGCCGCGCCCGCAGGGGCCTGATCAACCACTTTGAACATCCAGTCGAACGCTGGCATGATCGATTCGGGCACCACCGCGCGCGGGTTGTACAGGTGGATGTACTGCCACACCGTGCTGGGCTGACGCACCCCGGCATTGGTCAGGTCGGGCCCGGTACGCTCGGAGCCCAGCAGCTCCGGCGTCTGGTAGGCGAAATCTCCTGGCGCCGAGGGCCGGCCGAAAATCTTGTCCTGCGGCAGCGGTCGCACCTGCTGGGTGTGACAGTAACTGCAGCCGTTGGCCACGTAGACGTCGCGCCCCTCGGCCTGCAATGGCGTCAGCGGTTCAACCCCCGGTCCCGGTGGCGTACGGGACAGCTCGATGCCCGGCAGCACGCCCATCAACAGCGCCAGGGCCGTGTAAACCAGCGCTGCGCCACCTGAAATCAGCACCAGCTTGTTCATGCGGCCGCCCCCCCAGCCGGCACCGCCGCCAACGGCACGGCCTCGGCCGACGGACCAAAGCTCATGCGCCACACGTTCCAGGCGAACACCAGGTGGCTCAGGAACATCAGCACCCCGCCGATGCCGCGCCACACCCAGTAGCCCTGGATGTCCACCACCGACTGGATGAACGGCAACCCGTTCATCCAGTCCAGGCCCTGAATGGTGCCGCCGATCGAGAGCGAAATGACGTAAATGAAGCTGCCCACCACGGCCATCCAGAAATGCAGACTCAGGCCGAGCTGGCCGGGTGCCTTGCCGGTCGCCAGCGGCAGCAGGCCGTACACCCCGCCCCAGATCGCGAAATTGACAAAGCCGTACATCGTCAGGTGCGAATGCCCGACCGTGAAATTGGTCAGATGCCACACCTCCTGCAGCGAGCGGAACGCCTCGAACGTGCCCTGGGTCGAGCCGACCACATAACCGATCACGCCAACGAAGACGAACATCAGCGGGTAGGAATGCGTCAGATCGCGCAAGCGCCCGCGCATCGTCAGCAGAAAATTGGTGCTGCCGCCCCACACCGGCACCAGCATCGCCACGCTGAACACAATGGCGGTGGTCTGCAACCACCACGGCAGCGGGCTGAACAGGAAGTGGTGCGAGCCGATGATCGGGTAGAACACCAGGTTGGTCCAGAACGCAAACACGCCCAGCGCGTACGAATAGATCGGGCGGTTCAGCAGTTTGGGCAGCGTGTAGTAGAGCATTCCCAGCGTCAGCGGCGTGAACCACATGCCGACCGCGTTGTGCATGAAGAAGCCGGACACCGCCACCTGGCCCAGCCCGTACTGGTACCACGGCAGGATCGCCACCAGCGAAAAGATGCAGGCCTGCAGCACGCCGCCGACGATGTACCAGTTCGATAGATAAATATCGTCGGTGTCGCGGCGCGCGATGGTGCCGATCAGATTCCAGGCAGTCACTGCCAGCGCAGCCAGGAAAATCAGCCGGATCGCCCACGGCCACTCCCGATACTCGAGACTGCCGGCGCTGTAGCCCAGATCCAGCGCGATCGTACCGGCCAGCGCGGCCACATTGAACAGAATCAGCCCGATCCATGCCAGCTTGGCGCTGTACAACGGCACCCCGCAGCTGCGCGCGGTCACGTAATAGCCCAGTCCGACCAGAGCCAGGCTGGCCCATCCGAAAAAGGTCGCGTTGGTATGAATCGGACGCAAACGCCCGAATGTCAGCCACTCACCGGGAGCAAAATCCGGCGCGCCGAACTTGTACGCGAGGAGCACGCCGACCGCCGTGGCAAACAGAAGCCACAACGTGGCAGTTACCGTGTAGGCGACGAAGACCGAGGCCTGGGCTCGACGCTCGTCCTCGCTCGAACTGGAGTGTGCCGCTACGCCGGTCTGCATCGTCCCTGATCCATTCGGCGGTCGTGCTCTTATGGGTACGGCCCCACGCGGGGCGCTCATGTTAGCGCGGCGGTCGTACCAGCGGGTGAGGGCGGCTCACCCGAATCGGTCATCGCGGGTCGCTTCAGACCCCGAACCCGGTGACACAGGCGCGATGCGGTAAGCGTTGCACCATGCTAGCGATCTGCACCTTGGTCCTCTGACCCGCTTCCCCGAGGCAGACCGAAGAAAAACGCGGCGCCTTCATTCAGTGCGCCCTCGGCCCAGACTCGGCCGCGATGCTTTTCCACGATGCGCTTTACGATGGCCAGACCAACCCCGGTCCCTGAAAATTCGTCGCTCCGATGCAACCGCTGGAACACGCCGAACAGCCGGTCGATATTGGACTTGTCAAAGCCGACCCCATTGTCCTTGATGCAAAAGACGCTTTCCTTGCCGGCATCGAATCCGGATATCTGCACGCGTGGGTGAGGCCTGGTGGCGCTGTACTTCAGTGCGTTCGAGATCAAGTTCACCCAGACCTGGCGCAACAAGGCCTGGTCACCCCACGTCTGCGGCAAGTCGCCTACCGAAATATCCGCGTTCGCGCTTTCGCCGGATGCGGTCAGTTCCTTGCAAATGCGCGCCACCAAAGCTTCCGTATCGAATCTTTCTTTCCGGACCGCCTGATACCCGATTCGAGAAAGGGCGAGCAAGGCTTCGACGATCACTGCCATGCGTTGCACGGAATCCCGGATGATTTTGATCTTGCGCCTGGCCTCGTCATTTAATTCGGAAGCGTGGTCTTCCTCGAGAATGCCGGCAAATCCGTCGAGCGCCCGCAGCGGGGCCCGCAGGTCGTGTGATACGGAGGAGCTGAAGGCTTTCAGATCCTCGTTGGCGAGCGTCAGCTTCGTGACCAGCTCGTCGCGAGCCCGCGCCATCGTCAGATGCGTGCGCACCCGCGCCAGAAGCTCCTGCGACGTGAAAGGCTTGGCCAGGTAATCGTCCGCGCCGGCTGCCAGGCCTTCGAGCGAGGCCTCCTGACCGGCGCGCGCTGAAAGCAGGATCACGGGCAGCGTGCGCGTCTCCGGATTGTCGCGCAGTGCGCGAACCAGGCCCAAACCATCCAGATGGGGCATCATCACGTCGCTCAAGACCAGGTCCGGCTTTCTGGTCTGTACGGCGATCAGCGCCTCGCGCCCGTCGGCCACTGCCTGCACCTCGTAATAGGGTGAAAGCAGGCTGCTCAGGAACGTGCGCAGATCGCTGTTGTCGTCCGCGATCAGCACGCGGGCGCCGCTCGTGGCCGAAGTTGACGCAACCGGCTGCGACCCATAAGGCAGCCATTGCAGCGCCTCGTCCAGGTACGCGGCGGCGCTTCTGACGGGCGTCGTGGCGTCGGAGGATTCGGCCACGTGCTCGGGCGGCAGGTGAGCGCACCCGGTGCGAAGCTCGATCGAAAACTCCGTGCCGATGCCTTCTTCGCTGGTGACACGGATTTCGCCCCCGTGCAGCTTGACGAGCTCCTGCACGAGGGCCAGACCGATCCCGGTGCCCTCGTGCGAACGCGAGCGCGCACCCTCGACCCGGTGAAAGCGCTGAAAAAGTCGACGCAGTTCGCCGCGGGGTATGCCGGTGCCGGTGTCCTTCACCGTCAGGCGGGCGCCGCCCGGCGCTGGCGCCAGGCGCACGCTGACTCCGCCCTCGAACGTGAACTTCAGCGCGTTCGACAGCAGATTCATCACGATCTTTTCCCACATGTCGCGGTCGACGTAGATCGGCTGCGCGAGAGGGAGGCAATCGACCTCGAACGAGAGTCCTGCCTTCTGGAACGCGGAGTGGAAAGCGCTGGCCAGATCCGCCGTGTAGCGCGCCAGATCGGTCGGCACGAAGCGCGCCGAGTGGCGACCGGCCTCCATGCGGGAGAAGTCGAGCAACGCATTGACCAGCCGCAGCAGGCGCAGTGCATTGCGCTGCATCTGGCCGAGCCGTTGCCGGGTCTCGGCGCCGAGCGTGTGCTCGGCAAGAAGCGTCTCCAGCGGCCCCAGCAGAAGGGTGAGCGGGGTGCGGAATTCGTGAGAGACGTTGCTGAAAAAGGTCGTCTTTGCGCGGTCGATCTCGGCGAGCGCCTCGGCGCGGTTCTTCTCCGCCTCGTACGCGCGGACGGTGGCCATCACGGCGGTGATCTGGTCGGCGGTAGCCTGGAAGAACCTCAGATACCGGTCGTCCAGGGCGCGGTGCGGGCTGATGCCGGCAACCACGAGCGCGTATGGCGTCGAGCGCCCCGTGCGCGACAGCGGCAGGATGATCGCCCGGCTGGGCCGCGCGTTCCAGCAGCCGGCGGGCAACGGCCCGAAGCGCGCGGCAAGGTCATCGACGACGAGCTGCCGAGAGGTCCGGACGACCTCGGCCAGGGGCCACGAAATCGCGGTGATGTCCTGCCCGATCGGTATGTGCGCCGGCTTGGCGGGACCCTGATAGCCCGCCCATCCGCTCCCGGCGACGAGCCGCGCATCCTCAGCCTTCTCGTCGAGCACGTAGAAAAGAACGAATGGCAGATCCGGCTCGTTGGTGGACAGAGTCTCGGCCGTAATGCGGTATGCCTCCTCTGCGGTCTTCGCTTCGGCGGCGCGCGCGGACAGGTCGTGCAACATCCGGAACTCGCGTTCACTCTGGACCTTGGCGGTCGTTTCATGCACGGTATTGAGCAGGCCGCCGATCGTTCCGTCGTCCCCGGGCACGGGGCTGTACGAAAAAGTGAAGTAGGTTTCTTCGGCCATGCCCCCGCTGCTGATGAATAGCTGAAGGTCTTCCGTCCATGTGGCGGGCCCTCCCTGTTGCACGCTCCTCGCCATGGGCCCGGCGACGTCCCACACCTCGGCCCAGACCTGCGCGGCGGGAGCGGCCAGGGAGGCGGGGTGCTTGTCTCTCAGGATCGGGCGATACGCGTCGTTGTACAGGTGCAGCAGCTCGGGGCCCCACCAGAGCAGCATCGGGAACCGGCTGCCGAGCACGACGCCCAGCATGGTCTTGAGGCTTCGCGGCCAGGTCTCGACCGGACCGAGCTTCGTCTTGGACCAGTCCGTCGAGCGCATCAGCGTGTTCATCTCGCCGCCGCCCGCGAACAGGTCCGCGGCTGCAGGGACGGCCACAACAGAGGCCACAACAGGACTCTTGGCTTCGGATTTTTCCCGAGGCGCCATCGTGACAGCTAAGAGGGAGGAAACGATCGCAGCGACCGAACCATACAGGACGTGCGCCAGATTGAACAAAGGCGCTGGTTGGAGTCATAGCCACACCAAGCGCGAGGACATTACGCCTCCACCCGAACATGCGGCGCAAGCTCGCCAAGGAAGTCTTGGAATCGAATGACGCAGCTTCCCGCAGGCCAACATGGTGCATGCGTGAGCCGCGCGACGGTGTCCGCTCCGACTCCGTGCGAGTTCTCGCACTGCAGCAACAGAACAGCAACAGAACAACAACGGAACGCGGATAATTTCGTGAAGAGCGCGGTCCAATGTCGGACCTCTCTCGAGATGGGATCTGTCCAGTGGACGCCGGCAAGCATCAAAGGTCGGAACGCAGCCTGCCGGTTGAGCCATTTCGCGCGCTGCTTTACCGGTATTTCTTTTTCGACTGGCTGTTTCGAGACGCCTCGCGCGGCACGCTGCTGGAAAGGGAAAGCGCATTGCGGTTCAACCGTGAAATGCGCCACCACCTGCTGGTCTATCTGCGCCGCTGGCTCGTGGTGGTGGTATGCAGCTGCGCTGTGGGCGCTTCGTTCGAGAAGGGCCTGTCCCTGGATACCATGGCGAGCGTCTTTTATTGTGTGAGCACCGTTTCGCTGGTGGCGGCGGCGATGATCGCGCGTCTGTGGGTCGGCCTGAAGTACCAGTAAACCTGTCTGCAATGCGCAAGCGGGGTCCCGCGCGACACGTCATTGCGCAAGAGGAATCCATAGCGTGACTCCGCCTTCGCCGGTGCGCGGATCGAACGTCGGATTGTGCCGCTCCAGAATGGGTGCCTCCGCAACCGTGCGGCCCAGGGCCGGCAGCGCTTCGTTCCAGATCGCGAAGTAGGTTTCGAGGATGGCCGAGGCATGGCCGCGATGCTCGAACACGGCGTAGGTTCGCGGCGCGATTTCAAGCTTCAGCAGCTCCTTTGGGCTGTCACCGAAGCGGGCGACCTCGACCGCGCAGATATAACGGAACTGGCCTTCCTCGTCCCCGTTGTGGGTCACGCCGAGCGGAATGCGGTCGAGCTTGTCGGCAATGGCATCGTAGTACGCCATGAAGCGCTGCCACTGAGCAGGGATCTTGATCGTCGTGTCGAACGAGCACGGTTCGGACAGACCCACCGCGCGCACAAGGCCCTGTTCGACCAGACGCGGCGGCTCGAGGCGATTGCCCGCTTTTGCCTTCAATTCGAGAGGCCCGACCAGCGCCAGGCCCTGGATGCTGCAACGATCGCGCACGCTTTCGGGCGTCACGGCGAACTGCTCGCGGAAGGCGCGCGTGAAGGCCTCGTGCGACCCGTAACCCGCGTCGAGCGCGATGGCGAGTATGTCCGGCGCGCCGCCCGCCAGCGCCCGCGCCGCGTCGCTCAGGCGTCGGGCGCGCAGGTATTTCATCACCGGCAGGCCGGTCGCGGTGCCGAAAGCGAATGCCAGATGCGAACGCGATACGCCGCACGCGTCCGCAATCGCGTTCAGCGTGAGCGAGCGCTCCGAATTGCGCTCCATCACCCAAAGTGCCTTGTCGGTAATCGACATGATCGACTCCTCGTTGTGCCGTGAAGTCAATCTAGCAACGGCCGGCGCCCGCTGCTTGATCGATCGTCGGACGCGCCGTTGCGGCACGCTGCAAAAAGGGCGGTCGCCGGCTGCCGTGAACTAGCCCTGCTCGCCCTTGAGCGGCGTTCGGTCCGCGGCCGGACGCGGGTCCGTGATCGTGATCGCCTGGCCCGGCTCCAATCGCTCAGCGCCGCGGACTACCAGCCGATCGCCGGCTGACACGCCATTTCGGATTTCCACCAGATCCTCGACGGCGCTGCCGGACTCGACCTCGCGGCGCTCGACCGTTCCGTTCTGAGCCACGCGCATCACGTACGAGTGCGCCTGCCGGATCACGATCGCGTCGCGCGGAACCACGACCGCAGTGCGGTCGGCGCCGGTGGGCACGCTGACCTCGACCGCTGTTCCGACCGGCCAGAGCGCTTTGGCCAGCGCGACCCGGATTTCGAACTGGCGCGAACGGTCGTCACCCACCGGCACGATGGCCCGCACCTTGCCGCGCCGTTCCGCGTTTCCGACTCGCAACACAGCGACCTGGCCGGCCTTGACATGACCCGCAAACGCAAGGGCGGCGGTCGCGCGCGCCTCCACGTCGTCGGTGTTGACCAGTCGAACCACGGACGCGCCGACCTGCAGGTACTCTCCGCGCTGCGCGAAGCGTTCCGTCACGACCCCGGAAAACGGCGCCCGGACTTCCGATTGCTGCGTTTCGTACTCGGCCTGCCGCAGCTGCGCGGTCAGCCGCGTGACGTCGTGCTGGGCCATCTCCTGTTGCGCACGTGCCTCATCGAGCTGGCTGGCGGAATAGATCTTCGTGGCCGCCAGACTCTGATAACGCTCGAGCTGGGTGTGCGCGAGCGCCGCCTGCGACTGGGCGCGCGCCACTTGCGCCTGCAGATCGGCGACCCGAAGCTTGACCACGGTGTCATCGAGCCGCGCCAGCGCGGTGCCCGCGGCGACCCGTTGCCCGACTTCGGCGATCCAGACCACGCGGCCGGCCACGATTCCCGCGATGCGCGCGTCATCCCGGCTGACGATGGAGCCGGGAATCCACGCGTGCGGAGCCACCCGCGCCGTGCGCGCGGTGGCGACCTCGACAGAAACCGGCGGCGTCGCGGCCGGGTCCGCGCCGAGCGCGGTCGGAGCAGCGTTCGCCGTGGCGATCAGCAGCAGCAACGGCCTGGCAGCGCGCAGCCCGATCATCACGATGCGGCCGCCATGCCGAGCGGCTCCGGCACGGAGCGTCGCGCACCGAACAGGCGGATCAGCGCCGGAATCAGGACCAGACTGAACACCAGACTGACGATCACGCCGCCGATATTGACGGCGGCCAGGCCCCGATAGATCACGCTGCCCGGCCCCGGATTGATCGCCATCGGCAATGCGCCCAGCGCGCCCGTCAGCGTGCTCGCCAGGATCGCGCGCAGCCGCTGGTTCAGGCCCTGGCGGATCGCTTCCTCGAGCGAGATCCCGCCGCCTTGCGCTCCGCGCACCGCCGCGACGAGCAGAATCGAATGATTCACGATTACGCCGATCATCATCACGAATCCGATCATCGACAGCAGGTCGAGCGCCTGGAACGCGACCAGTCCGAGTAACCGCAATCCCAGCATTCCGCCGACCAGCGCCAGGGGCACCGTCAGAAGGACGACCACGCTGTCGCGCACCGAGCGGAACAGCGCCGTCATCAACAGGAACAGCACGAACAGCGCGAGCCCGAATACGCGTCCCATCGTCGCCAGTGTACGGCTCAAGCTGTCGGCGCTGCCGGCCATCCGGATCGAGCTGTCCGCCGGCATTTCGGCGCGGATTTTCGGCAGCACCTCGCGGTTGATCGTTCGCAGCGCTTGCTCCAGCGAGACAGAGGCGGGCGGATCGACCGTCAGCGTGACGGTGCGTCGATGGTCGATGCGGCGGATGCCGGGAGGTCCGAGAACGGTCGACAACTTCACCAGATCTCCCACCCGCACCTGCTGGCCGGACGGCGTGAACAGCGGCGTCTCGGCAAGCTCCTCCGGCGTGGCGCCGCCGGCCACGCGCAGCATGATCGGCAAGCGCGTATGGCCGTCGAAGTACTCGCCCAGCCAGGCCCCCTCGCCGAGCGCACGCACCACAGTGCCCAGGGTCGGGCGGTCCCATCCGACTTCCGCAATGCGTCGATCGTCGGGCACGGCGCGCAGCTCGAGCGCGGCCGCCTCGGGATTGGGAAAGCTCTGCACAGCGGATCCCGGAAAGGCCTTTTCAAGCAGGGCCCGCCCGTGCAATGCCACTTGATTGAGCGCCGTCGAATCTTCGCTTTGCAGGTGAATGCCGATTGAACGGGGCGACCCGCCGATGCCTTCGAACAGTTCGCCTTCGAACGCGAATGCGCGGGTGTCAGGCAGATCCGTGATGATCCGATCGCGCACCAGCGTTTCGAGCTCCCTGATTCGCCCCTCGTCGCGAACGCGCGCGCCCAGCGTCCCGCCGCCGGGCCAGCTCAGGATGTACCAGTTCTTCAGTCGCGGCTCGGCAGTTCCATCCATGTACGGCTTCATTCTCTGCAGCAGCACGGGCAGCAACTCGCGGTTGACGGTCTCCGGGCTCATCCCCGGCGGGAACGTGAAAAAGGCATCGATCGCGGCCCGCTTGACCGGCGGAAGGTAGTCGAGCGGAGGCAGCAGCCACGCGGCCCCGATCAGCGGCAGCACCAGCAGAGCGCCGATCCAGGTCAGTTGCCGGGTGCGCGAATTGGTCGCCTTCAGGATCCAGTCCGTCAGGCGCGGCCAGCCGTGGCCGTAGCCGGAGCTGCCGCCGAGGCCTTTCATCACGTACACCGCGGCTGCGGGCAGCAGCGTCAGCGCGAGCACGATCGAGATCGCCACCGCGATCGAGATCGTCAGGGCCAGGTCGCCGAACAGCTGGCCTTCGACGTCCTTCAGGAACAACACCGGCACGAACACGGCGATCGTCGTCGCCGTGGAGGCAAACAGGGCCCCGGCGACCTGTCGGGCGCCTTCCCGTGCCGCCTGCGGCAGTGCAAGGCCGCTCTCGCGCAGGCGAACGATGTTTCCGGACACGACGATCGCGCCTTCGACGACCATACCGACCGCGAAAGCCAGTCCGGCCAGGGAGATCACGTTCAGGCTGCGGCCGAGCAGAGCGAGCGTGATGAAGGTTCCGAACAGGCAAAGCGGAATCGACGCCGCGATCAGCCCGGTGACGCGAAGCTCTCGCATGAACCACCACACCACGCCCAGCGCGAGCAGCGTTCCGACTACCAGGTTCTCGGTGAGCAGGCTCACGGCCCGCCGGATGAAGAGCGACGAATCGAACGACTGCTCGATGCCCAGACCCCGCGCCTTCAGCGGCCCGTCGCGCAGCTCGGCGACGGCGGCCTTGACGGCATCCAGCGTCGCCAGCACGTTGGCGCCGTTCGCGCGCCGGACCTGAATGCCGATGGCCGGGTTGCCGTTCTGATACGCGAAGAATTCCCGGGTCGGCGGGCTGACCTCGACGCTGGCCACGTCCGCCAGGCGTACGGGCCGACCGTCCCGCCAGGACAGCACCAGGTTGCCGAGTTGCTCCGGATCGAAGCGACCGGTGAATCGAAGCGCGTATTGACGGCGGCCGACGTCGAGCTGGCCGCCGGACACGTTGTTCGCGCTGGCCGCCCGGTTGGCAATTTCGGGCAGTCCCACACCAAGCGCCGCGGCCCGGGCCGGATCGACGGTGATATGCACGTCGTCGGGCGGACCCGCGTTGACCGTGACGGAGGCGACCCCCGCAATAGACTCGAGCCTCGGGCGAACGGTGTCCTCGATGAAGCGGCGATGGGTCCCGATCGGGCCGGCAGCGCCGGGAAGCAGCTGCACGAAGAACCAGGACAGGGTGTCATTGGAGTTGTCGTCGCCGCCGAGCGTCACGACCGGCCGGTCCGAATCGCGCGGCAGCGGCTGCAGTCGATTCATCCGGCTCAACACCTCGATCAGCGCGTTGCGCATGTCGGTGCCGATCGAAAAGCGCATCGTGATCGCGGCCTCACCGGCATTGGCGTTGCCCTCGAGCTCTTCGACCCCGGGCAGTCCCTGCAAGACCTTCTCCAGGGGCTCGAGGATCTCCGATTCGATTTCCTCGGGCGATGCGGTCGACCAGGACGCCTTGATCGTGATTTGCGGCCGCTCGATGTCCGGGAATAATTGCAGCGGCAGACGGCCAAGGCTCAGCAGCCCAAGCAGGGCGACGAATACCACCAGCACGACCATCGCGACCGGGTTCCGGGTCGACCAGTTCATAGATTCCATGGCGTTGCCCTGGGCTTGGCACCCCGGCTGGGGAACGCGAATGCTAGCCGCTTCAGCCGCAAGGTCGGGCCCTGATCCGACGAATTGCAGCCGGCCCGGATAAAACGGCGGCGGACGCGACGAAAGGAGCCCGGGCCGCGCAACCGCTTCGGGGTCGCAACCGGCTCGGCTCAGGTCCAGATTGACATGTGCGCCGGTCCGGATCGATACTTGCCTGAGGCAACTAATTGGATGATCGATGAGCCTGGAAGCCGGTGCCAGCCCGGAATGCGTGGCCGGCGTGCGGGGATTCAGCCGCTTTTACACGCAACGCCTGGGCCTGCTGGATCGTGAGCTGCTGGCCAGCGGCTTCACATTGACCGAATCGCGGCTGCTGTGGGAGCTTGCCCAGCATGCACCGCTGACGGCGAGCCGGTTGTGCCGCGAGCTGGGACTTGACGC
>Ga0210404_10001075_pt1 | contig 12160 bp, 30 predicted proteins | sample IncBWH28MmetaG_FD_155455 | JGI IMG/M metagenome (GOLD analysis project Ga0210404, IMG submission 155455) | Forest soil microbial communities from Barre Woods Harvard Forest LTER site, Petersham, Massachusetts, United States - Inc-BW-H-28-M | ecosystem: Environmental > Terrestrial > Soil >... | reverse complement strand
CCGCCCAACCTGGCCGCATAGAGCGCGCAAGCCGAGTCCCGTCCTTCGGTGAATGAGCCGAAGCACTGCACCGGGCGCAGCTTGCAGCCCTTCCGGATCGCCTCAGCCAACTTCGACCATTTGCCGGTTTTGGCCGGTGCGCTAACCAGTTCTTTCGATGGTAGATACATCGCTTAGGCCTCCTCGGGTTTGTGGTAGAGAACTTCGCCAGTAGCCGTGTCGGTCAGCGTCACGCCTGTTTTGTCCTTTCGCATCGCCTTGTCGAAGTTCGAGCCGGGGCCAGATCTTTTCTTGATGGCGTCGTTGAACGTCTCGGGCAAATCCTTGAACAAACTCAGCTGCCGGAAATGATCCGCCGCATCGTAAAACGCGATGTAATCCGGCGCGAATTCTTTGTAGCGCTCGACGATGGAGTCAAAGCCCCACACCATCCAATCGTGCTCTTTCAGCTTGAGCTTGGGTCTGCCGAGATCGTCCGGCTCGCCCTCATCCTTGAGCATCACATGGGTGAGTTCGTGATCCAGAATCGCGGCTCGAGTCTCCGGCTTGGCGACCTCCCACTGATAGCGGTCGATGACGATCTTCACGTCGGCAACGCCGCGGGCCCGGTCCTCCAGCGACGTAATCTTGACCTTCGCTGAAGCCGCTACGCCGTGCAGCTTGACCGCTGGCAATGAGTTGCCCTCCTTGTCCTCTTTGGCGGCGAATACCAGATCGAAGGTGACTTCCGCCTCCTTAATCGGTGAGTGGTATTTGCCGATTAGCTGCTGCAAGAGTTGATTCGTCGCGCCGTCGCATTTCTCGTAAGTCGTCGTCATTTTCCCCTCCTGAATTCGTCCGCCTTCGGACAGATGGGGTTGCCGCGCTTGTTCATCACTTTCATGGCGTCATAGAAGCTCCATTGGCGCTGAATATAGGTTGCTGTGCGATTGATGGTTTGGTCTCTAGTTTTTTGCGCTTGAAACATCAGACCCCATTGTGCGCGGGTCCACATTCGTTCTCCCAGATATGGAAGAACTGCGACAAGAAACACTTCGGCCTTACGCGCGGCTACGTTCCAGACCCAAGCTGGCTTTTGGTCGGGACGTAAACCCGTCGCGGGTTTCATATATCCAGGCCACCACTCGTTAAATTGTTCGACGAGTTCCCGTTCCGTATTCACCATCGAACATACCAAATACGCCTGATTTCGCTTTGTCGGCTTGGCGATACGCACTGTCCCTTCTCCAGTGAATAGACCGCCAGCCCAAGCCAAAGACACATCCCTCATTGTCGTGGTTTCCTGAACTGTTCTGGACATGAACACGTTGCATGGTGTGGCACGTAGGTTCGCCGATGCGCAACCACGGGCGATCCGGTGTCGCTCTCGCCGACCTGAACCATGCGCATCTCACTTACCGGGTTGAGCGGAATCCGCGCGTTGTTCTTTTCCGTGACCGCCCAGATGATTTCCGCTCCGCACCCGCGACAATTAGCCATCCGCCTCATTCCTCCGTAACTTCCCCGTCCGCCTCTTGCGCTTCCTCCGGATCCGAAAGGCCCAAGTACCAAGGCACGGGATAATCTTTGAGAGATAATCCAGTTGCGTCTGGCCAGAGCTTTTTCACGGCAACAGCGAGCAGAGCCCGCCGATCCTCGGACGCGACCTGTCGGATTCCCTGCCCGGCGCCTCGCGCACCTTCACACGCCTGTTCGATCACGATGTTTAACGCCTGTCGTTTAGTCACTTGCGCCGCTGCTCCTTGGCCTTCATCCAGGCGTCGATCGACTCCCGCTTGAAGCGCCACGAAAATCCGCCGAGCTGGAACCCCGGTAATTCGCCGCGCCGCACCATGCGATAGATGGTGGTCTCGCTGGCCCGCAGATAGGTCGCCAGGTCTTTGACGGTCATGATCGCGCCGGTCATTTCGCCGCTCCAAACCGTATGGGACGCCGGACTGTGATTTGATGTTGGTTGGCGGGAACCATTCCGTGCTTTTTGTCCCAGCGTTCGTCGAAGATCGTGACGATATGGGCCACTTCATCCCCCGCCTGTATGTCTTCGTGGTAGCAGAGAGTCACGACTTCGTAGTCTTCCGTGGTCATCTCGCCGCCCCGAACTGCATCACGCCTTCGCGCTGCTCCACCGCACGGCAGATGGCCTCGCCGATTTCGTAGGGAATTTTCCCCGCTATTGCGGGATCGCCCTTAACAAATTCGCCATGAATACCGTGGCGCCGTTTCCTTTCGGCTTCCGAGACCATCATCCACGGTCTAATTTGAGGTCGCACTCCGCCGCTCCCGTTGAGCGAACCCCAATTCCCTTTGTGTGGCGCTATATTTGGCAGCAATCCGGGCAGGCGTCCCCAGAGCACATGGCCGGTCGAGTAATACCGCACCGGCCCAAGTAAGGGCGTCAACCATTCGCGCGCACTGCGGACATTCTCGATCACGTACCAAGTCGGCTGTAAAGATTTAACGATCGACGAACATGCCTTGATGAGCTCCAGTGACGGCGGCCCGAATTTACCGCGAAACCAAGGAAGGGCACGGCGACTAAATTCGGTACACGGCGGACTCGCCCACAGTACATCGACGTGAAACGGTTTGAGGCGATACTTGTGACAACGACATTTGGTGCAAAATTGGCGCTCCGGTGGTGCCAGAGCCGATTTGTTTAACGGCGTGTCAAACCAATGCCAGACCTCGTTGTGTCCGCACCTGCACCTATCCGCAGAAAACGGCAGCGCCCGCACATCCGCCACGATGACAGGCTTGAAGCGCGGGTCGATATCCACGCGGATCACCTTCCAACCACGGTCCAGCGCCGGCTGACTCGCGCCACCCAGCCCCGAGCATAGGTCCAGCCAGATTAGCTGGCGATTCACGAAATCCACACCAAGGCATACCTGGGGCATACCTGACGCCGATCACCGATCCCGGAATCCCGGTTTCGGCCCGATTTATGTAGGAAACTAAAGGGAATTGTTGGTGGGCCGTTCCGGGCTCGAACCGGAGACCCGCTGATTAAGAGTGAGCAGCTCTCTAAGCGAGAATCCCAGACTTTCACAGAATACGGCGCGACTGGCGGCTTATTCCCGCTATTGTCGCTGGAGTCTGCGAAACTCTGTGAAACGCTAGGGCATAGTTCTGGCATAGCAACAGGCTCACACTTGAGTTTGAACACGGAGCCAATCGATGGCCTCGTTGATATCGTCCGTCACCAAACCGAATAGTTTGTACATCAGCTCCGGCTCCCAGCGGCACGGTGTCGGAATTAAGACGGCAACGGGCTTGCCCTGTCCTGCCGCGTAAGCAGCCTCGACGTGTGCAGAGGCACCGCAGGGTAGTAGGAGCAGTACAGCGTCAGCGCTTTCTAGTGCGTTTCGATCTGAAGCAAACCCCGATTGGGCAATCGGGGTCGCTAAGGCTATGCGGTATTGTTCGACGGTCCATTTTTGCCAACCGCCGTCGATCTCCTTCCATGAGAAACCATGATCGCCCGGGCGGGGATTACGGAAGTCATACACATCGAAACCGTGCGCCCGCACCACGTTGACAACGGTCGGCTGTAAATCGTTGCGCCACGAACTAGCTAAATAGATCATCCGTGGAGACTCCTCAGCCATTTCTCGAATCCTTCCCGGCTATAGGCCTTGACCAGCTTCTGGCCGGGGAACCGGATCGCGAACGACTTCAGCGTGGTCCTGCTGTGATGGTGGACCCAGTTCACGTCGCGACCGAGTTCACGGGCCAATTGTTCAGCCGTCAGCAGGCGCCCCTCGTCAGTCTGGGTCGGTTCGTTCATCGGCCTATCTCACCCGGATGCTCGGCGTCGTAGAGGGCGGCTAGGGCGTCAAGCCAAGTATCACCATTCGCTACGCGCTCCCATCCCGGAGTAGAAATACCTACCCAACCGGACACTAGCGTTACTTGTATCGCGCCGTACTTCTGGATGAGCCCTTCCAGCGCCTTCATGTAGTTGCGCGGGCGGCTCATGTCGGGGGCGGGCACTTTTCGTCGATCTTCGCATTCGGGTTCAAGGCAGCCGTCGCCATGATAGGGGCAAAAAAAGTCGGTAGGTCTCCACCCGATGAACGTCGCCGCCTTCTCGTTCTCGTTCATCGAATCACCCGCACCTTGGCGTCGCCCTTGGCCTCCGCGATCGGTTCGTAGCGAATCACCCAAGTTCCCCCACCAATGTGCATCGCGTTCGTCTCTCGAAATCCTCGCGGCGCACGCTGCGATGGGTTCTTTGCCACCTTGATAATTGGCACGCGGCGGAGCAGATTCGTTAATGATTGCAGTTCCAGGTTACTCATCGGGGCGCCTTACATTGTGGGCAAATATCGGCCTTTATTTTTTTGCCACAAACCGGACAGTGTCCTCGGCTCTTAGTCATCAGTCGCTTTCAACTTCGTGGTTTCGCATTTATGTGCGCAGTAGGGAATGTGGAACGACCCCTCCCAGCAATCACATCGCTGACCACAGTAAGGGCATTCGTGTTTACAATAGGGACAATTCATCGAATCACCTTCACCTTCGGCTCACTGGGCGCTGATTGAATCCGCTCCTGCGTGCGCGTCAGCGCGTCGGTCACGTCCGCCATGTCCTGAATGTCGTATCTCCGGAACATGCTCGCCGTCTGATGCCCGGTGATCTGCATCGCCGTGTGCATGCTCACTCCAGGTGTGCGCACTAAGTTGCGTGCCGCACTGCGACGGAAATCGTGAATCCAAGTATTCGGATAGCCAGCTTCCACTCGCGCTGCGTGCCAGGCTTTACGGAAATCACCAAGACTTTTGCCGTGTCGGTGGAATACGTATTGACAATCGAGGCGTCGAGCACTTCGCTGACGTTCAATAATGGCACTTAGTTCTCCCACCAGCGGAATCGTCCGCGAGCGTTTCGTCTTGGTGTTCTCCGCGCGGATCACAACTTCTGAATCGCCGACGTCCCGCCACTGGAGCGAAACCATCTCGTTTTTCCGTCCTCCACATAAATAAAGCCAACGCAGTCCGTCCCGAAGGTAATCTGGTAAATGCCTTTGGATAGCTTCAAAGTCCGCCGGCTGGAGGAAGTTCTGCCGCACGTTGTTTTCTTGGAGCAGTTCAATAACTGGGACACGACTCAACACCTCCTGTTTTTTCGCCAAGCTGAACATCCGCCGCAGCGCCGCCAGTTCCCGGTTGATGCTCGCGTTTTTAAGCCCGTCCGCGAGCCGTTGCCGGATGTACGCCTGAATCTGCGTCTGGCGGATATCGAGCGCTCTCAGCCCGCCGAAATGCGCGGACAGGGCCTTGACGTTGCGCTGCGCATCCCGCGTCGAACGATTGCCGCTGACCTCGTAGTCGTACAGATACCCGGCCGCAATTTCCTCGAACATCACCTCCGCTTCGGTCGGCAGGAAACTGCCGGAACCGATGCGCTCGATGATCGTCCGCAGCACTTCGCGCGCCTTGCGCTTGTCGGCCGTGCCGGTCGATTTGCGGATGACGCCGTGCGGGGTGGAAATCTTGTACCACCAGTATTGGCTGTTCCGCTGCTTGTAGAGGCTGCCGAGGCCGCTCATTGCTGAGCGCCGTTGAGGTTCCCGACGTTTCCGGCTTCCTCAGCCGTGCGCATCAGCATCGCGATCGACACGCCGCTCAACTCCGCCAGGCGTTCAAGAAATTCGCCGTCCCACTTCTTGGTCCCCGCCTGCACCATGCGGTAGAAACGCTGTCGGTTTATGCCGAGCTTGTCCGCGGTTGCGATCTGGCCGCCGAGCAGTGCGATCGCCACGTCCAACGGAGGACGCCCACGCCGGCCAAGAATTTTGCACGCCTCTTCCGGTCCACCGAGTGCCTCAATTGCTTCTCGCATAAGCTTTGAATACCGCGCTGGCCATTCTTCGGCCCGGTTCCTCCGTTTTCTTTTTGCAACCAAATCCAGCACTTTTTTAGCTTTTGCGCCCATATGCGTCACCCGCGCGTTCTTTAGGTTACGCATAGGACAGCATAATCACGGCTGGAATACTAGCATCAACTTTGTTACATAGTATCCGGTTTTTGATATATCCATGTTCGTTGTTGACAGGAAGTTACCAAAACTGTTACATCGTTGTCAACGTCGGAGTTGACGATTTCAGCAAATCATTTACGGACGGCAACAAGTGGCTGAGATATGCAAAGGAACCGGCGCTGACGTTAATCGCATCTACCGCCAGTCGTCAAATGCAATCGCCAGTCGATTTATTTCTACAACCCGTATTTGCGGATTAGGACACATACCATGATGGACGCTGACCAGTACGCACTGACGAGACACCGGCTGATCACGCTGGCCGAACTGGCGCGCGAGACCACCGCGCACGCGCAGGAATTCTTCGACGCCACCGCGCTCCACGAACCGGCGCGCACGTCGTCCCAAGTCCGCGCCCTGATGATCGCGTGTCGGGAGTTCAGAGAGGAATCAAAAACCCCGCTGGCCGCGCTGCTCGCGGACCGCAATGCGAAGAAAAAATGAAAACGCTGCACAAACGCCACTATTTCAAACTGTGGCGAGACAATGGATTTACGCTTCGTGTCTGTCGATGTGGAGCATGGATTCTCTTAAGGAGTCCACAATGAAACCCTTCGACCACGCTGACTACTATCCGCATCCGACGCCGCGACAATGGCGTCGCCTACGGGCCATCGCGTACCTGTCCTTCCTCGGGTCTTACCTCGTGTTTTCGTGGTGGGCGGGAGTGATTTAGTCGATGAGCGATCGAGAGAAGGCATTCTTTCTGAATGGTGTTGCATTTTTCGCCGCGGCTTTTCCTGAGAGCGATCATGCCGCGACGCGACGTTTCATCTCGCTCCAAGGTCGGCTGTTAGAGGCTCTCGGTATTCCAGCGCCGTTAATTAACGAACTAGTCCCCGAGCTTCATCGCACATTAGATGCAGGTGGATTTCGCGGGCCGACGAGGGAGGAGCCGCGATGAAACTAGTCCCGGTCCTGAAGCAGCAAATCATGAAAGCGCTCACCCAGCGCGGGGTGGTCAAGTTCGAGGAGCCGCCCAGCGATCCCGCCGTGCGCGCGGTCGCCGAACTGATCCAGGAGCGGCGGTGTCGCGATGAATACGATCGTGGCTGCTTGGTGCTCGTGGTCACGCGCAAGGGGGTCGAATGATGTCTAAGAAAATGACTAAGGCTGAGTTCGCCGAAAATGAAGCAGGCTATATGTCGGGTTTTCATGCCGGTCGCATGTCAACCCTCCCATTGATCGAGAAGCTGCGGAACGCTTTGGGCGTTGCGATAGAAGGCGTGAATAAGCAGACACTATTCTACAGACACTGCGCAAAGCTGATCAAAGCCGCGTCTGACGAACTGCCGGATGATGGATTATGAAACGCCCGTCCTACGCGACCATCGACGGCTTTTGTCTCTGCTGCTCCCTGCCCTGTCAGGTTTCGGCCATGCCGGACCCGGTGACCGAGGAGCTAAAGGCGCTCTCCACCTGCTGTTGGGCGCTTGCGGCCGACGAGCCGGACGGGCGCATCTACCAACTCGAAGATCTGCAAGACAGTTATGGAGGAGAACAAGCCGATGGATAAGGAACTGGCAGAAGCCGCGAAGTACGCCCAAGAGATTGAGCTACTGACGCGGGCGATTAGCAATCTCGTCACCTGCGGCATAGACGACATGGGCGACGAACTGAGCGTGCTGGCTCAACGCCTGCGCATCCTGCTGGGTCTGCCGTGAAGCCGAAATATCACAAAGGTCCGCTGGTTAAGTCGATCGACCTGGTAGCGAACGCGATCGTCGCCGGCAAGTGCCTTTATCTTGGTAGCGGCCGGATACCGCTGAACTCGGCGTGGCTGCAAAACATGACGCTGTGGACGCTCAACACCTACGTCGAGCACGGGCGCGTCTGGTACGCGATCGAAAACAAGGAGGAAGTTAATGGCTGATTCCAATCAATTTCTTGCACTTTTGGAAAAGGAAGAACCGAAGATCAAGCCGCTCATCGCGCCTTACTTCGACAAAGACCTGTGGTTTCAAAACGCCAAGGCCATGTGGAAAGCGGTTCAACGCGACGAGAAGCTCCGCGCCTGCTCAACTGAGTCGCTGGTCGGGTGCGTCGAGGAAGCGGCTCGGCGTGGGCTGGAAATCGGCGGTCCGAATAAGCACTGCGCACCCGTCGCCTTCAAAACGACCGCCATCCTGATCACCCAATGGCAGGGTAAGGTTTTCATCTGGATGAAATCGGGCGCGATCAAGAAGCTCATGCCGAACGTGGTCTATGTGGGTGATGAGTTTGAGATTTCGAGCGGTGACGACGATCACATCAAGCACGTACCTAGTCTCGCGCTCGACGAGCACCCGCCGGAATGGCTCGGCAAGATCGATAACATCGTCGGAGCCTATGCGATTGCAACGCTCTGGTCGGGCGAGAAGGTCCGTTCATTCGTGACGCGCGCTTATATGAAGCGCCTGATCGAGTGGGTGAAGAAGAAGAACAATGGCGTGCTCGGTTTCGGCTACAACGATTGGATGCCGGAAATGTTCATGAAGACGGCCGTGCATCGCCTCGATGGCAAGATTCAACCGCCGCCGCACATGGATAAAGACCAGATCGAAGCGTGGGGTCGGGCTGCTGCGGCAGCCAATATCGACGTCGATTTCACCCGCCTGGGTGAAGATGATCCCGATCCGGATATGCCGACCGCGGCTCGTACCGCCCACGTCGAGGTCGTACCGGACAACGGCAAGAAACCGCCTAAGGCGGATCTAACTCAGAGCGATCGCCCGGTCACCATGAGCGAAGCGAACGAACTTTCCGAAATCGCCGAAGCGGCCGGTCTATCGTTCAAGAAAATCAAGGCGGTGCTCAAGGAATTCGGCGTCGAAGATTTCGAGTTCCTCAAGGCTTCACAAGTGGCAGACGTGGGCAAGGCGCTCGCCGCGGCTGCGCAATAGGAGGGGCCGTGCACTCATGTCCAGAATGCGGGCAGGCTTGTTACTGCATGGGCGACGTTGACGACATCGAACTCGAAGGTGGTGCGGATATCTGCGTTCATAATGAATCAGAGGACTGCGACGCCAATCGGCCGGACGACGATGAATAATTGGCCCTCAGTCACCCAAGTGATCAAAGAGATGGGCATCTTCGACGATCGCTGGTTCGATGCGCAGGGTGCGCGACGCGGCAAGCTCGTTCATGCTGCCTGTGCGATCATCGCGCAAGGCAACGAGATTGCCGGCGACTGGGTATCTCGACATCGAGACATAATGCCCTACGTCGATGGGTTCTTAGCCGCGATAAATGGCCCCCTCAATGGCTTTCGCGCACTGCGCTGCGAACACGAGATCGTCAATGAAGCCGAGAAGTATGTCGGGCACCCGGACCAGGAAGATGATTCGACGCTGTTAGAGTTGAAAACCGGCGGCTATCCCGAATGGTCGCGGTTGCAAACGGCCGCGTACTGCATGGGGCGCCGACGCCGGCGGCTGGTAATCAGCCTGCCCGGCGACGGAAAATTCAAACTCGTCGAGCACAACGATCCGAGGGATAAAGACCGCTTCGTCTTGCTCGTGAGGGCGTGGCACATCCGCAACGAATTTCGCAAAGTAGAGGAAATCAATGGCACGAGTATATGACGCGAGACAGTGCGACTGTTGTGGCGAACTCTATCGTTACGAAGGCGCAGGTGGTGTGGGCATCTCGTTCGACCAAATTTATATTACCAGCTCAAAGGACAAGGTGCAGTTTGACGATATCTGCGAGTCTTGTCGCGGGCGCTTTAGGGTCGCGGTCAATGACATGCTGCCCAAATTTGCGAGAGATAAGCGCGACCTTGTCGATGCAGATTTTCGAGAGGTGGGTGAAACGCCATTGCAACCGCCGGAGCCTCTACCAGCGCTGAAAGAGGAACCATTCTAATGCCCGAAACTCAACTAACTGTAATCCGCGACGACAACCCCGAAATCGTCCGTGTGCGCCAGCAAGCCGATTCGCTCTCCTCCGACCTCAAAGATGTGTCGGAGATGAAACCGTCACTGCTCACGATGCGCGCAGGGGCCAAGCTCCGCGAGCGCGTGGACAAGTACATCGCCTTCGTTCATGGTGCGCTCGATCCAGGTATCGCCGAGGCCTACGACGTGTGGAAGTCCCGCACGGCGCTGCGTTCCACGCTACTGCGCGTTCCCCTCGACAACGCTTTCGGCAAGCAGCACGGACTCACCGAGGCGGGGAAGATCGAAAAGCAGTTGCAGCTCATTCCGAATCGGGCGATCGCCGAGTCCAAGAACCTGATCGAGCGCAAGAAGCAGGAAGAGCGGCGCGAGCAGGAAGAGGCCCAGCGCAAGGCGCAGGAAGCCGAGCGTGCGAAGGAAGTGGAGCACCTGGAGGAAACCGGCAACGTGGAAGCTGCCCAAGACCTCCAGGCCGCGCCGTTGCCGCCAGTGGCCGTTCCGGTCGCACCGCCGGTGATGCCCGAAGTGAGCACCACGCAGCGCTATCTTGTGGAAGGGATTGAGGTTACCAGCTACAAAACGCTGGCCCAATGGATCGGCGAGCAGACCGAAGAGATGGCCGAGCGATTCATCAACCGCTTGAAAAGCAGTGCCGCCGCATATCTGAACGCGACCGCCGGTGCAGAGATTCCGGGCATCAAGGCGAGCAAGTCAAGCGTAGTAGTGGACCGGAGGAAGTAACCATGAAACCGTCCCTTACTCCGGCTGAAACCGATGCGATGGGTGCCATTGCGGAAGTTCTCGATTCCATCGGGCAGACGCTCGAACCGCGCCCACAGTGTCCGAAGTGCCAGCGTCCGTTCTACCTGGAGGACATGGAGGTCGGCAGCTACAACGAGGGCGAGCCGCGCTACGTCTGCCGCTACTGCCATCCGCGGTCGTGGCGCAAGAAAACTGGGAAGCATGCGAGGAGATGGTGATGGAAATCTTTATTCGTTGCATAAGTCCGCATCAGGGTCATTGGATTACCCCCGTTGAGGCTAATGGCGCGCTCGCGGTCACCCCTTGGTTGAGCGATTGCGATTCTTTCGGCGACGAAACGGACGCCTTTACTATCACGCATATCCCGACCGGCCGCCGACTCAACTTCGCTGGTGGTTATCTGAGCCGGACCGATGCCTTGCGCCTTTTGCCTGCGCTCGCGGAATTGACCGACTGGGCTTCAATTACCGAGGGCTCAGCATGGCTGCGTGCCGCCGCCGATAAGGTCTATACGTCGCTGTTCGGCCATGATTGAACCGATCAAAATCGTCGTTCCCGGTCTAGTCGCCTCCTTCGCCAAAAAGGTGCGCACCTGGCACGCCGCTGACGGTCGCTCAGGCACCGGTGCCTACAATGCGGCTCCATACGCCAAATGGAAGGACTACGCCCGCATGTGCGCGGCGCACGCAGTCGGCGAGCGCATTCCGTTTCAGGATGCTGTCGCAGTCGAGATCGATATCTTCAAGGACATCCCGTCCGCGTTCTCGAATAAGAAACGCGCGTTGGCGCTGCAAGGTCTGCTGAGGCCGATTACTACCCGGACCTCGACAACCATATGAAGGCAATTGCAGATAGTGTGCTCACCGGAGTAGCTATCCGAGACGATAAGTTCATCGTGTCGGCGCGTATCGATAAATGGTTCTCCGACAAACCGCGAGTGGAAATTACCGTGCGGGCGTGGGTCGCTCCGGTGATTCAGGTTCCGGCGCAAGACGGACTATTCGGCGTGAAGGAAGGCTAGTCCTCTTCCGGCACGTCCCAGGTCTTGCTCTCCCCGTCGCCGCTGGGCTTGGGCTTGCGGTCGTCGAAGTCCTTGCCGCTGGCCGGCGCATCGGGCGCTACCGGAACGGTCTTAGGGGAGCCCTCGTCGTCAGCCATCAGAACCGATGCTCCGAGAGCTTCCATCCCCCCGTCCGCGTCCGCCGCTCCCGCCTGCTGCCTTCCTGCGGCTCCAGCACGTGCGCCATCCCTGACGTGCGCGCTCGCTCCCCGTTGACCTGAGTCCAACCGGTTGCCGGATCGTACTTCTGCGCATAACCGCCCGTCCCCACCGCGAACGCCGCCGTGAGATGCCCTTGGAAGTCGAGCGACCGAGTTCCGGCGTGCGCAAAGCCAAACCATGCGGGTGTCGCGAAGTCGGTCACTAGAACGCCACCGATATCATAGCCGTAGGAATCTGATTCCACCGGATCCCCCAC
>Ga0210404_10001074_pt1 | contig 12164 bp, 11 predicted proteins | sample IncBWH28MmetaG_FD_155455 | JGI IMG/M metagenome (GOLD analysis project Ga0210404, IMG submission 155455) | Forest soil microbial communities from Barre Woods Harvard Forest LTER site, Petersham, Massachusetts, United States - Inc-BW-H-28-M | ecosystem: Environmental > Terrestrial > Soil >... | reverse complement strand
GCCCCAATAGTACAAGTTACTCCTGTAACAGCCTGCTGTGCAGTATCTGCAAAGATTAAATTTCCGCTAGTAAGAGTACCAGTAATAACTGCATTAGAACTAGGCGCACCTAAAACTGTTGCACTAGCACCAGTAACATTTTGCGTTACAACTTCATTATTAACAATACCAAATTTAAGAATAGTAACAGCACCAGCAATTGTTTGATTTGTATCTACTAACGTAGTTGCTGTACCACTACTAGCACGTAATGGAGCCGTAGGAGTTCCCACACCACCAGCAGGACCACCGTTATTTGTTACTTTATAATAAGCTCCATCTCCTCCAACTGTACTAAAAGTTACTAAACTATTTACTGGAAAAGTTCCTCCCGGAGGCAAAAAAGTTGCCTGATTAATCATCCGAGACTTATGTAATACAATATCATTACCTGAAATAAGACGACGACTTTCTGAACGCATATAATCCATAGAACATGGACCTTGCGTTAAAATACAATACATATCAAAGCCAGTTTGATAACCAACTGCATTATTTGCATCAAACCCGTTTTCCATTGAAGATTCTTCTACTCCATCTCCAAAAGAAATATACCCGCCTCCATAAGAAAGAATACCTGCATTAAGACAACCTTGTATATCGCCACTATAGCCAATTGCTAATGCGTTAGTCGCAAAATTAGTCGAAGTACCAATTTGCCATGCAGCAGTAGTATAACTAATAGATTCACAATCTCGACAATAAATATTAGAACCTTGTGCCCCTCCACCAGATTTAGCTATTAAAAGACCACAACCAGTAATACCATTTCCCAAAAAATTAACCTGATTAAAATCAATAAATTGTGGTGCTAAATCGCCATGTGTTGTGACTCCGTCATAATCTAAATCTACTTGACAACCAGTATTAGAGGAACTATTTGAAAAGGATAAATTTTCAAATAAACCATAAGCATCTGATTGTCCGTCAATAATACGCTTATTAACACCACTCTGCGTTATTCCAGTAGCAAGCCTATTAATACCATAAATCTTAAAACCTAAGACATCGTATAATTTAAGTTCATCACTAATTGTGTACATCTGCCCAAGACGCAATGGTCGATTATATGTTGATAGACCACTGGCATTTGTACGTGCTTGTGTTTTACCTCCACCAAATGCTGCCCAAATAGCAGCTTGTAAAGCTGTCGTATTTAAAGCTGGAGTAGCATTAGCCGACGCTCCCCACCATTCTGGATATACATCAAATGTAATTCCTGAACCAGTAAAATCAACTACACCATGACCAGTTTGACTATCAGCATTATAAAGTATTTGATGCTGGTCTGGATCAATTATACCTCCCCAAATAGTTGCTGTAGCATTTCCAGGTTTTAGAGATACTAAACTATAAACCCAAGTTCCCGGAGAAGGATTCACACTAATAGTTTGCGTTGCAGAAGTTGATCCTCCGGCAGAAGCATTATTATATTCTGCACAAATAAATCCACTAGTTGATTGTCCTGCCAGTCCAGCAGGTTGTGTATAACCTGCTCCAACCGTACAAGTTTTAGTAACAAAAGGTTCACCACCAAAAGCAAATAAGAATGCTCCTGTAAGCGTAGTAACTGAACCACTACTCATAGTAGTTCCAGTAGCATTATTAGAAGCATTCGTATCAGCAGAAGTAACTGGTCCCATACCAGATATTTGTGCTGCAAGCATCATGTGAGTAGTTAATGAACCACTAGCAGTTGCTGTAATTGTGCAACTTCCTCCAGTAACATTTGATGCTACCCATAATCCTTGATTACGTGGTTGATTGGCAAGAGATTGAAAAACATGTATATAAAAATTCCCACAACTATCCGTTACTTTTGTAGTTTTAAAAGTGAATCCCGGATACGGCGCTTCGGCAACAAGTAATGTATTTCCTGTTGTAACACCTAACGCTGGTAAAGCACACGTAGTTCCTGAACCACATTCTACGCTAGTACCACTAACATAAGTTCCACCGCCTATCGCAGTACTAGAACTTATAAGCTGAATAGCTCCACCACCAGAAAAATCTAATGTAACATTCTGTGGAAAAAATGTATTTCCTATACGACAAGTCGCGCTTGAAGTTGTAGAACCAACAAAACGAATAGTTGCTTCATTTGTACCTATCGTAGATAGTAAACTATTTATACCTGCGCTAGCATCAGTTCCAGTAACTCCGTTGCCATCGCAAGTCATCCAATCTCTAGTGTCATAAATAGCTTTATTTTGTGGCACCCATAAAGATGATCCCGTATTCCATGTAGGAAATTGAGAATTATTAGTACCGGGATTTATATTTCCACCCCCACCTCCGGTGGAGATGTCTTGCCAGATAGTGCCATTAAAAAACCTAATCTTATTAGTATTAAGGTTATAATATGCAATACCCGGGCCTAAATTTAGTGCTGCTTCTGTATCATTATAGAACTTAGGATAGTTAAACGAATTTCCAATAGCACTAATAATAGATGCATTAATCGGCCCACTAAGGTCTATCGTAGGCCCAAATACATCTTGAAGTGAACTAGCACAAGGTAGATTAGCATTACTACAAACTGTAAAAGTCCACTGACCGCCTAATGGTGTAACTCTATGATCATCAGTTAGGGTAAGAGTAAAAGTACCCGAACCATTCATAGTTCCATTTACATTATATGGGAAAGCTGCACCATTTAATTTATAAGTGAAAACAGAGATATTTCCACTGCTAGGTGTAAATGCAGCAGTAACAGTACCATTAGTAAACACCTGTCCATCTGGATACATTATTGTTCCAGTGACAGAGGTAGTTTGTGCAAACACAATATAAGAACTTAATATTAGCAGAAATAATATTAATTTTCTCATGATATTAATATATATAACAAGTCGCTCCAGCTTTAGCTGCTGCCGTTGCTGTCGTTCCTGCGGCTGTCATTTGAATAGCAAAAGTACCTGCGGTTGCAGAAGCAAGTAATGTTCCCGAGGTAGAAGATTGAAATACTGTAGCTGCTGGTGTAATTGTTCCGCTCGTTAGCAACGTAGTTGTACCAGAGGCAGAAATTGCAGTAACTGCTTCAGTAGCAGTATTAGTATTAGTTGTTTTAATTTCCGCAGAACCATTAGTAGTTCCAGTCGGAGTTTGTGAAGCATTTGCTATAATAGCAAGAGTATTAGTTCCTGAACCTGCTGTTATAGCCCAAGGAATTTTACACTGCCAAGCCCATGCTTTTGCTACCGCAGGCAAAGACCAAGTACATACAGTTGTAGCAGTATTAACCGGAAGTGTTATATCTGCTGTTACCCGACAAGCATTAGCATCACGTAATAATCCTGCTTCATTTCCAGCCACATTTGAAACTCCCACAGCAACAACACCTGCGGCTGAACGACTTATAGCAGTATCAATTGTAACAGCAAGACTTACATCAGTCCCACTTGCCCACATAATAGGCCAGTTTGATGCTGCTGTAAAACCATTTCCAGCACTAAATGCATATGGAACAGAAGAAGCACCACCGCTACAAATTAGTAACTGATTACTATTATTAGAACTAAATGCAGTTCCAAAATTTCCGTTAGTGGTATACCCATAAGTTGGTGCAGTACAACTACCATTTGGACCAGCCAAAACATTACTATTAGTAACTGGATTAGTAACTGTTCCTGCTACAGCAGGTGCACTCATTGTAGCGCTTCCACTAGTACCACCAACTAGCGCAGCAATACCACCAGCACCAACCTTACCAATATTTAATGTCGTAGATGTTCCGCAATTAGCTGCGCCGAAAACTAAATTAAGCGCACTAACACCACCAATCTGCATATCTAAAATCTTCGAAGCCGTTGCTGCTGCGGTACAAGTTGTATTAAAGAGTAAATTTGTAAATGCTACGCCTGAAGCATTCCAAGTTTGTGTGCTACTAATAGCTGGAGTATTAGCTACTATACTTCCTTGAGTTAGTGTAATATTAGTTTGATATGCTGGTGCCGCTGATCCACCAGTATTATTGCCTAATACTGTTCCTGCTGCTGCATTAGATAAAGTAAAAGATAATGCCGGTGTCGTCGTTGGTGTAGCAACTGAAGTTGTAAATAACGGAGATAATGTTCCAGCAGAGAACGAAGTAACGCCTCCACCACCTCCAGCAGGATTATTAGCATAACCTGTAAGATTAGTAGTTAGCGAAGCTGTACTAACAGGAGTTATAGATGTAATATTGACACGTACAAAATTAACTGTTAGTGCTGTAGAAGTAATATTACCATTACTAGTACAAGTTTGCGCAGCGATAATATCGCCAGTGTTCCAAGTTATACCATCAGCACTACTATCAACTCGTACAGAACACGCTGAAAGTGTTCCTGTAACATTCCAACTTAATTGGTGAAATTGCGCTCCCGTACCAATAATATTACAAGAAGAAAGAAAATCTCCACAAGAAGTGCTTACGGTAGTACTATTATGCGTAACTGCTGAATAGACATATTGGATAGTCTGAGCATCGCTAAACTTCGCGTAACAAACTAATATCGCAGCTAATAGCGAAGCTAGAAAAATTCTTTTCATAGCGAAGCTCCTTTAAGCATGAAATACGTTAAGCCGACCGTTTGTTATTCCGTTGTTCTTTACTAACAAACCATTATTAACCCAACCAGCATTACCAGATCTTACGGTCTGAAGATCACTTGCACCATTAAGATTTATAAATTGACGTGGAGAATTACCATCAATGTTATCATATCTGAAAAGCGTAGCTTGATCCGCATCTGCAATATACTGCATAAATTCAACTTGAAAAATCTTCTGCGGTCCACGCCATACGACAAGATAAAAAGCACCATTAATAGTAACAACGTCTCCCGGATTATTTCCACTGCCGCTATTAGCTGCCAAAGCTGCTACGTCAGTGGATAATACTATAAGAGGATTTCCAGTGAAATCAGCCATAGATTATCTCCTTAGAAGGCTCCTTTTCTAGCGAAGCTAGACATTAACAATAGCGTAAGTAAGAACTACTTCGAGAGTTCCCGCACCTACGGTGTAATTAGCTGCACCATCATTACCAGCAAAAACACCTTGTCCGAGTGCTTGTACATCTGTTAATGGTGTTGCTGCCGAACCTGCAGGTAAACCAGTAATACCAATGACAGAACCATTAGCAACCGCAGTTAGGATAGCTGATTGATCAGCAGAGATTGCTTTAGCATTAGCAACAGCACCAAGAAAGAGCTTAAATGTGCCGGCATTAAGCGTGTACGCCGCAGTCAAGAATAGATATCGAAGCGTAATTTCTTCGACATAAATAACCTGATTCGCTCCTGGATTTGGAAGTAGCTGAACTGGCGTAGTTTTAAGCGCAAGTAACTGCGCGCTAGTAAGAAGAACTCTAGCAATAAGAGAAGGAGTTGCAACACTAGGATTAGTATTTGCTGCTCCGGCAGGAGTTTGTGGTACTGTTACGCTACCATCTACGTTAAGAGATGCAATAATATCTACGTTATTTTCATCCAAAATCTGCCAAACAGGACTTACAGAGATTCTCTGAGCCATGTTAAAACCTCCTAGAATATAATATCGTCATCCGTATTACTTCCACTTTCCAGTGGAGTTACTAACTTTTCATTCGGTTCTAATTCGTGGGTAGGAATTTCTAATACTTGTGCTATGTTAGCTTCTCTTTGACCAACTAGATAATTTCCATGATTACCATAATCAACACAGTCCCACTTCTTACAGAGTAATAAACCACGCTGCCAAACCATTTCAGAAATCTTTACACGAGAACCACAACGAGAACAATAATGATATTCAACTTGATGAAACGATCTATCACCACGATAAGCTGTCGTTACTACGATTGGTTGATTAGGCATTAGATTATTATAGCGAAGGCTCCTTTAGTATGAAGGGTCAGTCATATTATAAAAGGCGGGCAGAAGAAAAGGAGCCTTAAGCCTAACTTCTGCCCTATCCATTATTAACTCTCGTTTGCTTCGTATCACCCGCGAAGGTAGGCGAAGAAAGAGAATTAAAATGGAATCTTATTTAGTTTCAATATGTTTTACCGCGCCAGCTTCTGCTTCGTTAAGATGTTTAAATCGTCCCTGCCATGCACACTTGCATTCAGCATAATATTTGTAATTCAAACCTTGCTGAGGTTTCACTGTCACAATATGCTTACCATCGCTAGTCTGCATAGTAAACACAATATCCGAAGGATCTTCACCATGTACAGCTTCTTCAACTTCATCTTCTACTTTATGAATTTCAGCCTTCATTTTACTCAGAGCACTAGATTTTGCAGGCGTTGCTTGTTGAGCAGCTTCTGTAACATTAACCTGATCAGCTACATCAGCTTTAACTTCGGGAGAGGTTCCTAATTTATCATCCAATCCACCCATCACAGACTCCTTTCAGGTTTAAAAAAGGCTCCTTTTTTCGCTCTGGCTTTAGTTTTTATGCGGAGTTAGCTGCCATACCTCTTTCTTTCTAATGTAAACAAACCATCAGAATCTACGGGCCATTGCTACCCCAAACTCCAAGCCAATGAGAAGCACCAGCAGCAAAACGCATCTTAGATTTTTGCTTCAGTGCATCCGTATCAAAGTCATCATCATAATCCATGTCAGGTTTTTTACGCCACATGAATTTAAGCTGATGCATATCTTTTGCACAAACTGCAAACCATGCAGTGTCAGAGGTGAGATAATGGCCAACCATATAGCCAAGATCTTCACCAAGCAATGCGTTAATTTCATTGGTCGCAGTTCCCGGTTTACCGGGACTTCCTAGTAGTTCTCTTGCAAGAAAGCGAAGCGCTGGAGGAATAACCAGAGCTTTAGGCTTAAGAACAATAGGAAGACCAACACCGTCTACAATTCGTTCAAATTGATTTGTCATTGCAATTACAGCCGCAAGGCTCAAATCAACATCTACTGCGGGACGATTAGGAAAGGTTCCCGCAGCAGAAATAACTCCTGATAGGCCAGGCCCGTAGTTTGTGGCCGTTGGTCCACCAAGAAGAGGATGTTGGTTATTAAAGAGACTTACACCATCAATCGTTTTGACGGTTGAAAAGCCAAGATTAAAGATATTCCACGGAACCATTTCTTCCGTGAACCTTTGACTACGCGCTAGTGCTTTAGGAATCTGTTTAATTACGCCATATTGATCGTCTTCATAAAGCTCAAAAGAAGCACGAGCAGCAAGAGCGTAAGTTAGAGGAATATAACGTAAGGTGCCACCTTGAATAACCTGTGTATAATTAACAGGAGTATTTTCAGGTTTATATGGCATCGGGCCAGTTCCTGCAAATTCTACGTCGTCTGCATAAGCAGTAGTAATATTCTCGACGTTAAATACAGCAGGATATTCTAGGTCCCGTTGATAAGTCTCTAACCATTGGTTAAAGAGCTTATGTATGCCAGGCGCCATTAATTGTGCATACTGGCCGCGAACCATAGTCATAAAATATTAAGTCTCCTTGATTTATATAACGAACAACAAAGTAAAACAAGGCTCCTTTTTGGTTAGTTAAGAATTATGAATATTGCGATGCAGAACGTAGGAACTTAAAACGTACTCTCGCGTTAGGAATAAGACCGTCAATTGGTGAAATCTCGACTAGCTCAACCACAGTATTAGTACCTGCGGTAACTTTAGCTCCATCCACATACCAATAAATAGGAGCCGTCAAGTCAGCCGTAAGGCCGAATTGAGTATTAAGCATAGCTTGTGTTGGAGTTGCTCCTACTGAAGTTCCAAGAGCAGAATTATCAAACATTGCTTCGAAGATAGTATCATCAATAGCAGTGTTAAATTCAATCTGACCAGTTACAAAAGGAGCACCACGGGGAATATTAACAGCCAAACTTTCGTTTGGTACTGAACCAAACGTAGTTCCTGTTCCTGGAAAACCTACGCCTACAAAACCACTTGGCGCGCCAGCTCCTGAAGATGCTAAATTGTGAGCATCTTCCATAGCAACACCAGCAATTACAGCAGCTACGCCACCACCTGTTCCTGCCCAAGCGATAATATTTCCAGTTCCATCAACAGCAACTGGAGTACCTGCAAGAAAAGTTTGTCCATTTTTTTCGTTAATTGCTCTAGTATTATCAGTGTTACCACTGATGGTTTGTACAACTGTAATAGGGGCATGATGTGCTAAAAATGCAGCCATTAGTTTTCCTCCTTCGGATTATTTTACAACCTTAAAAACTTGCGTCAGCGACCTTCGGCAAACTCTTTATCTTGTGCTGCCATCTCTCCTGTTGACGGTGCATAAAATTCTACAGTGTGTCCAGCTTTACGCATTGCTTCCAAAACATCTGCGCCAACTTCGTTGGCTAGAGTTCTTTTTGCCTGTGCAATAGCATTAGGCTGCCACCGTCCAACCATTTCAAGAGAGCGAATGATATTCTTCTTTAGAATACCCATAAGATGAATAACATTCACCTTCATGAGCACAACATCAAACCATTTAATAGTTCCATCTTCTTTAAGAAGATGCTCGCTAAATCCACCGGAGATGTCTTCAGCAACTGCGTTGCTAAATCCAATCGCTTTGAACATTGCATAATTACCGCCTTCGTAATTCTTATAATTAACCCAACGAAAGCGAATAGATGGATCTTTCGGCTTTACTTGTAACATCGCAGGAATATCAAAAGATTTAGCATCAATAAAAGGAAGATCAAGAATATCCGCCTCTGTTAAGTTAGCCAAATCTACTTTAGTAGCAGCACGCGCTCTTGGGCCATTCTGATCTTGTGAAGACGGCGGAGGGGTAATTTGTACATCTGGATTAAGATGATCTGTTGTTTGCTGACTAGAGAATCCTGCTTTATTCGTAGTTACACGGACATCAGGTTGGAAAGGAGTTTTAGCTTCACCAAGTACGTCTTTAGTTGTATTACCTTTCGGAGTCATCTTATCTAAACGATCAATAACTTGCTGTGTTAAGTTAGGTGACGCCTGCGAAGGTTCTGCAAGTTTTTCCTTAGCAAGATCGCTAGCGTTAGCAAGGTCGCTATCAATAGCGGCAGGATTAGAAGTACTCTTTATATTCTTAGCGATATCATCAAGAGACTTAGACATACTTCAATCCGCCTTTCGACTTTGCATAATCTTCGGGAGTCATACCCCACTTCGCAGCTATTTTAAGTTCATCAGCAGTTAAATTATCTTCAGGCTTTGTAGAGGTATTACTATCTTTACGAATGATAGAAGTTCCTCCAGCCTGAATAATATTATACTTGCCTTCTTTCTTGGCAGTATCAGTAGCAATTTCATCCGCGTGGCGACCTTTAACGAGATAATAGATATTCTCAATTAGCTCGTTAGGTTTACCTTTCTGCACGATCTGATATTTATCCCATTCTTTTTTAATCTCTTCTTCAAAGAGAGCAAAGTGAGGAAGCGTATTTTTTGCGTTCTGATACGCCATATCCGCGGCGACGCCAAGCGTATGTAGTTGAGTTCCTGCAATGGAAGCTTGTACAATCTTCTTAATATTACCAGAAGGGTCTTCCATAAAAGAGACTGGATCAATATTAAAAGGATCAGGAGGAGGCTCAGTTTGACGATTATTATTTCCACCATTGTTATTGTTGCCATCAGCATTCTGCCGCTCTGTACTATCAAGCTGTGTGCGAGATGTCAACGCAGCAAGACTATCCTTGATACTTGACAAAGAATCAGTTACAGTTTTAAGTTCTTCTTTAGAAGCAACGCCGTCTAGTTTGCCTTCAAGATTTTTAATCCTATCAGGATCAAGACCAGCTTCCTTAAGTTCTTCAGGTGTTACTTTTCCCCATGCCATATTAGTTTACTCCTGCTGGCTGATTTTCAGGCTTGGCAACTTTAGGCATGTTAGATTTTGTATAACCTTCTGCCTCTAACTGTGCAAGCTCTGCTTTAATTTTATCAATTACTTTAAGTTGTTCCGGTATTCCAAGAATCTCTTTAATCTGAAATAAACGACCTCTAATAACATCCGAAACATCTTCACGTTTATCGTTCAGATAATTATTAGCAAGCTCAGTCAAATAAAGCGCTGTCAAATCTTCCAAGAATTTTGTATAATGCGTAGCAGCATCATCAAGCATCCAATTAACGATTGCCGTTTTGTGGCTGTATAGTTCCTTGAATGGCTGGAACTGCTCCCGGTTGTTCATTGCTTCTAACTGGGAACGCAGTTGATGTGCTCTGTTCAGTTTCATTGGATCTGTTGCTGACATTTTCATTGGCTCCTTTTGTTAACATTTTAACTACATTTAACTCCGGTTGTAATCTGGAGATATCATCATGACCAAAGTTTCTTAATATGCGCGACATTAGCTCGCCACTTGCAGCGATTACACCAATAAGAAAGGTTTTTAATTCCGCAGGCATTTGTGGATTTCCAAGACCTTGAAGAATCTGCGCGATAGTCGCGTGATGACGTTGCATTACTTGTACAAGCAACATATCATTTTGCTTTTCAAGTTCTTTATTAATGCTAGCATTCGCTGCCCTTATTGGAAGGTCTATCCGACCTTGGCGTATATTCTCTAATGCTCTCTTAAGATATTTTGCTTGCTCTCCGAAGTATTTTAATCTATCTCCTACACCAAACTCCGCATACTGTTTTGCCGCTTTACGTCCGAGTTTAAGGTGCATGTATCTGAAATCGGTAATATTAACATTGACTCTACGATTACCAGACTGCAAGACACTGAAAGTGCCCATAGCTGAAAGCTGGCCTTTTTTATTAGTAACATCTCCACCCATCGCAGACATACCACTATCTACACCAGCTCTCGCTTTAGCAAGTTCTATAGTTAAAGTTTCTTCTTGAACAGAGCTAGGATAGGCTACACCAAGTTGATGAAGACCAAATTCTTCAGTAGATATTGGCAAGACTGCCATTGGATAAACACCAAGATTAGCATCTATCTTGTTATTACGGCCAACAGTAGCAACACTAGTATTACCAAGTGTCCGATTATCATTTCTCTGATTATGCCCTGTGGTGACTTCTTCTTGGTAATACTTAAGCATCTCAGCGAAACCATAACCAAGCAGACCGTCGTCAGTATAACCAAGCCTTCCGAACTCAAAAGGTTCTTCGTTATCTGGATAAAAATTAAAAATAGCGTTGCACTTAATATCACTACTCTTATGATAAAGGAAGATAATTTTCCACTTAGCATCGTTATGCCAATAATAGAACCAACACTCGTAGATATCCCATTCTGCTAAAATATTAGCATGTTGAGCTTCTACATTTTGAAGTTGTTCTTTTTGCTGACGTTCGTTAGACGCACCGTAGCGATCTGGAGATTTAAGAAGCTTTTCTTTAGTCTCTTCAGAAAGATCAAATAATCCTAAATGAATTTTTTCAAGGATTTGCTGCTTGGTTAGAGTATATTTATGATACTTGAATTGTGCTTTTTCCCAAGTCGGCGCACTTGCAGTGGCGCCCCAATCTTCGATTGGGATTTTTTCTGGCCTAGGACCATCATATTTAATGAGTTCTGTTGTGGCAGGAACTCCACTATTTTCAATAGCTGGTCCTGTAACCTTCTTCTCAATTTCCGTTTCCCAAGGCTGTTTAATAAGGACTGATCCAAACTGGATCATATCGTTAGCTGCAAGGCTTTCTACTCTATAGAGATCAAGCTCTGACGGCTCCATCCCCATTAAATTCATAAATAATTCAAACGCAGTTCTTTGTGCTCCACCTTCTTCTTGTTCCGGCCAGTCACCAACTAAGGATGATGTCCATAAAGGCATAATCTCATAGATAGTTCCTATGATACGAGCCTTAAGAGTATCAACATTTTCAGCGATAAGCTGAATGACTGTATTAGAAGCATTCGGCCAAGGCCAATCACGAGTTTCTTGTTCTGGTTGTCCTTTATAAAGACGACGAAATTCAGGAATTTTTTCGGTATGAAACTTATCATAAGCATTAATCATAGCTTGCAAGTTCTCTTTTACAAAAAGATGCAAAGCTATATCTTCGTCGGCTCCAAAGGAAACCTTTATGGGTCGTGAGACAGGCATAATTATTTCTTTTCTATAATCTGCACGTCAGTAGCAATTTCAACCTTGGCCTCATCAATTGGTAAGACAGCCATCATCCCTTTAGTTAGGGGAGAGCGTCTAAATAG
>Ga0210404_10001073_pt1 | contig 12172 bp, 7 predicted proteins | sample IncBWH28MmetaG_FD_155455 | JGI IMG/M metagenome (GOLD analysis project Ga0210404, IMG submission 155455) | Forest soil microbial communities from Barre Woods Harvard Forest LTER site, Petersham, Massachusetts, United States - Inc-BW-H-28-M | ecosystem: Environmental > Terrestrial > Soil >... | reverse complement strand
GATCAATGTCGAGATCACGCTCAACACGTGGCTCGACTTCTATCCAGGCTATATGTACGTGCTGGATGAAAATCTGGATAAGGTGCGCGCAGAAGAAGCCAAGAACAAAGAAGCCCGCGACAAGGAAGGGTTCGATCCTGGCGCCGTGATTCCTGGCGTGCAGGCACAATGGATTCAGCCCCTCGTTTTCCGCGCCAACCAGGGTGACTGCGTCAAGATCAAGCTCTCGAACAAGCTGGAAGAGGGCGGTGGACCGGTCAGTCTGCACATCCATGGGTCGAGCATGGTGGTGAGCGCCACCGGCGCGGCGGCAACCACGACGAACCCGGATTCGGTCGTCGAAGAAAAGAAGACAGGCGAGTTCGAGTGGTACATCCACCCGAACACCCAGGAAGGTGTCCGCCAATTCCATACCTATAGCCAAGACCGCGAACTGACCGTGATGGGATTGTTCGGCGCGTTCGTTGTCGAGCCGCGCGGATCGAGCTACCTGGAGCCGCTCGGCGAGGGCGATCCAACGCCGGCCTCCAGTGGTTGGCAGACGATCATCAAAAACGGTACCGGTCCGGACTTCCGCGAGTTTGTGCTGATCTATCACGAAGTCGGCGACGAGGCCTTCCGCCCGCTCAATAAGAAGGGCGACTTCCTGCCGCAGCGTGATCCGTTGACCGACGCCTATCGTCCGGGTGGCCGTGCAATCAACTATCGCAGCGAGCCGTTCGGCATCAACAACATGCATGTGCAGCACGAATACTTCGGGTTCGAAGACGAATCGATGGGATACAGCTCCTATACGTTCGGCGATCCCTCTCCGACGATTCCCCGTTCCTATATGGGCGATCCGGCCAAGTTCCGTTTGGTGCACGGTGGATCGGAAGTCTTCCACTCGCACCATCCCCACGGTGGGACCATTCGTTGGCCGCGCAGCCCGCGGGCGATCGATGACATGAACCTCTGGGCGACTGCGGGGAACGGGCCAGTGAAGTATCCCGTGATTCGTGCGAAGACAGACCGGGTCGACGTGGAAGTCATCGGTCCTTCCGAAGCACTCGACCTCGAGACGGAGTGCGGCTCCGGCCTCTGCCAGCAGTTGGCTGGCGACTTCCTCTTCCACTGCCACGTGGCGCACCACTATGTCGCAGGTATGTGGGGCTACTGGCGCGTATACAACACGATCCAGCAGGGAGATCTCCGGAACGACGTGATGCCGGATCTCCGTGAGTTACCGGATCGCAAGGGCCGGATCAAGACACCGATTTCGTCGGACAAGTTGATTGGTCAGACAGTCGATTGGTTTGGTAAGCAATTCACGATTACCGACAAGGGCAAGAGCAACTGGACCACCAACCCTGCCACCATCACGGTCAAGGATTGGGTGACGATGCAGATGCCTACGATGGGCAAGCCTGGCCACAAAGATGATGAGAAGGGTCAGCTTGTGTCCTATGACGCAACTGTGTTGGACTGGGCTTGGGACGGCAATCGTGCGATGAGCGAGAAGGAAAGCACGACGGACAATCCCAAGTACAAGTCCACTCATCCTGGTAAGCGGCATCCGATCATGTTTGAGCCGTTGACCGGCAAGGTGGCCTGGCCTCACCTGACGCCGCACTTCGGCAAGCGGGCGATGTTCTCCCCGAACCACGTGGGTGCGCCTTGGCTGGAGATGATCCGCCGGGATGCGAATGGAGATGAGAGCAATGACAATTCCAGGCCGGGAGAGAACGGCGTCTGGAGCCTCTGTCCGGAGAATGCCGGGCGCAAGAGCTTCAACGTGCACTTCATTAAATTGCCGATCAAGATTGCGAAGGCGCAGGGCAAGGAGCCGCCGGTGATCGATCCGAACGGATTGATCTACGTGCTCCATGAAGAAGAGGCGGCAATCCGGGCCAACGACGACCTGAAGTATCCGTTGGTCGTGCGCGGCAATATTTACGATTGTGTCGATTGGACCCTGACCAGCGAGTGGGACGACGACGACTATACGAACTTTCAGTCGTCGAAGATCAATACCCACTGGCATTTCCTCCAGTTCGATAACCAAGCGTCTGACGGAGTGATCACCGGTTTCTCCTATGAGCAGTCGGTGCGCCCGTTCACGATGCTGGAAAAGAAGAACAAGAAGGGGTTGCCGCTCCCGATGAACACGGTACTGACTGCGCCGGTGAAAATGGGTGCAGCCTCGATCAAGGTGAAGAATGCAGGCCAGTACCACGTCGGCACGCTGATCTTAGTCGGCGCCGACAATGTCAAGGGCAATGAAGTTGCTCGGATCAAGGATATTAAGGGCAGCACGATTGCCTTGACGAAGGGCCTCAAGAGCGATCACCCAGTGAACGACATCGTAACGGTCGAATTCGTTCGGCAGAGGTTCTGGGTCGATGCGGACGTGGGAACCGTGTTCTGGCACGATCACGCATTCGGCGCCACCACCTGGCCGCACGGCGGCTTCGGAACCTTCATCGCCGAGCCTGTTGGATCGACCTATCACGATCCGAAGACCGGGAAGGCGATCCGGAGCGGTCCGATCGCGGACATTCGCACGGTCGAGCCGGTCGGCTATGGGGTGAACAACAGCTTCCGTGAATTGATGGTGCAAGTGCACGATACCGTGCCGCACACTGTCAACATTGTGACTGCGGGCAATCCGCCAGGGCAGCCGGTTGAAGTGGCCCTCGAAGCGGGGAAAACCGTGTCGTTCATGATGCCGGAGAAGCTCTATATGACGCCGATGCCGTTCCTGAACGGCGGGACCCACACCACCGGGAGTGGCTTGAACTTCAGGGCCGGTCCGATCGCTCAGAGGTTGGCCACCAATCCTGATGTATCGCAGGCGTTCAACAGCCAGATCCATGGCGATCCTTATACGCCGTTGCTGCGTGCCTACACGGGAGATACGATGGTGTTCCGTCTCCTGCACACGCTGATGAACGAGACGATGACCTGGACCATCTCGGGTCATACCTTCTTGAGTGAACGGTATGCCAGCGATGCAAATCGGAAGAATTCGATGCACATCGGGATTGCGGAGCGCTACGACCTCGTGGTGCCGCAAGCCGGTGGACCGCGGTTGCAAGCGGGTGACTACATCCACTTCAACGGTCGTTCGTCGAAATTCTCTGAAGGAGCGTGGGGCATCATTCGCGTCTATGACAAGGAGCAGGCCGATCTAAAGAAGCTCCCGGCCGGCTACTCGATCAAGGGCGAGATTCCCAAGGCGTTGCCGGTCTGTCCGGCTGACGCGCCGGTGAAAAGCTTCAACGTCGTGGCCTTGGATTATCCGGCCATGAAGTTCAACGCCAAGGCGCCGGAGTCCATCGAGGTGGACTTCGAGCGGAAGATCCAAATCAGCAATCCCGAGGCTAAGATCTATGCCTTGGAAGAAGATACCGCGAAGGTGGCGAGCGGTGCGCACCCCATGCCGCTCACGCTTCGTGTGAACGTTGGAGATTGCGTCAAAGTCAATCTGAAGAACAAGATGAAGGAGGGCAAGGCCTCCTTCTCCGCGATTGGATTGGCCTTCGATCCGAAGGATTCGATGGGAGCCAACGTTGGTAACAACCCAGGCGATCAGACGATTGCTCCTGGCGCCGAGCGGACCTATACCTACTACGCGGATCCATTCACCGGTGAGACCACGTCGTTGGTGTGGGATTGGGGCAACGTGATGACAAATCCACGCAATGGCTTGTTTGGAGCCGTGGTGGTCGGTCCAAAGGGGTCAAAGTATCGGGATCCGAAGACCGGGGCCGATCTCACAAACAAAAACGCTTGGGCTGCCGACGTGATCATCGATCGCTCGGTGGCGGGCAACGAAATGAGAGCCAATTATCGCGACGTCGCGTTGTTCTTCCAAGACGAAGACAACATCATCGGCACGAGTTTTATGCCGTATGTGCAAAACGTGGCGGGTCTGACCGGTGTCAACTATCGGTCGGAGCCGTATAAGTATCGCGAAGAACAGGGTTGCTCGCTGGGCAAGATGTTCCAGCCTTGCAAGGCGGACAAGCCAGAGGACCCCGCCACTCCACTCATCGAAGCGCATACGGGCGATCCGGTGCGTATCCATGTGATCGGGGCGAGCAATGAGCAGAACGGGATGTTCAGCGTCGAAAAACATGAGTGGCCAATCGAGCCATTCATGCGCGGCGCAGATCTCATCAGCGTGGTCGAGTTCGCCGGTTCGGAAGTGCTCGATGCGTTCCTGCCCTCGGCCGGCGGACCATCTCGCCTGCCTGGAGACTATGTGTATAGCAATCAGCGGTTGCCATACTCCCAGTCCGGGCAGTGGGGCTATGTGCGTGTGTTGCCGTCCGGCGATACGCGATTGCTGCCTCTCGCTGGCGCCGGTGCAGGGACGAAGAGTGCGTCGGTTGAGCAACCGGCGCAGCTCATCCCTGTCTCAGCGAAGTAAGATCGAGCGTCCTGCTGTGTGCAGGATGTGGCGAATCAGGAAAGGGGGGAGGCCAACGGCTTCCCCCTTTTTCTTTGGTGCGGTCCTTTGATACGATGCCGACCGTGATAATTTTGACAATTTCATGCTGAATTTCGGAGGACTCATGAGAGTGCTCTCTTTCATGTTCTATGCGGTGCTGCTGATGGGGGTCTCGACTGTCTGGGCCTATGATGAGATTCAAGTGACCGAGGGAGGGACGATCGACGGGAAGGTGACGATGGTGGGAGCAAAGCCGACGCCCAAGGCGTTCAACCTGATCACGTTTCCCGACCCCGTCTATTGTGGGAGGATTTCAACGGGCACGGGCTGGCGCATCCTGAATGAGTTTACCCTCGCGCAGGATGGCGGGTTACAAGGTGTCGTGGTGCTGCTGACGGACGCGACCAAAGGGAAGCCGTTCAAGTTCGAGCCGCCGACAATCGAAGCCAGGGACTGCCGGTTGCTTCCGTTTGTCATCGGGGTCAAGGATCGATCGGAGGTGAATGTCGTGAACATGGATCCCGTGTTTCATGATATTCAGGCCTATGAGACCTCTCATCTCGGTCCCCGGGTGTTGTTTAACACACCGTTGCCCATGAACCCGCATCACAAGCACAATGTCGGGGCTGACAGCCACGAACACTTGGCGGGTCAGCCGATGAAGGAAGTCATTCGTATGACGAAAGACCGCCGAATTTTTGTCATGCAATGCGGATTCCATGCCTATATGGAAAGCTGGGGGTTGGCCGTCGACAATCCATATTTCGCCATCACGCAGGCCGATGGGACCTTCTCGCTTCGTGACGTGCCTCCCGGGGACTACACATTGGTGGCGTGGCATCCCGGCATAGGTACGATGACGGAAAAGAAAGTGACGGTTCCGGCTAAGCAGATGGTCAATGCCGATTTTGTATTCGAGTCCCCCAAGGGACACCGTTCCGTCCATGAGATCGAGGAGAACCCTCACTATGGATTAGGTGCACTGGGTAAATCCATCGATATCAAGCCGACCCTGGAGCTCCAGAAGCCGTGAGGCGTCAAACGTGAAAGGTCACACGATGAGAACGTGGATCAGGCACTTCATGGTGGCGGCAGGAATGCTCACGGCCATGACGGTCGGTGCGTGGCCGTCGTTCGCCTACGACGTGATTGCTGTTCAGCATGGCGGGGCGGTTGAAGGTACGATCACACTCAATGGTGCCGTGCCGGAGCCCAAAGGCTTTAACCTGATCACGTTTCCCGATCCAGCCTACTGTGGGCGTATTTCCAATGGACGAGGTTGGCGACTCCTTCATGATTTCGTGGTGAATCAACAGGGTGGGTTAAAGGATGCCCTCGTCTTGTTGGAAGGCGTTGACGCGGGCAAACCATTCGAGCTGTCCGTCCCCCTGATCGAAGCACGGGATTGCCAGTTTGCGCCCTTCATGACCATCGTTCGGAACGGTCATGCGGTGGAAGTCATCAACATGGATCCGGTCATGCACGATATCCAAGGCTACGAGACCTCGATCGAAGCCGGCGCGCGCGTGTTGTTCAATACGCCCTTGGTCATGAATCATCAGCACCACCGGGGCGACATCCATGCGATGCACAACCATGCACCGGGTAAGTCGTTGGTCGGGCCGCTCTATTTGAACAAAGGGCGGCGCACGTTCTACATGCAGTGCGGCTTCCACGCCTACATGGAAAGTTGGGCGATGGCCGTCAACAATCCCTACTACGCGCTGACCGATGCGAACGGGGGTTTCACCATCGAAAACGTCCCGCCCGGGACCTATCAGCTGGTAGTATGGCATCCTCAGACTGGTCCGGGCGTCACGAAGACGGTCATGATCCAGTCCGACGGCAAGCTGGTCGAACATCTCTCCCTCCTCGCTCCGAAAGGGAACCGTTCTGCCTTCAAGGTGATGGACAATCCCCGCTTCGGCCCAGACACGCTGGGGTACTCAGTCGACATCCAGCCACTCGTCGAGTATCAACACTGAGCGCCCATGTCCTTTATCGCGGGTGAGAAGGCCTGCAGTTGGGGGCTCTGCCTCGGGCTTGTTCTGTGGGTGGGGCAGGAAGGGATGCCATGCTATGCGGCGGATGATGACAAAGCCATTCCCTCAGTAGAATTCTCCGGCTCGCTGCTGAAGACCATCAAGGGGCGGCAATACCATGCGCAAGTGTATGCGAAGGGGGATCGTTTGCGGCTGGAGTACAAGTATGCCATTCGAACCGAGCGGGGATATGCGGCAATCGAAATCATCCGGTTGGATAAATTGGAGACCTGGTATCTGCTGGCGCAACAGAAGGAACTTTTCGTGACAGGGCTGGACCCCGATGATCTGCTCCCGATTCGCCCCGCCTTACCGGGGGAGCGGGACAGAATTCTGGTTGGCGATGCGACGGCGGCTGGTCGTGCGACCCAGCTCTTCGAAGTTCAGACAGACCGCCACGGTCGAGTCGAGCGGTTCTACGAATGGGTGGATCTGGATACAGGAGTGGTGTTGAAGCTCGTCAGCCGGGATCGGGAGTGGTCGTTTGAGTATGAACGGTTCAGACTGTCGCCTCAGCCGGCCTATTATTTTGAGGAACCACAGGGATACAAAAAGAGCATGCCGGCGCCTGTGCCGCAAGGACGAGGGTAGGGAGACGATGAGTGAACTGATCATGCGCAGGCCTTCGTGTCGTTGGAATATGCTGGCCGCAGTTGCGGTTCCCTTGTTTTATCTGTGGAGTGGAGCGGGCCAGTTGCTGCTGGCTGCCGGGATCTCATCTGTCCCCAAAGATGTGCAAGAGGCGTTCGACAAGCAACAGTACGAACAGGTGCTTGAGCAGTTGGCCAAGCTGGAGAAGGAACAGGGTGTCGCTCCAGACGTTCGCCGGCTTAAGATCCGCTCCTTCCTCAAACTGGGTAACCCCAAGGACGCACTCGGCGAGTACGATAAGCTGGAATTCGCGCTTAAGCAAGATGATGTGTCTCTCCTTCAAGAGGTGGCGCTGGGGTTCATCATCATCATGGTGAAGGACATGCGTGAACAAATGCGCGGGGCAGCCTACACGGCGCTCAAAGAGGTGGATTCTGACGATGCCGTCCCCTATTTTGAGAATGGTTTGAGCGATGGATCTAGCCTGGTGCGGTTCTTAGCGGTTGAGGGTTTGAGCCGATCTGAGGCGGGGCGCCGGTCAACGAAGTTACGGACCTCTTTGGAAGATCCTGCTGGCAGTGTCAGGGCCCTGGTTGTCAAGGTGTTGGGGCGAACTGGTGATCCCGCTGTCATTCCCCTGGTTGAATTGGCGACCAAAGATGAACTCACGACAGTACGCGTTGTCGCCTACGGTGCATTGATAAAATTGGGTCGCAAGGAAGTGTGGAAGCAGGTGCGAGAAGCTGCCGAAGCGCCGAATCCTGAAGTTCGGGCCGAGGCGATTCAGGTCATTGCCGACCTGAAAGACGAGCGCGGAGCCTCACTTATGACAGAGCTTCTCACCTACAAGCAACCCTCGGTCCGTGGCGCTGCCGCAAGAGGGTTAGGACGTCTTGGTATGAAAGAGGTCAGAGGACAGATTGAACGTCTGCTGCAAGACCCCGTTCCCGCTGTGCGCAAATCGGCTGTAGCGAGCTTAGCTGATCTCGGTGGCCAAGAGTCAGTGCAGGTCATCACACAGGCGTTGAACGACGGTCAGGTCATGGTTCGTGCTGGAGCGGTCGCAGCTCTGTTGCAGCTCAGTCAGCCTTATGAGGTGGTAGCATCAACGGCACGAGAATTGGCGCAACAGAACGATACAGGGGCACGGGCATTTGCAGCCGAGGCTTTGGGGAGAGCGACCAAAGCCAACGCTCCCGGTGCGATCGCCCTGTTAACGAGCTTGACGGCTGACCCGCTTCCCGGTCCGAAGATTGTGGCGCTTCGATCTCTCGGGCATGTTGGGGACCGTGAGTTCATTCCCCTCCTGAAGGAAGCCCTCCACGACACGAATGATGCCGTGCGGGCTACCGCGGCAGGGGCGCTACTTCACCTTCTTCAACAGAAGACATAGGTCTCTGCCTCTGCCTTAGCCCGCATTATTCATGAAGGTTCGTTGCGAAAGCGTGCAGACGCGAAGCGAGACGGGCACTCGGAGTCGTGAAGCTCTGAGGCATACTCGTGCAGTATGTCGAAGGGCTGAATGGCGAGACTGCCCGTCACAGCCGCGTATCCACGCTTGCAGCAGAAGCTTCATGAATACTGCGGGTTAACACCCCCTTGTTTCAGATTGACAGGGTAGGGTAGACTTTTGTATATAGACTCTTTCTGAGACGAGCCTCGCCAACGCGGATCTCAATTGCGATCGAGTCACCAGGGCGGAATACGTTTCCATTTCCTTCCCCTCAAGGCTGGTGGTAGCAGATAAAGGAACGAGAGAATACGGTAACCTGCGCGGTTATTTGTTCATAACAAGGAGGCAGTCACATGAGACAGAGTGTGTTATCAGCGGTATTGGGCGTGGCAGCCGTCGCGTTCGTCGCGGCGCCTCTCACCTCGTTTGCAGGCGGAACGATTACCGGTAAGGTGACCTTTGCGGGCAAGGCCGAGCAAAAGGAATTTTTATTCTCGAAGTTCCCAAACCCCAAGTTTTGTCCCAAGAACCCACACAAGGAATTGATTGATGGGGATAAGCGGCTCTTGAAAACCATCGAAGTCGGTAAGGATGGTGGCCTGAAGAACGCGGTGGTCGCCGTTATTGATGTCGAAGATAAGGCATTCGTCGATGGGTATCAGGGCACTGACGTGGTTGCGGAATTCTGCGAGTTCCTGCCCTTCAGCGGTATCGTGGTCAACACCAAGAACTTCCACGTCGAAAATCATGATGCCGATCCGGATGACCCAAAGTCGGTGCAAGGCGTGTTGCACAACCCCCACAGCTTCACCGTGAAAGGCACCAGCTCGGCCACCGGATTCAACATCGGTTTGGCGAAGAAGGGCGACAAGCTCGACAAGCCGGTGATGTTCCGTGGCGGTGCAGAGAAGGATGGTTTCTATCGTTTGCAGTGCGACCAGCATGAGTTCATGCAGGGCTTCTTTCTCCCGGTTTCGAGTCCGCACTTTGCGGTCGCGAAGGACGATGGCTCCTTCGAGATCAAGGATGTACCGGCCGGCAAGCACAAGGTGGTGGCCTGGCATCCTTTCGCCGCTAAGGGCAAGAAAGTGGAGTTTGAGGTCGATGTGGCTGATGGCGGGACTGCCAACCTCAAAGCTGAAATCAAGTAAGCTAGTATTTGAATGAGCGGGGTAACCCGCAATCAAAGGGCAGCGGAGCAATCCGCTGCCCTTTGTGTTTGTGCCGCCTGCCGCACCGCGTCAGCTGCCTTGCCTTTCAGTTTCCGATCTAGGTAAGATACTGAGTTTCAAAGCTATTTGCTTGAGGGAAGTGGTGTGTCACGAGAAATTTCGCTCACAGAAATCTTCCAGCTTGGATACTACTGGGAGACTAAAATCCTGCTCACGGCTGTCAGGCTGGATGTGTTTTCTGCCTTGGATGGAAAGCGGAAGACCCTCCACGACGTGGCCGGTCGTCTCGGTGTCGATGGGCAGACACTGGGACTGCTGTTGAATGCCCTTGTTGCGATGCGACTGTTGGAGAAGGACGGGGATTCCTATGGGAATTCGACGGCTGCGGCCACTCATCTGGTCCGCAACTCTGCCCAATATGTCGGGCATCTCCTTTTGCTTCACGATGCAGAATGGGACAACTGGGGCAAACTGGAGCAGACAATTCGCACGGGACAGCGGTCGGTCGACCGGCACGTCTTTGAGACCGACCCTGATTTAGGCAGCAACGTGCTGGCGGTGCTCCATCGGATCGGACAGCAGAGCGGGCCAGACTTTGCCAAGCGGCTGCAGCTGAGTGGGCCGGTGCGATTCCTGGATTTGGGAGGCGGAGCCGGGACGAACGCGATTGCTTTCTGCCAAGCCTATCCAGAGCTGACTGCCACGGTATTCGATTTGCCTGCGACGCTCCGACTCACGGAACGAACGGTGAAAGAAGTTGGTTTGGAATCGAGGATTGCGTTGCTTCCTGGCGATTTTAACAAGGATGGACTCGGCGGACCCTACGATGTGGCCCTGATGTCTGACATCTTGCACTATCAAGACTTTTCGACGAATGCGGCATTGGTGAAGAGGGTCTGGGCCCAATTGGCACCCGGCGGCCGGTTGGTCATCAAGGATCGATTTTTAAATGAGGCAGGAACCGGTCCGGCCTGGACCACCGCGTTTGCGGTCCACATTCTGGTGAACACGGAACGAGGCGGCTGCTATAAGACGGCAGATGCGATCCAGTGGATGAGGGAAGCCGGTTTTCCAGCCGTGACAGAGTTGGAACCGTCAGCGGTCGTGCAGGGTACGAAGTCTGGTCAGGCCTGAGAGGTGGCCGCGCGAGAAGGAGCATCATGCTTGAATGGCTGAAGCAGCCGGGGTTTTTGGGAACCCACGCCACGGTCGGGGCGGACATGAGTCAGCTCATGGCGACGGTCTTTACGGGGCTCTTCGTGATCGGCTGGATTCAGGCGCGGAGACGTCGGGCGGATGCTCATCACTGGATGATGTTTAGCGGGATGATCGCCATGTTGGCGTTCTTCATAAGCTACTATTTATTTCGTCAATTAGGCGTGTTGGCCTTTGAAGGGAAAGAGGGGTTCGGTGGATCTGAAGCACTCTACCATAATGTGTTCATCCCTCTCCTAATTACTCATATCATTCTTGTGGTCATTGGGTTGGTCATGGCGGTCTACATGATTGTGCTGGGGTTCCGTGCCCAGTTGATCGAGCAAGGGCGACGGATCCTGAGCGATCGCGTCCTTCAGACGACCTGGGGGAAGATCGGTATAATCTTCGGTGCCCTCTGCGTGCCGGTGGCGGTGTACTTGCTGTATCTGGTGACGGCAGATCGTTTTCGGATGGGACGGCTCATTGTATGGGTTGGATTTCTCGCCCTTATCGCGATTGTGTTTGCCGTGGAGATGACGATTCAGCGTCTGTGGCCGGACGGCGGGCAACGCCACCGAACACTTGGACGCTTTACGATGACCATCTACTGCATTCTGTTTGTGACCGGAACCACCACCTACACGATGCTCTACATTCTGTATCCAGGCAAGATTGGATAAGTGATGGGTGATCTGTGACGAGTGATGCGCACGCAATGCAGAGATGGCGGATAATCACGCGCTCCGAGACGCTTCACGCCCTACGTTTCACGTCTCACGGTGCTTCACCATGCTGACCTGTGGCTGCGGTCGCTGGATGCATACCGAGGGGATAGAAGAACGTTCGTACGATGATGGGACCCCCCAGTGGTTCATTCGGACGGAATGTTGCGGCTGTGGGCTAAAAGTAGGGACCGATGTTCCTGCTGGTCAACCCGGTGGGCTGGTCGATCGGGTGATGTGGACCGATGATGCGATCCATCGGCTGGATCGCATGCCTCCGTACCTTGCCCTGCTCGTGCGCGGGGAGGTCGAGCAAGACGTGGGGGTGAGAGGAGAACGAGTCATCACCTACGACACGTTGCTCCGTCCACGAACCGGTGAACGCATCGAGTGGGAACCTGAAGCGGAACGTCGATTGGACAAGGTGCCGGCGCCGGTACGTGCCATGGCACGCATTGAATTAGAGCGGACCGCGGCCGATCGCGATGAGACGCGCATCACCATCGCGCTGATGGAAGAAGTGAAGGCGCGCTATTTCGGGATGGGCGCCCGGAAGACGT
>Ga0210404_10001072_pt1 | contig 12175 bp, 10 predicted proteins | sample IncBWH28MmetaG_FD_155455 | JGI IMG/M metagenome (GOLD analysis project Ga0210404, IMG submission 155455) | Forest soil microbial communities from Barre Woods Harvard Forest LTER site, Petersham, Massachusetts, United States - Inc-BW-H-28-M | ecosystem: Environmental > Terrestrial > Soil >... | reverse complement strand
GGCACGGAGCGCAGCTCGACAAGTCCTATCGCCAGCGTGCCCTCGATAGCCATCTGCGCTCCGTGCCTGTTTTCGCCGAGCTGACCGACGAATTCATCGGCAGCCTCCGAGAATCCGTCGAGCTGGTGCGCTACGCGCCGGGACAAGTTATCTGCCGCCAGGGCGATCCCGCCGACAGCTTTTATCTGGTGCGCATCGGCTTTGTGAAAGTCTCGCAGGCGCATCCCGGCGGCGACATGGTTCTCGCCTATCTTTCGCGCGGCGATTATTTCGGCGAAACCGGTCTGCTCGCCGGCGACATTCGCACCGCAACCTGCACCGCGCTCGACCATGTCGAGCTGGTCCGCATCGGCGCCGATGATTTCAACCGCATGATGGCGCAATTCCCCGTGGTGCGCCGCAAGCTCGAAACGGTCGAGCAGGAGCGCGCGCAAATGAATCGCGAGCGCCTCTCCGTGGTCCAAAGCGTCCCGCTCGACAATTTCCTGGCCCAGGGCCTGATGGAAGCGCAGAGCTTGCTGCTGCTCGACCTGAACAGCTGCACGCGCTGCGACGCCTGTGTGCGCGCCTGCGCCGATTCGCACGACGGCATCACCCGCCTGGTCCGCGAAGGCCTGCGCTTCGATCACTACCTGGTGGCCACGTCGTGCCGCCAGTGCCTCGACCCGCTCTGCATGGTCGGCTGTCCGGTCGGCTCGATCCGCCGCCGCAACTCGCTCGAGGTGATCATCGAGGATTGGTGCATCGGCTGCGGCCTGTGCGCCGAAAATTGCCCCTACGGCAACATCAACCTGCATCCGTTCAACGTAAACGTGGACGACCCGTCACATCCGGGCCGAAAAGTCGCCATGGTGAAGCAGAAAGCCACGTCGTGCGACCTGTGCACGCATCTCTCGGAGCCGAGCTGCGTCTACGCCTGTCCGCACGACGCTGCGCACCGCGTCGATCCGCGAAAATTCTTCGCCGGTCTGCTGGGTCAGGCTCCCGGCATCGCGCAGAAGCCGTAGCGCCAACAAGTTCGAAATCGTGCGCATCGACCACACACACAGAAAATGGCTGGCGGCGTCGCTGATCATTCTGTGCGTCGCGACGACGATTTACGTTCCCTACGCTGTGCGCCAGCCTTCAGGGCCCAGCGGCGGCAGCCCGCTCGGCCTCGCGTTCGGCATCATCGGCTCCGCGTTCATGATTTTCGCCGGCCTGCTCGCCGGCCGGAAAAAAGTTCCCATCTGGCGACTCGGCCGCGCGCAGGCCTGGATGCGCGGCCACCTCTGGCTTGGAACGCTGAGCCTGCCGATCATCTTTTTTCACGCCGGATTCCGATTCGGTGGTCCGCTCACGAGCGTGTTGATGGTTCTCGTGATCATCGTCGTCGCCAGCGGAATTTTCGGCGCGGTGCTCCAGCACTACATGCCCAACGTGATGACCGCGCAGGTGCCGTCGGAAACCATCTTCGAGCAGATCGATCACGTCCGCGAGCAGCTGGTCGCGAGCGGCGATGAAACCATCGTCGCCGCGGAGTCAGCCGCCGGCGAAGAAAGCGCCGCGCCGCTGGCGGATTTTTACCGGCGCGAGATGCGCCCGTTTCTGGAAAGCCGCGGCGCGCCCCACCAGCTGCTTTCCAATCCCGATCGCTCGCGCGGCACATTCGAAGGCCTGCGCATGCTGCTGCCCGCCGGATTGCAGGACGCCGCGAAAAAACTCGAGCAGATCTGCGAAGAAGAACGCCAGCTACGCCGCCAGTCGAAACTGCATCACTGGATGCACGGCTGGCTGATGATGCACATTCCGCTGTCGTTCGCGTTGCTGCTGCTGGGCGTGGTGCACGCGATCACGGCGTTGCGTTACTAAAGGAGCGAGGCGAAACGTGGCCGGTGCGGAGCGACCTACAAAGAAACGCGCGCAGCGCATCGACTTGAATTATTTCAAGCGCCCGCACCCGTTCCGCCGCTGGCGCTTCTGGCTTTCGGTCGCGGTGCCGCTGGCCGCCATCGCGTGGATCGCGTGGCACGGACTGCGCGGCAACCAGCGCGTCTATAGCGCCGGGCGAATGTCCGCCGCGCATGCCGTGCTGGCCGGGAAATGCGACGCCTGCCATTTCGAAATGGCCGGGTTTTTCAGCGCGAAGACCAGCGACCACGCCTGCCTGGCCTGCCACGACGGCCCGATCCACCACGCCGACCAGGTCTTCACGCCGCATTGCTCGTCGTGCCACCAAGAGCATCGCGGGCAGGTGCGCCTCGCGGCCACGTCCGACAGGGCGTGCACCCAGTGCCATGCCGACCTGCGGTCCACCACCGGCAATGCAAAGTTCGTGCGCGACATTGAGAATTTCGGCTCGGGCCATCCTGAGTTTGCGGCGCTTCGCCCCGGCAGCGTCGATCCCGGCACGATCAAGCTGAATCACGCCGTGCACATGAAGAAAAATCTCGCCAGCCCGAGCGGCCCGGTGCAGCTCGATTGCGACGATTGCCATCGGCCGCCGGATTCGACCGACCGGTGGCGTTTCGCTGCGCTTGGGCCCGGGCCCGTGCGGGAAAGCCTGGCGCAGTCGCCGCGGACCTTACCTCTGGGCTCGATCGTGCCGCCGAGCCTGGACCGCACGGCGATGGTTTTGGCGCGGGCGTACATGGCGCCGCCGACGTACGCGAAAACCTGCGCGGCGTGCCACGGGCTCCAATTCGACAAACGGTTCACCGAAGGCGTGCCGCACGATACGCCGGAGGCGATCCACGCGTTTCTGGTGCAGAAATTCGCGGCGTATATCGCCGGGCATCCGAGCGAGGTGCACGAGACCGTACCCGTTCCCGGTTTGCCGCAGAAGCCACAGCCGGTTGCGGTGCGCGTGCTCACGCCGCCGCAGTGGGTGGCCGAGCGCGTGGACGAATCCGAGCAGCTGCTCTACGGCAAGACCTGCAAGCAGTGCCACGCGCTGAGTTTTGGGTCCGGAGCCGCGTTGCCCGTGGTGGCGAAATCGAACATCACGCCGCGCTGGATGCCGCACGCGAATTTCAATCACGACCGGCACCAGATGGTCGCCTGCACCGAATGCCACGCTGCGCTGACCAGCCGCGAAACGTCCGACATCCTACTGCCCGGCATCGCCACCTGCGAGAAGTGCCATCACTCCGGTTCAGACGGAGTGGAGGCGCGGTGCTTCGAGTGCCACACCTACCACGATTGGACCAAAGCGAAAGCGGTGAAAGGGAAGATCACGCTGACCGGACTCGCTGAGTAGGGGCTGGTAGTCGGTTCCTGAGCCCTTCAGAATCTTTCTATTGCTGACGCTCCTGTCTTCATTTGCCAGGTATGCGATCTTTGGAAAGCGATTCGGGTGAGGGAAGTCCAAATTCTTCGGGAGGAACTGAAACAGACGGGCGTTGGCAGGACTTGCTGCGCAATCACTTCGATTTCATTACGTACACGCCGTCCCAGTCTGATTCCGGCGCGTTGTCCAGGTATTCGAGGGCCCGCTGCAAGAAGACGCGCGTGGGCCCATCGTCCGGATAGACTCCCAGGAGTTCGCCGAATTGCGCGGCCGATTCGCGCCAGTTTCGGGTGCGGTAGGCGTGCATGGCGCGGTCGAAACCCACCAGCAGCGCTTCGAATTGGGGGCGCTCGGCGGCCACCGCGAGCAGCTCGTAGATCGTTACCGGGTGCGTCTTGCCCTTCACTTTGATTTTGTCCAGCTCGCGGCAGACGAATTTTCCGGCAACTTCGTGGTACGTGCTTTCGCTGATCACGATTTGAATCTGGTATTCCTTGGTGATTCCCTCGAGGCGCGAGGCGAGATTGACGTTGTCGCCCATGACGGTCCAGGCCAGGCGCTTTTCCGAGCCCATGTTGCCGACGTTGACCGGGCCGGTATTCAGCCCGATGCCGATGGCCAGGGGCGGGCGATCTTCCTGTTTCCACTTCTCATTTAATTTCACGAGCGCCCGGGACATTTGCAGCGCGCATTTGCAGGCGCAGAGGGCGTGGTCGGTCTGCGGGTAGGGCGAACCCCAGAAGGCCATGATGGCGTCGCCAATGTATTTATCGAGCGTGCCGAGATTGGCAAACAAGATGTCGGTCATGGCGCCGAGATATTCGTTGAGTAGACGGACCAGCTCGTCGGCCGAGAGGCTTTCGGAGATGGTGGTGAATCCGCGGATGTCGCTGAACATCACGGTGAGATCTCTGGTTTCGCCGCCGGGATGGATGTATTTCTGGGGATCCTTTTCGATCAGACCGATGACCCCGGGAGAAAGATATTGCGCGAAACTTTTGCGGATTTTGCGCTTTTCGCCCTCTTCGAAAATCATGCGAAAGCTGGTGATGGCGGCGTAGTTCGCGGCGAGCGTGCCGGCGGGAATCACGAAGCTGAGCCAGCGGCCTTCGCGGGCAAAGCTGAAATAGACGAACCAGCCGAACCCGGCAAGCGCGAGCAACAGCGTAACCGTCGACCAAAGCGGCTTGACGCTGCTGAACAGATAGCCGAAGCCCAGGCCGAAAACCAGGATAAAGCCCAGATCGGTGATTTCCTCGCGAAAGCCGCGGGTGAGGAAGCTGCGGCCCTTTTCATCGCTGTGCAGCAGATTGTCGATGATGTTGGCGTGGACCTCGACTCCCATGTAGGCTTCGCCGCCGCCTTCAAAGGGAGTGTTGCGAAGGTCGCCGAGTGCCAGAGCAGTGGCGCCGACCAGGACAATTTTGTCCTTGAACGCGCCGGGCGGCGTCGCGCCGCTCAGGACGTCCCACATGGAGAAGTGCTGATAGGTCCCGTAGGGGCCGGTGTAGTTGATCAGGGCGGTGCCATTGCGGGCCTGGCCCAGGGTGTGGCGGCCAAACTGAATGCGCTCGAGGCCGTCGGAGGCAATGTAGGCGGCAATGTCCTGATCGGGAATGTTTTCGTACTCGCGGACGATCTCCATGGCGAGCGAGGGAAAGTAATCCTGATCGCGGTAACGCTTGATCAGCATGGCGTGGCGCAATGTGCCGTCCGAGTCCGGATCGATGTTGATAAAGCCGTAGGACGCGGCGGCTTCGGCGAGAATTTTGATGTTGGCTTGGGCGCCTTGAGCGACCGACCCGCCGTTTTGAACCCAGGCCTGGCTCATGTCGAAATCGCGGCCGTCTTTTGATTTCACTTTGTAGACTTGCGGGAAATTCTTGGCCCAGACGATATTGAAATAGTCCTCTTCGAGTTTGGGATCGGCGTGCCTGGCGGCTTCTGCGTCCAGAAAGACGTGGCCGAGAATCACGTTTCCCGCGCGCTTGATGGAATCGGCGAAGGCGGCGTCGGGATCACCGGCGGATTCAAGTTCCTTGATTTCGCGGATGACGCCGGGCGGCGCGGACGGCCCGATCTCGCTTTGCAGATGTTCGAGCGCCTCCTTGCCGCCGTTGGTTTCCGGCGTCGGAAAGGTGGCGTCGAAAGCGATGACCCGTGCGCCGTCGGCGCTCAGGCGATCGACCAGCGTGGCGTAGGATTTGCGGGGGATGGGGAACGAGCCGACCTCCTGAAGCGTGCGCTCGTCGATGCCTACGATGACGATGCGGTCGTCGTGCGCGCGCTGGCCGCGCATGCCGAAGCGCATGTCGAGCGAGCTCTGCTCGACGCTTTGAAGGAAGGCGATGCTGGCGCGCGTGTCGGCGCCGGAACCGAAGTAGGAGAACAGCACCACGCCCCCGACCGTGACCAGGATCGCGAGCGCCAGGTCGATCTTGAAAACGGTGAAGCGCAGCCACGCCGGCCAGCGGGACGACAGATTTTGCTGCGGGCTCATAGGTATGGCGATTGTCGCTCAACCGAGCGGATGGCGTTAGCTCGGCCACACGCGTGCATGAGTCTGGCGGACGGCTCGGCTATTTAGCGGCGCACCCACCCGGTGCAGAGACACCCACCGTGGGCTTGCAACCACCACCCGGTCCCAAGCCGACGCCCAGACCCACGCCGATGCCGGTAGCGATTCCGCCGCCAATGATGATGGTGCGCCAGGGATGGCTGGCAATCGCGCCGTGGCCGCCTTTGCCCGGAGGCGGAAGATTGCCGCCGTTATCCGGCACGTCGGTGCCAATCAAGCCCGCCTGAGCCAGTTCAGGTGGCGTGCTGGTCGGCTGGAAGCCGACGCTCGGGACGGAGTTGGTGATTACGACCATCTGCCCGTCGGTGAGCGTGATGGAATTGTCGGCGGAGCTGGTCTGGCCGGAATTTTTCACGATCTTGCCCAGAGGCGTAACCTTCACTTTGCCCTTGTAGCAGATGACCGTGGTCTTGTTGCCCTTGTATTCCGCCAGGAAATCAGTGCCGATGACGCCGATGACGGCATTGGGAGTCTTGAGCTCGTATTTTCCGCCGGCCTTGGTGATGTTGGTGACCTGGTTGCGGACCCGTCCGTAGCCGAGCTCGAGCGAAGTCTGCTGCGAGGTGGCGTCGTGCTGCAGGACGCGAAGCTCGCTATCGGAGCCGACGCTCAGAATCGAGCCGTCGGTGAGTCCCGCGCGGATGCGCCCGTTGTGCGCGGTCTTCAGCATATCGTTCCAGTCGACTTCGTCCTTGGCCTTGGTGGGCTGGGCGTTGCGCGTGGCGGACGGGATCAAAGCGTCAATTTCGCCGGCGCGTTGGGCGCTGCCCTGCGGCTGGGCCATGCCCACCAGCGGAGAAATCAGAAAACACACGAAGATCGCCGTCGCTCGCTTCAGGTGATTCATGGATGTCCCCTTCAATCGTGATTGTGGCCCGAGAATTCAATCTTGACAGAGGGGGTGGGGGAGTCAACGGCGAGGACAAGGGGGCGTTTCGATGTGGTTACAGGAGCAGCGGGTTGACAACGGGGCAGCGACGTGGACCAAGGGATGAGGCCAAGCAAGTGCACCTGGCATGCCATGCGCCTGCGGAACCATTGGACATGGGTGGGTCAGGGGACGAAGCGGTAGCCTACGCCGCGGACAGTTAGCAAGTGTTGGGGGTCGGCGGGGTCCTCTTCGATGTAGCGGCGGAGGCGGACGATGAAATTGTCGATGGCGCGCGTGTCGGTGTCTTCGCGCAAGCCCCAGACGTCTTCGAGGATGGATTTGCGGGAGACGGTCTGGCCGTTGCTGCGGATCAGGTGGCGCAGGAGCTTGGCTTCCATCAGGGTGAGCTGGATGGTGCCGTCTTTGGCGCGCAGCTCGAGGTTGGGGAAATCGATGGTGCGTCCGTCGAAGGAGTAGACGTCTTTGTCGGTGGCGCGCTCAGCCTTGGCGGCGGTGCGGGCGCCTGATCGAGCTGGAGCCGGCGATGGCGGCTCGGGCGCTTGGGTGGGCGGCTGATCGGCCAGCCAAGCGCTGCGGCGCAGGAGTCCTTGAAGGCGCGCGAGAAAAATCGGCAGCTCGAAGGGCTTGGGGAGGTAGTCGTCGGTGCCGGCGGCAAAGCCGGCGAGCACGTCTTCGGGGCGGCCGCGCGCGGTGAGCATCAGCACGGGAACGTAATTTTTCGCCTTGCGCAGGGCGGAGGCGACGGCGAATCCGTCCATGCCGGGGAGCATGACATCGAGCACGACGGCGTCGAATTTCTCGCCGGGGCCGAGCAGGCGGCCGATGGCGTCCTCGCCGTCGCCCGCGACTTCGACCGAATGTCCCTCGGCTTCGAGATTGAAGCGCAGACCGTCGGCGAGGTGCGCTTCGTCTTCCACCACCAAAACGCGGCTCACGCGGCGCTCCGGGGCAGCTCGAGAGTGACGGTGGTGCCGCGCGATTCACCGGCGCTTTCGGCGAAGACTTTGCCGCCGTGGGCGCGCGCGATGGCCCGCACGATGAAAAGGCCGAGGCCGGTGCCTTTCGCGTAGGCGGAGGCGGCGCGGCGCGGGACGCGGTAGAAGCGCTTGAAGATGCGTTTGAGGTCGCCGGCGGGAATGCCGACGCCGCGGTCGCGCACACGCAGGACGATGCGCTGCTCGTCGGTCGTTTCAAGGTCGACGCAAACGTCGATATCTGCGCCGGAATATTTGATGGCGTTGTCGAGGATGTTGGAGACGGCGGTGCGGAGTTCGTCGGGGTCGCCCAGAACTTTGATTGTGGAGCCGTCGCCGTTTCCGCTCAGGTTGCGGTTGGCAATCGCGGCGTCCTGCCAGTGCAGCGCGGAGGGCTGGAGATGGTGGCGGGTACGCGCCAGATCCATGCACTCGGCGACGATCGCGGGGAAATCCACTTCCACCGGAGTGCGCGCGGCAGCAGCGCGGTGGCGCACCTGGCCGGCTTTCAGCACTTGGTCGACGGTGCCGCGGAGGCGGTCGGTATCGTCGAGCATCAGCTTGTAAAAATGCTGGCGCTGGGTTTCGTCCACGTCGCGGCGCTGGAGCGTTTCGAGATACAGGCGGATCGAGGTAATCGGCGTTTTCAGCTCGTGCGTGACGGCGTTGATGAAGCTGTCGTGCTGCTCGTTGAGGCGGATTTCGCGGACCAGGAAGCCGGTATTAAGGATCAGACCGAGAATGATGGCGGCAAAGAAGATCACGCCGAAGAAAAGCAGCAGGCCCTGGCGCCAATGGAGGATGATCCAGCTGACGTTCAGCGTGACAGCGATGGCGACCAGGCAGATGCCCAGCACGACGAAAAAGATGATTTTCCTTCTGCGACCTGTGAGCTGCATGGCTGCTTAGGAGAATTGTACAGCGTCGCGCGGGCGGATTCCCGCGGAGAAATTTCGGACCAGAGACGGAGTTGTAAGGCGGCTGAAGTCTAAGCAGAGACCAAATCGTGCTCGGGTTCCGGAGCAGCCGCCGCAACTGCAGTCGTCTCGGGGATCACTTCGTTGTTGCGGCGCTTCTCGGGCAGCTTGATGCGATGGACGTCTTGCGCCAAGCCGAGCTTTTGAAGCGTCCAGATGCCGTACCAGTTGAAGTCGACTTCATACCAGGTGAGGCCGTGGCGCGCGGAGGTCGGATGCGCGTGGTGATTGTTGTGCCATCCCTCGCCGAAGGAAAGCAGAGCGACCCACCAGCTGTTGGTCGAAAGATCGCGCGTCTGATAGCGGCGCGTGCCCCAGGAGTGCGTCGCCGAATTCACCAGCCAAGTCGAGTGCAGGCCAACCACGGTGCGCAGGAAAACTCCCCACAGCAGGAACGGAAGTCCGCCGATGGCCAGCAGGACAGCACCGAGGACGATCATGGGAACGTAATGATATTTCGTGATCCACACGTGGAACTTGTCCTTGGCGAGGTCGGGCACGTAGCGCGCGAGCGTTGTGGTGTCGTGGTGCATGGACTTGCCCATCAGAATCCAGCCCATGTGCGCCCACCATTTGCCGTCGATCGGCGAATGCGGGTCGCCTTCTTTATCGGAGTGCTGGTGATGGATGCGGTGCGTGGCCACCCAGAAGATCGGCCCGCCTTCGAGCGCGAGCGTGGCGCAGGTGGTCAGAAAATACTCGACCCATTTCGGAGTCTTATAACCGCGATGCGTGAGCAGCCGGTGATAGCCCATGCCGATGCCGAGGCTGCCGGAAACCCAATTGAGAAAAATGGCGACGAACAGGGCCTTCCAGGTGAAGAAAAACAGCGCCACAATCGCTCCGATGTGAAACGCCATCATGAAACTGGCGGTCACCCAGTTGATTTCGTTGTCTGCGGCAGATTTCTTCGCTAGGTCGGCGATGGTCATGGAGTCTTTGTCGTTTCCTGGGGCTCTCGATTCGTTCTGTGTTCGAGTTCAGACTAGCAGAGGAGGCGATTCTCATTTGTAATACTTCTGTAATAGGGGAGATTGGGGCGAATGAGTTAGCCGTACGAAAGGACAGGCGGCCCGGCACTACGTTGGGTCCGCAAGCAATTGCTGGAATTGGTTTGGAGCGAACGTCTTAGGATGAGATGGACACGCGGCGCGGCACTACGCAGCTTGTGAAACGGGCGGCTTTCCCTCAGATAGGCGACCCTTTCAAGGACACCAACGTCGCCCAGGACGTTAGATGACTTGAGGCGACGTTGACAATTCAGCCCGTTAGGAAAACGTCGTTCGGTGAGTTTAGGTGACTTCAGCTGATTGCAGCGCGATCTGATGACAATTTGCACCACGATGGGCCGCCGGATTTCTGAGTGCAGGCTCGCGAGTTTCTGCCGACACGTATCCTTAAAATCTGACGCGAACTTCTCGAAAGCTTCAGCATTTCCTCAATGTGCTTTCGATCTGTACCGTCGATTTCGACCTCAAACAAGAAACGTACGTCTTCGTTGCTTTGTCCTTTGCCCTTCGACAGAGCGCAAGTGAATGACGCCACCCGGTCGGTCCCGCGTCCGTCTCTAACCATGCGGGGACTGTCAAACGTTTTTTGAGCGCACTTCTCCGCTCATTCCAAAGAGTGTTCCGTTTCGCTTTCGTTGGGCCTTTGTATCGACGACTACGCGATCGACCACCACAGGAATTGAGCTCCCAGCGGAAACTTCCAGGAACGCATCTGGATTCGTTCGATTGATTGAGTCTTCCTGCCAATCAAGTAACGGAGAGTATTCGCTTCGCAAGACTCGCAACAAGTGGATTGCGTCGTTAAGCGCGATACGCTCCAAGGTTCCGGGTGGACGCGAGGTGTTTGTTTTCAGGCGCAAGAGGATGGCCCGTCGTGACGCCCTGAGTCGCTCACGGAGGTTGCCGATGTCGTGTTCGCGCTCAACTGCCTCGAACTCACCCTGCCAGTCCGGGAACTGTAAGGCTTTGGAAACACTTTCCATGGACACACCCTTACGCGTCATCAATCTTTGCGTCGCAAACGCGGTGTGGGGAAGCGTGACGAATCGGTGTTCGTCACGCTTCTTAGGTAGTGGCGTGCATCTGATACTGGCGAATCCTCCCTGGCGTCCGCTACGAGAGCGCGCCGAAAAGATTCCGGGAGACAAGAAGCACGTGGAAGAGACACTCTCATACGGTCATTGCGTTGCGCAGTTCAATCCAAATCAGCTTCCTAGCAGCGGCTCTGGTAAGTTGGATTACCGGAAAAGTTGGGTCGAGACTGCAGCCCGCCATCAAATCGGTTATGCCACCGGATCCTTTTGGCGCGTCGTTGTCACGGCCTTCACGATTCCGACCCCAAAAAGTACGATCGCGCACACCGCAATCCAGTGCGCAGGCATATGCATCAGGTAGGCGGCGTAGATCAGTCCACCGATAACAATTGCAAACCCAACTGCGTAAATTCCGAAGGACACAACATCCCCCTCCCCATTCAACCGCCGAACCTTTCGCCCAGGAAGCTCGGCTTGCTGGCCCGGCAGTGAGCAACCCGGCATTCGGCCGGCCCCCGTTGCATCAAGTCACTGCTTCGCTCCTACTCCGACGAGCTTGCTTTCTGATCCTTGACTTGCAGATCGTTCACCACTTGTTGAACGTTGGGCACTTGGGTCGCTACGGTCTCGGCGCGGGCGCGCTTGCTTTCCGAGTTCACTTCCCCCGACAGCGTAACGACACCGTTCTTCACTTCGTATTTCACGGCTTTATGCAGTTTGTCTTGAATCAGCGCGGCGTCTAGATTACTTTCGATTCCCGCATCCAGATCGGAGTTCACAGTTTTGGCTTCATTTTCGATGCCCACGGGAACCACGGCAATTTGATCCGCGACAACTTGGGTGCCCGCGAACGACTTCGCGATAGAAGCGGCTTGCGATTTGTCGTCTTCAGTTACAACCTGCCCGCCCAGCGTGACGATACCCTTGTCGCGATCCTGACTGACCGTGACCTCTTTGAGGCTCGCCTGATCGAGCGATTTGCGAATACTGTCTTGAACATCAGGTGACTTGGCGGCCGTCGCGGAGCATCCCGCCAAACTCCCTAGGGCGATCAGTGCGACCACAGTCACTGACAATCTAAACTTTTTCATATTTCTCCTTTACTCAATCGCGATGAATCTCAAACCGCGAGAAAACGATGGGTGGTCGGTATTGCCTCTACAGTCGCATTCCGCCGAAGACGAAAACCAGCAGGGCGATTACTAGGATTGTCCCGACAATCCCAATTCCGCCGCCCGTTCCCCATCGTGAATAGCCGTAATAGCCTCCACCGCCGCCGAACAAAAGCAACAAAACGATAAGTAGTAGTAACATTAGAGTCCCCTTTTTTAGCTTATAGGCTGCATCGATCACTTCACTGCTATTGCCCGAGTACTTTCTCCGCCTGTCCGACTTTCTTTTGGACTTTGCCACCAAGCTTTTCTGCTTGGCCTTCCGCTTCA
>Ga0210404_10001071_pt1 | contig 12176 bp, 7 predicted proteins | sample IncBWH28MmetaG_FD_155455 | JGI IMG/M metagenome (GOLD analysis project Ga0210404, IMG submission 155455) | Forest soil microbial communities from Barre Woods Harvard Forest LTER site, Petersham, Massachusetts, United States - Inc-BW-H-28-M | ecosystem: Environmental > Terrestrial > Soil >... | reverse complement strand
CGTCGTCATGGGGGAGAGTGGAGCGCTTCAGGGAATGAAGAGGGGATGTCTATGGATCGAGATGAGTACCATCGACCCGGACGCCTCTATCAGGCAGGCAGAGCAGGCGAAGAAGGCTGGCGTCGACAGACTTGACGCCCCAGTCATAGGGAACCCGGAAATGGTGGCGAAAGGACAAGAGTCTCTGCTCGTGGGCGGCGAGGAGAAGGTGTTCGAGAAGAACCGAGGTTTTCTCGGCGAACTTGGCTCGACCGTAATCTACATGGGAAGACCGGGTAATGGGCATAAGATGAAGCTCATCCTCAACCTCTTCCTCGGAGCCATCGGCCTGGCCTTCTCGGAATCCTTCGTGCTCTCTCAGAAGCTTGGCTTCGAATCCAGAGCCTTCGTAGATGCTTTCAACAAGACACCTCACAAGAACTATTTCTCAAGTGTCAAAGGACCCTTGGTGGCGAAAGGAGACTACACTCCGCTCTTCACCGTGAACATGCTCTTGAAAGATCTAACGCTAGCGGAGAACCAAGCAACTAGACAGAGAGTCGCTCTTCCTGCTGGTAGTCTTGTGAAGCAGCTTTTCACGACTAGCGTGAACCAGGGTCAGGGGGAAATGGATTTCAGTTCGATCGCCTTAACATTGCAGAAGCTGAACGGGATCGAGGCTCTGGTATAGAGCACTCCGATTCTAGGAAGGTAGAGACATGATGGCGAAGGTTAGGAAGGTAATGTCAACTAACATTCCTAGGGTGAAGTCCTCGGACACTATTCTGGAGGCTGCTACTGTGATGAATCGAGAGAAGACATCTGGTGCGGCTGTTGTTGAGGGCGAGAAAGTTGTGGGCTTGATTACTGAGCGAGCTTTGCTTTGGAAGTTTGTTCCGTTGAACAAGAGACCGGACGAAGTTACCGTTGGTGAAATGCTGGTCCCATTCTTCAGGATAGGCCCCGATGAATCAACAAAGAACGCGGCTAAGATGATGGTCGCGAACCGAATAACGAGGCTCGGGGTCTTCGAAGGCGAGAAGCTCCTCGGCTTGGTCACTCTAACAGACTTGGCGCGAGAAGTTTCAAGACCACACCTCCTCAAGGCACTCACGGCCAGAGACGAGCCTGAACCGAAGCAAGTTCTCTGTCCCAATTGTCGTAAAGCTCTACTGGAAAAAATCACGAATAGTGAGGGTGTGATTTTGAGGTGGGAATGCCCGAACTGCCACTACTCACTGTAATATCCAAAATTTGGCGAGATGGTACCGATTGAAGCGAAAAAATTGCCTATTCGGTGAGAGCGTTCGTCGTCTCACGCAAGCGTCTGGCGAGTTCTTTCATGACTCCCATGGCCACAGTGGGATCCTTTGCAACCGCCGCCTTGAAATTCCAGATGGGCATCACTAGACACTTAGTGTCAGATTCCGCCGAGACCACAGTAGCAGATCTCGGTTGTTTATCGATAAGAGCCATCTCTCCAAAAAACTGGCCGCGACCCAGCTTCGCCACACGCTGCTCTCCCTTCCGGACCTCAACTGACCCGTCGGTTATGAGATAGAAAGCTACTCCGGAGTCTCCCTCTTTCTCTATGACCTCGCCAGCGTCGTAGGACCGTTCTCTCGCGAAGGCGCTTGCAACTGACTTGATCTGTTTTCCTTTCAGCCCGGCGAAGAGTGGAACCTCCGCCAGCATTTTGACGGCCTGCGGATTTGCTTTCTTATCCAAGTGATAATACCAGCTTACGTCAGAGCGGTTTTTGCCTGGTTACTTAAAGCGTTAGCCCCAGCTCTTGAAGGTAGAAACTCACGGGCCCTTAGGATATTCTGTATGATATCTGGAGAAATCGTTTCAGGGCAAATCCAAATACCGGATATGAGGCGACTCAGCCTATGGCGAAGCTTACTTTCCTCGGGACGAGCGGCTCGGTCGTAACCAAGGAGAGGATGTGTGCGGGGGTTCTGTTCCAGGACAAGCTGATCGACATAGGATTCGGCGTCCTGACCAATTTGCTAAGATCCGGGACGAAGCTCGACGCAATCAACGATGTTTACATTTCGCACACTCATTCTGATCATATTGGAGATTTCACTGGGTTGCTCTGGGCTATGGCGATGGAGAACCGGACCAAGCGGGTCCGGGTAGTAAGCTCAGCGAGTACTGCTTCTACGCTGGAAAAGATCCTTGAGCTGCAGTCAACTCCTTGGTCCTTTGTGAAATTCGACATTGATTTTGTACGACCAGAAGACGTTGGCGTAGAGACTGTTACAACGATCCATGATCCCGAAAATCTGGCGTATCGATTTCAATCCCAGCGCGGCGATCTCGTCTACGTCGGAGACACGGCAAAGTCCGAGAAGATCTCGGAACTCGCGAAAGGATGCGACTTGCTAATTCATGAGGCCACCTTTCTCGATGGCCAGGAATCGGTAGCAGCAGCAACTCGTCACTCAACAGCGAGAGATGCAGGAAACACAGCGAAGATTGCCGGGGCAAGAAGGCTAGTTCTGACTCACATTTCTCCAGGAAACGAGGGTGCTGATAAGCGGTATCTAGCTCAGGCCTCCGCTGTTTTTGATGGCCGCATAGTCGTGGCGAGAGATCAAAAGATTCTAGCAGTGTAGGCCGCCGGGGTCCTCGACCCACGCGGTTACTATTGCAGGCCGGCCTTCGCTAGTAATGCTTTGTATCGTGGATCAGTTCTGAACTCTTTCAGATCTGGGCTGAACCTGAGAGCGGGAAAAGCAATCTTGCCAGCATCGAGGGCTTCTTCGGCCCATCGAAACGCGTTATCCTGGTCTCCCAGAATCGAGTAGACGGTGATGAAGATTGTTGGGTTGGAGTATCCCTGTCTCGATTCTGAAACCGAGGTTTGGAATACCCTCCTGGCCTCCTCGGTTTTTCCCGATGCAGCGTAGACGTAAGCCAGGTGGGCCTCGGTCTCCGGTTTTCTCTCGCTTACTTCAGCCAGCCTTGTAGCCTCTTCTCTGGCTTTTTCGAACGATCCGTTCTGAACTTGGAGGTGGACTAGATAGTCCTGGGCGACTACCTCTCTGGGATTCATTTCGAGGTACTTGTGGCACTCATCAATCGCTTTGTCGTACTGTTCGGAGAAGAAGTAGGCCTGCGCGACTCCCATTCCTATTACCGGGGAGAGAGGGTCTAAGGCTTGTGCTTTCTCAGCCGCGGTTACCGATTCCCGTAGATTTCCGGTTGTTTGCAACAGTACGGAGTGCCAATAGTGGGCGGCCGAGTAGTTGGGGTTCAGATGGATTGCACGTCGGAAGTGCTGTTCGGCCGCGTCCCAGTCCCAGTCGTAGATCGTCAGAACGGCGGCGAGTGAAGTGTGTGCTTCTGCTAAGTCTTCATTGAGTTCCAACGCCTTATTCGCGTGGTCCCGAGCTTTCGGGTATGCTTCCTTGCGTGGGAGGTAGAGATGGCGTCCCATTAGAGTGTAGCAGTCAGCCATTCCCGCGTGAGCTAGAGCGTAGTTGGGGTCTTTCTTTATCGCCTCACCAAAATACGAGATCGCTTTCTCGAGATCTTCCTTGGTTCTCTTATTCCAATAGTATCGTCCCCTAAGGTAGAGCACATAGGCTGCAATATCGTCTGGAGCCTTTCTCTCGATGAGCGTTCTGTTCTCCTTGAGAAGCTGTACCTTCAACGCGTCTGCCACTCGTTCTGCAATTTCAGTCTGAATCTTGAAAACGTCCTCTAGCTCTCTGTCATACTTCTGAGCCCAGATGGGAGCTTCACTTCCAACGTCTATTAGTTGGAGGCTAATTCGGAGTCTGCTTCCGGCCTTCCTCACGCTTCCCTCAAGAATAGTTCCGACCTTGAGTTCTCGTCCGATCTCTCCAACGCTTTTGTTCACTCGTTTGTATTTCATCACTGATGTTCTTGCGATCACTCGAAGCTCAGGAATCGAGGAGAGCGTGTTGATGATCTCTTCGGTCAGGCCGTCCGCGAAATACTCGTCCTGGTGGTCAGAGCTTAGGATGGTCAGCGGTAGCGCGGCGACTCGTCGAGGCTCGAGAGTTTCACTCCTAGTCAGCCCGATCTTGTCAGTTGGCGGAAGAACTGAATACACCTGGGTGGGTGTTTGCAGATTCTTTAGATGGTTTTGTCCGAGTGCCTGTGTGCGGAATTCTTCTTTGTTTCGTATGTGATCAAAGACTTGTTGAGTTATGCAGATTCCGCCGGGGTCTGCGAGAGACTGGATCCTTGAAGCAATGTTCACAGCATCCCCGTAAACGTCTCCGTCCCGGTGTTCGACATCTCCAAGGTGAACAGCAACTCTGAGCAGTATCTTTCTCTCGGAAGGAACAGTCTGATTCCGCTTGTGCATGAGTTGCTGGATCTCCAAGGCGCATCTTACCGCTTCAAGGGCGCTTGGGAATTCAACCAGAAAACCGTCGCCGATGGTCTTGACTTCCCGACCTCCATGTCTCGCAAACACAGGGCGAAGTAGCAGCTTGTGCTCTTCGAGCAGAACGAGCGCGAGCGCCTCGTCTCTTTCTGACATGGTTGTGTAGTCCACCATGTCAGTGAACATGATTGCTGCGAGTCTGCGCTCGCCCTGCGACAACTGAATCGGTGGCGTTTTGATCATTTCAAGCTAAAATCGTTTGTAGCATTCAAGCTATTGCTACGTCAGGTTCGAGAGTGGCCGGAAGGCCGGTCGAAGACGGCGGGCAGAAGAGTGGATGGAGTGGTTCAGCTACGTTGGTACAAGAACGCGGGAAGATTGCTCAAGTCCGAGTTTCTTGATGAGAATCTGGTATCTCGGGTCGTTGCGAATTCCGTCAAAAGTAGGGTCGAAGTTAATCCCCAAGAGTTCGGTCTCCTTTCTTGAGTAGGATTTCTCTAGCCATTCAAAGCCGGTATCTGCCTTTCCCAGATAAAAATGGTACCCTGCGATTTCGGTGGCTTTGGCGCCCATTGGCTGTTCGAAACTTGCTTCTATACCCGGGAGGAGTCTCCGAACCTCTTCCTCGTCGTCTCCGTAGTATGCGAGAAAAGCTGCAGTCCTTTCGTCCATGTTAGGGATGACTTCGTGAATGAGGTCGACAGCAATCTTTGCCTCACGCTTCGCATCTTCTAGTCTCTTCATCTTGGCATAGATCTGAGAGAGCTGGAAGTGTGCATTGCCGAAGCTGGGATCTAGCTCAACGGTTTTCTTTGCTAGCTCGAGTGCCTTGTCATATTCTCGTCTCGAGTCATAGTATTCGACGAGGTTAAGGCTGATGATCTGAGAGAAGGGGTCCAGTTCGACCGCTTTTTCGATCTGCTCAAGGGCCTCGTTCCAGCGAGACTCTCTTAGGAGGATTCTGAAGTACCAGTGGTGCGCGGTCGCATAGCTAGGTTTGAGTTCAATTGCTCTTTTGAACTCCCGCTCTGAACCTTTGAAATCGTAGTCGTCACTCAGAATGAGGCCGAGCGTAGCATGCGCCTCTGCGAGATCATGGTCGAGCTGTAGGGCTATGGCGACCTCTTTCTTTGCTCTCTCATGATTCGCCTTGGTATCGACATCCCAGTTGGCAGCTAGAAGCTCGTAGCAGTCTGCGAGACCTCCGTGTCCAAGGGCGAATTTTGCGTCTTCCTTGACTGCTTGGGCGAAGTATTCTGCGGCCTTGTTGATTTCGCCTATGGTTCTCTTGTTTAGATGGTATCTGCCGTGAAGGTAGAGATTGTATGCCGTTGAGTTCTGGGTCGGCTTCTTTTCAATCCTGTCGATCTCGGGAGCTAGGATTCTTACTCGTAGTGCGTCTGAGACCTGTTTTGCGATGTCTGTCTGGACTCCGAAAACGTCGTCTAGGTTCCTGTCGTAGCTGTGGGTCCAGACGTGCCGGTCGTCTCTAACATCAATTAGCTGGGCAGTTACGCGTATCTTGTTGCCGGCTTTTCGGAAACTGCCTTCGAGGACAGATCCTGCTTCAAGTTCACCACCAATCTCCTTGACTCTCTTTGTTGTCCCTTTGTAACCCATAACAGAAGTACGAGAAATAACGTTCAGCCCACTCACGCCTGAGAGTGTCGAGATTATTTCCTCCGTAATGCCGTCAGCAAAATACGAATCGTTTGGGTCAGGGCTCATGTTTGCAAAGGGAAGGACAGCAACCCTGCTAGTGTCCAGCTTTGTTCCATTGTTCTTCTGCTCTTTCTCCCACGGTAGCACTATCTTGTACACCTCCAATGGTGCACTCACATTCTTCAGAGACTTGGACCCGAGGCTCTTGAGTGGGAGGTCAAACTTGTTCTGGATCTGGTCGTAGACCTGCTTTGTCAGGCTAACGCCGCCGTCCTCGGACAGAGACTGGATCCTTGACGCAATATTTACAGCGTCTCCAGAAATGTCTCCTTTGGACTCCACCACGTCGCCTAGGTGTAGACCTATCCGAAGTATGATTCTTTGGTCGTTTGGCTGGGAGATGTTGAATTCTCTTGAAGTTCTCTGGACATCGTACGCGCATCTGACGGCGTCCAAGGCGTTGCTGAACTCGACTAGGAAGGCATCGCCCATGGTCTTGATTTCTCTACCGTTGTGCCTGCTGAAGACGGGCCTCAAGAGTTTCCTCTGTTCCTCTGCCAGAGCAAGCGAAAGAGACTCGTTTTTCTGACCCAGGGCTGTGTAGCCCGCCATGTCTGTGAACATGATTGCGGCGAGCCTCCGTTTACCTTGGGACAAGACGGTCGCTATCCGCTCTTTATGAGCCAGCGATAAATTCCTTATGTGAACCAGTCGGAAACTTATTCGTCTTAGAGTCCTATTTTGCCGAGGGTTGTGACAAACCTTTCCGTTTTTCGTATCGTATCGAATGCTGGGTCGACTTTGAGGTAGACAAGGAAGCTTCTCTCCTCGTACGCTTTCTCTATCCATGCCAGCGCTTCTTCTTGGTCGCCGAGGGCAGCGTGAATGACTGCTCGACCATACGCAGGAACGTATTCGTCGCTTGCCAGCCGATCGAGGTCCCTTAGGACTTTCGTCGCTTCATCTGTTTTTCCGGCCCTGGCGTAGATGTAGCCGAGGTCGTCCAGAATGAAGATGCTTCTTCCGGACAGAGCTATCGCTTTTTCAATCTCAGAAACGGCCTCATCGTGCTTGCCGATCTGTGAGTATACCTCGGCCAGGCCCTTATGGGCGATCGGAAACTTCGGGTCTACTTCGAGCGACTTCTGGTACTGGTCGATTGACTCGTCATATCTGCGGGCTAAGTACAGGTCTCTTGCCGCGTCCGTCAGGATGATCATCGACAATGGGTCGAGTTCTACGGCTTTCTTAACGTGGACCAGTGAGTCGTTGATTTGTCCCTGCGCCATGTAGTGGGTGGCGCGCCAGAAATGCGCTGTTGCATAGCTGGGGTTTATCTCGAGAGCGCGATCGAGTTCCGAACCTGATCTCTTCCAATCAAAATAGTACTGCATCAAAGCTTGGCCCAGAGAGGCATGCGGTTCAGCTATCGTCTCGTTGAGCGACAAAGCCTTTTCCGCTAGCTCCTTTGCTCGCGGGTATACGACTGCAGCTCGTCGGAAGCCATAGTATCCGAGTATGCTGTAGCAATCGGCGAGGCCGGCGTATGCGAGAGCATACTGCGGATCTCTACCTATAGCCTCCTCAAAGTATTTGATAGCTCGGTTGATCTCATCCTCAGATCTCGCGTTCCAGCGATTTCTTCCTTTGAGGTAGAGAGAGTACGCATCTGGATTCTGAGTTTGCTGCTGTCTGATAGCGGAGCTTTCGCGAACTCCCAGCCGGAGTTCCAGAGCCTTGGCCACTTGTTGAGCAATATCACTCTGGACAGAGAAAATGTCCTGTAGGTCCCGGTCGTATGTTTCAGTCCAGAGGTCTTCCTCACTCTGAGTGTCGACCAGTTGGACAGTAATTCGGACGCGATTCTTGGATTTTGTTACGCTCCCTTCGACAAGGGAACCGACCTTGAGCTCTTGTCCTATGCGGTTTGCAGTTGCCTTCTCTCCCTTGAATCGCATGGCAGAAGTTCTCGCGAGCACTCTGAGACCCGCTATCTTGGATAGAACTGCAATCAGCTCATCAGTCATGCCGTCAGCAAAGTACTCGTCGGCCGCATCCGGACTGATGTTTGCAAATGGGAGAATCGCTATTCTTCTCGAATCACGCTGGGTCGATAGTGTTGGTGCTGTCTCGTCCCAGGGCATTACCATCTTGTAAACCTCTACCAGTGAGTTCACATTCTTCAAAGACTTAGGTCCAAGGCTTGTCAGAGGCAGGTCAAACTTGTTCTGGACCTGATCATAGACTTGACGTGTCAAGCAGACTCCACCTGTATCCGCTAGGGATTCTATTCTGGAGGCAAGATTGACCGCATCGCCCGAAATGTCGCCATGCGACTCCAATACGTCTCCGAGATGCACACCAATTCTCAAGTGAAGTCCTCTTTCTTCAGGTCGAGAATTGTTGAATTCTTTTGTAGTCTTCTGGATTTCGTAAGCGCATTTTACCGCGTTGAGCGCGCTCGGAAAGTCGACTAAAAATGAGTCACCTATTGTCTTGACCTCTCTCCCACCATGTTTGTTGAAGATGGGGCGGAGTAGCGCTCTCTGTTGCTCCAAAATCGAGAGCGCGAGTGATTCGTTTCTTTGGCCGAGGGCTGTGAACCCAACTAGGTCGGTGAACATGATCGCAGCGAGTCTTCGTTCGCCCTCCAACAATTAGGCCCCTTACACTCAGGGTCCCGGAACGATAAAACCGTTAGTCGTCGATCGTTCTTGGGCCGTGAGTTCTTATGAGCCCATGGTAACGCTCAAGGCTCAGTTCCGGTCGATCGAGCTATTGTTCTTAGGATTCTTATAGTTTCTGGACTATTTCCTGCGTTTCTGGTCTCGTGAACGTCTTATTGATGGATCTTGGGACTCTGTTCTCGAAGACTTCCTTGGCGTACCAACTTGCTCGGCAAATATGTCGTTCCACTCCTCGGAGTCGTGATCGCTCTGGCCGCTTTCGCATCTTGGCGTATTCCCAAATGCAAGACGAAAACACCCAACACGGTCAAGACGGTCGCCCCCGTAGCGGAATCCGTTTAGCGTGTTCTCTCGGCAGGGAGTCGCGGTCCAACGTTTAGGTTTCCCCTTAGTACTTATGGCAAAGGTCTGCTCTTTCCTGACAACGGAGTCCCCCGATTGAAACAGAGGACCGCAGCTCCACCCCGATTTCGAGCCAAGCGTTACGCGAAGAAGACGCTGCTATGGGTAGTCCCATTCATCGCCATCTTGATCCTCGCCCCCGGACTTGAGCCAAGGGGATTAAGCGGACCCATTCAAAGTCCAGCTCGGTTGATAGACAACACGAGTTATCAGCTTCACGCCCCAATCGTGATAATCGGTAACTCCGGATTCTCATCCCCTAACGGGGTCATTAGAGGCAGTGGGAAAGTTGCAGACCCGTATGCAATTTCGGGTTGGCAGATCGACGCCTCGTCAGTGAACGGAATAACGATTGTCAACACCACAAGCTACTTCACCATCCAAGGAGTAAACATCTTCTCGGGCCTCCGAGCAATCTTTCTTAGTAATACCACAAACGGCCTCATACAGAATTCTGTGATCTCAAACAGCGCAGTCGACATCCTCGTCAATCACTCCTCGAACATCTCCATCTCCAACAACAATGTAACCAGCAGCTCTACAGCCAACCAGGGAGGAGGAATAGAGCTGGACTATTGCGTCGCCGCATCGGTTATCGGCAACAGAATCAGTGGCGCCCCTCAGGGTCTCTTGATCACCTACTCGCCAGGATCACTGATATCAAACAATATCATTTGGCACAACACGGATGGCATGTCTCTACAGAACACGGCCCGTGCGATAGTCACGGGGAACAACATGTCCTACAACAAGGGCTCAGGGATAGTTCTCTTCTTTTCTCCTTTCACCAACATCACAAGTAACTCTCTATCTTACAACAACATCGGGATAAACCAGTACAGCTCCAACCCCTCCTATCGTCCCTACAATTCTCCGAACGCTACAATAGCCAAGAATCTTGTGGACTGGAACAGCGGAAATGGAATAGTAATCGCAGACAATACTACCGTAATCGACAACTCGGTCTCATTCAACGGAATGGCTGGAATCAATGTTGGTGGAGAAAACGCGACTATCATACGAAATACGATATCATTCAACGGCCAAAGCGGAATCACCAGCAATCCTCTCATAATGAGAGGCTACCCCGTGACCATAGAGAATAACACGTTTACGGATGACGGCATTATTCTCTCCCCAATCGATCACCGCCATGCAGCGCTACACCCAATTACTCCTGACAATATGATCAACGGCAAGCCTCTATTCTTCTATGAGGGATGCTCCAACCTCAACATTAACGGAACCCAAATGGGCCAAATGGGACAGCTGATATTGATGAACTGCAGGAACATTCAGATGTCAAATCTGCAAATATCACACTCAGACATAGGCCTAGAGATTCTCAACGTAAACAACACCCTTATCACCGGAAGTAGCTTCAACTCAAACACTCAGACAGGAATCTATGTCGCTGCCTCCAGCAATGTCACCGTCATAGGAAACGATCTATCAAACAATCGTAACGGGCTCGTCGTCTACGCCGAGATTGGGCCCCTCACTGCCTACCACAACAATTTCTTCTTCGACGGAGCCTTCGTTTGTTGTTACTTGGACAAGAACGGGATCTGGGATAATGGCTATCCGAGCGGGGGTAACTACTGGTCTGACTACAACGGCGTGGACAACTGTAGCGGCCCCATGCAGAACATATGTCCCAATCCAGACGGAATCGGTGATTCTCCTATCTACTTAGGGCTGTCTGGTGCTAGTGATCATTACCCTCTCATGAAGCCAATCTTCCAGACACAGGATACGAGCCCGCCTACCTGGCTTCCCAGCTACCAAGTGAGCGTGACGGGAGTAACCCAGAACAGCGTCACACTCTACTGGATAACCGCCGCCGATGATGTTGCCGTTATGAATTATACGGTCTACCAAGGAGCTACGCCTGTTGCAACAGTGTCAGCGAAACAGTTCAACTTCACTTACCTTCCCGTTCCTGGATTCGCGTATACGGTTCACAACCTGACTCCGAGCACTACCTACAACTTTACAATTGTAGCTACTGATCAGGCTGGAAAGAATACCAGTTCCAGTCCTGTGACGACAAAGACACAGGCGCAAACAACCTCGAACGGACCGAATGGCTCGAATCCCTCGTTGCTCGTGCAGTACTGGTACATATGGGTCATAGTCCCGGCGGCCATTTTTTCTGCTACTCTAGTAGTCATGAGACTAAGACGTCGTAACAAGTCAAATCCGAGAGGTCCGACTAGCACATCAAGGGCCTAGCCAGCATCGCCGCGTCGAGATAGACCAATGCGCGGGGGAAAGTTGGACCCGTTCTCGATTGGAAAACTTGCAGGGTCAAATAGCATCCACCTTCACGAGGTGGGGGCTCTATTTTATCGAAGCAGTCTTACATTTGTCCCGCGGGGATTCTCCTCGACGAGCCTCGAGAATGGTATGCAGCGTCCTCCTGCTTTCTCGACCTTGACGAGTGCTCGTGGAGAGGATTTGAGGGTGGCTATCGTCAGTTTTTCTTTGGGCTCGCCTGAGCCGAGGACCTTGCCTGGGACGACGATGATTTCTCCTCCCTTTAGATTTTTCGAAACCTGGCCGAGGTTAAGAACGATTCTCGTTCTTCGGGATTTCCCTAAGAAGCTTGCAACAGTGATCCAGAGCGGCGTCTGGTACTGTTTTCCCGCCTTCATGAGGTAGCCTATGGCGTTGAGAAGTTCGGGATTTGTTGGTCGGCGCTGCTTCATTTTTCCATACTTCTTGGGGAGAGCGACGCGGTACCTCGACGGCTACCAATAAAGCCTTTCGAGTAGGTTCACCCAGAAGTTGATGATTTGAAATGTCAATAGACTGTGCCGATCGTTTTCTTGCTGGAAGTCGCCGTTCGGCCTACGGCGAACTAGGTGTGAAATTCGTACTCTATCTTTTCGATTTTGGTTCTTATCCGCCGTAAGGAGGGATCTTGAGGGCGAGCTCGTATTCTACCCGGGTGTGGATGGGCTCACCATGCGAGACTATTACATGTTCGAAGGGAAGCTTGAGAAGTTCACGCAGTGCCGGCAAGGTCCTCTCCTCATGCCATGGCGATGCCCAGACGCGTAGCTCACCTCCAG
>Ga0210404_10001069_pt1 | contig 12188 bp, 11 predicted proteins | sample IncBWH28MmetaG_FD_155455 | JGI IMG/M metagenome (GOLD analysis project Ga0210404, IMG submission 155455) | Forest soil microbial communities from Barre Woods Harvard Forest LTER site, Petersham, Massachusetts, United States - Inc-BW-H-28-M | ecosystem: Environmental > Terrestrial > Soil >... | reverse complement strand
TGTGCTCAAAGCCGTCATTCGCGTCTCTGCATTTCTTTGCCTGGCGCCCTCGTGCTGGCAGTAATCCCGAATGCATTGAATCGCTCGCTGCGTCCGCGAGCATCTCGGCTACAACTTCGCGTCCTGCGTCTGGGACCTCTGGACGATCTTGATCTTCAGAAAGAATCGCATTCCCCCAACCCATGTTCATCCCCCGATTCTTAGGCCTTCCGTTCAGCTACTTCTGCGGTCCGAAGTTCGGTACTGTGAACACCAGAACCGCCACGTGCATGGCCTGGAACATACGAATCTTTTCTCCGCACAACTCCGCGCTCAAGCGCACAGCCCCGTCGCGTCGTTCAGCCGCTGTAACGGAGCCGGGTCCCCACGCGACACAGAAACCATCAACACTTGTTCGCTCCGAACCGAGCGCGTGTTTTCACTAACAACTACTTCCGAGAGTCACTAAGTGCATGTTTCGTTCCACTGGTGGCGCTTGGTCCAGATACCCGAAGTCTGTTAATCCGCGTGAAACGAGGTCCTTACGTGCCCATTTTCATAGATGTATTGACGGCGAAGGGTGGTACTCCGCGAAGACAGGCGGAATCAACACGCTTGCCGTGGCGTAGTAATGACGCGCGTCGATATGGTGACGCAAGTTCTTCTCGTAACCCGTTAAGAACGGAGCCTTTTTCGAGGAATTTCTTCAAAGATGCCGCTTTGCGCTGCCCTCAAATCCCTTTTTTCGTCGCCAGGAGAATTGGCATTATCCATGCTCTCCTCGAAGTTGCGTCTCGCTCCGAGGCTGGATGCAAGGAGAAGATAATGAGAGCCGCCGCTACAGTGCAATTGGATCCGACGATCCCCAGCAACGATACACGTGACTTCCACAGCGCCATGCGCGCCAAGATCGTTGGGCAGGACGAGGGAGTCCGGGCGTTAGTAGACCTTTATCAGGTCTTTTGCGCGGGATTGAACTCGCCGGGACGCCCGGTTGGCAACCTGCTGTTTTTGGGACCGACCGGATCGGGCAAGACACGCATTGTCGAAGCGGCAGCGGAAATTCTCTGTGGAGACCCGCGCGCAATAATAAAAGTGGATTGCGCCGAATTTCAGCATTCCCACGAAATTGCCAAGCTGATTGGTTCGCCTCCGGGATATTTGGGGCATCGCGAGACTCATCCTCTGATCACCCAGGAAGCTTTGGCGGTGAGTCATACGGATAAGTTGCGACTCTCGTTTCTTTTGTTCGACGAAATTGAAAAAGCTTCCGACGCTCTGTGGCAACTTCTGCTCGGAATGCTGGACAAGGCCACTTTGACTTTGGGCGACAACCGTCGCGTCGACTTGTCCCGCACGGTTATTTTCATGACCTCCAATCTTGGCGGAAGCGAAATCGCGGAACTCATGAATGGTGGAATGGGCTTCGTCCAGCCGAAAGACAAGCCGGCTGCAGGATTGGATCTTAAGGTGAAGCGCACTGCCGTGGAAGCCGCGCGGCGCAAATTTTCGCCTGAATTTATGAACCGTTTGGATAAGGTGGTGGTGTTTCGTCCCTTGCGGAGCGATCAGTTGGAAGAAGTGCTGGAGATCGAGCTGGGACAAGTTCAGAAGCGCGTGCTGGAAACGACGCGAGGCCAATTTCTTTTTCGCGTCACAAGCGCGGGCAAGGAATTTCTCCTTCGGGAAGGCACGGACCAACGCTATGGCGCGCGGCATCTGAAGCGAGCCATTGAGCGTCACGTGGTCTTTCCTCTTGCCAGCCTGCTGGCCACGGATCAAGTACATTTCGGCGACCTCATCTGCATGGATTGGGATCAGGGCCAAGACGGCCTGATCTTCCTTCGCGAAGCCGAGGACCTGGCGATGCCGCCCAGCCGTCTCGAGCCGGCAGCGACGGCCGTGGCAACGGCAACGTCGCGGCGCACGCCGTTCCTGCGCGTGCTCGGAAGCATATAGAACGCCCCCGCCGCGATGCGGCAGGTTTGTCGCGCTTGCCTGCGTGATCTCATCGCGGTTCTCGCTGTAATCATCGCCATTTGCTGATGGCGTTCTGCGCATACCATGTTTCGCCGAAGGGGAAATGACTTTGCTGGCCTGAGGTTGTCGCGGGCATCGGCGATCAAGCGCGTGGAGAGATCGTCGGGGTGATTGTACTGCGCAAGGAAGCTATTGCACTGGATGTCGTCGAAATCGAGGCTTCACGGTTGCCCGTCCCACGCCTTCGCACATTGCGAGCACAGCTTCATGACAGAATGAACTACCCGCGGCTCGCCCTTGTCTGGATCACCAAACCGCCACGTTCGCCGCGCAGTTTCAGCCCGCCGCGGGCACTCCGTGAATTGCGGCGGCTGCGCCGGATCGTCAGGGAAAAATACTTTGGATTGGCATTGCCCCACACGCCCGACGCTAGAACACAGGTTTTCAAGCCGTCAATAGAACTGATAGCGCGAGAATAAACCGAGTACACATGCCTGTTGCAGCTATAGCGAGGCCCTCGCTTTGCGGTTTTCGCAAAGCGTGGGCTTTCTTCTCTCTACGGTTCTTCTGCGGCCCAGATCTGACTATGCTCAGGTGTGACGTGATGAATGAACTCAAGATCTAAACTTCAGGCGGTAAGATAGCCTTGGTTAATCCCGGGCTCAGTGCTCTTACCGCGCATCTCCTAACCGGGTACGACCACTAGCTCGTCTCTCGATATTGCGTCCAGCGTCGCTCGGTCGATATTGAGATGAGCCATCACCAGCTCCGGTGGGGTGTGGGTCAACCACTCCGAGAGCGACAAGTCTTGATAGAAGCTGCTTTTGAACATTTCCAGGAAGATAAGATCTGTATTCCCTGTGTTCTCGATGTAATGCAACAGGGTTTTTTCCACGTACCCGACGTCTCCCGCCTGAAAGTCCATGGTGCGGGCGCGGTTGCCTGTCGACACCACAGTCATTCTTCCCTTGCCCTCGATGTAATACTGCCATTCGTCGGCGTTGGGGTGCCAGTGCAGTTCCCGCAGCCCTCCAGGGTGAACCGTGACCATTGCCATCGCAATATTAGTTGCGGCCTTGAATGTGCTCGAATCAACGATGCGCACCTCTCCGCCTTTCGTGCGCTTCGTCGGCGGCATCTCCATCGTACGAAAAGCGAAGTCGCTCGACGCCTTCCCCAGCGCTCCTGCGGCCGCTTTCTGGTCTGCCTCGAGCGGTCCGGGAACAGCGGCCTGGAAAATGAACAGCTCTCGCTTGGGAACATTCTTTAAAGCCGCTTGCGCAACCCCGAAGTTCTTTGACAGGACCTCGGGCGGCAGGTGCGCCATCGAGTCGCTCAGCAGAACCGTCTCTGACTCCGAAAAATCTCCATCGTCGAATACCAGCATGAATTCCGTGCCATCCGGCCCAAGGCCTTGAATTGAATGTGGAATCCCGCTGGGGAAATACCAAAGATCGTTTTTCTTCGTATCGGCGACAAAGCTCTTGCCGTCCCGATCAATGGCCGTGATCCGCGCCGTTCCATAGAGCACGATCGCCCATTCGTCCGCCGTATGCCAATGCAGTTCACGAACGCCTCCGGCTGTGAGTCGCATGTTCACGCCGGCCAGGGCTTTCGAGACGGGTAGCTCACGAACGGTCACCTCTCGTGACCAACCGCCTTCGTAACTCCTCTTGTTTGCAAACGAGAACGGATATTTGAACGTTGGAACCAGGCTCTTGGAATCGGTGGGAGGTGGCCACGCGGAATCCGGATTCTGTGGATCCAGCCCGTTGTTTGCGGGGCCCGGATCGGTCGCGCTCCGGTCCGTCCGGCCATTCCCAGCCTGTTGGCCTTCCTGCGCCAGCGTGCTGCTTACCGCCAAACCGCCAGCCACAGCGGCGAGGGCAGCCGATCCGACTCCTAGAAACCCCCGCCGCGAAAGTTGATCTTTGTTGCCGTCATTTTCCATTCTGCGTCACTCCTTCATCTGAATTCCTGGTAGCCAAGAGTGTTACTTCCCCATAGGTGAGATGCCCAGGGCCCGCCGATGGTAAGAAATAAAAGAAAGAGCGCTTCTAGAACCAACTAACGGTATGGCGCGGCCTGACGTGGAGGCCCTACTTGCGGGTAGGCTTTTCCCCCTGGACGCGTGGTTCGCCTTTGTCTTATCTCTTTTCGAGTGAAAGTCGGACGGCAGGGAGACGAGAGCCCACCCCTTGCGAAAATCGCAAAGTGAACACCCTCGTCTGCGTGAATCGCGGTAAGGGGGAGATCAGGCGGCTTGGGCGGTTGGGCGGGGTTGGCCTTGGACTTTTAGTACTTGGTCGCGGAGGTATCGCCAGTAGCAATCGCCACGGCCGCGATGGTGGAAGACAAGTGGCGGCTGATTGGGGTCGGGATTTCGGAACCGAACAAACAGATCTCCGGTCTCAATACTCTCGGTACATTGCTTGCACTGCTTTAGTTCAGACATTGTTTCCTCGCTTCTAGAGGAGCGTGAGCGAACTGGTTTTGCGGACGACGTTGATGTCCTCTTGCGTCGGTTTACGTCTTTTTTCAGCGTCGCCATCGAATCAATCCTTTACGTCGCGGAGGCCTTCAGTTTGGAAAATACCGTGTGAAGCACCAGCATCGACACGAGCATCACCAGCGCAGCGCGAAGAGCCAAGCGCACATTTCGAAGCCTCGAGTTTGAAAAGCTCATCATTGATTTTCAGCCAAGCTGTCTTCGCTTATCTTGGTGGAAACCGCGCTCAATTGTTTGCTCACGTCAAGCGTTTTGCCGGCAAGAGTGAACAAGGACTGCGCCTTGAGGAGGTCGCGAGAGACGCCGGTACCCGTAAAATACACTTGCGCGAGATCGAATTGCGCGTAAGCGTCACCCTGGTCGGCGGCCCAAGACCACAATTTGACCGCCTCCTGCAAGTCCTTAGCGACTCCCTGGCCGCGAAATAACATGGCTCCCAAGCGTGTTGCGGAATGGGTGTCGCCCTGGTCGATAGCTCGGCGATACCACGCGACGGATTCCTGGTAATCCACCTGGACGTTTTGGCCGAGTTCGTAGATTTCACCGAGAACCGCTTGCGCCTGCATTGATCCATTTTCACCAGCAAGGCGATACTGCCGTAAGGCCTCAGCGAAGTCTTGCTTCACACCTTGGCCCTTTTCGTACATAACGCCCAGTCCATATTGCGCACCGGCATTGCCTGCCTCCGCCGCTTTCTTAAAGCACTTCACGGCTTCGGGCAAATTTGCGGGAACACCGAGGCCTCGAACATAGAAGACGCCGAGAAGTGCTTGAGCTTCTGGACTGTGCTTCTTGACCCCTTTGCGGACAAGACTGAGTGCTTTGTTCGTATCCTGGGGGATGTCTTGGCCGGTGGCATATAGGGAGGCAAGGGCTGCCAAGGCAGTGGGATATTCCGCCTCCGCTGCACGACTGATCCAATGCAGAGCATCCTCGGGGCTCTTCTTCACACCTTCACCGCGGAGATATAGAAGGCCGAGATTGACTTGAGCCGCGGGGTTCCCGTAAGAGGCCGCGCGCATATACCACTTGGAAGCTTCGCTGAGATCCCTGACTCCTTTCGGGCCTGTTTGGTACAGATATGCGAGGTTATTCTGCGCCGCGGCATCACCGTGGTTGGCCGCGACGCGATACCATTTAATCGCTTCGAAGATATCCTTATCGACGCCCTTTCCAAATTGGTAAGCAAGGCCGAGTTGGAATTGCGATTCCGTGCTTCCGGAGTCTGCCTTCTTGGTTAATCCCTTCAGATCGAGTGGGGATGATTTTTGCACCGATGCCGGGGCCAGGGATTGAGCCGCTGCGAAATCGGCGTGCCCGATGGTGATGAGCAATGCAATCAGTAAAAGTTCCTTGCGCACGCTGAGTATCCTTCTGGGGAATGTCAAGCAAGACATTCCGAGTTTTATTCCTAATTCACGCGAGCAACTCACCCAAGTTTCTCCACCAAAAAAAACTGGCGCCTGCTAAACGCCGGAAGCTGATCTGGCCCAGCCGCGCATCCTGTGCTGGCCCGCCTTACGCTTCTGGCATGAGGGAATGCAAGAGTGGTGCCATCACCAAAACAGATTCACGATGGGAAGATTGAACCGCAAGTGATTGAATCAAGGAGCAATGCGAAGGGGCGAGACGTTTTGTGCGCAGAGAGCTATGAAATCGAGCTGCGTTGGGCCGCGAAAATGTCGAACGCTTCAACACGTGTCGTTGGGAGTGTCAAAAGCGAATGACACGCCGCTCCGAAGATCAGGGTGCATGGACTTATTCAACGCACTTATTCAACGCAGTGGGGCAATGGAGAATAGAGTTAAGCGGTCCTAGGGGGGCGCAGGTGTTATCGATGGCTATTTCCGATGCTCTGTTAGACCCTTGGCAGCCAATCCGAGCGCTGGTGTTCTCTGTCCAGCAAATCCACATCCTGTTTCCGCATGGGGCGTGAAATTCCAAGCTTCTGCATCTTCGCAATTAGGGTCGTGCGCTTGAGGCCCAGTTTGGCGGCAGCGCCGTTCGGGCCGCCGATCACCCAACCTACGGATTCGAGTGTTTGCAGGATCAGATTGCGTTCGGAATCGCTCAGAGTGGTTCGCGCTGGAGGGGCGGGTACCGCCTGAGTCTCCGCGTTGAGCAAAGGATTAGGAAGCACGCCATCGTTCGAGAGGATCAAAGCACGTTCGATCAAGTTCTGCAGTTCGCGGATGTTGCCGGGCCATTGGTATGCGGCGAGCGCTGCCAGCGTTTCCGGAGGAATGTGTTCGATTTGCTTGCCCATGCGGTGGCTGAAAACTTCGACGAAATGTGCCACCAGGTCCGGGATGTCTTCGCAACGCGCGCGCAAGGGAGGCAGGAGAACAGGGAAAACGTTGAGACGGTAGTAGAGGTCGCTGCGAAATGCGCTGCGCTTTACCATGTCGGTCAAATCGCGATTGGTGGCCGCCACGAGCCGAACGTCCACATGGTGAGTGCGTGTGCTGCCCAAGCGCTCGAACTCCTGTTCCTGCAGCACGCGGAGAAGTTTGCATTGCAAGCCCAAAGGAATATCGCCGACCTCGTCCAGGAACAGCGTGCCTTTGTCGGCCAACTCGAAACGACCGACCTTTTGCGCGATCGCGCCCGTAAAAGCGCCCTTTTCATGGCCAAAAAGCTCGCTTTCCAGCAGATCGAAGGGAATGGCAGCGCAATTGAGCTTTACGAACGGGCGTCCGCACCGCGAACTGATATTGTGAATCGCGCGGGCGATCAGCTCCTTGCCGGTGCCGGTTTCTCCCTGAATGAGAACGGTGGAATTCGTAGGCGCGACGCGTTCAACTTTTTCCAGCACTGCTTCCAGAGCAGGACTCTTGCCTATGAGTTGTTCGAATCTGCGCTGATTACGGTCATGGTCAGCGGCGGACCCGAATCTTTCGAAAGCTTCCACAGAGGACCTCCTGGCGTACGCGGATGGTCGCTTCGACTTATCAGGCTCAACTCTCCAGAGCCGCTCGAACACTCTCGAGCAGGGCTTCGTCGTCGAACGGTTTTGCCAGGAACTCCACTGCCCCTGCTCTTAGTGCCTGCATCCGCATTTTTGCGTCGCCATGTGCCGTGATGAAGATGATGGGAATCCTGCAACGTTCCGCGTTCAGCTTCGCCTGTAGTTCGAGGCCAGACATGCCGGGCATGCGGATGTCCGCAATTAAACATGCAATCTGCTGCCGTTCGCTGGACTTCAGAAATTCCTCCGCGGACGCAAAGGTCTGTGCAGGTAAGCCAACCGCTTTAAGCAGACCCTGAAGCGCGCTGCGGACGGAGTCATCGTCGTCGAGCACGGCAATGAATTTCGAGGTTACTTGGGTGCTCATGGTCGAAATCTACAGCGCCGTCAAAAGCACCGCAATTATGCTTTGGTATTAGGGTTCTAATACGGCGTAGAGAAGGCGACTCCTACGTGCAGGACGGCCAGGTGGGGAGAATAACCTCGCTAGCAGCTACGCTACTTCTTTCCGGAGGGTAGCTCGAGTTTCGCGGCCATGCGTACCAAGTCAGCCAATGATAGAGCCTGCATTTTATGCATCACATGGCCGCGATGGATCTTCACGGTAATTTCGCTGGTCCCGAGTTCAGCGGCTATTTGTTTATTAAGCATGCCGGAAACCACCAGGACCATCACTTCGCGCTCGCGCACGGTGAGTGTCGCGTAACATTTTCGCACCTCAGCGAGCTCACTCTCGTGCTGACGTGCGAGACGGTCGCGATCCAACGCTTGATGGATGGCATCCAGCAAGTCCTGGTCGCGGAAGGGTTTGGTCAGGAACTCCACGGCACCGGATTTCATGGCTTTCACTGTCATGGGAATATCCGCGTGCCCGGTGATGAAGATGATGGGAATTTGAACGCCGATATTAGCCAACTCGCGCTGGAACTCCAAACCGTTGACCCCTGGGAGTCTGATGTCGAGAACGAGGCAACTTGGCCCATCCGGCCGCTTGCTGCGCAGGAACTCTTGCGCGGTTCCGAAAGCCTCTGACCGCAAGCTCACCGACTTCAGAAGGCCCTGGATGGCCTCACGCACCGAGGCATCGTCATCAATGACGAATACCGTGGGAGCGCCTGCGGGTATCACGGTGATTGGTGTCGGCCTTGCCATACTACCGTTTTTCCCAATTATAGTTGACTTCGTTACTGGTGGAAAATCGTCCCCTATAGTTGCTCACCGTACGCCCTCTCGGGGGGCGCGGTGAACGAAACTCCCGCGCACGAAGGTCAAATGAATGGAGCAAATTGGCCGGGAAAAGTTGCACATCTTGAACGCATGGCAGCGTTTGCCCGTCCAGTCGAATAGACAGTGTGTCGACACTCCGACGGATTTGCGTTCTGGTTGACGTTGCCACGGCGCTCCTGGACTGACGCATCCCCCGTTCTGCCAACGACTTCCGAGTCAGTTTTGCGACATGCCCCGGTGGCACGGCTATTGCTTTATCTAGCGGCGTTCAGGTGCGGAATAGGTGCAACGCTGGCTGATTAGCCAGCGGATGGTTTGGTGAAGTTGTAGCTCCGGTGTCGAGGAAGTTTTAACGCGGGTTGTTTTTCGAAGTTTATCTCGTTGGATGAAAACAAAAGAAGTCTACTTTTAAGGAGAAAAGTGAACATGAAGTGCAGAGTGTTAGCAGGAGCAGTTTGCGGCATGCTTTTGTTGTTCGCCTCAGGCGCGAGGGCCGACGAAGAGAAGAAACAGGAAGCCAGCGCGCAGGGGTTCGGATTTTTCACCAAAGACTCGACCGGCCAAGGCCGCAGAGACACCTCGACCAACGGTGGCGGGTTCCTCCTTGGCTATCGTTATCATTTCAATCGTTGGATTGCTGCTGATGTCAGCTACGGCCGCACCCGCGATACGAATAAAACCCTTTCAACGTTCCCGGTCATCCCGGTTGTATTGGGGCCAGGCCCCAGGGTTCTACCCACAACCTTTAGGGTTCAGTCCGACATCCACGAGACCACCGCCGCCTTTGTGGTAACGATTCCAAGCTTTGGGCGACTCCACCCTTATGTGCTGGCGGGGGCAGGAGCATTGACCTTTGTTCCCACTCAGAACGTAGGCGGGTTCTTCCCGGGAGCGGGTAACCAGTCGAAATCAACGATCGTGTATGGAGGCGGCGCTGACTACGACTTCACCAGACACTTCGCATTCCGACTGGAATACCGTGGGTTTGTTTACACCCGTCCTGACTTCGGCCAGGCCACGTTGGGGACGGGCGCAACAACCAATACGGCTCAGCCGTCCGCCGGCATTGTTTTCCGGTTCTAACCGACAAAAGCATAACCCCCAACAAACCAGCGCCCGGCGTGACTGCCGTGGCGCTGGTTTCTTTTTGTGCTGCCGCTAGACATCCCTTCGCAGTAAATACGAATCCTTCCCTTTGATCTCATTTGAAACTAAAATATGGCGGCTGAGATTCGGTTGATGCCGGCGGTGTGTGGTGCGAACCGGCGCCCAAAGCGACGCAAGACCCGAGGCAGGCCAAAGAGCAGACCGCGAAGGGCTTAGTCCCCAGTGCGAAACATTCTGCGACGTATGAACGTATGTAAGGTAGCGACGGCGGGACGTAAGGCTTGGTGCAGCCGTTTAGATTGTCCGATTCAATAGCAAAAAAGAGGAATGCAATGAAGACCTGGCAGAAGGTGGGGATCGGGGTGGGTGCCGTGGTGGTGCTGGGTGGCATTGTGCTATTTAGCGTCAACCAAGCCAACAAGGGCGTGGTGACGGTGCAAACAGCGAAAGTGGCGCCGCAGGAAACACTGGTTTCCCAAGTAACGGCTTCGGGGGAAATCAAGCCGACGACGTACACGAATGTTACGGCGCAAGGGTTTGGGCGAATAACCGGGATCCTAGTGAAAGAAGGCGATCACGTGAAGAAAGGTGATCGCCTTCTGCTGCAAGAAAATATCCAGGCCAGCGCGGACGTCCAGGCGCAAGCTGCGTCGATCAACTCCGCAGAGTCCGGCGTGCAAGCGGCGGAGGCAAGTTACCGGGCGGCGCAATCCGATTTGTTGCTGCAGCAAGCGAATTTGGAGAAGGCCAAGCTGGACTGGGAGCGCGGTCAGGGTCTTTTCAAGGACGGCTTGATCCCCAAACAAGACTTCGATCAGCGCAAAACAGGTTATGACGCTGCGGTCGCGCAGGTGGATTCGTCCCGCGCGCGGGTGCTGGCGTTAAAGGCCACGCTGGAGCAAATGCGCTCGCAGGTAGCCCAAGGGCGCGCGGTGCTGGTGCGCACACAGGACATTCTGCATAAGACGACGTACACGTCGCCGATTAACGGGATTGTGAGTTACCTGCCGGAGCGCGTGGGCGATTATGTGGTGCCGGGAATCCAGAATTCCAACGGCAGCTTTTTGATGACGTTGTCGGACATGTCGGTGGTGACCGCGGAAGTGAAGGTGGACGAGACGGACATCGTCAGCGTGAAGATGGGGCAGGATGCGGATGTCACGATCGACGCGGTACCAGGAAAAGTATTCAAGGGGAAGGTGACGGAGATCGGTTCGCAAGCGGTGCTGCGGACGTCCGGATTGGCGACGACGCAGTCTACCGCGAGCAATCAGGAAGCGAAAGATTTCAAAGTGGTGGTAACGATAACGAATCCGCCGGAAAATGTGCGGCCGGGCCTTTCGACGACCGCGAAAATCAGGACGGCGGAGAGGAAGAACGTCCTGGCAATTCCAATCCAGGCGCTTGCGGTGAGGACGCGCAAGGACCTGGAAGAAGCGGCGAAGAACGCTAAGAAAGAGTCTGGCGTAACACTGGCGGCGCCACCGCCTCCGGCTCCCGGCGATCCGAAAAAGGATGAGGTACAAGGCGTGTTTGTGGTAAATGGCAAGAAGGCGATTTTCCGGCCGGTGGAGACGGGAATTACCGGCGTGACCGATATTGAAGTGACGAAAGGCCTGCAGCAGGGTGATGAAATTGTGGTGGGAAGCTACAAGGCGCTGCGCACCTTGAAACCAGAATCCAACGTCAAGATCGATAACTCCGCACCGAAGAAGCCGGAAGAAAATCAGAGCTGACGCAGAGCGAAGACAACGAGGAGAGAACCATGGCGGTGGAGACGACGTCGGCGGATTCGTATCGCGAGGATTTGGTCAGCTCCGGAGTCGTTATCAAGACGGAGGAACTCGCCAAAGTCTACGAGATGGGAGCGGAGCAGGTGCACGCGCTGCGCGGCGTGGACGTGGAGATTCGCAAGGGCGAGTATGTGGCGATCATGGGGCCGTCGGGCTCCGGCAAATCGACGCTGATGAATTTAATCGGATGCCTGGATTCGCCGAGCTCCGGAAAATATTGGCTCGCGGGACGACTGGTCAGCGATCTCGATGACGATGAGCTGGCGTACATCCGGAACAAAGAGATTGGATTTGTGTTTCAAACGTTCAACCTGTTGCCGCGCGCGACGGCGCTGCACAACGTGGAGCTGCCACTGATTTACAACGGCACTCCCGCGGAAGAGCGGTTGGAGCGCGCGAAGAAGGCGCTCGAACGCGTGGACTTGGTGGACCGCATGAATCACAAGCCCAACGAACTCTCCGGAGGGCAGCGCCAGCGCGTAGCGATTGCGCGAGCGCTGGTGAATTCGCCATCCATCGTGCTGGCTGACGAGCCGACGGGAAATCTGGACTCAAAAACGGGCGACGAAATCATGGCGCTCTTCGAGAATCTCTATCGGCAGGGAAATACGATCATTCTGGTTAC